>Ga0209673_1000030_pt1 | contig 351933 bp, 304 predicted proteins | sample AraplaCol_mMS_r2_2_FD_184274 | JGI IMG/M metagenome (GOLD analysis project Ga0209673, IMG submission 184274) | Arabidopsis root microbial communities from North Carolina, USA - plate scrape MF_Col_mMS_r2 (SPAdes) (version 3) | ecosystem: Host-associated > Plants > Roots > Endosphere | place... | reverse complement strand
CGCCCGCACGCTCCAGCACCGCGCGGATCACCGTCGCGCCCAGTTCGGGCGCCGCAATCTTCGCGAGCGAGCCGCCGAATTTGCCGACCGCGGTCCGCGCGGCCGATACGATCACTACATCCGTCATTTCCCTTTCCTCCAGGCCCGCACGACACGGCGCATCGTTACCGGCCCTGTTAAAAAAACTGCGGTGCACCGGACAGCGTGCGCCGCTGTCCGGTTTTCGTCAATCGCGCTGCAACACGTAGCGCCCGGGCGCCGGCTCGATCACCGGGAATTGCGCGGAACCCGGCTGGGCCGGCGGCGCGACCTTGCGGCCGCCGTACGCGTCGAGCCACTCGACCCACGTCGTCCACCAGCTTCCCGGCTGCTCGGTCGCCCCGGCAAACCAGTCGTCCGCGGATTCGGGCAGGTCGCCCTCGTTGACCCAGTAGCTGCGCTTCTTCTTCGCCGGCGGATTGATCACGCCCGCGATGTGCCCCGACGCGCCGAGCACGAATTTCAGCGGACCCGACAGGATCGACGTCGATGCGTAGGCGGTCTGCCACGGCACGATGTGATCCTCGCGTGAGCCGTAGATGAAGGTCGGCACGTCGATCAGCGACAGGTCGACCGATTCGCCGCACACAGTCAACGCACCCGGTTCGCGCAGCTTGTTTTCGAGATAGGTATGGCGCAGGTACCACGCGTACATCGGGCCCGGCAGGCTCGTCGAATCGCTGTTCCAGTACAGCAGGTCGAACGGCGCGGGCGTGCGGCCCTTCAGGTAGTTGTCGACGACGTAGTTCCACACCAGATCGTTCGGACGCAGGAACGAAAACGTGTTCGCGAACTCCATGCCGCGCATCAGCCCCGGTTGCGTACCGTTCTTGCCGCCGATGGTCTGCTCGCGCATCTGCACGTGCGCCTCGTCGACGAACACGTCGAGAATGCCCGTGTCGGTGAAGTCGAGCATCGCGGTGAGCAGCGTCATCGATGCGGCCGGATGTTCGCCGCGGGCGGCGAGCACCGCGAGCGCGGTCGCGAGCATCGTGCCGCCGACGCAGAAGCCGAGCGTGTTGATCTGCTCGCGGCCGCTGATCTGCTGCACCGCGTCGATCGCCGCGAGCAGCCCTTCGTTCATGTAGTCGTCCCACGTCTTGTGCGCGACCGACGCATCCGCGTTGCGCCACGACACGAGGAACACCTGATGGCCGTTCGACAGCGCGTGCGCGACGAGCGAATTCTCGGGTTGCAGGTCGAGGATGTAGAACTTGTTGATGCATGGCGGCACGATCAGCAGCGGCCGCTCGAACACCTTGTCCGTCTTCGGCGTGTACTGGATCAGCTGGATCAGGTCGTTCTCGTACACGACCGCGCCCGCGGTACACCCGAGGTTCTTGCCGACCACGAACTGCGATTCGTCGGTCTGCGAAATCTTGCCGCGCTGCAGGTCGCCGAGCAGGTTCATCATCCCCTGCCGCAGGCTTTCGCCCTGCGTCTCGAGGATCGATTTCTGTGCATCGGGATTGAGTGCGAGGAAGTTGCTCGGCGCGGCGGCGGCCGTCCATTGCTGGACCGTGAAACGAATGCGCTCGCGCGTCTTCGGATCGGTCTGCAGCGCGTCGGCCAGCTCCTGCAGATAACGCGCGTTGAGCAGATACCACGCAGCCGCGAACGCATGCGCGGGCGACGCCTTCCATGCGTCGCCGCTGAAGCGGCGGTCTTTCAACTCCGGCGACTCGAGCTTCGCGGCGGCCGCCTGCTGCATCAGCGTCATGCAATCGCGCGCGTAATCGGCCTGCAATGCCTGGAGCCGTTCGGGCGGAATCGCGGCGACCGGCAGCTTCAGCCCCGCGAACGGCGACGCCATCGCGCCGAAGTCGGGCATCGACGGCAGCTGGAACGGAAACGACGTCGGGAACTGGAATGTCGCGAACGGATTGACGGTGGCCGAGGCCGTCGCGGCACGCGCCGGGTCGGCAAAACCGCGCCACGCGTTCAACCACGACTCGAACATCTGCTGCATCGGCTGGGCGGCCGGATCGAAACCGGTGCTGCCCGCGGAAGTGCCCGCATGCGCGGACGTCGACGAATTTTTCGATGCTGTCATTACCTGCCTTACCGGTGATTCGTGAGCGTCAATCGTGAAATCCTGCTCGCGCGCGGCGTGCCGGCTGCGAGCCGGGCCGTCATGCTCTGGAGAGGCGTCTCCAGATTCTGCCGCAGTGCGGTATTTTTATCATTATCGTTTTCCCCATGTGAAGCGCCCGATCAAACTACTGAACATTTCACGGAGATAATCCGCGCACGACAGACGGGACAAGGGTTCCGGCGAAACATAAAACATTTTGCTTGACTTGACTCCGGGATTTTTCATTCAGTTGCGCATGCAGTGCCGCATTGCCGCCTCAATATCGAGATAACCCGATTTCGCGACGCAACAAAACCCGCGCATGCGCATGCGATCAATCGGCCAGCCAGATTGCCGCGGCCATGCGGCCCGTCACACGGTCGCGCCGGTACGAATAGAAGCGCGCGGGTTCGGCGACCGTGCAAGCTGTCCCGCCGCTCACGTGCACCACGCCCGCACGCACGAGTCGCAGGCGCGCGAGCGCGTAGAGATCGGCAAGAAACTTGCCGGGCGCGCCGTCGATGGCAACGAACGCATGACGGGTTTCATCATGCTCCGACTGCGCAGCCGTGTCGAGAAACGCGTCGCGCACCTCGGCGCCGACCTCGAACGCCCGCGGGCCGATCGCCGGGCCGAGATACGCATGCAGCGTGTCCGTCGCGCCGCCCGCGAGCGCCGCGACGCGCGCCGCCGTCTGCTCGACGATGCCGGCCGCAAGCCCGCGCCAGCCCGCATGCGCGGCGCCCACCGCGCGACCCTGCGCGTCGCACAGCAGCACGGGCAGGCAATCGGCCACCATCACCACGCAGACGGCGCCCGCCTGGTTCGTGACGCTCGCGTCGGCCTGCACCGGCGCCGTGGCCGCAGGCGCCGCGGCGATCACCTCGTCCGCCTGCACGATCCGTGCACCGTGAACCTGCTCGAGCCATGCGGCGCTCGACTGCCCGGCGAGGGCGAGCACGCGTGCGCGATTCACGGCGACATGGTCGGGATCGTCACCGGTATGCAGGCCGAGATTCATCCCGCCCGGCAGCGCCACACCGTCCTGCCAGCGCCCGTACGGGCCCTCGCTCACACCACCGTCGCGCGTCGTGATCAGCGCGCGCACGCGCGGCGACACCTGCCAGTCGGGTTGCACGCAGTCCTGCCACGTCAACGGCGCCAGGTTCGTCATCGGCACTCACTCCTCCTCATCGTCCATGTACGGCTCGTCGTCGTGATACTCGCCGCCGAAGTCGTCATCGTCGTAGACACCGTCGTCGTCGTCGAATTCCTCGTCGCCCTGCCCGAAGCCCAGCGCGGCGACCAGCGTGTTCATGTCGTCCGGCAGCGGGCAGCGCCACTGCATCGCCTTGCCGGTGACCGGATGCACGAGGCCGAGCCGCCATGCATGCAGCGCCTGTCGTGCGAACCCGTCCGGCAGCGGCGTGACCGAGCGCTTGCCGCGCGCACGTCCGTAGACCGGATCGCCGAGCAGCGGATGCCCGGCGTGCGCGCAGTGCACGCGGATCTGGTGCGTGCGGCCGGTTTCGAGATCGCACTGAATCGCCGAAACCGGCTGACGTTGCCACAGGCATGTGTCAACCGTGCGGAAATGCGTGCGCGCGGGCTTGCCCGACGCGCCGGTGACGACGGCCATGCGCGTGCGTTCGCGCGGATCGCGGCCGATCGGCGCGTCGATCGTGCCCTCCTCGGGCATCGTGCCCCACACCAGCGCGAAATAGCGGCGCTTCACCGTGCGGGCCTGCAGCTGGCGCACGAGGTCGGTCTGCGCGGCCAGCGTGCGCGCCACGACCATCAGGCCGGAGGTTTCCTTGTCGAGCCGGTGGACGATCCCCGCCCGCGGCAGGCCGGCCGCCGCGTCGCCGTAGCGATGCAGCAGACCGTTGAGGATCGTGCCGCTCCAGTTGCCAGCGGCCGGATGCACGACGAGGCCGGCCGGCTTGTTGATGACGACGAGCGCGTCGTCCTCGTAGATCACGTCGAGCGGCACGGGCTCCGGCGTGAACGCGAGCTGCTCGGGCAGCAGATCGGGCACGAGCGCGATCTTCGCGCCGAGCGGCACCGGCTGACGGATCTTCGCCGGCGCGCCGTCGACAAGCACGCGCTGCGCCTCGATCCAGCTCTGCAGGCGGCTGCGCGAGAATTCGGGGAACAGTTGGGCAAGCGCCTTGTCGAGGCGTTCACCCGCGAGCGACAGCGGCACTTCGACGACACGCGGCGCCTCGTCGACCGCCGCGGACGGCACGACGGGCGGCTGCATCGCATCGCCGGCCAGATCGTCATCGAGGGAATCCCCCGACGCAGCGTCGGCGGGCCGATCGCTTGGGCTATAATCTTCGCGATTTGGTGTGCCCGGCTGGGCATTCTGCGAACTTGAACGGGTCATTTAGACTGGGTCACCGAGACTTGAAGCTAGGACATGCGAGCATGATGAATTCGACCAAACGCACGGCCAGAACCGTCGCCGCCCGGGCTGCGGCGGTAGCGGCCGCGGCCCTCATCGCCGGCTGCCACGGCTTGCCGCAGAAGCAGGACGAGACGGCTACCTGGTCGAACAACAAATTATACTCAGAGGCCCAGGACGCACTGTCCGGCGGCGACTGGGGCAAGTGCGCGAAATATTTCGAATCGCTGCAAGGCCGCGATCCGTTCGGCCATTTCGCGCAGCAAGCGCAAATCAACGTTGCATACTGCAACTGGAAGGATAACGAAGCAGCAGCGGCCGACCAGGCCGTCGATCGCTTCATCCAGCTCCACCCCGATCATCCGGACATCCCGTACGCGTACTACCTGAAGGGGATGATCCACTTCAACGACGATCTCGGCCTGTTCGGGCGCTTCTCCGGCCAGGACATGAGCGAGCGCGATCCGCAGGCGCTGCGCGAATCGTACGATGCGTTCAAGGTCGTGGTCGATCGCTTCCCGAAGAGCAAGTACGCGCCCGATGCGGCCGCGCGGATGCGCTACATCGTCAACGCGCTCGCGTCGCACGAAGTGCATGCGGCCGACTACTACTACCGTCGTGGCGCGTATGTCGCGGCCATCAACCGCGCGCAGCTCGCGATCAAGGACTACAAGGGCGCGCCGGCGATCGAGGATGCGCTGCACATCATGATCCTGTCGTACGGCAAGCTGAACCAGCCGGAACTCGCCGAGGACACCAAGCGCGTGCTCGCGGGCACGTTCCCCGACAGCCCGTACGTGACGGGCCATTCGCGCCCCGGTGCGAAGAAGTCGTGGTGGCAGTTCTGAAGCACGGCACGATGTAACACCCGTTGCGCACACAAAAAACCCGGCCATCGAGCCGGGTTTTTTATTGGCGCCGCATGCAAGCGGCACCGGGGCGATCAAGCGACAAGCGTCGCGCGTGCAATCAAGCGTGCTTGCCCGAGCGGTGCTCGTCGAAGAAATCCTGCACGACCGCGATCTCGCGCGTGCGCTTGAACGGCGGCAGGCTTTGCCAGATCCGGCGCCCGTACGGCTTGTCGACGAGCCGCGTGTCGCAGATCATCAGCACGCCGCGATCCGTCTCCGCACGAATCAGCCGGCCCGCGCCCTGCTTCAGCGTGATCACGGCCTGCGGCAACTGGTGCACCGCGAACGGGCTCAGCCCCTTCTTCGTCAATGCATCGAGCCGCGCGGCCAGCACCGGATCGTCCGGCGGCGCGAACGGCAACTTGTCGATCACGACCAGCGACAACGCATCGCCACGCACGTCGACACCTTCCCAGAAGCTCTGGCTACCGACCAGGATCGCATTGCCGTACGCGCGGAAGCGGTCGAGCAGTTCGGTGCGGCTTGCGTCGCCCTGCACGAGCAATGGCGTGTTCCAGCCGCGCGATTCGATCACGTCGCGCAGCTTCGACGCGATCCGGTCGACCGCGCGCAGCGTCGTGCACAGCATGAACACGCCACCGCCGGATGCCTCGATCGCCGGCAGCGCGGCATCGAAGACGGCATCGGTAAACGCCGGCGAAGACGGCTGCGGCAGGTTGCGCGGCACGTACAGCAGCCCCTGCGACTGGTAATCGAACGGGCTGGCGAGCGTCATCGAACGACGCGAGCTGAGGCCCATCTGCGCCGCGTAGTGCGTGAAATCGCCGCGCACCGACAACGTGGCCGACGTGAACACCCATGCACGCGGCACGCCCGCACGCTGCTTCGCAAAGATCGGTGCGACCGACAGCGGCGTTTCGTGCAGCTGGACGGTATGCGCGAACACCTCGACCCAGCGCACCTTCTCGTTCGGATCGCCGTCGGCGGCCGCCTTGTCGCCCGCCGCTGCCGCGTCGGCTTGCGCGGCCGCTTCCGCCGCGCCGGGCGCGACCCAGCCGGCCAGCAGGTCCTGCAGCTCGCGCGCGCGCCGCAGGCACGCGCCGAGCGATTCCGCGCGCTCGGCCTGGCTCGCGAGCGCCGACGCAAGCGCATCGAGCGCCACGTCGAGCGCGTCGAGCGCACCGAACATCGGGTGATCGTCGCCGAGCTGGGCAAGCGACATGCGCACGATCTGGCCGTCGGCGAACGCCAGGCGCAAGTCACGCGCCGCGCGCTCGAGATCGCCGCCGAGCTTCACCCACTCGACCGCGTCGCGCGCATGGCTCAGGCCTTCGGCGACCGTGTCGCGCGCGAGCTCGAGGATCTGCGTCGTCGACAGCGTCTCGCCGAAGAACAGCGTCGCCGTCTCCGGCAGCTGATGCGCTTCGTCGAAGATGATCGTGTTCGCGTTCGGCAGCAGCTCGGCCATCCCCGTGTCGCGCAGCATGATGTCCGCGAAGAACAGGTGATGGTTGACGACGACGATGTCGGCCTGCTGCGCCTCGCGCCGCGCCTGCATCACGAAGCATTCCTTGTAGTGCGGGCATTCCTGGCCGAGGCAGTTGTCGCGCGTCGACGTGACCATCGACCACACGGGCGCGTTTTCCGGCACGCTCGCGAGTTCGGCCTTGTCGCCGCTCTTCGTGATCTTCGCGAAGCGGACGATTTCCTGCAGATAGGCCGTGTCCTGCCGCGACGGCAGCCGGCCGTTGTCGGCCGTGCGTTGCAGATAGTAGTGGCACAAGTAGTTGGCGCGGCCCTTGAGCATCGCGACCGACACCGGCACCGCAAGCGCATTGCGCACGGTCGGGATGTCGCGCTGGAACAGCTGGTCCTGCAGGTGCTTCGTGCCGGTCGACACGATCACCTTGCCGCCCCACAGCATCGCGGGCACCAGATATGCGTAGGTCTTGCCGGTACCCGTGCCGGCCTCGACGATCAGTGTGTTGTCGCCTGCGTCGCTGTCGGATTCGGTTGCCGCGGCATCGTCCGCGGCCGCCCCGGCCGTCTTGTCGGCGTCGCCCAAGCGGCGTGCCGGCCGCTTGCGGGTTTCGAAGATCTCGGGCTCGGGCATCCGGCGCGCGGATGCCTCCATCGCGGACGCGACCGCGCGCGCCATCTCGATCTGCGACGTACGCGGCCGGTACCCATCGAGCGCGCGCGCCAGCAACCCGCCTTCGCCAAAGATCGTGTCGAGTTCGTCGACGCGCTTGCGGCTCAGCTCGAAGGTGCCTTCGGGCGCACGAACGCGCCCGGCGGACGTCGTGTCACGCCGGGCATCGGGGGTGGCTTCAAGCGGTGAATTCAAGGCAAGCGTTCCTGTGTCCAGCGCCCGGGCGGCGCCGGCGCTTGCCAGGCCGCGCTCAGGCGCGCTTATCCGGTTCGAGCTGCGATTGCAGCAAAATGATTTTGTCCTTGGCCGCCAGCTTTTCCTTCTTCAGCCGGTGCAGCGTGATGTCGTCGATGTCGGAGTGTCCTTCCTTCAGCTCGATCTCCCGAGCGAGCTGCTGGTGCTGCTCCTGCAATGCAGCCAAACGGTTGTGCAATTCCTGCTGCTGTTCCGTGTGACGGTTTTGCATACTTGCCTCCTCATCGAAGCAGCGCGACGACTGGCGTGCCGACGCGCCCGAGACTGATCCCGATCAATTCAACACGTTACTGCCCCTGCTGTTGCTGCTGCTTGGCCTTCTCGGCCGCTTCCTGCTGACGCCGCTCGACATCGGCCTTGTGCTGCGCGGCTTCCTTCTGCTTCTGCTCGTAGCGCGTGGCGTTGTCCGCCCGCTCCTGCGCCTTCTGCGCCGCCTGCTGGTGCGCCTGGTCGAGCTTGCGCTGGAAATCTGCCTGCTTCTGGTCGTATGCCTGCTTGCTCGCCGCGCGTTGTGGCCCTTCCGCGCCGCGCTGCGCCTGCTTCAGTGCATTCTGCTCCTGCTTGTCGCGGAATGCAGCCGCGTTCGCCGCGTCGTTCGCCGCCCGCTGCGGAGCTTCCGCCTCGTTCCGGGCCTGCTTCAACGCCTGCTGCTGGTCGCGCTGCTGCGCCCGCACCGCGCGCTGCTCGTCGTTCAGCGCGAGCTGCTCCTGGCGAATGCTCGCCCGCTCCTCGCGCATCTGGTCGCGCGCCTTGCCGAGACAGTGGTTGACGAAGAACTTGCTGTAACAGTCGTGCTCCGCCACCGCATAACGATAATCGTTTTCCGCGGAGCGTTGATTGAGCACTTTTTGACGGGCGTCGAAATCCGGGGCGGCGGAGGCTGCAACGGGCGCGGACGCGACGGTGTCCGGCGCGCTGGCGCCAGTGGCCTGCGCAAATGCACCGGAAGGCCCGGCAGACAAAGCCGCGGCGAGCGCTGCGCCGAGCGCGACGAGAGAAATGCGGGAAGTTGGCAACGTCGTAGGAAAGCTGCGGGACATGTGTCAAATTCTATCACCCCCGGCTGGACGCTCCGCCATTTATGGCAAAATGCCCCGCTTCATTCACCCGCGGCCTCTGGCCCGTCGGGCCCGCCGGGCAACCCGCCGCTCCGGGGCTGCCGGCCCGCGCCGCGATTTCAGCAGGCAGACAGACCATCCACGACATGACGGAAACCGTAGCACTCAAGATCGTACAGCGCATCGCCACCGAACTGTCCGTCCAGCCGCGTCAGGTCGCGGCGGCCGTGCAACTCCTCGACGAAGGCTCGACCGTTCCGTTCATTGCCCGGTACCGCAAGGAAGTGACCGGCAACCTGGACGACACGCAGCTGCGCAACCTCGAGGAACGCCTCCTGTATCTGCGCGAACTCGAGGATCGCCGCGCCGCGATCCTGTCGAGCATCGACGAACAGGGCAAGCTGACCGACGAACTGCGTGCCGCGATCGACGCGGCCGACAGCAAACAGGTGCTCGAAGACCTTTATCTGCCGTACAAGCCGAAGCGCCGCACGCGTGCACAGATCGCCCGCGAAGCCGGCCTCGAGCCGCTCGCGCAGGCGCTGCTCGCGAACCCGCTGCTCGACCCGCAGGCCGAGGCGGCCGCCTATGTCGACGCCGACAAGGGCGTCGCCGACGTGAAGGCCGCGCTCGACGGCGCGCGCGACATCCTGTCCGAACAGTTCGGCGAGACGGCGGAACTGCTTGGCAAGCTGCGCGACTACCTGCACAACCAGGGCGTCGTGTCGTCGGCCGTCGTCGAGGGCAAGGAAAACGAGGAAGGCGAGAAATTCCGCGATTATTACGACTACGCGGAAACGATCAAGACCGTGCCGTCGCACCGTGCGCTCGCGCTGTTCCGCGGCCGCAACGCCGGCGTGCTGACGATCAAGCTCGGCCTCGGCGAGGAACTCGACGCGCAGGTGCCGCATCCCGGCGAGGCGATGATCGCGCGCCATTTCGGCATCGCGAACCAGAATCGCCCGGCCGACAAATGGCTGTCCGACGTCTGCCGCTGGTGCTGGCGCGTGAAGGTGCAGCCGCATATCGAGAACGAACTGCTCACGCAGCTGCGCGAAACGGCCGAAACCGAAGCGATCCGCGTGTTCGCGCGCAACCTGAACGACCTGCTGCTGGCCGCGCCGGCCGGCCCGAAGGCCGTGATCGGCCTCGACCCCGGCCTGCGCACGGGCGTGAAGGTCGCGGTCGTCGACCGCACCGGCAAGGTGCTCGCGACCGACACGATCTACCCGCACGAGCCGCGCCGCGACTGGGACGGCTCGATCGCGAAACTCGCGCGCATCGCCGCGCAGACGCAGGCCGAGCTGATCAGCATCGGTAACGGCACCGCGTCGCGCGAAACCGACAAGCTCGCGAGCGAACTGATCGCGAAACACCCGGAGCTGCGGCTGCAGAAGATCGTCGTGTCGGAAGCCGGCGCGTCGGTCTACTCGGCGTCCGAGCTCGCCGCGAAGGAATTCCCGGATCTCGACGTGTCGCTGCGCGGCGCCGTGTCGATCGCCCGCCGCCTGCAGGACCCGCTCGCCGAGCTCGTGAAGATCGAGCCGAAGGCGATCGGCGTCGGCCAGTACCAGCACGACGTGAACCAGCGCGAACTCGCCCGCTCGCTCGACGCGGTCGTCGAGGATTGCGTGAACGCGGTCGGCGTCGACGCGAACACCGCGTCGGCCCCGCTGCTCGCCCGCGTGTCGGGCCTGAACGCGACGCTCGCGCGCAACATCGTCGACTATCGGGATGCAAACGGCCCGTTCCCGTCGCGCGAGCACCTGCGCAAGGTACCGCGCCTCGGCGACAAGACTTTCGAACAAGCCGCCGGCTTCCTGCGCATCAACGGTGGCGAAAACCCGCTCGACCGCTCGTCGGTGCACCCGGAAGCGTATCCGGTCGTCGAGCGGATGCTCGCGAAGATCAACAAGCGCATCGACGACGTGCTCGGCAACCGCGAAGCGCTGTCGGGTCTGTCGCCGACGGAATTTGTTGACGAACGTTTCGGCCTGCCGACCGTGCGCGACATCCTGGCCGAACTGGAGAAACCGGGCCGCGATCCGCGTCCGGAATTCAAGACGGCCACGTTCCGCGAAGGCGTCGAGAAGGTCTCGGATCTCGTGCCGGGCATGACGCTCGAAGGTGTCGTGACGAACGTCGCGGCGTTCGGCGCGTTCGTGGATATCGGCGTGCACCAGGACGGCCTCGTCCACGTGTCGGCGATGTCGACGAAGTTCATCAAGGACCCGCACGAAGTCGTGAAGGCCGGCCAGGTCGTCAAGGTGAAGGTGATCGACGTCGACGTGAAGCGCCAGCGCATCGCGCTGACGATGCGCCTCGACGACGACGCGGCAGCGCCCGGCATGACGTCGCGCGGCGGCCAGGATCGCAGCAATGCGGGGCGCGGCGCCGCCCGCCCGCAGCGTTCGCGCGAACCGGAGCCGGCCGGCGCGATGGCCGCGGCATTCGCGAAGCTGAAGCGCTGAGCACGCGAACAGCCGTCGACGTACAAAAAAGCCCGCCGAAAGGCGGGCTTTTTCATTATCTGGACAAACGCGGCGCGCGCCGCGCTCGTCAGATCTCGATCTTCGTCCCGAGCTCGACGACGCGGTTCGCCGGAATCGCGAAGAAATCGGTCGGCTTCGCGGCATTCTGGTGCATCCACGCGAATACGCGCTCGCGCCAGATCGACATCCCCGGCAAATGCGTCGGCACGACCGTTTCGCGCGCGAGGAAGAACGACGTGTCCATCAGCTCGAACGTCATGTCGTGCGTCCGGCCAAATTCCTCGAGCACGGCCTTCACGTCCGGCGTCTCGTTGAAGCCGTACTCGGCCTTGACGATGTACAGCCCGCCGCCCGCATCGCGCGCGCTCTGGCGCTTGTCGTCGCGCACGTACGGAATGTCGCGCGTGACGAACGTCAGGAAAATGGTCCGCTCGTGCAGGACCTTGTTGTGCTTCAGGTTGTGCAGCAGGCTGACGGGCACCAACTTGTCGTTGCCGGTCAGGTAGATCGCGGTACCGGACACCCGGTGCGGCGGATGCGCGAGCAGCCCCTGCAGGAACGGCTCCAGCGGAATACCGTCGGCCGCCGTGCGCTCCTTGACGATGTGACGCCCCTTGTACCAGGTCATCAGCAGGAAGAACAGCAGCGCGCCGATGCCGAGTGGCAGCCAGCCGCCCTGCGCGACCTTCAGCAGGTTTGCGCCGAAAAAGCCGAGGTCGATCGCAAGAAACACCGCGATGATCGCGCCGACCAGCAGCCGGTTCCAGTTCCACACCTTCACCATCACGACGCACGCGAGCACGGTCGTGATCACCATCGTCGCCGTCACCGCGATGCCGTACGCAGCCGCGAGGTTGTCCGAGCTCTTGAAACCGACGACGATACAGAGGATCACGGCCAGCAGCAGCCAGTTCACGACCGGCACGTAGATCTGGCCGATCGCGAGCTCGGACGTATGCAGCACCTTCATGCGCGGCACGTAGCCGAGCTGGATCGCCTGCGACGTCAGCGAGTACGCGCCGGAAATCACCGCTTGCGACGCAATCACGGTCGCGACCGTCGACAGCACGACGAGCGGCAGCAACCCCCATTCGGGTGCCAGCAGGAAGAACGGGTTTTCGATCGCTTTCGGATTCTGGATCAGCAGCGCGCCCTGACCGAAATAGTTCAGCACGAGCGACGGCATCACGAGCCCGTACGCGGCGTACCGGATCGGCTTGGCACCGAAGTGGCCCATGTCCGCATAGAGCGCTTCCGCGCCGGTCAGCACCAGCACGACCGAGCCGAGCACGACGTAGGCCTGCAGCAGGTGGTCGGCCATGAATGACGCCGCGTAATACGGATTGATTGCCGCGATGATGCCCGGCACGCGAACGATGTGGTACACGCCGAGCGCCGCGATCACGACGAACCACAGCACCATGATCGGGCCGAACAGCTTGCCGACCAGCGCGGTACCGTGCCGCTGGATCCAGAACAGCGCGATCAGGATCACGATCGTGATCGGCAGCACGAGATGGGACAGGTGCGGCGTCGCGATCTCGAGACCTTCGACGGCCGACATCACGGAAATCGCCGGCGTGATCACCGCGTCCCCGTAGAACATGCACGCGCCGAATATCCCGAGCGCCATCAGCGCGCCCGCGACACGGGTTTTCGAATCGAGCGGCCGCAGCGACAGCGCCATCAGCGCGAGCACGCCGCCTTCGCCGTTGTTGTCCGCCCGCATCACGAACAGCAGGTACTTGACGCCGACCACCAGCAAGATGGCCCAGAACAACAGCGAGATCACGCCGAGAATCGACCCTTCGGTCAGCGGAATGCCGTGCGCGGGGCTGAACGCTTCCTTGAGCGAATACAGCGGGCTGGTGCCGATGTCGCCGAACACGACGCCGATGGCTGCTATCGCTAGCGCCCGCATCGAGTGTTGTTGCGTCGAATGCGGCGAGTGTGCGGCGTCGGTCGCGTGAGTCGTGTCGTTCATATGAAGCGTAATAATCGGGTCCGGGTCGGACAAAACGAGCGCTATTCTACTCGCGCCCCCGTGAAACGCCGCCCTGCCGTGTTGCCGTGGAACCACGTGATCCACGCTGCGCATGCAATCCGGCGCGACCTGTGGCAGGGCTGCCATCATAGCCGGGGCCGCGCCGCCTGCCTATCGGGTCCGCAAGGTGCCCCGCGGGGCGCCACGCGCGCGCCAATGAAAAACGGCGCCGCAAGCGGCGCCGTACAAGGCTTTCCTTCGATCGGCCGGCCGCTTACGCGCCCGAACCGTCGCGCTGTGCGCGACCGCGCTTGATCCACGCCTCGAGGTTGTGCGGACGGACCGTGTCCCACTCCTCGAACGGCTGATGAATCCACGGATTCGTCGGCAAGAACTGCGTGTGATAGTCGGGCTTGACCTTCGAGCAACCCTTGTACCAGAGCACGGCCGAACGCACGGCCGTGACCGCCGGATAGCGCTCCTTCAGGTGCTCCTGCACGCGTGCGAGCGTGACGCCGGAATCGACGAGGTCGTCGACCAGCAGCACGTTGCCCGCGAGATGGCCGCGCGTCATCGTGATGTACTGCGCGATGTCGAGCTCGCCCTGCTCGGTGCCGGCTGCTTCTCGGTACGAGCTCGTCGCGAGAATCGCGAGCGGCACGTCATAGATGCGCGACAGTTGGTCGCCGACGCGCAGGCCGCCGCGCGCGAGGCACAGGATCTGGTCGAACTTCCAGCCGGAGGCATGCACCTGGAGCGCAAGCAGCTCGATCAGACGGTGATACTCGTCCCAGCCTACCCACAGGTTCTTGTCGTCGTTGCGCGGATCGGTCATCAAGTCTGCCGCCGTCATCGTGATTTGCTGCGTCATCTCGGAATTACACCTTGAACGGATGGCGGAGCAGGATCGTTTCGTCGCGGTCCGGGCCCGTCGACACCATGTCGACCGGCACGCCAGCCACTTCCTGGACGCGTGCGAGGTAGGCCTGCGCGTTCACCGGCAGTGCGTCCCACGTGTTGATCCCGACCGTGCTTTCCTTCCAGCCGGCGAACGTCTCGTACACCGGTTCGCAACGCGCGACATCGACCGCGCCACGCGGCAGGATGTCCACGTCCTTGCCGTCGACCTTGTAGCCGACGCACAGCTTGACTTCGTCGAGGCCGTCGAGCACGTCGAGCTTCGTCATGCACAGGCCCGACACGCCGTTGATCTGGATCGAGCGGCGCAGCGCAGCCGCATCGAGCCAGCCGGTGCGGCGCGGACGGCCGGTGACCGAGCCGAATTCCTTGCCGACGTTCGCGAGCGTGACGCCGATCTGGTCCTGGCGCTGCGGGTTGTCCGCATCGTACAGCTCGCTCGGGAACGGGCCCGAGCCGACGCGCGTGCAATACGCCTTCGTGATGCCGAGGATGTAGTTGAGCTTCTGCGGACCGACGCCCGCGCCGGCCGACGCCGCACCGGCGACGCAGTTGCTCGACGTGACGAACGGATAGGTGCCGTGGTCGATGTCGAGCAGCGTGCCTTGCGCGCCTTCGAACAGCAGGTTCTGGCCCGCATTGTTCGCGTCGTACAGGCGGCGCGACACGTCGGCCACCATCGGCTTCAGGCGGTCGGCATAGCCGAGCATCGTGTCGAGCGTGGCCTGGAAGTCGACGGCCGCGCCGCCCAGATACTGGGTCAGCACGAAGTTGTGGTAATCGAGATTTTCGCGCAGGCGATCGGCGAAGGTCTTCGCGTCGAACAGGTCCTGCACGCGCAGCGCGCGGCGGCCGACCTTGTCTTCGTACGCAGGGCCGATGCCGCGGCCCGTCGTGCCGATCTTGCCCGCGCCCTTGCGCGCTTCGCGCGCCTGGTCGATCGCGATGTGGTACGGCAGGATCAGCGTCGTGGCTTCGGAGATGAACAGACGGTCGCGCACGTTCACGCCGGCTTCTTCGAGCTCGCCGATTTCCTTGAACAGTGCTTCGGGGGACAGAACGACGCCGTTGCCGATGTAGCAGGCGACGCCTTCACGCATGATGCCCGACGGAATGAGGCGCAAGATCGTTTTCTTGCCGCCGATGATGAGGGTGTGGCCGGCGTTGTGACCGCCCTGGAAACGCACGACGCCCTGAGCGTGGTCCGTCAGCCAGTCGACGATCTTGCCCTTGCCTTCATCACCCCATTGCGTTCCCACGACGACGACATTGCGCCCGGGAGTCACGTTCACTGCGCTGGCAGACATGTTGATTCGTTAGCTGGTTAAAAACGTATTCTACCTATGTTCGCGGGCGATTCCGAATTTTTCCGTTTCGCTTCAACGATATGCACGCCGAAGCACGGCCCGCGAACGCCTCTTTATCGGGGTTCGACCATCCATGCGCCGTTGCGCTCGACGAGCGAACGATCGCATGCGAATTCGTCGAGCACGTGATCGTGGCCCGGCAGCGCCTGGATCACGACCTCGCCCGCATCGCGCAGCGCCGCGACCGCCGCGCCCAGCGCGTCGTCCTGCGCCCACGGCGCGAGAATCGCGGTGCCGCGCGCCTCGACCGGCGAAATCCGTGCGAGCTCGCGCAGATCGAGCGAGAAGCCGGTTGCCGGACGGGAGCGGCCATAGGCCTGCCCCACGTGGTCGTAACGACCGCCGCGCGCGATCGCGTTCGGCACGCCGTCGATGTAGGCGCTGAACATCGCGCCGCTGTGATACGCGTAGCCGCGCAGGTCGGCGAGATCGATCGCGACTTCGACGCCCTTCGCCTGCGACGCAAGCTGCGCGAGATCGTCGAGCGCCCGCGTGATTTCCGGCAGCACCGGCAGGCGCGTGCGCGCCTCGGCGAGCACGCTCGCGTCGCCGTAGAGGTTCGGCAGCGCACGCAGCGCGGCACGCGTGTCGGCGCCGAGATCGTCGGTGAGTTCGTTCAGCAGCGGCACGTCCTTGCCCGACAGCGCGTCGTACAGCGACTCGCCGCGCTCGGCGGCCTGCGCGTCGCGCGCCAGCAGCGCCGCGAGCACGCCCGCGTGACCGAGGTCGAGGCGGATGCGCGACAGGCCCGCGAGGTGCAGCGCGTCGAGCATCAGTTGCTGGATCTCGAGATCGGCTTCCAGCCCCGCGTGCCCGTAGATTTCGGCGCCGATCTGGATCTGCTCGCGCGTCGCGTGCAGGCCGCGCGGGCGCGTATGCATCACATGGCCCGCATAGCAGAGGCGCGTCACGCCCTGACGGTTCAACAGATGCGCGTCGATCCGCGCGACCTGCGGCGTGATGTCCGCGCGCAGGCCGAGCGTGCGACCCGATAACTGGTCGACCAGCTTGAAGGTGCGCAGGCGCAGATCGGCGCCGCCGCTCGTCAGCAGCGATTCGAGATACTCGAGCAGCGGCGGCATCACCATTTCGTAGCCGTACGAACGGAAGCGGTCGAGCAGCCTGCGGCGCAGCTCCTCGATCTTGCGCGCTTCCGACGGCAGCACGTCGGCGATATTCTCGGGAAGTAACCAGGTCGACATCGGTACGGTCCTACGACGGGAAACGGCGCGCGATACGCGCGCCGCGAGTTGAATCGGAACTTCGAAATCGGGCGGAACGAACGGCGGATGCGCCGTCCGGATCGGGGCTCCGTCAGGTCGCGAGTAGCAGCAGCACGAGCCCGAGCACCATCACGATCAGCCCGCCGATCCGGATATGATGCGGCGGCCGCTCGGCTATTCTACGAAACGTGTCGCGCCAGGCGACGGGAAACACGAAGGGGAACGCCCCCTCGATGATCAGCATCAGCGCTACTGCGAGCAACAACGAGCCAGCCAGGTCCATGCGAGCGACGGCGCCGCTCGACGCGGCGCCCCAAGGTCAATGTTTGCGGGGAGCAGGCGCCGCCGGTGCGGCACCGCCCGTCGGGCTGCGCATGAAGCGGAAGAACTCGCTGTCGGGATCGACAACGATGATGTCGTTGCGCTTGAACGTATTCCGGTAGGCCTGCAGGCTCGCGTAGAACTGATAGAACTGCGGATCGCGGCCGAACGCATCGGCGGCGATCGTCGCGGCCTTCGCATCGCCCTCACCCTTGATCGTCTGCGCGGACTTGTACGCGTTCGCGAGCACGGCCTGCTGCTCGCGTTCGGCGTCGGCCTTGATCTGCTCGACGTCGGCCGCACCTTGCGCACGCACCTGGGCCGCCTGGTCGCGCAACGCGCCGATCATCCGCTGATAGACGGCGTCCGTCTGCGCGGCCGGCAGGTCGACCCGCGTCAGCTGGACGTCGACCACGTCGACGCCGAAACCGGACGCTTGCGCCTTCGCCGCATCGCGCGCCGCATCGGCGATCGCGCGCTGACCGCCGAGGGCATCGTCGAGCGCGCGCTTGCCGAATGCGTCGCCGAGCGCGCTCTTCAGCGCGCCCGACAGTCGTTCGACCGCCGCGGCCGGATCGCCGCCCGTCGCCGTGAAATATTTCATCGGATCGCTGATCCGGTACTTCACCGCATACGCGACGAGCAGGTCATGCTTGTCTTCGGTTGCCAGCTGCAGCGGATCGGCCGACTCGAGCGACTGCAGGCGCGTGTCGATCAACGTGGCCGTCTGCAGCGGCGGCGGCAGCTTGAAGTGGACGCCGGGGCCCGCGAGCTCCGGCTGCGTACCGTCGCGGCCCGACAGCACGGCCGCATGGCGCGGATCGACGGTCAGGACCGTCGACGATGCCGCGAAGGCAACGATCACGATTGCGACGACGAGCGCAATGATTCGGTTCATGTTCTGCGCTCCCCGTTACTTCGTATCGTCTTCACGCGACCGGCTGCGAAACGCGTCGCGCGATCGCAGCACGTCGACACCCGACGCGGTGGCGGCCGGTGCGGCGCTCGCCGGCGCGGCAGCGGCTGCCGAGGGCGCCGTTGCGGCCGGTGCCGACGCCGCATCGGGCGCGGATGCGCCGGTCGACGCCGCGGCGTTTTGCCGCCCCTGCTCGACGAGCTTGTCGAGCGGCAGATACACGACGCTGTTGCCGCCCTTGTTGCCGACGAACACCTTCGTCGCGTTCGAATAGATTTCCTGCATCGTCTCGAGGTACATCCGCTCGCGGATGACCGCCGGCGCCTTCGAGTATTGCGCGTAGACCTGCTTGAAGCGGTCCGCGTCGCCTTCGGCTTCGGTGACCACGCGATCGGCATACGCCTTCGCTTCGTCGACGAGCTTCGCCGCATCGCCCTGCGCCTTCGGCAGCAGGTCGCTCGCATACGCCTGCGCGGCGCGCTTCGCGGCCTCGCGCTCGTCCCGCGCCTTCGCGACTTCCGCGTACGCGGCCTGGGTCTGCTCCGGCGCCGCGACGCTCTGCATCGTGACGGCCGTCACCTCGAGCCCCGACTGGTAGCGGTCGAGGTCGCGCTGGATCGCGGTGGAAAGCTGCTCGCGCAGCGCATCGCGATCCTGGTTCAGCATGTCGGCCGCGCTGCGCGTGCCGACGATCGCGCACACCGCGGCCTGCGCGGCCTGCGACACGCTGCGTTCGGGATCGACGCTGCGGAACAGGTAATCGGTGGCGGAACGAATCCGGTACTGGACGATGAAGCGCACGTCGACGATGTCGGCATCGCGCGTCAGCATCGCGGCTTCTTTCACGTTTGCAAGGCGCACGACGTTATTGCGGCCGATCTCGATCGAGCGCACCTGCGACGTGTCAACGATCTCGTGCGACGCGAACGGATACGGCGCGCGCCAATGCACGCCTTGGCCGACCGTGCCCGACAGCTTGCCGAACTGCAGCACGACGCCCGTCTGGCCTTCCTGCACGACGAACAGCCCGCTGCCCGCATACACCGCGACCAGTACGCCGATCACGATGCCGACGCCGACCCGTGCGGCCCGGCCGTTGTCGGGACGGAAGCCGTTGCCGCCCTTGCCGCCGAACAGGCCGCTCAGGCGCCGGTTGAAGTTGCGCCACATCTCGTCGAGATCGGGCGGACCATCGCCGTCGCCGCCTTGCGGACGCTTCGATTCGTTCGCGCGCGGGCGGGACCCGTCCTTGCCATTGCCTTCGCCGCGTCCCCAGCGGGGATCGTTGATCGACAGCAAGGCGCGCATCCGCCGCCAGGTACTCCGCTCGTTGTATTCGTTCACCAGAGTTTGTTCACCAGATTGGACGCCGGCGAACCGGCCGGGACCGGTTAGCGCCCGTGTTCGGAAATCGTGTGGTCTTCGTGCGGTTCAGCGGACGTGCCATCGAGCGCGTCGGGTAACGTCGCGCTGGAAAGGTGTTCCGCGGAGGCGATTTCGGCGATGGCGGCACGCAACGTATCAAGACCCTGACCGGTGCGCGCGCTCAAAAAGACGCGCGAAATATTACCATACTCGTCCCGCTCGACCGCGTCGCCGCGGGCCGCCAGCTCGGGCACGGCGTCGATCTTGTTGAACACCAGCACCTGTCGGATCGTGTCCGCGCCGATCTCGTGCAGCACGCCGTTGACCTGCTCGATCTGCTCGAGCCTGACCGCGCTCGACGCATCGACCACATGCAGCAGCAGATCCGCATGGATCGTTTCCTCGAGGGTCGCGCGGAACGCCGCGACGAGCTGGTGAGGCAGCTCGCGGATGAACCCGACCGTATCGGACACCACGATCTGACCAACCTCGTCGCCGAGATACACGCGCCGCGACGTTGTATCGAGCGTGGCGAACAACTGGTCGGCCGCGTACGCCTGCGCTTTCGTCAGCGCATTGAACAACGTCGACTTGCCCGCGTTCGTATAGCCGACGAGCGACACCGACATCGTGCCGCTGCGCGCGCGCTGCCGGCGCTGCGTGCTGTGCTGGCGACGCAGCCGATCGAGCCGCGACTTCAGCATCTTGATGCGTTCGCCGATCAGCCGACGGTCGGTTTCGAGCTGGGTTTCGCCGGGGCCGCGCAGGCCGATACCGCCCTTTTGCCGCTCGAGGTGGGTCCACGCGCGAATGAGCCGGGTCGACAGATATTGAAGCTGTGCGAGCTCGACCTGCAGCTTGCCTTCGTGGCTGCGGGCACGCTGCGCGAAAATGTCGAGGATGAGGCTCGTGCGATCGACCACGCGCCTGTTAAGTGCCTGCTCCAGATTACGTTGCTGGGCGGGCGCCAACGCGTGGTTGAAGATGACGATTTCGACGTTGTGCGCGTCGCAGGCAAGCCGCAATTCTTCGGCTTTGCCGCTGCCGATGAACATCTTGGCATCGGGACTGGCGCGACGACCGGTGAGGGTGACGGCGGGACGGGCCCCCGCGCTGGAGGCGAGAAGACTGAGTTCTTCGAGACTGGCTTCGAAATCGGTCTTGCCGAAATCGATGCCGACGAGCGCTGCGTTGATCAAATTATCGGGTGTCAAGATAAGGCGGCTGGCATCGGTCGCTCGCGGCGACCGGATGCCGGCCGCTGCGATAAGTTAGGACGAGGCTTCCGCGTCCGGGTGGAAATTCACCGGGCGCGCCGGCACGACCGTTGAGATGGCGTGCTTGTAAACCATCTGGGTCACCGTATTACGGAGCAACACGACGTACTGGTCGAACGATTCAATGTTCCCTTGAAGCTTGATGCCGTTGACGAGGTAAATCGAAACGGGAACGTGCTCTTTGCGCAGTGCGTTCAAAAACGGGTCTTGTAACAATTGCCCTTTGTTGCTCATGGCGTACTCCATCTTTTTTTGCAGGTTGATCTGGATTGGCGACGAAGAAAAAGAGATCCGGCGCCAATCGCTACACTATAGCTGATTTTGCCTGCCCCGCCCGGCCACTGGCCATGGGGCCGATGCCTTGCGGGGCGTGCTTCAGCCCTTGTCCGCGTACGGGTTGTTCGACGAACGGAACTCTATGCGCAATGGAGTCCCGGTCAGCGAGAAAGTTTCGCGGAATCGGTTTTCGAGGTAACGCTTGTAGGTTTCCGTCACCGCGTCGAGCGCGTTGCCGTGGATCACGATGATCGGCGGATTCTGGCCGCCCTGGTGCGCATAGCGCAGCTTCGGACGCACCGGGCCGCGACGGCGCGGCTGCTGGAACTCGACGGCCTCGATCAGCGCGCGCGTGAGCTTCGGCGTCGGCAGCTTCGCCATCGCGGCCGCGTACGCGTCGTCGACCGAGCGCATCAGCGCGCCGATGCCCGTCTTCTTCGCGGCCGAAATGAAGTGCGATTTCGCGAAGTCGAGGAATTTCAGCTTGCGGGTCAAATCCGCTTTCGCGCGGTCGCGCGCGTGGTCGTCGAGACCGTCCCATTTGTTGACGCCGATCACGAGCGCGCGGCCCTGCTCGACGACGAAGCCGGCAATGTGCGCGTCCTGGTCGGAAATGTCCTGCTGCGCATCCAGCAGAAGAATGACGACGTTCGCGTCGGAGATCGACTGCAGCGTCTTCACGACCGAGAACTTCTCGATCGCCTCGAACACCTTGCCGCGGCGGCGCAGGCCGGCCGTGTCGATCAGCGTGTATTTCTTGCCGTTGCGTTCGAAGTCGACGTAGATCGAATCGCGCGTCGTGCCCGGCATGTCGAACGCGATCACGCGGTCTTCGCCGATCAGCGCGTTGACGAGCGTCGACTTGCCGACGTTCGGCCGGCCGACGATCGCGATCTTGATGCCGCGCGACGGATCGTCCTCGTCCGCTTCCTCGGGCTGGCCCGCGTACGCGACTTCGAGCGCCTCGTTGATCATGTCGGTCACGCCGTCGCCGTGCGCGGCCGAGATCGCGCGCGGATCGCCGAGCCCGAGCTCGTAGAAGTCCGTCGCGACCGCCGTGTACTTCATCCCTTCGGCCTTGTTGACGACCAGGAAGATCGGCCGGCCGGTCTTGCGCAGGTAGTCGGCGATCGACTTGTCCTGCGGCGCGAGCCCGTTACGGCCGTCGACGATGAACACGACGACGTCGGCTTCCTCGACGGCCTGCCGCGTCTGGCGCGCCATTTCGTGCAGGATGCCGTCCTTCGCGACGGGTTCGAAGCCGCCCGTATCGACGACCAGGTAAGGCCGTTCGCCGACGCGCCCTTCGCCGTAATGGCGATCGCGCGTCAGGCCGGGCAAGTCGGCGACCAGCGCATCGCGCGAGCGCGTGAGCCGGTTGAACAGCGTGGATTTCCCCACATTGGGGCGCCCAACGAGGGCAATGACCGGTTTCATCTGTGTTTTCTACGGTGAAGCGCAGCAGCGGGAGGCCCGCTGCTGCGGGCGGCTGCGCTGAATGAAAATATCACGAATTCGCGCCGCGCCGGATGCGCGCGCCCGGCACGCGCTGCGCGCCGTCGTCTTTCGTCTCGAACTGCCTTTCAAATACCGAGCGGCCGGGAACGCCGGCCGCCTTCAAGTCGCGCGGCCGCGGCGCGCGGGACCTGCCCGCCGCGCCACGGCCGCACCTGTTTCCTGCGCGTCAGCGCGGACGGAACCCGTACAGGCCGCCGTCCTTCGTCTGCACGACGAGCGTGTTGCCCGCGAGGACCGGCGCTGCCGTAATCGCGCTGCCGTCGGTCTTCATCCGCGCGATGAAGCTGCCGTCCTCGCGCGACAGGAAGTGCACGAAGCCCTTGTAATCGCCCATCACGACCGCGTGCCCGAGCAGGTACGGCACGCCGACGTCACGGCTCTTCAGCTTGTCGTTGCGCCAGAGCTGGTTGCCCGTGGCCGCATCGTACGCGGTGACGACCGACCAGTCGTCGCCGCCGGCGACCACCGAATCGTCCTGCGCAAGGCCGCTGCGGCTCGAGAACGGCTTTTCCCACAGCGGCCGGCCCGAGTTTGCATCGAAGCAGCCGAGCTGCCCCTGGAACGTCACCGCGCAGGCTTCCGCGCCCACGAGCGTCGGCGGGCCGCTGACGTCGTTGATGCGCTCGACTTCGGTCACGCCCTTCGGGAACGACACCGGGGTTTGCCAGAACGGCTCACCCGTCTGCAGATTGATCGCGACCAGACCGCCGCCCGGGAAGCCCGCGAGCACGGCCGCGTCGCCCGCGAACGTCATGCCAGCCGACACGCGCAGGTTCAGCGGCACCGCACGGTTGCGGTAGTTCCACTTCTGCTCGCCCGTCTGCGCGTTGAACGCGATCACCTGGCCGTCGATCGTGCGGACGATCACGAGGCCGTTGCCGACGAGCGGCGGCGAGAAGATCTCGCCCTGCACGCTGGTCTTCCACAGTTGCTTGCCGTCCGGGCCCAACACGAACACGCCGCCCTTCAACGCACCGACCGCGGTCAGGTTGCCGTCGCTGCCGACACCGGCCGACAGGTCCGAACCGACCTTCGAGCGCCACAGCGTCTGGCCCGTCTTCGCGTCGATCTTCTCGACCGCACCGTTTTCGCCCGCCGCATAGACCGCGTCGCCCACGGCCACCGGCGAGAACAGGTAGCGCCCGCCCTTGCCGACGCTCGCCTTCCAGACCTGTTGCACGTCCATGACGGGCTTGAACTCGGTGAGCGGCGTCGGCACGCGGCGCGCGTCCTTCGACGACGAGCAAGCCGTCAAAGCGAGGACAGCCGCCGCGCAGGCAACGGGCACAGCGTAACGTTTCAGCAAATTCATCGGTTAGCGAAGCAGAGTTAAGAGGTTGAGGGGACCGGAATTCAGCCGCCGAGCGCGTCCAGCTTGAACTGCACGAGCTGGCGCGCGGACTGGTCGTCCTTCGACAGGCCGTCGAGCGCGAGCTTGTAAGCCGCGCGCGCGTCGTCGGTCTTGCCTTGCTCGGCAAGCAGATCGCCGCGACGATCGGCCACGAGGCCCTTGAATGCATCGACCGGCGTACCCGACAGCAGCGCGAGGCCCGCATCGTACGCCTTCTCGTCGAGCAGCAGCGACGCGAGACGCAGCTTCGCGATCTGCTTGTACTCGTCGTCCTTGGCGTGATCGACGGCCCATTGCAGCTGCGCCTTCGCGCCTGCCGCGTCGCCAGCCGCATACAGCGTCTTCGCGGCCGCGAGCGCCGTCATCTGCGCATACGGCGTGCTGCCGAACTTGTCTTCCATGTCGGCAGCCGCGCGAGCCATCGTTGCCTTGTCGTTCGCGGCGGCAGCCTTCTGGACCTGCTCGTACAGCCCGGACGCCTCGGCAGCCTGACGGCGCTGCCAGTAGTTCCAGCCGTTGAAACCGGCCGCGACGACGAGCGCCGCGAGCACGATCCACGTGGTGAGGTTGCCCCAGCGGGCCCACCACGCCTTGAGACTTTCAATCGATTCTTGTTCGTCGTGATAACTCATCGGCGAGCGATTCCTTCCTGTTCAGGCTTTTCTTGTCGAGCGGATGCCAGCGCGATCAGTCGTCGCCGTCTTCGGCGGATGCAACCATCGCATTGATTAGGAATTCGGTCAAGCTTTCGACCGGTACGGTCTGCTGAACGTTCTTTTCCCCTTCCGCACCCGCGCCGCGCAACGCTTTCACGCCCACCGTGCCGTTCGCGACCTCTTCTTCGCCGAAGATCACCGCGAACGCGGCGCCGCTCGCATCGGCCCGCTTCATCTGCGACTTGAAGCTCGCCGGCGCGCCGTCGGCGCTGCAGTGGAAGATCACGTCGAGGCCCGTGTCGCGCAGGCGCTCGGCCGCGATGAATGCCTGTTCGCGTGCCGTGTCGCCCTGGTGCACGACGTACACGTCGACGCCTTCCTGCTCGGGCGCGAGATCCTCTTCCTTCAGCAGCTCGAGGATGCGCTCGATGCCCATCGCCCAGCCGCACGCGGCGGTCGGCTTGCCGCCGAGCTGCTCGATCAGCGGATCGTAGCGGCCGCCGGCCGCGACCGTGCCCTGCGCGCCGAGCTTGTCGGTCACCCACTCGAACACGGTCAGGTTGTAGTAATCGAGGCCACGCACGAGACGCGGGTTGATCTTGAACGGAATGTTGTTCGCGAGCAGCAGGCGCTGCAGCCCTTCGAAATGCGCGCGCGATTCGTCGCCGAGGAAGTCGATCAGCTTCGGTGCGTTTTGCGCGATGTCCTGCAGCGCCGGGTTCTTCGTGTCGAGCACGCGCAGCGGGTTCGTATACAGGCGGCGCTTCGCGTCCTCGTCGAGCACGTCGGCGAACTGCTCGAGGTACTTGATCAGCTCGACGCGGTGCGCGGCGCGCTCTTCGGCGAGGCCGAGCGAGTTGATCTCGAGCTTGATGCCGGTCAGGCCGAGGTCGTCCCACAGGCGCTGGCACATCATGATGATCTCGGCATCCGCATCGGGACCCGCGAAGCCGAGCGCCTCGACGCCGACCTGGTGGAACTGGCGATAGCGGCCGCGCTGCGGACGCTCGTGACGGAACATCGGGCCGATGTACCACAGGCGCTTCGGGCCGTCGTACAGCATGTTGTGCTCGATCGACGCACGCACGACGGCCGCGGTGTTTTCCGGGCGCATCGTCAGGTTCTCGCCGTTCAGCGCGTCGGTGAAGCTGTACATCTCCTTCTCGACGATGTCCGTGACTTCGCCGATGCCGCGCGTGAAGAGCTGCGTATGTTCGACGATCGGCGTGCGGATGTTCTGGTAGCCGTACGCGCGCAGCAGCGATTTCACGGTAGCTTCGAAGAATTCCCACAGGCCGGCATCCTGCGGAAGGATGTCATTCATGCCTTTGACGCCGGTGAGCTTCTCGATCTTGCGTTTCTGTTCAGTCATCGTTCGTGTGTGTGGACGAATTAGTTCAGGGCCTCGGTGCGGCCGTAATTGCGTGCGACGTAGTCGCTGACGATCTGCTGGAATTCCTCGGCGATCCGCTCGCCGCGCAGCGTCTTGACCTTCTCGCCGTCGATGAAGACGGGCGCGGCCGGGTTCTCGCCCGAACCCGGCAGGCTGATGCCGATGTTCGCGTGCTTCGATTCGCCCGGGCCATTGACGATGCAGCCCATCACCGCGACGTTCATCTTCTCGACGCCCGGATATTCCTTGCGCCAGACCGGCATCTGCTCGCGCAGGTAGGTCTGGATCTGCATCGCGAGTTCCTGGAACAGCGTGCTCGTCGTGCGGCCGCAGCCCGGGCACGCGATCACCATCGGCGCGAACGAGCGCAGGCCCATCGTCTGCAGGATTTCCTGGCCGACGATCACCTCGCCGGTGCGCGACGCGCCCGGCTCCGGCGTCAGCGAGATGCGGATCGTGTCGCCGATCCCTTCCTGCAGCAACACGCCGAGCGCGGCCGTCGACGCGACGATGCCCTTCGAACCCATGCCGGCCTCGGTCAGCCCGAGGTGCAGCGCGAAGCCGCAGCGGCGGCCGAGTTCGCGGTACACGGCGATCAGGTCCTGCACGCCGCTGACCTTGCACGACAGCACGATGCGGTCACGGCCGAGGCCGAGCTCGACCGCGCGCTCGGCCGAGCCGATCGCCGACTGGATCAGCGCCTCGTACATCACGCTCTGCGCGTCCCACGGCTGCGCGCGCGCGCCGTTCTCGTCCATCATGCGTGCGAGCAGGTCCTGGTCGAGGCTGCCCCAGTTCACGCCGATCCGCACCGGCTTGTCGTACTTCGCGGCGGCCTCGATCATCTGCGCGAACTGCGTGTCGCGCTTCGCACCCTGACCGACGTTACCGGGGTTGATCCGGTACTTCGACAGCGACTCGGCACAGCCCGGATAGTCGCGCAGCAGCAGGTGGCCGTTGTAGTGGAAATCGCCGACGAGCGGCACGGTCACGCCCATCCGGTCGAGCTGCTCGCGAATCGCCGGCACGGCGGCCGCGGCTTCGGGCGTGTTGACCGTGATGCGCACCAGCTCGGAACCCGCATTCGCGAGTTCCTTGATCTGGATCGCCGTGCCGATCGCATCGGCCGTGTCGGTATTCGTCATCGACTGCACGCGCACCGGCGCGTCGCCGCCGATCGTCACGAGTTGCCCGCCCCAGCGGACATCCACCGCATGCGATACGCGGCGCGGCTGATGCCCGCCGAACACCGGCTCGGTTGAACAAATCTGACTGCTGCGTGGGGATTGAGCTTCGGATTGCATCGATAGATCCATTTACGCGGAATGCGCCGCGACGCGGCGCATGAATTGAAAAAGCGCCGTGCCCTCACGGCCTGCCGAGATCGACGACAGGCCTTCGCCACGGCGCTTGACGTCAGGGCAACGTGAACCGCGCCACGTTACCCCGCGCTGCCGAATATTTTGCCGGATCGACCGGTTTTCCGTCGAACGCAACCGCGTCGAGGCCGGCCTTGTTGCCGATCGTGACCTTGAACGGCCCGTCACCGGCCACCTGCTTCGTTTCGCCGGCGCGCACCAGCGCCGAGAACAGCTCCTTGCCGTTCTTGTCGCGCACGCTGAACCAGCAATCCTGCTTGACCTTCAGTTCGACCATCGACTGGCCTGCCGCCACCACGACGCTCGCCGGCTGGGCCGGCGCGGCCGCGCTGGCCGCCGCCGTTGCCGCCACGGGCTGCGACGCAGTCGCCGTCGCGACCGGGGCCGCAGGCGCCGGAACCGCCGACGCGATCGACTGCGCCGGAGCCGCCGATGCAGCAGCCGGGGCCGGAACCTCATTCGCAACCGCTGCCGACGCGCCGTTCGTAGCCGCTTCTTCAGCCGACGACGATGCCGCCGTCGCACTCGCGGCCGACGCATGCTCGGCCTCGCCGCCCTTGAAGCGTGCGAGCAGGCTCGACGAATCGCCGCCAGTGTGCCACATCAGTACGGCGACCACCGCGACGATGACGATCCCCGTTCCCCACAGCCAAGGATGGTGGCGCGACGAGCCGCCCAGCGGAATCGACACGCGGCCGCGCGGCAGATCCGTGCCCGACGACGCAGGCATCGACAGGTCGACTTCCGGCACCCCGCGCTCGCGGCGCAGCGCCTGCGCGAACGGTTCCGGATCGACGCCGAGCATCTTCGCGTAGCTGCGCACGACACCGAGCGCGAACGTCACACCAGGCAAATGGCTGATGTCGCCAGACTCGAGCGCCCGGAGCTTCTGCGGTGCGACCTTGAGTCGCGCCGACACGTCGTCGACCGACCAGCCCTTCGTCTCCCGAAGCTGCGCCAGCCGGCTGCCGACCGCCGCCAGCGATTCCAGTCCGGCCGGTGCCGGCTTCGCGGCATTCGTCTCTGCGCCGTTAGACGGCTGCGGCTCACTCATCCTTGTCCTCGCGTCGATTCTTCTTCACTGGCGGCTGCCGCCGGCTCCTGCCGGCCGGCACCCGCAACGGTTCATACCATGCGCGGCGCCGAGGCGCCGCGACCGATCGCTATTCGCGTGTTGCACCGCCAAAGGGTTCGGGCACCCCGGCCAGGTGCCCCCGTCAAACTGCCCGAACTTCGATGATTTTTCCTGCTGCGCCCGTTCGTTCCGCGAGGCGCGTGCGATCCTTCACCGCGCCGGCCAACTGCCCGCACGCGGCGTCGATGTCGTCGCCGCGCGTCTTGCGCACGGTCGTGACGACACCCGCATCGATGAGGACTTGCGCGAAGCGCTTGATCTGCTCCGGCTTCGAGCGGATGAGGCCCGATTCCGGAAACGGATTGAACGGGATCAGGTTGAACTTGCACGGCACGTCACGCGTGACGGCCAGCAGTTCGCGCGCATGCGCTTCGGTGTCGTTGACGCCGTCGAGCATGCAGTATTCAAAAGTGATGAAGTCGCGCGGCGCGACCTTCAGATAACGCTGGCACGCAGCCATCAGCTCGCGAAGCGGATACTTCTTGTTGAGCGGCACCAGCTCGTCGCGCAGCGCATCGTTCGGCGCATGCAGCGAAACGGCCAGCGCGACCGGCAACTCGGCGCCGAGGCGGTCCATCATCGGCACCACGCCGGACGTCGACAGCGTGACGCGACGGCGCGACAGGCCGTACGCGTTGTCGTCGAGCATCAGCCGCATCGCGGGGACGACCGCGCTGTAATTCAGGAGCGGCTCGCCCATGCCCATCATCACCACGTTGGTGACGACCCGTTCGGCCTTGCCGTTCGGGCCGGGCGCGCGACCCAGCGACGCTCGCAGTGCAAATTCGGCCATCCGGAGCTGGCCGATGATTTCGGCTGTCGACAGGTTGCGGGAGAAGCCCTGCTTGCCCGTCGAGCAGAAGCGGCAGTTCACCGCGCACCCGGCCTGCGACGACACGCACAGCGTGCCGCGCGTCTCTTCCGGGATGAACACGGTTTCGACCGCATTGCCGTTTCCGACGTCGATCAGCCACTTGCGCGTGCCGTCGGTGGAAACGTGATCGCTGACGATGTCCGGCATCACGATCGACGCGCGGCCCTTGAGCTTTTCTCTCAGGGACTTCGCGAGATCGGTCATGCCGTCGAAATCGCCGGCGTTGTACTGGTGGATCCAGCGCTGCAACTGCTTGGCGCGGAACGGCTTCTCGCCCAGGCTGCCGCAGTACGCGACAAGACCCTCGGCATCGAAGTCGAGAAGATTGACGGAAGTTTCGCTCGTCATGATGTGCTGCCTTGCCGCGTGCGCTGAGTCCTGCCTACTTGCTGTCAGCCAGGGCTTAACGCGAGTAAACGTTCATTTCCGGGAAGAAGAACGCGATTTCGACCGCTGCCGTTTCCGCAGCGTCCGAGCCGTGCACGGCGTTCGCGTCGATGCTGTCGGCGAAGTCGGCGCGGATCGTGCCCTTTTCCGCCTTCTTCGGATCCGTCGCGCCCATCAGGTCGCGGTTCTTCAGGATCGCGCCTTCACCTTCCAGAACCTGGATCATCACCGGGCCCGAGATCATGAAATCGACGAGATCCTTGAAGAACGGACGCGCTGCGTGAACTGCATAGAACTTCTCTGCGTCAGCACGCGACAGGTGTGCCATGCGCGATGCGACGATCTTCAGGCCGGCGCCTTCGAAACGGCTGTAGATCTGGCCGATCACGTTCTTTGCCACCGCATCCGGCTTGATGATCGACAGGGTGCGCTCGATTGCCATAAAAACTCCAAAAAATTAAGAAGTTACAGGTTCAAATGAATCCGCTATTGTAGCACGATCCCGTGTATCATTGCGATTGAACCCTTACACGAATGAAAGGTTCAGAATCCATATGTTTTGTGCCGCCGGGCCATTGAAACCTCCCGGCACGGAACGTATCTTAGCCATAGCTGCCCCGGTTTGCTGCGCCGCACATCGCGCGCGCCGAACCGGCCCCGGACGCCCACGCGTTCAATGTTAGGAGAAACCATGAACGACTATCCGTACAATTTCGGCCGCGGCGGTTCCGTCAGCACCGCCGAGGTTCGCAACCGCGTGCTGCGAAACACGTACTGGCTGCTCGCGCTGTCGATGGTGCCGACCGTGCTGGGCGCCTGGGTCGGCGTCGCGACGGGCTTCTCGCTGTTCGCGGCCACGAGCCCGATGATGAGCCTGCTCGCGTTCTTCGCGATCGCGTTCGGCTTCATGTTCGCGATCGAGCGGACGAAAAACAGCGCGGCCGGCGTGTTCGTGCTGCTTGGCTTCACGTTCTTCATGGGCCTGATGCTGTCGCGGCTGCTGAGCTTCATCCTCGGCTTCTCGAACGGCCCGTCGCTGATCATGCTTGCGTTCGGCGGCACCGGCATCATCTTCGCCACGATGGCGACGATCGCCACCGTCAGCAAGCGCGACTTCTCGGGGCTCGGCAAGTGGCTGTTCATGGGCGTGATCGTGATCCTGCTGGCGTCGGTCGCGAACATCTTCCTGCAACTGCCGGCGCTGATGCTCACCGTGTCGGTGCTCGCGATCGCGATCTTCTCGGCCTACATGCTGTTCGACGTCCAGCGCGTCGTGAACGGCGGCGAGACGAACTACATCTCGGCCACGCTCGCGATCTACCTCGATCTGTACAACGTGTTCACGAACCTGCTCGCGCTGCTCGGCATCTTCGGCGGCAACCGCAACTGACGTTCGGCACGCACCATGAAAAACCGGCCCGCGGGCCGGTTTTTTTACGTCCGCCGCCCGGCTCAGTCGCGCTCGAACAGCGCGATCGATTCGACGTGCGACGTATTCGGGAACATGTTCACGACCCCGGCGCCCTTCAGCCGGTAGCCGGCCTCGTGCACGAGCAGGCCCGCATCGCGCGCGAGCGTCGACGGATTGCACGACACGTAGACGATGCGCTTCGGCAACGGGCCTGCGCCGCTCTGCGCGATCTCGGCCAGCGCCTTCGATACCGCGAGCGCGCCTTCGCGCGGCGGGTCGATCAGGAACTTGTCGAATGCGCCGAGCGCACGGAGATCGTCGCCCGTCACCTCGAACAGGTTCCGACACGCGAACGTCGTGTGGCCGTCGACACCGTTCTCGCGTGCGTTCGCCAGCGCGCGCGTGGTCAGCGTGTCGCTGCCCTCGATGCCCATCACTTCGCGCGACAGCCGCGCGAGCGGCAGCGTGAAGTTGCCGATCCCGCAGAACAGGTCGAGCACGCGATCGTCGCGCGACGGCGCGAGCAGGCGCAGCGCGCGGCCCACCAGCACGCGGTTGATCTGATGGTTGACCTGCGTGAAATCGGTCGGCTTGAACGGCATGCGGATGCCGAATTCCGGCAGCGTGTAGTCGAGCGACACGTCGAGCGGATAGAACGGCGTCACCGTGTCCGGCCCCTTCGGCTGCAGCCAGAACTGCACCTTGTGCTCGTCGGCGAACGCGCGCAGCAGCGCTTCGTCGTCCGCGTTGATCGGCTCCAGCACGCGCAGCACGAGCGCCGTGACGGTCGAACCGACCGCGAGTTCGATCTGCGGCATCCGGTCGCGAATCGACAGCCCCTCGACGAGCCGGCGCAGCGGCACGAGCATCGCCGACACGTGCGGCGGCAGCACTTCGCAGCTCGTCATGTCGGCCACGTAGCTGCTCTTCTTCTCGTGGAAGCCGACCAGCACGCCGCCCTTCTTCGCGACGTTGCGCACGGTCAGGCGCGCCCGGTAGCGATAGCCCCACGACGGGCCGTGGATCGGCGCGAACATCGTTTCCGCGCGCAGCTTCGCCAGGTGCCACAGGTTATCTTCCAGCACGCGCTGCTTGACCGCCACCTGCGCGCGCATGTCGAGATGCTGCATCGAGCAGCCGCCGCAGGTGCCGAAGAACGTGCACTTCGGCTGGGTGCGCATGACGCTCGGGCGCAAAATGTCGACAACCGTCGCCTGCTCGTAGCTCGGCTTGCGGCGATAGCTCGAATAGGTCACGCGTTCGCCCGGCAGCGCGCCTTCGACGAAGATCACCTTGCCCGGCTCGCCGTCCTCGGTCATCGTGCGGCCGACACCGCGCGCTTCCATGTCGAGCGATTCGATCTCGAGAACCGGGGCAGGCCCGGGCGCGACGGGCGCGTTTTTCGATTTGCGCGCAGAAGTGGGGACGGCTTCGGACACCAGCTTTTCCTGACAAACGTTGAAGAAGGCGAGATTGTAGACGACGAAGGCCCCCGTCGCGTGCTTTCGTCGCGCAAGCGCCGATGCCGATGCCGATGCCGATGCCGATGCCGATGCCGATGCCGATGCCGATGCCGGTGCCGGTGCCGATGCGCATGCCGCGCGGCGCGGCGCGGCGCGGCGTGAGCGACAGGGACCGCGCACCCCGTTGCCCGCCACCCGACCGTGTGCGATGCACGGCGCGCGCCCATCGACGGCACGGTTTCTGCTCGCGGAAGACCAAGGAGACTCGACCATGCGATTGATCGACTGGAACATCCAATGGGGTCGGGACGCGGACGGGGTCGTCGATCTTCCCCGTACCGTCGCGGCTATCCGCGGGCTTGGCGATTTCGACGTGCTCTGCCTGCAGGAGCTCACACGCGGCTTCGATGCTCTACCCGGCCGGCCCGGCCCCGACCAGTTCGCCGAACTCGCGGCGCTGCTGCCCGGCTATACGATCGTCGACGCCATCGGCGCCGACTTGCCGGCCATCCGGCCAGGCGCCCCGCGCCGCCAGTTCGGCAACGCAATTGCGACGCGGCTGCCGGTCGGCCGTGTGCTGCGCCAATTACTGCCGTGGCCGGCCGACGCCGGCACGCCGTCGATGCCGCGCGTCGCGCTGGATATCGAATTGCAGGCACCCTTCGGGCCGTTGCGCGTGGTCACCACGCATCTGGAGTATTACTCGGCGCGCCAGCGGCTTGCGCAGGTCGACGCGCTCCGCGATCGGCATCGCGAGGCCTGCGCGCACGCGGATCGACCCGCTCCCGCCGAAACGCCCGAGGGGCCGTTCAGCGCGACCGGACAGTCGCGCGATGCGATCGTCTGCGGCGATTTCAACAGCGCATTCGACAGCGACGCGTACCGGCGCTTCCTGGAGCCGATTGCCGACGCACCAGGTTTCGTCGATGCGTGGATCGCGCGGCACCCCGGCCATACACCGCCACCGACGGCCGGCATCTACGATACGGTGCAATGGTCGGACGGGCCACTCGCATGCGATTTCGTGTTCGTGACCGACACACTGTTGCCGCGCGTCATCGGCTGCGAGATCGACGGTGACGTACGCGCGTCCGATCACCAGCCGGTACTGCTCGAACTCGGCTGATCGCACCGGCGACGGCGCGGCCCGCCCCCGCTACGCGTCGAAGCCGGCGAGGTATTCGACCCAGTGCGGCGCCGGTTCCTGCGCAAGCGCATTCTTCACGAGCAGGATCTCGTCCGCATACTCGCTCGGCGTCAGGCCGCCGCGCATCAACTGGAACCGGCAATACAGCAGGTAGGTGTTGACGACGTCGGTTTCGCAATAGTTGCGGATTTCCTCGATTCGCCCATCCCGAAACGCCGGCCACACCTGGCTGCCGTCCATCCCGAGCTTGCCCGGAAAACCGCACAGCTTCGCGAGCGCATCGAGCGGCGCGTTCGCCCGCGCCTGATACATCGCGAGCACATCCATCAGATCGGTATGCCGCGAGTGATAGCGCGAAATGTAGTTGTTCCACTTGAATTCACGGTCGTCCTCGCCGAGATCCCAGTAGCGGGTGGCGGGAATGCCGTGCACGAGCGCACGGTAATGGAGCACCGGCAGATCGAAACCGCCGCCGTTCCACGACACGAGTTGCGGCGTGTATTTCTCGATCACGCGGTAGAACGACTGGATCAGCGTCGCTTCGTTGTCCTGCGGCGTCCCGAGCGAGCGCACGCGAAAACCGTTGTTGTCGCGAAACACGCACGAGATCGCCGCGATCCGTTGCAGGTGGTGCGGCAGGAAATCACCGCCGGTCTTCTCGCGGCGTGCGGCGAACGCGTGTTCGGCCACCGCGGCATCGTCGAGCGTCGCGGGCAGGTCTTCCAGACGGCGAATGCCGTCGACATCGGGAATCGTCTCGATGTCAAAAACAAGAATCGGGGTCATCGGTTACAGAACGGCGTCCTTGCGCACGCCGTTGGAGGCGAAGAACCGCTTGAGGCGCACCAGCGCTTCCTGCTGGATCTGCCGCACGCGTTCGCGCGTGAGCCCCATCTCGTCGGCGAGCTCCTCGAGCGTCGCCGGTTCGATGTGGTTCAGGCCGAAGCGGCGCTCGATCACGTGCCGGTGCTTGTCGGACAGCCGCGACAGCCACGCGCGCGTCAGCGTTTCGAGCTCGCGGTGCTGCACCTCGGCGTCGGGCGACTGGCTCTGGTCGTCGGGCAGCAGGTCGAGCAGGCTGCTCGCGGGATCGAGGTCGAGCGGCGCATCGAGCGACGCCGTATGCTCGTTGAGCGCGAGGATATCGGTGACTTCCTCGGCGGTCTTGCCGGTGAGATAGGCGATGTCGTCGATGCTGGCTTCACGGCGTTCGGCCGCTTCGCCCGTCGACATCGAATTCTTTTCGAGGTGGCGCTTCGCGCGCAGCACCTGGTTCAGTTCGCGGATCACGTGCACGGGCAAGCGCACCGTGCGGGCCTGGTTCATGATTGCCCGCTCGATGCTCTGCCGGATCCACCACGTCGCGTAGGTCGAGAAACGGAAACCGCGCGTCGGGTCGAATTTCTCGATCGCGTGCATCAGGCCGAGGTTGCCTTCCTCGATCAGGTCGAGCAGCGGCACGCCGCGGTTCAGGTAGCCCTTCGCGATACTGACGACGAGCCGCAGGTTGCGCTCGATCATCACCTGCCGCGCTTCGAATTCGCCGGCCTTCGCGAGACGCGAATAACGCTGCTCTTCCTCGACGGTCAGCAGCGGCTTCACGCTGATGCGGTTCAGGTAATGCTGGATCGTGTCGGCCGTGAGCTCGGCCTGCAGCAGCGTGCGGAAATCGTCGACGTCGGGCGCGGCTTCCTGGCGGCCTTCGCGCTCGTCGTCGCCACCGTCCGCGTCGGCGTCGCGTGCCTCGAGATCACGTTCGTTTTCCGCGACATCCTCTTCGTCGTCCGTCGAAGCACCCACTCGCCCCACCGATGCTTGCGTGGCACGACTGATCTTCTCAGACTCGGCTTGCGGCTCGTGGCGCTTCGATTTCGGCATGGTCGTCTCGGTTATTGAGGCGGCAAATACTTCAGCGGATCGACAGGCTTACCCTGCCGGCGAACCTCGAAATGCAGCATCACGCGGTCGGCATCGCTGTTACCCATCTCGGCGATCTTCTGCCCCTTCGTTACCGCGTCCCCCTCTTTTACCATCAAAGCGCGATTGTGTGCATACGCCGTGAGGTAAGTTGCATCGTGTTTGATGATAATGAGGTTGCCGTAGCCACGCAGACCGTTGCCGGAGTAAACGACGCGGCCGTCCGCCGCCGCCTTCACGGCCTCGCCGGCCGTCCCGCCGATATTGACACCCTTGTTCTTCGCATCGTCGAACCCGTTCAGCACGGGGCCGCGCGCGGGCCACGCGAACGTCACGGGGCCGCTCGGCGCCGCCGCCGTATCGCTCGATCCGGTCGCCGCGGCCGGCGGCGTGGCGGCGAGCGCGGACGACGTGCCGGCGGCCGGCGCGGCCGGACCGCTGCTCAGCGGCGCGGTCGCGACCGCACCACCGACGATCGGCGCGGCGGCCGGCGTGCCCGCCACTGCAGCGCCGCCCGGCGGCGCCACGCGCAGCAGCTGGTCGACTTCGATCTGGTTCGGGTTCGCCAGATTGTTCCACGTCGCGATGTCGCGATAGTTCTGGCCGTTCTCGAGCGCAATCCGGTACAGCGTGTCACCCGGCTTCACACGATAGAAGCCCGGCGGCGGCGGACCGAGCGGCACCGCGGGCTGCGCGGCGGCAGTCGTGCCGAGCGACCCGGAGCGGTCGACGACGGGCGCGTTGTCGAGCCGCGTCGCACAGGCGGCCAGTAGCGTGGAGAACGCAGCCACACAGATCGCGCGCTGGGCGAACGTGAGCGGTTCCCTGGATCGGTTGTTTTGCATCGCGCGCAACATACTCATCGGTTTCAAATCACTCCGGATTTTAAAGGGACAAAGAAAACGCGATCAAGCCGGGACTCTCGCCATTGCGCGTGCGCGACGCGCTCGACGAGCGTGAGCACCTGGTGCTGCCCGCTCTGCGCGCCGACCGGCGCGACGAGCCGCCCGCCGATCGCGAGCTGCTCGAGCAGCGCCTGCGGCACGTCGAGCCCCGCCGCCGCGATCACGATCGCGTCGAACGGGGCCGCGGACGGCAGGCCGACACGCCCGTCGCCGTAGTGCAGACGGATGTTCGGCACGCGCAGCGGCCGCAGGTTCAGCTTCGCGCGCTCGTAAAGCGGCTTGATGCGTTCAATCGAATACACGTCGCGTGCCACGTGACTCAGCACGGCGGCCTGGTAGCCGCAACCCGTGCCGATCTCGAGCACGCGCTCGAGGGTGCGGCCGGCCATCGCGAGCTCGATCATGCGCGCGACGACCGACGGCTTTGAAATGGTCTGCTGGTGGCCGATCGGCAATGCCGAATCCTCGTAGGCCTGCGTCGCGAGCCCGGGATCCACGAACAGGTGGCGCGGCACCGCGGCCATCGCGTCCAGCACGCGCGCATCGGTCACGCCGTTCGCGCGCAGGCGTTCGACCATCCGCTCGCGCACACGTTCCGACGTGAGGGCGAACGCGCCGGCCGGCGCGATGCTCGGCGCGGCCGGCTTCGGCAGCGCAGGCTTCAGCGCGGTGGGCTTCGGTGCGGTCGCCGGCTTCGCGGCGGCGATACCCGGCAGCGGCGCCCGCACGGCGGCCGGCTTCACCGCAACCGGCTTCAGCACGGTCGCGGGTTTGTCGGCGGCCTTCGGCACCGCCCCCGCCGCCTGGCGTTCACCGGGCCGACCTTCCGACTTGCGTGGCGCTCGCTTGAGATCTTCGAGCGCGAGCGGGAACCGCTTCGCGCGCTCGCCGCTCATGAAGCCCGCCCTCCGGCGCGCGCCCATTCGCGCGTCGCGGGCAGCATCTGCGTATGCGTGAGATCGAGTTGCAGCGGTGTGATCGAGACGAAACCGTTTGCAACGGCGTGGAAATCGGTGCCGTCGCTGGCGTCCAGCGCCTCGCCCGCGGCGCCGATCCAGTAGATCGGCTCGCCGCGCGGGTCGGTCTGTCGAATCACCGGCTGCGACGGATGACGCTTGCCGAGACGCGTGACCTTCCAGCCCTTCAGTTCGTCGTACGGCAGGTTCGGAATATTGACGTTCAGCAGCGGGTTGCCCGGCAGCGGATGCGCGAGGTAGTGCGCGACGATTTCCGCGGCGACGCGCGCGGCGTCGGCCAGACGGGCCCAGCCCTTGTCGACCAGCGAGAACGCGATGGCCGGCACACCGAACATGATGCCTTCAGTGGCGGCCGCAACTGTCCCCGAATAGAGCGTGTCTTCGCCCATGTTCTGACCGTTGTTGATGCCGGACACGACGATGTCCGGCTTCGCGTCGGCCATCCCCGTCAGCGCGACGTGCACCGAATCGGTCGGCGTGCCGTTCACGTAGAAGAAACCCGTACCCGCTGCCCGCTGCACCGACAGCGGCCGCGACAACGTGAGGGAATTCGACGCGCCGCTGCAGTTCTGCTCGGGCGCGATCACCGTAAGCTCGGCCAGCGGCTGCAGCGCTTCGCTGAGCGCGGCGAGACCGGGGGCGAGATAGCCGTCGTCGTTGCTGAGTAGGATTCGCATCCGGCGATTGTAACCGAGGAAAGATGGCGCGAGAGCGACAGTCCGGCCACCGCGGACGGGCGGGTATACGCATGGACACGCGGTGCGCCGCCGCACGACGCGGCGGCGTTCCGCGCGCTGGGGAAAACACCGGGCCGACCGGGTTTTCCGTCCAGAGAAAATCGCCTTGGGGAAACCTTCGTCGGGAGGGCCGGCGCGAAGCGCGCAGGCCTCGGCGCACTCAGATCGCGCCCGCCTCGCGCAGCGCCGCAATCGCCTGTGCGTCGTAGCCGAGGCCGCGCAGCACCTCGTCGGTGTGCTCGCCGAGCTCGGGCCCGAGCCAGCGCGTTTCGCCCGGCGTGTCCGACAGCTTCGGCGTGATGTTCGGCAGCGGAATGTCGGTGCCGTCGGCCAGCTTGAAACGCTGGATCATCTGGCGCGCGACGAACTGCGGATCGGTGAACATGTCGGCCGCGCTGTAGATGCGCCCGGCCGGCACGTCGGCCGCATTGAGCACGACGAGCGCCTCGTCGATCGTGCGCGGCGCGAGCCACGCGGCGATCGCGTCGTCGATTTCCTGCGTGCGCGGCACGCGTCCGTCGTTTTGCGCGAGCGCGGGATCGTCGGCGAGGTCGTCGCGCTCGATCGCCTTCATCAGCCGCTTGAAGATCGGATCGCTGTTGCCGCCGATCACGATGCTGCCGTCGCGGCATGCGTACGTATTCGACGGCACGATGCCCGGCAGCGACGCGCCGGTGCGCTCGCGCACCATCCCGTACACGCCGTACTCGGGCACCACGCTTTCCATCATGTTGAAAACGGCTTCATACAGTGCAACGTCGACCACCTGCCCCGCGCCGCCATTGACCTTGCGGTGATGGAGCGCCATCAGCGCGCCGATCACGCCGTGCAGCGCCGCGATCGAGTCGCCGATCGAGATGCCGATGCGCGGCGGCGGCAGATCCGGATAGCCGGTGATGTGGCGCAGCCCGCCCATCGATTCGGCGATCGCGCCGAAGCCGGGCCGGTCGCGGTACGGGCCCGTCTGCCCGTAGCCGGACAGGCGCACCATCACGAGGCCCGGATTGTCGGCCGACAGCACGTCGTAGCCGAGCCCGAGCTTTTCGAGCAGGCCCGGGCGGAAGTTCTCGATCACGATGTCGGCCTCGCTCGCGAGCTGCCGCGCGATCGCCTTGCCGGCGTCGGCTTTCAGGTTCAGCGTGACCGATTTCTTGTTGCGCGCCTGCACCGACCACCACAGCGACGTGCCGCCCTGCTCCGGGTGGAGCTTGCGCCACTTGCGCAGCGGGTCGCCGCCGTTCGGATCCTCGATCTTGATCACTTCCGCGCCGAATTCGGCGAACAGCCGCGACGCGAACGGCCCCGCGATCAGCGTTCCGAATTCGAGCACTTTGACGCCCGCGAGCGGGCCCTGGCTGGTGCTCATGTGTCTCCCTGGCATGAGGAACGGCGCCGCCGGCAGGCGGCGCCCGGCTTACATCGTGCGGCGATCGAGCATCGCGCGGGCGATGGTGCCCGCGTCGACGTACTCGAGCTCGCCGCCCACTGGCACGCCGCGCGCGAGGCGCGTGACCGCCAGCCCGCGCGCCTTGAGCGTCTGGCCAAGGTAGTGGGCGGTGGCTTCGCCTTCGTTCGTGAAGTTGGTCGCGAGCACGACCTCCTTGACGACGCCGTCCGACGCGCGCCGCACGAGGCGGTCGAAATGGATTTCCTTCGGACCGATTCCGTCGAGCGGGCTCAGTCGGCCCATCAGCACGAAATACAGCCCGCGGTAGGTCATCGTCTGCTCGAGCATGATCTGGTCGGCAGGCGTCTCGACGACGCACAGCAGCGTCGGATCACGCTCCTCGTCGCTGCAGACCTCGCAGATCTGCGCTTCGGTGAACGTATTGCACTTCTCGCAGTGCTGCAGGTGCTCGGTCGCGAACAGCAGCGACCGGCCGAGCCGCTCCGCGCCCTCGCGGTCGTGCTGCATCAGGTGAACCGCCATGCGCTGCGCGGATTTCGGCCCGACACCGGGCAGCACGCGCAACGCTTCGACGAGAGCGGACAAGGCGGACGGCTGTTTCATACGGCGGCAAAGAGTGGCAAGGACGCCGCGTTCAGAACGGCAGCTTGAAGCCCGGGGGCAGCGGCAGGCCCGACGTCATGCCGCTCATCTTTTCCTGCGACGTGGCTTCGGCCTTGCGTACCGCGTCGTTGAATGCAGCGGCGACGAGATCCTCGAGCATGTCCTTGTCGTCCGCGAGCAGGCTCGGGTCGATCGACACGCGGCGCACTTCGTTGCGGCACGTCATCGTCACCTTCACGAGGCCGGCGCCCGACTGCCCTTCGACTTCGATGAGCGCAAGCTGCTCCTGCATCTTCTTCATGTTTTCCTGCATTTGCTGCGCTTGCTTCATCAGTCCGGCGAGGTTGCCTTTCAACATGGGAATACTCCTTCTTGATCGTGTGAAAACCGGCACGCGGCGCGTGCCGGCCAATGTGTGCGGGGCGTGATTGTGCCTGTCGCGGGGCGCTCAGTTCAATGGAGTGTGGGCGGCACGCCGTCCGGCGCCGAATCGGCGAGCGGACGCACCGACCCCTCGACGATGCGCGCGCCGAAGTCGCGCACGAGCTGCTGGACGAACGGATCGCCGTGAATCTCCTGTTCGGCTTCGCGCTGGCGCGCAGCGCGCGCGGCCGCATCGAGCGCCGCCGCGGTGCGCCGTGCGGGCCCGACCTCGACGCTCACCTCGACCGGCTTGCCGAGCGCATCGGCCAGTGCGGCCTTCAGCTTCGTCACCTGCGCGGCGTCCGCATACTGCGGCACCGGCACGGACAGTTTCAATGTGCCCGCATCGACGGCCGTCAGCTCGCTGTTGAACGCGAGCTGGTACGCGACACCCTTCAGCGGCAGCCGTGCGGCGAGCGCCGGCCATTCGCCGTCGAAGCCGATCGGATCGAGTGCGATCGCGGGCGGCAGCGGCCGCGTGTCGATCGGCGCGGCCGGACGCGCGTCCGCCGGCTTCGGCGTCACACGCACATCGTCGGGACCGCTGTCGAACACCGGCACGAAGCCGTCGTCGGAACCGCCGAACATTTCGTCGGCGCTGAGCGGCACGTAGTCGTCGGGCGGAATGTCCTCCCACGGCGGCGACGGCTGGCGCGACTCGGCTGCTTGCGGCGCGCGGGCAGCGGCACGCGGCGTCGGCACCTGGACTGCCGGACGCGGCGCGGCCGGCTTCTCGGCGGCCGGCTGGGCCGCCGGTTTGGCTGCCGCGCCTGCGCGCCCGCCGCGGTCCGACGACACGCGCATCCCCGCATTGCGCAGCACGTCGAGCGCGGCGGCGGCACCGCCTGCGCGCGCCGCCGGCCGTGCGGCGGCCGGCTCGGGCGACGCGGCGCGCGGCGCCGGTTCGACCTGCGGCGCCGGTTCGTCGTTTCGCTGCACGGCGGCAACGGCAGGCGGCTCGGGTTCCTTCCGGGGGGAAGGCGGCACGTCGCCAGCGGGCGCTGCCTTCGTTTCCGGCTGCGACGGCTCGATCGCTTGTGCGTCGGCCGCTGCCGGTATCGGGGCTGCTGCCTCGGCCGGTGACTGGGCGGCAGCCGGCTTGGCGACCGGCCGTTCGGCTTCATCGCTTGACTGCGCGGGTGCCGAACGGGCGGCCGGCGCAGCCGGTGCAGCAGCTTGCGGACGCGCTGCGCTGGCGGGCGCAGCCGACACCGGCTTCGCCGCGGCAGCGGTCGGCGCCGCGGCAGCACGCGGGGCCGGCACCGCACGCGGCGGCACGGACGGCTGGCCGCCCGGCGCGCTGCCGGCGCCAACGGCCGGCTCGAATGCGAGCATCCGTAGCAGCGTCATCGTGAAACCGGCGTATTCATCAGGCGCCAGGCCGAGCTCGGCGCGCCCGACCGTCGCGATCTGATAGAACAATTGCACCTGTTCAGGGCTCAGCGTCTCCGCAAAACGACGCAGGTCGGCCGCCTCCGGCCATTCGTCGAGCACCGAGCCCGGCGCGAACTGCGCCCAGGCGATCCGGTGCAGCAGGCTCGCGAGATCCTGCAGCGCGGTCGAGAACGAGAGGCTGCGCAGCGACATCTCGTCGGCAATCGCGAGGATTTCCGGGCCATTGGCCGCCGCGAGCGCATCGAGCAGGCGCACCATGTATGTCTGGTCGAGCGCGCCGAGCATGCCCGACACCGCCGACTCGGTCACCTCGTTCGCCGAATAGGCGATCGCCTGGTCGGTCAGGGACAGCGCGTCGCGCATGCTGCCCTGCGCGGCGCGCGCGAGCAGGCGCAGCGCCTGCGGCTCGAACGTGATCTGCTCTTCGCCGAGGATCCGCTCGAGATGCGACACGATGTGCCCGGCCGGCATCTGCTTCAGGTTGAACTGCAGGCAGCGCGACAGCACGGTCACGGGGATTTTTTGCGGATCGGTCGTCGCGAGGATGAACTTGACGTGCGGCGGCGGCTCTTCGAGCGTCTTCAGCATCGCGTTGAACGCGTGATTCGTCAGCATGTGCACTTCGTCGATCATGTAGACCTTGAAGCGCGCATCGACGGGCGCGTACACCGCGCGCTCGAGCAGCGCGGCCATTTCATCGACGCCGCGGTTGCTCGCCGCGTCCATCTCGACGTAATCGACGAAACGGCCCTCGTCGATCTCGCGACAGGCGCGACACACGCCGCACGGCTGCGACGTGACGCCGGTTTCACAGTTGAGCGCCTTCGCGAAGATCCGCGACAGCGTCGTCTTGCCGACACCGCGGGTTCCGGTAAACAGATAGGCGTGATGGAGACGCCCGCCGTCGAGCGCGTGCGTGAGCGCCCTGACGACGTGCTCCTGGCCGACGAGCGAAGCGAAATCCTTCGGACGCCACTTGCGTGCGAGAACTTGATAGGTCATCGGGAAATTGTATCAGTAACGCTGCGTCGCGCCGACTCGCGAAACGGTGCGGAAGACGGGCAAGAGGCAGGGCGAACGGAGTGTGACGCAGAAATAAAAAACGCCCTGCGAACGGGGCGAGAAGGAAGGTGACGAGCCCAACCCTCGGCACTGGCGGAAAACGATTGTGGCTGCTTCGTTCCCGACCTGACCAGGTTCACCGCCCCACCATGCGAGGAGGCCCGTCACGGCATATTCTATCACCGCTTCCGGACGAATGCGACCGTTTGTTCGCATCAATGCGAATATCGCCGGGCAAACCGGCGCGTCGCCCCTTCGCGCGGGCCGGATGCGGCCCGCCCCTTGCAATTGGCGGACCGGCCTCCATCTGCGTGGCACGACGGTCGAACGTCGCGTCGTACCCCTACTCGCGTAGCGGCTACTATCGCCGCCCGCAGCAGATAGCAATTTAGGCTAATATGACGCCCGAACGACCCGCGAGCCGCGGCATGCAGCGCTCACGCCCCTCCTTTCCGGAAAGGCGGAGTGACCTGCCGCAGCGGCCGGCAGCCTACGGCGGCCGGTACGCCGCAACGCGCAAGCAGGCAGTCCCCGAACCGTAAGAGGTATTGACCCAATGAGCGAACAGATCAAACACATCAGCGACGCATCGTTCGAACAGGACGTCGTCAAGTCCGACAAGCCCGTACTCGTCGATTTCTGGGCCGAATGGTGCGGCCCGTGCAAGATGATCGCCCCGATCCTCGACGAAGTCGCGAAGGACTACGGCGACAAGCTGCAGATCGCGAAGATCAACGTCGACGACAACCAGGCCACGCCCGCGAAATTCGGCGTGCGCGGTATCCCGACGCTGATCCTGTTCAAGAACGGCGCGGCCGCCGCGCAGAAGGTCGGCGCGCTGTCGAAGTCGCAGCTCACCGCATTCCTGGACAGCCACCTGTAATACCGGCAGTTCCGCGGACGTGTTGTCAGTCGGCAACACGTCCGCCGTTACGCCGCCGATCGCTCGCTCAAGCGCGAATCGGGCTATGCTAGAATTAAAAAACGTCGACAAGACGCATTTAAGTCTCTGAGCGCTTCCGCTCGCCCTCCTCCCTTATTTCTTTCGTCGCATCTCCTCCCTGGCGGGTTCTCCGTATGCATTTATCCGAGCTCAAGTCTCTGCACGTCTCCGAACTGATCGAAATGGCCAATGGCCTGGAGATCGAAAACGCGAACCGCCTGCGCAAGCAGGAGTTGATGTTTGCCATTCTCAAAAAGCGCGCCAAGACGGGAGAGACGATCTTCGGCGACGGTACGCTCGAAGTGCTGCCGGACGGCTTCGGCTTCCTGCGCTCGCCGGAAATGTCGTATCTCGCGAGCACTGACGACATCTATATCAGCCCGTCGCAGATCCGCCGCTTCAACCTGCACACCGGCGACACCATCGAAGGCGAAGTCCGCACGCCGAAGGACGGCGAGCGCTACTTCGCGCTGGTGAAGGTCGACAAAGTCAACGGGCAGCCGCCCGAGGCCTCGAAACACAAGATCATGTTCGAGAACCTCACGCCGCTGCACCCGAACAAGCCGCTGTCGCTCGAACGCGAAATGCGCGGCGAGGAAAACGTCACGGGTCGCATCATCGACATGATCGCGCCGATCGGCAAGGGCCAGCGCGGCCTGCTCGTCGCGTCGCCGAAGTCGGGCAAGACCGTGATGCTCCAGCACATCGCGCACGCGATCAAGCAGAACCACCCGGACGTGATCCTGTTCGTGCTGCTGATCGACGAGCGTCCGGAAGAAGTGACCGAAATGCAGCGCTCGGTCGCCGGCGAAGTGATCGCGTCGACGTTCGACGAACCGGCCACGCGCCACGTCCAGGTCGCCGAAATGGTGATCGAGAAGGCCAAGCGCCTCGTCGAAATGAAGCACGACGTCGTGATTCTGCTCGACTCGATCACGCGTCTCGCACGTGCGTATAACACCGTGATCCCGGCATCGGGCAAGGTGCTGACGGGCGGTGTCGACGCGAACGCGCTGCAGCGTCCGAAGCGCTTCTTCGGTGCGGCGCGCAACATCGAGGAAGGCGGCTCGCTGACGATCATCGGCACCGCGCTGATCGAAACCGGCAGCCGCATGGACGACGTGATCTACGAAGAGTTCAAGGGCACCGGCAACATGGAAGTGCACCTCGAGCGCCGTCTCGCGGAAAAGCGCGTGTACCCGTCGATCAACCTGAACAAGTCGGGCACGCGTCGCGAGGAAATGCTGATCAAGCCCGAGATTCTTCAAAAGATCTGGGTGCTGCGCAAGTTCATCCACGACATGGACGAGGTCGAGGCGATGGAATTCCTGCTCGACAAGATCCGCCAGACGAAGAGCAACTCCGAGTTCTTCGACCTGATGCGCCGCGGCGGCTGATCACCCCCGCTCCGCACCACGGCCGCCCGCGCACCCTGCCCGGCGGCCGTTTTTCGATCTCAACCTGAACGTGAACGTACAGGTTGATCTATAATCGCGTCATTGCCCCTTCGAATTCCCCGCACCCGATGCCGAACGATGCCGCCACCCCGCTCCTGACCGTCAGCGACGCCGCGTCGCGACTCGGCGTCACGCCGCGCACGCTCAAATATTACGAAGAGCGCGGACTCGTCACGCCATCGCGCAGCGAAGGCCGCTACCGCCTCTACGACGAGGCCGACCTCGAACGCTTCGCGCGCATCCTGCGGCTGCGCGCGCTCGGCTTCTCGCTGCACGGCATCACCGAAATGCTGAAGCGTCCGCTGGAAGAAACGGGCGACGGCCGGCGCCGCTATTCGGATGCCTCCCTGCGCGACATCCGCGCCGGCCTCGCCGAGCAGATCGATACGCTCGACCGGCGGATCGCGGCCGTCCAGCGCGAATTGAAGGAAGCCGTCGCGCTGCGCAAGGAGTTGCAGCACGACATCGACTACGTCGAGCGGCGCCTCGCCGGCGAAAACGCCGATGAACTGATCGCGCAGCGGCGGGCCGAAGCCGGCGCGCGGCGCGCCCGCAAGGATCGCGAATGAACGCGGTGCCGGGCCGGCCGCCGCTGTGGAGCCGCGCGAACCTGCGCGGGGACCTGTTCCCGTGGGCACTCGCGCTCGTCACCGGCATCGACTACTTCGACAACGCCGTCTTCTCGTTCTTCGCGAGCTACATCGCGGGTGGCATCAACGCGTCGCCCGACGAACTGGTGTGGTCGTCGAGCGCGTACGCGGTCACGGCCGTGCTCGGCATCCTGCAGCAGCAATGGTGGGTCGACCGGCTCGGCCATCGCCGCTACGTCGCGGGCTGCATGCTGATGTTCTCGTTCGGCGCGATCGCGGCGGCGCTGGCCGACACGTCGCTGGAGCTCGCGTTCGCGCGCGGCTTTCAGGGCTACTTCATCGGTCCGATGATGGGCGCGTGCCGGATCCTGATCCAGATCAGCTTCAAGCCGCAGGAGCGGCCGCCCGCGACGCGCGCGTTCCTGATCATGATCCTGCTCGGCAGCGCGCTCGCGCCGATCGTCGGCGGGCTGCTGGTCGCGCATTCGACGTGGCGCGCACTGTTCGCGTGCACGGCGCCGGCCGGCATCGCGTTCGCGATCCTCGCGCTGCTCACGCTGCCCGATTCCGGCCGCACGCCGGACGACGAACGCGGTTCCGGACATTTCTGGCCGTACGTCGTGTTCGCGCTCGCGCAAGGAGCGCTGCAGATCGTGCTGCAGCAGGTGCATTACCAGCTCTACAGCGGCTCGCCGATGCTGATCATGCTGACGTTCGCCGGGCTCGGCGCGCTCGCGTGGTTCGCGTATCACCAGTGGCACCATCCGACGCCGCTCGTGCGGCTGCATGCGTTCCGCGAGCGGACGTTCCAGGTCGGGCTGCTGCTCTACATGTTCTATTACTACGAGACGACGGGCTTCAGTTACCTGACCGCGCGGCTTCTCGAGGGCGGGCTCGGCTATCCGGTCGAGAATGCCGGGCGCCTGGTCGGCACGATGTCGCTGATCTCGGCCACCGCGCTGTTCGCCTACCTGCGCTACGCGAAATTCGTCACGCACAAGAAGTGGTTCGTCGTGCCGGGGTTCGCGATCGCCGTCACGGCCGCGCTGTGGATGACGCGGATGACGCCGCAGGTCGGCGAAGCCGCGCTGATCGTCCCGTTGCTGCTGCGCGGGCTGCTGCTGCTCTTCATCGTGCTGCCGGTCGCGAACCTCACGTTCCGGATCTTCGCGATCGACGAATACACGCACGGCTACCGGCTGAAGAACATCGTGCGGCAACTGACGATCTCGTTCGCGACGTCGTCGGTGATCATCGTCGAGCAGCACCGCGTGGCCGTGCACCAGACGCGGCTCGTCGAGCGCGCGAGCGTGTTCGACCCGCTGTTCCAGCAGACCGTCGATGCACTGACGCGCAGCTATGCGGCCGCCGGCCACGCGCTGAACGACGCGCACGGCCTCGCGATCGCGTCGATCGCGCGGATGGTCGCGCAACAGGCGTCGTTCCTCGCGTCGCTCGACGGTTTTTACTTCCTCGCGGGCGTCGCGCTCGTCGGCGGTCTCTTCGCGGCATGGCAAAAACAGATCGATTGAGTTAAAAGACAGGCTTTGGATTTTCGTCCGCCGCCTCCATGCTTTCGAAACTGACCCGCTGGTTCGACGACCGCCGCCGCGACCGCGCGCTGCGCAGCCATCCGGTTCCCGACGCGCTGTGGCAGGAAACCGTCGAGCGCCTGCCGTTCCTCGCCACCCTGCCGCCCGACGCGCTCGGCCGGCTGCGCGAATTGACGAGCCTGTTCGTCGCGAAAAAATCGTTTTCGACCGCACATGGGCTCGAACTGACCGACGCGATGATCGTCGCGATCGCCGCGCAGGCCTGCCTGCCCGTGCTGAATCTCGATTTGTCGCTGTACGACGGCTGGGTGGGCGTCGTCGTGTATCCGGGCGAATTCGTGATCCGCAAGACGGTGCAGGACGAGGACGGCGTCGTCCACGAAGTCGAGCAGGATGCGAGCGGCGAGGCATGGGAAGGCGGCCCCGTGATCCTGTCGTGGGAAGACGCGCAGATGACGGACGGCCGGGACGCGTACAACGTCGTGATCCACGAGTTCGCGCACAAGATCGACATGGTCAACGGCGCGGCCGACGGCTATCCGCCCCTGTTTCGCCGCTGGCATGCGCCGCACCTCGACGCGCAGGCGTGGGCCGACGTGTTCGAACATGCGTACGACCAGTTCTGCGCACGCGTCGACGCGGTGCCGGATCGCGCATGGGCGCGCTTCGAGCGGGACTCGCTGATCGATCCCTATGCGGCCGATCACCCGTCGGAATTCTTCGCGGTGTGCAGCGAGGCGCTGTTCGTGCGACCGAAAGCGTTCGAGTCCGAATTTCCGGAGCTGTACCGGCTGCTGGCGCGCTACTACCGGCAAGATCCGGCCGGCACCGGGGCCCTCGACGCACCGTGAAAATTATTCGTCAACCGTCTGATTTTCTGGCATAATCGCCGTTTTTCGACCTTAGGCAAGTGGCTCGCGCCGGGCTTGGCGTCGGCCGAATCGCTCCCATCGGGGCGGCTCGACACGGCAAGCGGCGGGTTGGCTACCGCTATCACCAAGGAAAATCATGAAACCTGGCATTCACCCGGACTACCGCGAAGTCGTCTTCCAAGACATGTCGAACGGCTTCAAGTTCATCACGCGCTCGACGATCCAGACGCGTGAAACCATCGAACACGAAGGCAAGACCTACCCGCTCGCCAAGATCGAAGTGTCGTCGGAATCGCACTCGTTCTACACGGGTCAGCAAAAGATCATGGACACGGCAGGCCGTGTCGAGAAGTTCAAGAACAAGTTCGGCGCACGCGCCAACGGCAAGGCTGCAGCAAAGTAAGCTTTGCACCGTTCCGGTGGTTGCTACGCACCGGTACCGCACGAAAGGGCAGCCCAGGCTGCCCTTTTTTGTCTCTGCTCGCCCGGAAAGACGCCGCCCGGCGCCCGGGAAACGACCTGACGCACAACAGCGGGCGCGACTACAATGCCGGATGCTCGAAACCGGCTCGACCGCGCGCACCCGCGCCGGCCGCCTGCCCATAACAAATCGCTCATCTGCATGAAGCCTGTCGTCCGCCTCACCGCCTCCGCCACGCGTGCGCTGCCACGCTGGCTGCTGCTCACGCTCTGCTTCGTCTACGCGGCGTTCGGCCTGTTCGGCCGCGACCCGTGGAAAAACGAGGACGCGGCGGGCTTCGGCGTGATGTGGACGATGGCCAAGGGCGGCTGGCACGACTGGCTGCTGCCGAACCTGGTCGGCAAGTTCATCACGACCGACGGGCCGCTCGGCTACTGGCTCGGTGCGCTGTCGATCCGCGGCCTCGGCCCGTGGGTCGACGCGAGCAACGCGTCGCGCGTCGATACCGGCGTGCTGTTCTGCGTCGCGTGCGCATTCGTCTGGTACGCGGCCTACCTGCTCGGCCGGCGCGCCGAGGTTCAACCGTTCAAATACGCGTTCGGCGGCGAACCCGAGCCGCGCGACTACGGCCGCACGCTCGCGGACGGCGCGCTGCTGGTGCTCGTCGCCTGCTTCGGCCTCGCGGAACGCGGGCACGAAACGACGCCGCAGCTCGCGCAGTTCGCGTGGATCGCGATGCTCGTGTACGGGATCGTGCGCGGCATCGACAAGCCGCTCCAAGGCGCACTGTGGTGGGGTCTCGCGATCGGCCTCGTCGCGCTGTCCGGCAACCCGGTGCTTGTCGTCGCGCTGCTCGCGGGCACGGCCGCGCTGTGGCTCGTCACGCCCGAGATGCGCAACCTGCGCCTGCCGCTGGTCGGCGTGCCGCTCGCGGCCGCGATCTTCGCGCTGTGGCCGCTCGCCGCCTTCGTCGCGGCGCCCGACGACGCCGCGTGGTTCTTCAACCAGTGGATCCACGGCAGCCTGATGCGCTTTTCGGGCCCGCCGACGGCCGTGCTCGGCTATGCGGCGAAGAACCTGCCGTTGTTCACGTGGCCTGCGTGGCCGCTCGCGATCTGGGCGTGGTGGAGCTGGGCCGGCATGCGTCGTCGGGCGCACATCGCGATTCCGCTGTCGGTCGCCGTGCCGCTCGTCGCGCTCGTGATCCTGCAAAGCCAGCAGTCGAACCGCATGTACATGCTGCTGCTGCCGCCGCTCGCGGTGCTCGCGACGTTCGCGCTGCCGACCCTCAAGCGCGGCGCGATCAACGCGATCGACTGGTTCGCGGTGCTGAGCTTCACGATCCTCGGCACCTTCGTGTGGCTCGTCTGGCTCGCGTCGCTCACCGGCTTCCCGCATCCGCTCGCGCGCAACCTCGCGCGCCTCGTGCCCGGCTACGAGCCGCATTTCAAGATTCTGTCGTTCATCTGCGCGGTGATCGTCACCGTGTGCTGGTGCTTCCTCGCGCGCTGGCGCGTGTCGCGACAGCCGAAGGTGCTGTGGCGCAGCGTCGTGCTGTCGAGCGCGGGCACCACGCTGATGTGGGTGCTGCTGATGACGCTGTGGCTGCCGATCGTCAACTACGGCCGGACCTATCGCGACGTCGCGCAACAGATCGCCGTGCACCTGCCCTCCGACTACGAGTGCATTTCGCCGGTGCGGCTCGGCGACGCGCAGATCGCGACCTTCGCGTATTTCGGCAACATGCGCTTCGATTTCTCCGGCGACTGCGACGTGATCCTGCGTCAGGACCGCGCCGACTTCGGCGAGCCGAGCGCGATGTCGCAATACGTGTGGCGGCTCGTCTGGGAAGGCCGCCGCGTCGCCGACCGCGACGAGCGCTTCCGCCTGTACGAGCGCATCGAACGGCCGAAGACGCCCGTCAAACGGCGTCCGCCGCGCCGCCAGGCGGCCGATTGACGATGTTCGGCGACATCCGCCGGATCGTCGGTCTCGCGTGGCCGGTGCTGGTCGGCCAGCTCGCGATCATCGCGTTCGGCGTGATCGACACCGCGATGGTCGGCCGCTACTCGGCCGTCGATCTCGCCGCGCTCGGGCTTGGCTCGTCGATCTACGTATCGATCTACATCGGCCTGACGGGTATCCTGTCCGCGCTGCAGCCGATCACCGGGCAACTGTACGGCGCGCGGCGCTATGCCGAGATCGGCGAGGAAGTGCGCCAGGCGCTGTGGCTCGCGCTGCTGCTCTCGATTCCGGGCTTCCTGCTGCTGCATTTTCCCGAACCGCTGCTGCGCGTCGCGCATGCGCCCGCCGCGCTGCACGACCGCACCGTCGACTACCTGCGCATCCTGTCGTACGGGCTGCCCGCCAGCCTCGTATTCCGCATCTACAACGCGCTGACCAACGCGGCCGGCAAGCCGCGGCTCGCGATGATCCTCCAGATCGGCGCGCTGCTGCTCAAGTTTCCGCTGAACGTGTGGTTCATCTTCGGCGGCTTCGGCGTACCGGCGCTCGGCGGCCCCGGCTGCGGGCTGGCCAGCACGCTGATCAACTGGGCGCTCGCGCTGATCGGCTACACGCTGCTCGCGAAGCTCGACGTGTTCGCGCCGCTCGCGATCTTCTCGCGCTTCTGCTGGCCCGTCTGGGCGCGCCAGAATGCGATCCTGAAGCTCGGCGTGCCGATGGGCCTGTCGTACCTGATCGAGGTCACGTCATACACGTGCATGGCGCTGTTCATCGCGCAGTTCGGCACGACGACGCTCGCCGGCCACCAGATCGCCGGCAACATCGGCGCGGTGCTGTACATGACGCCGCTGTCGATCGGCGTGGCGGCGTCGACGCTGGTCGCGCGCGCGCTCGGCGCGGGACGCGCCGAGGAAGCGCGGTTGCTCGGCCGGCACAGCGTGATCTTCGCGTGCGGCGTGGCGGCCGCCTACGGCGTGCTCGTGTTCGCGCTGCGCCCGCTGATCATCGGCGGCTATACGCCGAACCCGGCCGTCGCCGCGGCCGCGATGCCGCTCGTCGCGATCGTCGCGTGCTACCACGTGTTCGATGCGCTGCAGGTCACGTCGGCGTTCGTGCTGCGCGCGTACAAGGTGGCGGTCGTGCCGACCGTGATCTATGCGGTCGCGCTGTGGGGCGTCGGACTCAGCGGCGGCTACGTGCTCGGCTTCGACGTGGGCGGGATCGCGCCCGCGTGGCTGACCGGTGCGCGCGGCTTCTGGTTCGCGAACACGGTCAGCCTGATGCTCGCGGGCGCGGGGCTCGTGCTGTACCTGCGCCGCATCAGTCGCGCGCACGCCGCCGCGGCCGCAGCCACGGCCTGACGCGCGGCGCGCTACGCGCTCTCCAGCACGTCGGCCGCGTGATATGACGAGCGCACGAGCGGGCCGGCGACGACCTCCCTGAAACCGAGCGCGAGCGCCTCGTCGTGCCATGCGGCGAAAGCCTCCGGGCTCACGTAGCGCCGCACCGGCAAATGGTGTTCCGACGGCGCCAGATACTGGCCGAGCGTCAGCACGTCGACCTCGTGCGCGCGCAGGTCGCGCAGCGTGTCGCGCACCTCGTCGTCGCGCTCGCCGAGCCCGAGCATCAAGCCCGATTTCGTCACGAGCGTCGGCCGCGCGGCCTTCGCCTGCGCGAGCAGTTCGAGCGAGCCGCGATAGTCGGCGCCCGGCCGCGCCGCGCGATACAGCGACGGCACCGTCTCGATGTTGTGGTTGAACACATCGGGCCACGCCGACGACAGCGCGTCGAGCGCACGCGCCGCGCGGCCGCGGAAGTCCGGTGTCAGCACCTCGACACCGATACCCGGCACGCTCGCGCGCACCGCCGCGATGCACGCGGCGAAATGCGCGGCGCCGCCGTCGCGCAGGTCGTCGCGGTCGACCGACGTGATCACGACGTAGCGCAACCCGAGCGCCGCCGCCGCGTCGGCCAGCCGCGCGGGTTCGTCGGGATCGAGCGGCTCGGGGCGGCCGTGCGCGACATCGCAGAACGGGCAACTCCGCGTACACAGCCCGCCCATGATCATGAAGGTCGCGGTGCGCTGCGCGAAGCATTCGCCGATGTTCGGACACATCGCCTCCTCGCAGACGGAATGCAGCCGATGCTCGCGCAGCACGGCGGCCATGTCGGCCACCGCCGCGCTCATCATCGGCCGCGCGCGCAGCCACGGCGGCTTCGGCAGCGCCGCGCCGGCCGCGGGCTCGACGCGCACCGGAATGCGCGCGAGCTTGTCGCGACTTCTCGCGCCGGGCTGGCCGAGCGCCGTGAGGCTGGGTCGTTCGAGCGCGGCGGTCATCGTCAGTCTCCGAGGAACGCGACGATCAGGCGGTTCACGTCGGCGGCCGCCTCCATCTGCACCATGTGCCCGCTGCCGGCGATCACCTCGGCGCGCACGCCGTCCGGCAAGCCCTGTGCATGCTGCGCGGGAATCACCTGGTCGCGCTCGCCCCAGATCACGAGCGTGCGCGGCGCCAGCGTCGCGAGCCGGTCACGGAACACGCGTCGCTGCGCGGCGCCGTCGAACGCGGCGTGCGCGATCTTCTCCAGCGCGGCCTGCACGCCTTCGAGCCGCTTGTACTTGACGAGATCCTCGACGAGTTGCCGCGTGACCAGCGCGTCGTCCGCGAACAGCGCGCCGAGGTGCGGTTTCAGCGTGTTGCGGCTGTTGCCGGCGACGAACCCGTCAATGTACGCGCGGTTAATGTCGGTGCCGAGCCCCGCGCTCGCGATCAGCGTGAGCGAGGCGACGCGTTGCGGTGCGCGCTCGGCCACCGTCATCGCGACCGCCCCGCCCATCGAATGGCCGATCAGGTGCGCGCGCTCGATATGCTGCGCATCGAGCAGCGCGAGCGCCGCGTCGGCCAGTTCGTCGAGGCTGCCGGTCTCGACCGCCTTGCCCGATTCGCCGTGGCCGGGCAGATCGAGCGCCCACACCGGCCGGTGCGCGGCGAGCTCCGCGTGGTTGAACAGCCAGTTGTTCAGGTCGCCGCCGAAGCCGTGGATCAGCACGGCAGGCGTGCCCGCCCCGTCGCCCAGCTTCAGGAAGCGGACCGTGCGGCCGCCGATCTGCGCCTTCTCCGGCTGCGGGCCGGCCGCCTCGTCGGACGCCGCGCTCGGCACGAAATCACGCTGGAAGTCGGCGATCGCCGCGTCGATCTCGGCATCGCTCGCCTCGGCGGCCGCGACGACGCCGAGCAGCGCGCCGACGGGCAGCGTCTCGCCCTCCTGCGCGACCTGCCGGCGCAGCGTGCCGTCGAATGCGCATTCGACACCCGACGAGATCTTGTCGGTCTCGACGTCGAGCACTTCGTCGCCCTTCGCCACGCGTTCGCCGACTGCCTTCAGCCAGCCGTTGACCTGCCCCTGCTCCATCGACAGCCCCCATTTGGGCATCGTGATCATGTGAATCGACATCGTGTCAGCTCCTCGTCTTGAGTACCGCCTGCGCGATCGCATCGGCGGACGGGATATACAGGTCTTCCAGCACGCCGGCGAACGGCGTGGGCGTGTGCGGCGCGGTCACGAGTTCGATCGGCGCCTTGAGCGACCGGAACGCGCGCTGCGCGACGAGCGCGGCGATGTCGGTCGCGATCGAGCAGCGCGGATTCGCTTCGTCGACCACCACCACGCGCCCGGTGCGCGCCGCGCTTTCGAGGATCGTTTCCTCGTCGAGCGGCGACGTCGTGCGCAGGTCGATTACCTCACACTGGATGCCGTCCTTCGCGAGCGTCGCGGCCGCGTCCATCGCGAGATGGACCATTCGGCCGTACGTGACGATCGTCGCGTCGTCGCCGTCGCGCAGCACGTTCGCCTCGCCGAACGGAATCGCATAGGATTCCTCCGGTACGTCGCCCTCGCGCGTATAGAGCAGCTTGTGTTCGAGGAAGATCACGGGATCGTTGTCGCGGATCGCCTGGATCAGCAGCCCCTTCGCGTCGTACGGCGTCGACGGGCAGACGACCTTGAGCCCCGGGATATGCGTGAACAGCGACGTGAGCATCTGCGAGTGCTGCGCGGCCGCGCGCAGGCCGGCGCCGTACATCGCGCGGATCACGACCGGCGTCACGGCCTTGCCGCCGAACATGTAGCGGAATTTCGCGGCCTGGTTGAAGATCTGGTCGAAACACACCCCCATGAAATCGATGAACATCAGTTCCGCGACGGGACGCATCCCGCACGCGGCGGCGCCGACCGCCGCGCCGATGTAGCCGCCCTCCGACAGCGGCGTATCGAGCACGCGGCCCGGGAACTTGTGGAACAGCCCCTTCGTCACGCCGAGCACGCCGCCCCATGCGTCGTCCTCGCCCGGCGCGCCCGCACCGCCCGCGTTGTCCTCGCCCATCACGATCACGCTGTCGTCGCGCGCCATTTCCTGCGCGAGCGCCTCGTTGATCGCCTGCGAATAAGTGATCTTCCTTGCCATGTCTGTCTCCTGGAATGTTCGGTTCGCCGTGCCGGCTGCGGTGTCAGCCCGCGCTCACGGATACGACACGTAGACGTCGGCCAGCAGGTCGGCGGCATCCGGCAGCGGCGCCGCCTTCGCCTGCGCGACCGCGTCGTCGATCAGCGCCTTCACCTGGGCGTCGACCGCACGCAGGTCGTCGGTCGTCAGCGCTTCGGCGCGCACGACGCGCGTTTCGAAATGCTTCAGGCAGTCCTTCTCGTCGCGCAGCTTCTGCACTTCGCCCGGCGCGCGGTAGGTTTGCGCATCGCCCTCGAAGTGGCCGAAATAGCGCGTGAACTTCACCTCGACGAGCGTCGGGCCGCCGCCGTTGCGCGCCCGTTCGACGGCCTCGCCGAGCGCCTCGTGCACCGCGAAGAAGTCGAAGCCGTCGACGATCACGCCCGGCATCCCGAACCCGTTCGCGCGATCGGCGATGTTGTCGGTCGCGACCGACCAGCTCGACGACGTCGCTTCCGCATAGCCGTTGTTTTCGGCGACGAAGATCGCGGGCAGCCGCCACACCGACGCGAGGTTCATCGATTCGAAGATCACGCCCTGGTTCGACGCACCGTCGCCGAAGAAGCACACGCCGACGCCGCCCGTCTTCTTGTGCTTGGCCGCGAGCGCCGCGCCGCACACGAGCGGGCCGCCCGCGCCGACGATGCCGTTCGCGCCGAGCATCCCCATCGACAGGTCGGCGATGTGCATCGAGCCGCCCTTGCCGCGGCAGACGCCCGTCTTCTTGCCGTAGATCTCGGCCATCATCCCGTGCACGTCGACGCCCTTCGCGATGCAATGGCCGTGGCCGCGGTGCGTGGTGGCCACGTAGTCGTCGAGGCCGAGGTGCAGGATCGTGCCGACGGCGGATGCCTCCTCGCCCGCGTACAGGTGAACGAAGCCGGGTATCTCGCCGGTCGCGAATTCGATGTGCAGGCGTTCCTCGAATTCGCGGATCGTGCGCATCAGGCGATAGGCGTCCAGCAGCTTGTCCCTGCCGAGCTGTGTCGAAGCGGTCATGTGTGTCTCCTGGTAGGTCTGACTGCGAATGCCGCCCCGGCCACGCCGTGGCGGCGGATTGCACGGCCTGCGGCCGTCAGTGGAACGTGAAGCCGCCGTCGACGTTCACGGCCTGGCCCGTCACGTTGTCCATCGTCGCGAAGAACAGCGCGAGCCGGCCCATGTCTTCCGGTGTCTGCGCGCGGCCCTGCGGAATCAGCGTCAACTGGTGCCGCTGCCACGATTCCTCGACCGATTCGCCGTCGGTCTTCCATTCGTCGGACAGCCGGTCCCACATGTAGGTACGGACGATGCCGGGGCAGATCGCGTTGACGGTCACGCCGTCGCGCGCAAGCTCCTTCGCCAGCGCGTTGGTGAAGCCGACGACCGCGAATTTCGATGCGCTGTAATGCGCGAGATTCGGAAAGCCCTCCTTGCCCGCGATCGACGCGACGTTGATGATCCGGCCGCGCCCCTGCGTCTTCAGGTGCGCGAGCGCCGCCCGGCAGCCGAGGAACGTGCCCTTCGCGTTCACGTCCATCACGAAATCCCAGTCACGCTCGGTCAGTTCGGCGACCGGATGAATGCTGATCACGCCCGCGCAGTTCACGAGGATGTCGAGCCCGCCGAGGTCGGCGAGCGCCTGCGCGACCATCGCGTCGACCTGCGCGGCCTGCGTGACGTCGACCTTCGCGATCGCGGCCCGCCGGCCGAGCGCGCGTACCTCGCGCGCGGTGGCGTCGAGTGCGTCGTCGAGCAGGTCGGCCAGCAGGATGTCGGCGCCGGCGCCGGCGAGCGTCAGCGCGATGCCGCGGCCGATGCCGCGCGCGCCGCCCGTGACGATGGCGACCTGTCCTGCGAGAGGGGCTGTCATGGCAATGTCTCCTGGATGATCGTGATGGATGTCGAAATGCCGGTGCGTGAAACGAAACGTCGATCGTTAGTCATGCCACGCACCGGCGTCGCGCAGCAGTTGCCGCGACGACGCGTAGCGCAACGTGCGACCCACATCGACCGTCAGCGGCCCGTGCCAGTCGAGCGCGATCTCGTAGCGATCGCCGCGCGCGACCTCGATCTCGCGCTCGCCGTCGAACGCGAGCGTGCCGCGCTCGAACGGAATCGCGTGCCATGTGCCCGGTTCGAGCCGCTCGCAACTGCGCATCACGACGCGGTCGACGCGCCCCGGCGCGATCGGCGCCACGAGCGGCGTGCCGGCCGCGTTGCCGGCTTGCGCGAAGCGCATCGCGAGCCCGTGCGGCGCGCTGCGTTCGAGCGGCGCCCACGCGCCGCCGAGCGCGGACAGGCCGATGCCGTCCGGTTCCGCGAACGTCAGGTAGAGCGAATCGATGTCGTCGGAGCCGGAGATCGCGCGCGCGCCAATGAAGCGCTGCCGCGCGGCGCACACGTCGACGAGCGCGATCTCCTCGCGCCCCGGCTGCGCGCCCGCGACGCAGCGCACGACGAGCCGCTTGTTACGCACGAACGCGACCTCGGCCGGCACGGCGCCGGTCGCGGCAAGCCCTGCGGCGACGCCGGCGACGGTCGCCTCGCGATGTTCGGGAAACGCGTTGTTGGTGCCGGTGGACAGCGCGACGAGCGGCGTCGCGCCGCAATGCGCGGCCACCGCGCGATGGGTGCCGTCGCCGCCGAGCACGACGATCAGCGCCACTTCCATCCGGTGCAGATAGGCCGCGCCGGCCTGCGTGTCGGCGACGGAATCGGTGATCGGCAAGTCGACGAATTCGACCTGCGGCCAGCGCTCGTGCGGCGCGACCGCGCGATGCGTGTCGATCGCGCGCAGCAGCAGCGTCGCGATACCCGTGCGATCGCGCAGCGTCAGCACGCGCTCGACGCCCATCGCGCCAAGGCCGGCCAGCAGGCGCACGATCATGTTCGCCTTCTCCGCGGTCGGGAACACGGATGCATGCGTCGTGAGGCGGCGGATGTCGCGCCCCGAAGCGGGGTTCGCGATCACGCCGACGGTAACGGGCGTCGTCACGGATTTGTCTCCATCCAGTGGGCGGGGCCGGCGCATTGGCGCGCGCATCGACCCTGCCTGTTTCGTCCGCTGCCATCGACGGGCGGCGGATCGTCGTCGCCGACGCAATCGCACCGGCTTGCCCGTCATCTCTGCAAGCGGCGTGCCATCGTGCATGCGATGGCCGCGAAACCCGCGCCAGCATTGGCGCGGCAGGCACGCGCGGAGTCGGGATGCTTGGCCGTGACGACGCAGCGCGCATCGAATTCGCCGGAACGTCTCACGTCGTCGATACGGCGACGCGGTCGTCGCGGCACTCGCGCCTGCCCGGCGTTCCGCCCGCCAGCCCCGCGTTCGCGGGGCGCCGCGCATGCAGCGCTGCGCCCGCCGGTCGCCGCACGTCTCGCATGCGGCCGTCTCAACCGCACGAGACACGGCGCGACACCGGTGAGACGACCGTCTCACGCGCGCCGCGTGCTGCGATGCAATGTGATCCGCGGGACCGGATGTGCTACAAGAACAGCGACATCCCCGCCGTACGGAACCGGAGCCGACCATGCCCTATGCCGTCCCCCAGGCCCAGCACGCCGATCGTGTCCTCGGCGCGCTCGCCGGACGCCTGCCCGCGCCGGCGGATTCCGCGCGTCTCGTGTCGTCATGGCAACGGTCGTTGGAGCGCTACCGTCTCGACCCCGCTTCGTCGATCGGCCCGCGCGTGCTGACCGCGGCCGAACTGCGCGAAGTGCGCGACAAGGAAGAAGCCTTCCTGCGCGCGTCGGGCCAGTGCCTGACGCGGCTGCACGACATGATTCGCGTCGCCGACTACTGCGTGATGCTGACCGACGCGCACGGCGTGACGATCGACTACCGGATCGACCGCGAACGCCGCAACGACTTCCGTCACGCGGGGCTGCACATCGGCTCGTGCTGGTCGGAAAGCGAGGAAGGAACCTGCGGGGTCGCGAGCGTGCTGACCGATCTCGCGCCGATCACCGTGCACAAGACCGATCACTTTCGCGCGGCGTTCACGACGCTCACCTGCAGCGCGGCGCCGATCTTCTCGCCGGGCGGCGAGTTGATCGGCGTGCTCGACGCGTCGGCCGTGCATTCGCCCGACGGCCGCGACAGCCAGCGCCTCGTCTACCAGCTCGTGCGGCAGAGCGCGGCGCTGATCGAGGACGGCTACTTCGTACACAGCACCGCGCAGCACTGGATATTGTTCGGGCATCCGAACCGTCACTACGTCGAGGCGCAACCGGAGTGGCTGATTGCGTTCGACGAATGCGGCAACATCGTCGCCGCGAACCGGCACGCGCGCGATGCGCTGCCGGCGCTGCGCGAGCCGCGCCATATCGACGAGATCTTCGACGCGACCGAGATGCCGCTGCGCGATGCGGCGCGGCTCGATGCCATCGTCGCGCTGCGGGTGCGCGCGACCGGCGCACCGCTCTACGCGCGGCTGCGCGCGCCGCTACGACGCGCCGGCCGTGAACCGGCCGCTGCATCGCGCCGCCCGGGCACCACCGCGCCGCGTCACGTCGGCGCGCTGACGCCGTTCCTGCACAGCAGCGACGCGCGCATCGCGCAACAGGCCGAACTCGCGCTGCGCGTCGCGAGCAAGCGGCTGCCGATCCTCGTGCTCGGCGAAACCGGCGCGGGCAAGGAAGTGTTCGCCCGCGCGATCCACGACGCCGGCGCGCGACGCGCGCGGCCGTTCGTCGCCGTCAACTGCGGCGCGCTGCCGGAAGCGCTGATCGAGAGCGAACTGTTCGGTTATGCGGCCGGCGCGTTCACCGGCGCACGCAAGCACGGCGCACGCGGCAAGATCGCGCTCGCCGACGGCGGCACGCTGTTTCTCGATGAAATCGGCGACATGCCGCTCGCGCTGCAGACGCGCCTGTTGCGCGTCCTGGCCGACGGCGAGGTCGTGCCGCTCGGCAGCGATACGCCCGTGCGCGTCGATCTCGACGTGATCTGCGCGACGCACCGCGATCTCGCGCGGATGGTGGCCGACGGCACGTTCCGCGAAGACCTGTACTACCGGCTGAGCGGCGCGACGTTCGACCTGCCGCCGCTGCGCGAACGCGCGGACGTGCGCGACGTGATCGCCGCCGTGTTCGCCGAGGAAGCGCAGGCGACCGGCCACGTGCTCACGCTCGACGCGACGCTCGCCGAACAGCTCGTCGCGTATCCATGGCCGGGCAACGTGCGGCAACTGCGCAACGTGCTGCGCTATGCGTGCGCGGTGTGCGACGCCGCGCGCGTGACGCGGCGCGACCTGCCGACCGACCTCGCCGCGCAACTCGGCGGCGCCCCGGCAGGCGCGCTGCCCGACGACGAACGCAGCCGTATCGTCGCCGCGCTCACCATGCATCGCTGGCGCCCCGACGCGGCCGCCCGGGCGCTCGGCATGTCGCGCGCGACGCTGTACCGGCGCATCGCGAAGTACCGGATCGTCGCGCCGCACCGCGCGTGACGCACGAGCGCACGCCTGGTCATGCGGGCTGCCCGGCCGCTTCGTTCGGGTGGTCCGCCACGCCGGCCGCTTCGTCGCGCCGCGTGAACACCTCGTGCGCGGCGAACAACGCGTTGAGCGCGGCGGGCATCCCCGCATACACGGCCATCTGCATGAACACCTCGACGATCTCGTCGCGCGTGCAGCCGACGTTCAGCGCGGCCTCGATATGCACCTTCAGTTGCGGCTGCGCGTTGCCGAGCGCGGCCAGCGCGGCGATCGTCGCGATTTCGCGCGCCTTCAGGTCGAGCTGCGGCCGGCTGTAGATGTCGCCGAAGCTGAATTCGACCAGGAGCCGCCCGAAGTCCGGCGCGATCGGCGCGAGCGCCGCGATCACGCGTTCGCCCGCTTCGCCGTCGATTTCCTTGAGCTTGTTCCAGCCGCGCGTGTAGCGATCCTCAACGAGTCGTTCCATCATGTCCGTCCTGTTCCGATAAAGAGTGAGAAGGTTTCGCCCGTCGTTCCGTTTCCCGTTCCCGCGCCTCGTAGTACGCGATCTTGTCGCCGATCGCATCGAGGCTCGCCTGCAGCTCCGCGATATGCGCACGCACCGCGTCGCGATGCGCGACCAGCAAGTCGCGCCGCGCGCCGAACGTCGACTCGCCCTGCTCGCGCAGCACCGCGAACGCCTGCATCTGCGCGATCGGCATGCCAGTCGCCTTCAGGCGCATCACGAAGGCCAGCCAGTCAAGGTCGGCCGGCGCATAGAGCCGGTGCCCGGCCGCCGTGCGCGAGATCGCGCGCAGCAGCCCGGCCTGCTCGTAATACCGCAGCGTGTGCGTCGACACGCCCGTCAGTTCGGCGACTTGCCCGATCGTCAGCGGACCGGCGGCGGAGGGTTGGGATACGGTTTTCGACATGGCAGGAACAAGGTTAGGAGTTAGAGTTCACTCTAAGTCAAGCATTGTCTGACGGCCAGTGCGGCGTTTTTCCGCGCGCCCCTCGCAATACGCCGGCGACACCGTAAAGAATCGTCAAAATCGGCGCCCGGCATCGGGTTCGGCCTTTACAGCACCGCAAGCCTTCAGCAAGATTCGGTCAGCCTGTCTCAAAAAGGGCACGCATTTGTCCTATGCTTAACGCGACGCCCGGCCAACTCGCACGTCGCCGTCCGTTGCAACAACCATTCATCCGTCAGAACCAGGGAGCCTTTGCCATGCTGAAAAAGCTGCTGATGCTGTTCGTCGCGCTATCGCTGTCGCTTGCCGCAGGCCTTGCCGCGGCCGTCGAAGTCAACACGGCCGACCAGGCCGCGCTCGAATCCGTGAAGGGGCTCGGGCCCGTGAAGTCGAAGGCGATCATCGACGAACGCACCAAGAACGGCCCGTTCAAGGACGCCGACGATCTCGCGAACCGCGTGAAGGGCCTCGGCACCAAGTCGGTCGGGCATCTCGAGGAAAACGGCCTGACGATCGGCGGCGCGTCGACGCCGCCGAAGGGTGTGAAGCTGTCGAAACCGGCCGCGACGACGTCCGCGACCACGTCGACCACGACGTCGGCAGGCACCGCCGCGACGTCCACGACCGCGACGGCCGGCACGACGACCGCGGCGCCCGCGCCGGCGGCTAGTGCACCGGACGCGGCCGCCAAGCCGGCCAAGACCAAGCGCGCATCGAAGAAGGAAAAAGCGGCAGCCGCGGCAGCGGCATCCGCCGACGCGGGTGCGAGCGCACCGGCGGCCGCGTCGTCCACGAAGGCGACGAAGGGTTCGAAGAAGAAGAGCAAGAAGGACAAGGCAGCCTCCGCCGCCGCGGCGTCGGGCGCCTGATGTGCGCCGCGCGCGCGACGGCGTGCGCGCGGCATTCGTTCAACGGGCGCCGTCGTCACGGCGCCCTTTTCAGTGAAGGTGAAGAACCATGGGTCTCCTCGACATCGTTGGCGGTCTGATCGGCGGCCAGGCCGGCGGCAACTCGCAAAGCGCGCTGATCACGACCGCGCTCGAATTCATCAACAACCAGCCGGGCGGCCTGAACGGGCTGATCGAGAAGTTCAAGGCCGGCGGCGCCGGCGAGATCATCGGTTCGTGGGTCGGCACCGGCGAAAACCAGCCGATCTCGCCGGACACGCTGCAGAACGTGCTCGGCTCGGACGTCGTCGGCTCGCTCGCGAGCAAGGTCGGCATCGATCCGTCGCAGGCGTCGTCGATCCTCGCGCAGGTGCTGCCGCACGTCGTCAACGGCGCGACGCCGAACGGCGAAGTGCCGGCCAGCGGCCAGGTGGACACGTCGAACGTGCTCGGCACGCTCACGCAGCTCGCCGGCATGTTCGGCGGCAACAAGCAGGCGTAAGCCCGCCGCGCAGCGGCCGGCATCCGGCATAGCGGTTTCGGCCGCTCCATATGCAAACACCCCGCCTCGGCGGGGTGTTTGTTTTTGCGCCCGGTGCGAACCGGGCACGCTGCCGATGGCAGGCGATCAGTGCACGACGCGGTCGAACACGAACTGGCCGTCGTTGACGTCGACCGGGATCACGTCCTTCGGACCGAAGCGGCCGGCGAGGATCAGCTTCGCTACCGGGTTCTCGATCTCCTGCTGGATCGCGCGCTTCAGCGGCCGCGCACCGAACACCGGATCGTAGCCGACCTTCGCGATCTGTTCGAGCGCCGCGGGCGACACGTCGAGCGCCATGTCCAGCTTCGCGAGCCGGTCGTGCAGGCGCGCCAGCTGGATCTTCGCGATCGACTCGATGTTGCTGCGGTCGAGCGCATGGAACACCACGACGTCGTCGATCCGGTTCAGGAACTCGGGGCGGAAATGCTGCTTCACCTCGAGCCACACCGCGTCCTTGATCTCGTCCTGCGGCGCGCCCGTCATCGCCTGGATCACCTGCGAGCCGAGGTTCGACGTCATCACGATGACCGTGTTCTTGAAGTCGACCGTGCGCCCCTGCCCGTCCGTCATGCGGCCGTCGTCGAGCACCTGCAGCAGCACGTTGAACACGTCCGGATGCGCCTTCTCGATCTCGTCGAGCAGGATCACGCTGTACGGCTTGCGGCGCACGGCTTCCGTCAGGTAGCCGCCTTCCTCGTAGCCGACGTAGCCCGGCGGCGCGCCGATCAGCCGCGCGACGCTGTGCTTCTCCATGAACTCGCTCATGTCGATGCGGATCAGATGCTCTTCCGAATCGAACAGGAACGACGCCAGCGCCTTGCACAGCTCGGTCTTGCCGACCCCCGTCGGGCCGAGGAACAGGAACGAGCCGTACGGACGGTTCGGATCGGCGAGACCCGCGCGCGAACGACGGATCGCGTCCGCCACCGCGCTGATCGCCTCGTCCTGGCCGACCACGCGCTCATGCAGCTTTTCCTCGATGTGCAGCAGCTTCTCGCGTTCGCCCTGCATCATCCGCGACACGGGAATGCCCGTCGAACGCGACACGACTTCCGCGATTTCCTCCGCGCCGACCTGCGTGCGCAGCAGACGCGGGCGCGTCGGGTTGTGCTGCTCCTGCTCTTCGGCCTGCGTGACCTGCTTCAGCTGTGCCTCGAGCTGCGGCAGCTTGCCGTACTGCAGCTCGGCGACCTTCTCCAGCTTGCCTTCACGCTGCAGGCGCGCGATGTCCGCCCGCACCTTCTCGATGTCTTCCTTGAGCTGCGCGCTGCCCTGCACCGCAGCCTTTTCGGCGGTCCAGATCTCTTCGAGGTCCGAATATTCGCGGCCGAGGCGATCGATTTCTTCCTCGATCAGCTGCAGGCGCTTCTGCGACGCTTCGTCCTGCTCCTTCTTCACGGCTTCGCGCTCGATCTTCAGCTGGATCAGACGACGGTCGAGCTTGTCCATCTCTTCGGGCTTCGAATCGATTTCCATCTTGATCTTCGAAGCGGCTTCGTCGATCAGGTCGATCGCCTTGTCGGGCAGGAAGCGGTCGGTGATGTAGCGATGCGACAGCTCGGCCGCGGCGACGATCGCCGGGTCGGTGATGTCGACACCGTGGTGCAGTTCGTACTTCTCCTGCAGCCCGCGCAGGATCGCGATCGTCGCCTCGACGCTCGGCTCGTCGACGAGCACCTTCTGGAAGCGGCGTTCGAGCGCGGCGTCCTTCTCGATGTACTTGCGGTATTCGTCGAGCGTGGTCGCGCCGATGCAGTGCAGCTCGCCGCGCGACAGCGCCGGCTTCAGCATGTTGCCTGCATCCATCGCGCCTTCGGCCTTGCCCGCGCCGACCATCGTGTGGATTTCGTCGATGAAGACGATCGTCTGGCCTTCGTCCTTCGCGATGTCGTTGAGCACCGCCTTCAGGCGCTCCTCGAACTCGCCGCGATACTTCGCGCCGGCGAGCAGCGCGGCCATGTCGAGCGACAGCACGCGCTTGCCCTTCAGCGTCTCGGGCACTTCGCCGTTGACGATCCGCTGCGCGAGCCCTTCGACGATCGCGGTCTTGCCGACGCCCGGCTCGCCGATCAGCACCGGGTTGTTCTTGGTGCGGCGCTGCAGGATCTGGATCGAGCGGCGGATTTCGTCGTCGCGGCCGATCACCGGATCGAGCTTGCCCGCGCGGGCGCGCTCGGTCAGGTCGACCGTGTACTTCTTCAGCGCCTCGCGCTGGCTTTCCGCATCCTGGCTGTGCACCTGCGAGCCGCCGCGCACCGCGGCGATCGCGGCTTCGAGCGACTTGCGCGTGAGGCCGTGCTGGCGCGCGAGCTTGCCGGCGTCGCCCTTGTCGTCGGACACGGCGAGCAGGAACATCTCGCTCGCGATGAACGTGTCGTTGAGCTTCTGCGCTTCCTTGTCGGCCTGGTTCAGCAGCCCGGCGAGTTCACGGCCGATCTGGATGTCGCCGCCCGTGCCCGTCACTTGCGGCAGGCGCGAAATGGCTTCGTTCAGCGCGCCTTGCAGCGCCTGCACGTGAACGCCCGCGCGCGACATCAGCGAGCGGGCCGAGCCGTCCTGCTGCGCGACCAGCGCCGCGAGCACGTGAACGGGTTCGATGTATTGATTGTCGCGGCCTGCCGCGAGGCTTTGCGCGTCCGCGAGTGCTTCCTGGAACTTGGTGGTGAGCTTGTCGATTCTCATTTAGTCGAGACCTCCAATTTTCGATTAACACCAAGATGAGGATGGTTATGCGGCTTTCAAGCGAAATTCGGGTTGATTCAGCGCAAAAATTGCCGGATCGCCTGAAAACGGTCCGGAGGGCGCGACGGGATGGGCGCGCGGCGCGCGCGTGTCAGTGGGTCTTGGACGCCGGCTCCGCTGCCGGCGCTTCGTCCTGCACCGGCGCGGCGCGCACGAGCACGGCCGGGCGGATGCCGAGCAGCGACGCGAGCGGCGATGCGGGCTCGGCCAGTTCGCCGAGCGTATGACGATCGAGCTCCGCGAAGAAGGCATCGCGCGCAGCCGCCAGCACGCCCTTCAACCGGCACTGCGGCTCGATCACGCAGCCGCGCGACTCGCCGCCATCGGCCGAAAAGCAGCCGACCAGCGCGAAGTCGTTTTCGGTGGCCCGCACGACCTCGCCGACCGTCAATTGCAGCGAATCGGCGAACAGCCGCAGCCCGCCGTTGCGGCCGCGCACGGTGTCCACCCAGCCCAGCTCGCCGAGCTGCTGGACGACTTTCATCAGATGGTTCTTCGAGATGCCGTAGGCGTCCGAGATCTCCTGGATCGTCGCGAGCCCTTCGCCGCGCACCGCCAGGTACAGCATCACGCGCAGCGAATAGTCGGTGTAGTCGGTGAGTCTCATGAGCGAATACGGAAAATATCGATCGTATCCCGATTATGTGAACCGGGCCGATCGATGGCGCCGTTGCGCGGCCCCGGGTTGCCGGGATCGCGGGCGCGCAATAAGATGCGTGACATCCACACGTTTTCCAGGGGGTATTGGACGCTATTTTGCGTCAAAATCCGGCCGGCGTCCTGCTCGTCACCCGCGCCGCCGCCCCGTCGCTGTCCCGCCGCTGTCCCGATCTACCGGCCCTTTTTGTCATGACTGCCCTGCCCGCCTCGACCGAACCCGCATCGGCCCGCCCCCGCGACGCCGAGCCGACCGAAGACAACATCCGCGATCTCGTCTACGCGTTCTACGACCGCGTGCGCGCCGATCCGCTGCTCGGGCCCGTGTTCGACGCGAAGCTCGCCGGCCGCTGGGACGATCATCTGCCGAAGATGGTGACGTTCTGGTCGAGCCTCGTGCTCGGCACCAAGGGCTATCGCGGCAACGTGCAACAGGCGCACCAGCCGCTCGACGGGGTCGAGCCGGCCCATTTCAGCCGCTGGCTGTCGCTGTTCCTGAAAACGGTCGAAGCGCGCTACGCGCCGCCCGCGGCGATCCGCTTCATGGAGCCCGCGCTGCGGATCGCGCAGAGCCTGCAGTTGAGCCGGTTCGGCTGGGATTACCGGATTCCGCCCGAGCAGCAGGCGCTGCTCGACGCGATCGCGCCGCGCCGCCGCGACGCGGGCGACGATCCGCACGCGTTGCCGTCGCGCGCCCGCGGCGAGCCGTTTCCGACGAAGATCATCGGGCGCGGCGTCGACTCGGACGCGTAACGCCCGTCGTGCGCGACACCGGTGCGCATGCGGCACATCGCCGCACCGCTCGCGCGCCGCGCTCAGCGCGACGTGTTGCCCGACTCGACGCCCCAGCGCGCGAGCGCGGCGTCGTCGGTACTGCGCGCATCGACCCAGCGCTCGCCGTCCGGCGTCGTTTCCTTCTTCCAGAACGGCGCTTCGGTCTTCAGATAGTCCATCACGAATTCGCACGACGCGAACGCATCGCCGCGGTGCGACGCGACCGTCGCGACCATCACGATCTGGTCGAGCGGCAGCAGCCTGCCGACGCGATGCACGATCGCGACGTCGATGCCCGGCCAGCGCCGGCCGGCCTCCGCCGCGATCCGCTCGAGCGCCTTCTCGGTCATGCCGGGATAGTGCTCGAGCTCCATCGCGACGACCGCATCGCCTTCGTTCAGGTCGCGCACCGTGCCGACGAAGCACGCAAGCGCACCGATCTTCGGGTTGCGCGCACGCAATGCCGCCACTTCGGCATTCAGGTCGAAATCGTCGGTCTGGACTCGTATCGTCGCCATGACAGCCGCCTCAACCACCTGTTACCGGCGGAAAGAACGCGACCTCGCAGCCTTCGGTGAGCCGCGTGTCGGGATCGGTCATCTCGTGGTTGCACGCCATGCGCAACGCGCGCCCTTCGGCGAGCGTGTCGGCCCACGCGCCACCGCGCACGCGCAGCCACGCGCGCACGTCGCCGACGGTCGTCACGCTGTCCGGCACGTTGGCTTCTTCGTCGGCCACGCCGAGTGCTTCACGCACGCTTGCAAAAAATTTCAGTTGAATCTTCATGGTTCGGGAAGCCGTCGCGTTACGACAGCAATTCGGAAAACGGGATGAAACGCACGGTCTCGCCTGCGCTGATCACATGCTGCGGCGGATTGTCGATCAGGCCGTCGCCCCAGACCGTCGACGTCAGCACGGCCGAACTCTGGTTCGGGAACAGGTCGAGACCGCCGGCCGCGTTGACGCGCGCACGCAGGAATTCGTTGCGCCGGTCGCCCTTGCTCTGCGAAAAATCGGCACGCAGCGACAACGCGCGCGGCGCGACGTCCCGCACGCCGGACAGGCGCAGCAGGAACGGCCGCACGAACAGCAGGAACGTGACGAAGCTCGACACGGGGTTGCCGGGCAGCCCGATGAAGTGTGCGTCGGCGCGCTCGTCGCCGCGCCGCACCGCGCCGTATGCGAGCGGCTTGCCGGGCTTCATCGCGATCTGCCACAGCGCGAGCTGCCCTTCGGCCTCGACGGCCGGCTTCACGTGATCCTCGTCGCCGACCGACACGCCGCCGCTCGTCAGGATCACGTCGTGATCGCGGGCGGCCTCGCGCAGCGTGTCGCGCGTCGCGGCCAGCGAGTCGGGCACGATCCCGTAGTCGGTCACGTGGCAGCCGAGCCGCTCGAGCAGCCCGCGCAGCGTGAAGCGGTTCGAGTTGTAGATCGCGCCGGGCTTCAGCGGCTCGCCCGGCATCGTCAGTTCGTCGCCGGTGAAGAACACCGCCACGCGAATCCGCCGCGCGACCGACAACCGCGCGCAGCCGACCGACGCGGCGAGGCCCAGCGCCTGCGGCGTGAGCCGCGTGCCGGCCGGCAGGATCACCGCACCCTGGCGGATGTCCGCGCCCTGCGCGGTGATCCATTCACCGGCCTTCGGCGTGTGCAGGATCTCGACCGCGTCGCCGTCGGCCGCTGCCTGCTCCTGCATCACGACGGCGTCGGCGCCGGGCGGCACGGTCGCGCCGGTGAAGATCCGCGCGGCCGTGCCGGCCGCAAGCGGCTGCGCCGGATGGCCGGCCGGAATGCGCTGCGACACCGGCAACCGTCGATCGCCGTGCAGCAAATCGGCGACGCGCACCGCATAGCCGTCCATCGCGCTGGTATGCATCGGCGGCACGTCGAGCGGCGAGCTCACGTCGGCCGCCAGCACGCGGCCGAGCGCGTCGAGCGTGGCGACGGTTTCGGCGCCGGGCAGCGGCTTCGCGGCATCGAGCAGCGCGGCGAGCGCCTCGGCGGTCGACAGCATCGGCGCGCGCGGCGCCGCGGGATTCGGGTTCGACATCGATGGAAGCGGGGATCGTTGGAATCAATACGTCATTGTAGCGACGCCGTCACGCAGGCGCGCGATATGGCGAACATGCGAAGACTGTGATCGGCGCGAACGCACGGGTCTGGCACTTGTTTCGCGCAACGGACGATGGCCGCGTGCCAAACCCGCGTGCCAAACGAAACGGCCGGAACCCCGATCCGTTCGACGAATCGGCATTCCGGCCGTCCTGCGCCGCCGGGCCCGCGGGCCCGGCCGTGCGTCATGCGCCCGTATGGGCGGCGATGAAGTCCTTCACCTGCTGCGCGTCGGCCTTCACGACCTCGAAGCGCTGCGGCAGCGCCTCGAGCCCGTCGAAGGCGGCCGGCCGCTCGGCTTCGCGATCGAGCGCTTCGCGGATCGTCTCGCCGAACTTGATCGGCTGCGCCGTCTCGAGCACGACCATCGGCACGCCGGCCTCCAGATGCTCGCGCGCGACCTTCACGCCGTCGGCCGTATGCGTATCGATCATCGTGTCGTAGCGCGAGAACACGTCGCGGATCGTCGCGATGCGGTCGGTGTGGCTGCTGCGGCCCGACACGAAACCGAACTCTGCGACGCGCGCGAAATCGCCGCTTGCCGCGAGATCGAAGCCGCCCTTCTCCTCGACGTCGCGGAACAGTTGCATCACGCGCGCCGGATCGCGGCCGAGCAGGTCGAACACGAAGCGCTCGAAGTTCGATGCCTTCGAGATGTCCATGCTCGGGCTGCTCGTGTGATAGGTGTGCTCGGCGCTGCGCACGCGATACGCGCCGGTGCGGAAGAATTCGTCGAGCACGTCGTTCTCGTTGGTCGCGACCACCAGCTTCGCGATCGGCAGCCCCATCATCCGCGCGATGTGGCCCGCGCAGACGTTGCCGAAGTTGCCCGACGGCACCGTGAACGACACGCGCTCGTCGTTGGACCGCGTCGCCGCGAAGTAGCCCTTGAAGTAGTACACGACCTGCGCGACGACGCGCGCCCAGTTGATCGAGTTGACGGTGCCGATCTTCTGCTGCGCCTTGAACGCGTGATCATTCGACACGGCCTTCACGATGTCCTGGCAGTCGTCGAACACGCCTTCGACCGCGAGGTTGAAGATGTTCGGGTCCTGCAGGCTGAACATCTGCGCCGTCTGGAACGCGCTCATCTTCTTGTGCGGCGACAGCATGAACACGCGTACGCCGGCCTTGCCGCGCATCGCGTATTCGGCCGCGCTGCCGGTGTCGCCCGACGTCGCGCCGAGAATGTTCAGCGCTTCGCCGTGCTTCGCGAGCGTGTACTCGAACAGGTTGCCGAGCAGCTGCATCGCCATGTCCTTGAACGCCAGCGTCGGGCCGTTCGACAGTTCGAGCAGCGACAGCGCCGCGCCGTGCTCGGTGCCGAGCGTCTTCAGCGGCGTGATGTCGGATGCGTTCTCGCCGTGGCGCGTGTTGCTGTACACGGCAGCCCTGTACGTGCGGCGCGTGATCGCGCGCAGGTCGTCGGCCGGCACGTCGTCGCAGAACTTCGACAGGATCTCGAACGCGAGATCCGCGTACGACAGCGTGCGCCAGCGCGCGAGTTCGTCGGCGGACACCTTCGGATACTCGGCCGGCAGGTAGAGGCCGCCGTCCTTCGCGAGACCGCCGAGCAGGATGTCGGAGAACGTATGGCGCTCGCCGATGCCGGCGCCGCGCGTGGAGATGTAGTTCATGTCGTCAGCCTCAGTTCAGCGCTTCCATGCGCAGCTTCGTTACCTTCGAGACCACCGTCGCCAGGCTCTCGATCTGCGCGATCGCCGCGTTGACGTTCTTCTCGACCGTCTCGTGCGTGATCAGGATGATGTCGGTCTCGCCGTTGGCGCCGTCGATCTGCTCCGACTCCTTCTGCAGCAGCGCGTCGATCGAGATGCCCGATTCGGCGAGGATGCGCGTGATCGCGGCGAGCACGCCGGTCTGGTCAGCGACGCGCAGGCGCAGGTAGTAGCCGCTCGTCACTTCCTCGATCGGCAAAATCGGCGTGTTCGACAGGCTGTCCGGCTGGAATGCGAGGTGCGGCACGCGATGCTCGGGATCGGCCGTGTGCAGGCGCGTGACGTCGACCAGATCCGCGACGACGGCCGACGCGGTCGGCTCCGCGCCCGCGCCCTTGCCGTAGTACAACGTCGTGCCGACCGCGTCGCCGTGCACGACGACCGCGTTCATCGCGCCCTCGACGTTCGCGAGCAGGCGCTTTTCCGGGATCAGCGTCGGGTGCACGCGCAGCTCGATGCCGTTGGCCGCGCGGCGCGCGATGCCGAGCAGCTTGATCCGGTAGCCGAGCTCTTCCGCGTAGCGGATGTCGGTCGCGTCGAGCTTGCTGATGCCCTCGACGTATGCGCGGTCGAACTGCACCGGCACGCCGAACGCGATCGCGCTCATGATCGTCGCCTTGTGCGCGGCGTCGACGCCTTCGATGTCGAAGGTCGGATCGGCTTCCGCGTAGCCGAGCTCCTGCGCGGCCTTCAGCGCAGTCGCGAAGTCGAGCCCGCGGTCGCGCATTTCCGACAGGATGTAGTTCGTCGTGCCGTTGATGATGCCGGCGATGTACTGGATGCGGTTCGCGGTCAGGCCTTCGCGCAGCGCCTTGATGATCGGGATGCCGCCGGCGACGGCCGCCTCGAACGCGACCATCACGCCCTTCTCGCGCGCGGCTTCGAAGATCTCGGTGCCGTGCACCGCGAGCAGCGCCTTGTTCGCCGTCACGACGTGCTTGCCGTTCGCGATCGCGCGCAGCACGAGCTCGCGCGCGATGCCCGTGCCGCCGATCATCTCGGCGATGATCGCGATCGACGGATCGTCGACGACCGCATTGAAATCGTCGGTGATCTGCGCGGTGCCGGCGTTACCGCCGAGCGCGGCCTGCGCCTTCGCCGGGTTGCGCACGGCAATGCGCGCGACCTCGATGCCGCGCCCCGCGCGTCGTTTGATTTCTTCCTGGTTGCGGTGCAACACCGTGAAGGTGCCGCTGCCGACGGTGCCGAAGCCCAACAGGCCAACTTTGATCGGTTCCATGCTGCGTGTGATCGATGAGTAAGAAGTAGTGAATTCCGTGTGGCCCTGCCCGCTCAGACCGAATGGCGCTTGCGGTAGCCGTCGAGGAAGCGTGCGATCCGGTTGATCGAATCGGCCAGGTCGTCGAGGTTCGGCAGGAAGACCACGCGGAAGTGGTCCGGCGTCGCCCAGTTGAAACCCGTGCCCTGTACGAGCAGCACGCGCTCCTCGAGCAACAGGTCGAGAATGAACTGCTGGTCGTTCTGGATCGGGTAGAGCTTCGGGTCGAGGCGCGGGAACATGTACAGCGCGGCCTGCGGCTTCACGCAGGTCACGCCCGGGATCGACGTCAGCATGTCATACGCGAGTTCGCGCTGCTTGTACAGGCGCCCGTTCGGCACGATCAGCTCGTTGATGCTCTGGTAGCCGCCGAGCGCCGTCTGGATCGCGAACTGGCCGGGCACGTTCGCGCACAGGCGCATCGACGACAGGATGCCGAGCCCTTCGAGGTAGTCCTTCGCGCGCCGGCGGTTGTCGCCGCCGAGGCCCGACACGGCCATCCAGCCCGCGCGGTAGCCGCACGAGCGATAGCTCTTCGACAGGCTGTTGAACGTGACGGTGATCACGTCCTCCGACAGCGAACCCAGCGCCGTGTGCTCGAGGCCGTCGTAGACGATCTTGTCGTAGACCTCGTCGGCGAACACGATCAGCCCGTGCTGGCGCGCGATCTCGAGCAGTTCGAGCAGCAATTCGTCGGAATAAAGCGCACCGGTCGGATTGTTCGGGTTGATCACGACGATCGCCTTCGTGTTCGGCGTGATCTTGCTGCGGATGTCGTCGAGATCGGGCATCCACGCGTTCTGCTCGTCGCATACGTAGTGCACGGGCGTGCCGCCCGACAGGCTCACGGCCGCCGTCCACAGCGGGTAGTCGGGCGCGGGCAGCAGCACTTCGTCGCCGTCGTTCAGCAGCGCCTGGGTCGCCATCACGATCAGCTCGGACGCGCCGTTGCCGATGTAGATGTCGTCGAGGCCGACGCCGACGACGCCCTTTTCCTGCGTGTAGTGCATCACCGCCTTGCGCGCCGAGAACACGCCCTTCGAATCCGAATAGCCGGACGACGCCGGCAGGTTGCGGATCATGTCCTGGATGATCTCGTCCGGCGCGTCGAAACCGAACGGCGCGAGGTTGCCGATGTTCAGCTTGATGATGCGGTGGCCTTCTTCCTCGAGGCGCTTCGCGTGCTCGAGCACCGGGCCACGGATGTCGTAGCAGACGTTGAGCAGCTTGTTCGACTTCTGAATCGGTTTCACGACGACACGGTTCCTGGGTTGGCCTTGCGGCCGGGGGGACGGGATCAAAACTGGAAAGCGGCCGGTCTGTGCGCGCTGTCTAGACTGGGAAAAAGCGGCGGTCGGACGCGGCTTGTGGCGACGCACGACGCAAGTGGCGCCCGGGGGCGACCAAAAAGTTATAATTTAGCGGATTTTGGCCGACTTTCGCAATGCACCATAGCCGCGCCGGGCCCGCGCCATCGGGCGTCCGCGCGTGCCCCGGCGCGCGAAACCGGCCAGCGGGGCCCCTGCGGCCCGGCCCATCCATTCCCCTACGGAACCGCGGAATACCGATTTGAAACTGCACCAGGACACGAGCGGCGCGCTCAACACCGTCACCGGCTACGGCCCCGATTATGTCGACGTCAATCTCGAACGCCATGAAACGAGCGTCATCGTGCTGCCCGGCGCGCCGGTCCAGGCCTGGCCCGTGTCGTCGTTCGACGCGCTCGCGCCCGAGCATTTCGCGATGCTGCTCGACCCGACGCCCGAACTCGTGATCTTCGGCAGCGGCGCGCGGCTGCGCTTTCCGCACCCGCGCCTCGTCGCGGCGCTCACCGCGAAGCGGATCGGCGTCGAGACGATGGATTTCCAGGCCGCCTGCCGCACCTACAACATCCTGATGGCCGAGGGCCGCAAAGTCGCCGCCGCGCTCTTAATTGAACGTTAATCCCCGATGCGGTAAAACTCGGGCCGGCGCAGCGGGTCGATCCCCCGATCGGCCCGGCCAGGCCGCCCGCCCCGGCGCTGCCCGCCGGCGGCCCCGTCACAACAACCAACAGGCTGAAAACCCATGAACGATACGCCGTCGAGGCTACCGCTCAATCGCATCACGCTCGTCCTCCTGGTCGTCGCGCTCGCGATCGTCTGGTTCGCGCCACTCGGGCTGCGCCACCTGATCCCGAGCGACGAAGGCCGCTACGCGGAAATGGCGCGCGAGATGTTCGTCACCGGCGACTGGATCACGCCGCGCTACAACGGCTACAAGTACTTCGAGAAGCCGCCGCTGCAGACCTGGCTGAACGCGCTGACGTTCGCGTGGTTCGGTATCGGCGAATGGCAGGCGCGCCTCTACACGGCCGTCGCGAGCTTCGCCGGCGTGCTGCTCGTCGGCTACACCGGCGCGCGCCTGTTCAACCCGCTGTCGGGCTTCCTCGCGGCCGTCGTGCTCGCCAGCGCGCCGTACTGGAACCTGATGGGCCACTTCAACGCGCTCGACATGGGGCTCGCGTTCTGGATGGCGCTGTCGCTCTGCTCGCTACTGCTCGCGCAGCGGCCCGGGCTGCGCCCGGCGGCGGTACGCGGCTGGATGTGGGCGTGCTGGGCCGCGATGGCGTTCGCGGTGCTGTCCAAGGGCCTCGTCGGGCTGATCCTGCCCGGCGCCGTGCTCGTGCTGTATACGCTGATCGCGCGCGACTGGGCGCTGTGGAAGCGCCTGTATCTCGTCAGCGGCCTCGTGATCTTCTTCGCGATCGTCACGCCGTGGTTCGTGCTGGTCCAGCAGCGCAACCCCGAGTTCTTCAACTTCTTCTTCGTCGTCCAGCAGTTCCGCCGGTACCTGACCCCGGAACAGAACCGCCCGGGCCCGCTGTACTACTTCGTGCCCGTGCTGCTGGTCGGCTTCCTGCCGTGGCTGTCGGTCGCGTGGCAGAGCATCCGCCATGCGCTGCGCATGCCGCGCCAGCCGAACGGCTTCTCGCCGATGCTCGTGCTGCTGATCTGGAGCGCGTTCATCTTCCTGTTCTTCAGCGCGTCGCACTCGAAGCTGATCTCGTACGTGCTGCCGGTCGCGCCGGCGCTCGCGCTGATCATCGGCGCTTACCTGCCGCTGATGACGGCCGAGCGCTTCCGTCGCCACCTGCTCGGCTACCTCGTGTTCTTCGTCGCCGCGGCGTTCGGGATCATCTTCCTCGCGTACCAGGGCGACGCCCGCACGCCGAACGCGTTGTACCGGGCGTTCCAGATGTGGCTGTACGCCGGCCTCGCGGTCTCGGCCGCGCTGACGCTCGCGGCCGCCTGGCTGAACCGCCGCGCGGGCGTGGCCGCCGCGCTCGCGGCGTTCGGCGCCGCGTGGCTCGCGTTCGGCACGATCGGCGGGACCGGACACGACGAGTTCGGCCGCTACAGCTCGGGCGCGCTGCTGGCACCGGCCGTGCGCGCCGAACTGGCGAAGCTGCCGCCCGATACGCCGTTCTACTCGATCGAAATGCTCGATCACACGTTCCCGTTCTACATGGGCCACACGACGATCATGGTCCAGCGCCAGGACGAGCTCGCGTTCGGGATCTCGGTCGAGCCGAACAAGTGGGTCCCGACCGTCGGCGAATGGATCACGCGCTGGAAGCAGGACACCCATGCGCTCGCGATCATGCCGCCCGGCCAGTACGACGCGCTGGTCAAGGAAGGCGTGCCGATGCGCGTGATCGCGCGCGACAACCGCCGCGTGATCGTCGAGAAACCGCAATCGTAAGGACGTCGCCCGCATGAACCCCGTTTCGTTCGTCTGCATCGTCACCGGCGTGATGCTCAACGCCTGTGCGCAACTTCTGCTGAAAGCCGGCGTCAACGCCGTTGGACACTTCGAATTCAGCCGTGCGAACATCCTCCCGGTCGGCCTGAAGATCGCGACCCAGCTGCCGATCATCGGCGGCCTGGGCTGCTATGTGCTGAGCGTCGTGGTGTGGATCGTCGGGCTGTCGCGGGTCGACGTGTCGATCGCGTATCCGATGCTGTCGCTCGGCTACGTCGTCAACGCGTTCGCGGCGTGGTACCTGTTCGGCGAGGTGCTGTCGGTCCAGAAGCTCGTCGGCATCGGCATCATCCTGATCGGTGTGCTCGTGCTGGCGCGCAGCTGAGCGCGGCCCGCGCCGTTAAGCGTCCGCCTACAAAAAATCACGGTACGAATCCGCCAACCGGTGTTTAATGCCGGTTTCGGGCGGATCGCCCGACCCTTTTATTACACGCCATTACAGGCCCAACGCGTTCATGAGCCAGACTACCGCTCCGTTTCTGCCGTTCACCCGCCCCGAGATCGATGAGGAAACCATCCAGGGCGTCGTCGACGTGTTGCGCTCGGGCTGGATCACCACCGGCCCGCAGTGCCAGAAATTCGAGGCCGCGCTGTCCGAGTACTGCGGCGGCCGTCCGGTCCGCGCCTTCAATTCGGGCACCTGCACGCTCGAGATCGGCCTGCGCATCGCCGGCGTCGGCCCCGGCGACGAGGTGATCACGACGCCGGCGTCGTGGGTCTCGACCAGCAACGTGATCATCGAGACGGGCGCGACGCCCGTGTTCGCGGACATCGACCCCGTCACGCGCAACATCGACCTCGACAAGCTCGAGCAGGCGATCACGCCGCGCACCAAGGCGATCATCCCCGTGTTCCTGTCCGGCCTGCCGGTCGACATGGACCGCCTGTACGCAATCGCCCGCGCGCACAAGCTGCGCGTGATCGAGGATGCCGCGCAGGCGTTCGGCTCGACGTGGAACGGCAAGCGCATCGGCGCGATCGGCGACATCGTGTCGTTCAGCTTCCACGCGAACAAGAACCTGACGACGATCGAAGGCGGCGCGCTCGTGCTGAACAACGAGGACGAAGCGGCGCTCGCGCAGAAGTACCGGCTGCAGGGCATCACGCGCACCGGCTTCGACGGGATGGACTGCGACGTGCTCGGCGGCAAGTACAACCTGACCGACGTCGCCGCGCGCGTCGGCCTCGGCCAGTTGCCGCACCTCGAGCGCTTCACCGCGCAGCGCCGTGCGCTCGCCCGTGCGTATTTCGCCGCGTTCGACGGCGGCGCGGCCGTGAAGCTGGGCCTCGGCCTGCCGGTCGCCGAATTCGAGAACGGCAACTGGCACATGTTCCTGGTCACGCTGCCGCTCGAGCGGCTGACGATCACGCGCGCCGAATTCATGGCGCAAATGAAGGAACGCGGCATCGGCACCGGCATCCACTACCCGGCGATCCATCTTTTCACGCTGTATCGTGCGCGCGGCTTCAAGGAGGGCATGTTCCCCCACGCCGAACGGTACGGCGCGTCGACCGTCACGCTGCCGCTGTTTACTCAGATGACGGAAGGCGACGTGCGTCGCGTGGTCGACGCCGTCAATCAGATTTGCGAACAATACGGAAAATAAGCGTACATGAGTCACCTTGAAGCACGCGCCGGGCATCCGGGCGCCGCGCATCTGGACGCCGGCCGGCCCGAAGTGTCGGTCATCATCCCCGTGTACAACGAGGAAGACGGCCTCGCCGCGCTGTTCGCGCGGCTGTATCCGGCGCTCGACGCACTCGACACGTCGTACGAAGTGATCCTGATCAACGACGGCAGCCGCGACCGCTCGGCCGCGATGCTCGCCGATCAGTTCCACGTACGGCCCGACACGACGCGCATCGTACTGCTCAACGGCAACTACGGCCAGCACATGGCGATCCTCGCGGGCTTCGCGCAGTCGCGCGGCGAGATCGTCATCACGCTCGACGCCGACCTGCAGAACCCGCCCGAGGAAATCGGCAAGCTGATCGCGAAGATGCGGGAGGGCTACGACTACGTCGGCTCGATCCGCAAGCAGCGCCAGGACAGCCTGTGGCGGCGCAAGGCGTCGCAGATGATGAACCGGCTGCGCGAGCGCATCACGCGCATCAAGATGACCGACCAGGGCTGCATGCTGCGCGCGTACAGCCGCCGCATCATCGACACGATCAACGTGTGCGGCGAAGTCAACACGTTCATCCCCGCACTCGCGTACACGTTCGCGCAGAAGCCGACCGAAATCGAGGTCGCGCACGAGGAACGCTTCGCGGGCGAATCGAAATATTCGCTGTACAGCCTGATCCGGCTGAACTTCGACCTCGTGACGGGCTTCTCGGTCGTGCCGTTGCAGTGGCTGTCGTTCATCGGCGTGATCCTGTCGCTCGGCTCCGCCGCGCTGTTCGTGTTGCTGCTGGTACGCCGCTTCATCGTCGGCGCGGAAGTGCAAGGCGTGTTCACGCTGTTCGCGATCACGTTCTTCCTGCTCGGCGTGATCATCTTCGCGCTCGGCCTGCTCGGCGAATACGTCGGCCGCATCTACCAGCAGGTGCGCGCGCGTCCCCGCTACCTGATCCAGGCCGTGCTCGAGCAGCACGACGGCGTGCCGCCGGTGCCGGCCGCCGCGAACCGCCCGGGAGCCGTGCAATGAAGCCGCGCGCGGTCGTCTTCGCGTATCACAACGTCGGCGTGCGGTGCCTGCAGGTGCTGCTCGCGCGCGGCGTCGACGTCGCGCTGGTCGTCACGCACGAGGACAATCCGAACGAGAACATCTGGTTCGGCAGCGTCGCATCCGTCGCGGCCGAGCACGGCATTTCGGTGCTCACGCCGGCCGACCCCGCCGATCCGGCGCTGCGCCGCGCGGTGTCCGACGCGCGGCCCGATTTCATCTTCTCGTTCTACTACCGGCACATGCTGCCGGTGGACCTGCTCGCGATCGCGCCGCGCGGCGCGTACAACATGCACGGTTCGCTGCTGCCGAAATACCGGGGTCGGGTACCGACCAACTGGGCCGTGCTGAACGGCGAGACCGAGACCGGCGCGACGCTGCACGAGATGGCCGCCAAGCCCGACGCGGGCGCGATCATCGCCCAGACCGCGGTGCCGATCCTGCCGGACGACACGGCTGCGCAGGTGTTCGACAAGGTCGCGGTGGCCGCCGAGCAGACGCTGTGGCGCGTGCTGCCCGCGCTGCTCGCGGGCGAGGCGCCGCACCTGCCGAACGATCTCGCGACCGGCAGCTACTACGGCGGGCGCAAGCCCGAGGACGGCCGCGTCGACTGGTCGAAGCCGGCCGCGCAGGTCTACAACCTGGTGCGCGCGGTCGCGCCCCCGTATCCGGGCGCATTCACGGACGTCGACGGCGCGCGCTTCGTGATCGCGCGGGCGCGCCTCGCGGCGCCCAGCAGCGCGGCAGCGGCCGCCGCAGCAGATTTGCCGCCCGGCCTGCACGTAAGCGATAATGCGCTATTCGGCGTCTGCGGCGACAGCCGCGCCCTATCCATTCTCGAACTCCGGCAGCAGCGCGACGGCAGCGAAACCGTCGTGACGCCCGCGGAATTCGCGCAGTTCATTCATTCTTCCCGTCATTCATGAAAGCAAAAAAAGTCCTGATCCTGGGTGTGAACGGCTTCATCGGCCATCACCTGTCGAAACGCATTCTTGAAACCACCGATTGGGAAGTGTTCGGCATGGACATGCAGACCGACCGGCTGGGCGACCTCGTCAACCACGAGCGGATGCATTTCTTCGAAGGCGACATCACGATCAACAAGGAGTGGGTCGAGTATCACGTGAAGAAGTGCAACGTGATCCTGCCGCTCGTCGCGATCGCCACGCCGGCCACCTACGTCCAGCAGCCGCTGCGCGTGTTCGAGCTCGACTTCGAGGCAAACCTGCCGATCGTGCGCTCGGCCGTCAAGTACGGCAAGCACCTGGTGTTCCCTTCGACCTCCGAGGTCTACGGCATGTGCTCGGACGAGCAGTTCGACCCGGACGCGTCGGCGCTCACCTACGGCCCGATCAACAAGCCGCGCTGGATCTATGCGTGCTCGAAGCAGCTGATGGACCGCGTGATCTGGGGTTACGGGATGGAAGGCCTGAACTTCACGCTGTTCCGTCCGTTCAACTGGATCGGCCCGGGCCTCGACTCGATCTACACGCCGAAGGAAGGCAGCTCGCGCGTGGTCACGCAGTTCCTCGGCCACATCGTGCGCGGCGAGAACATCAGCCTCGTCGACGGCGGTTCGCAGAAGCGCGCGTTCACCGATATCGGCGACGGCATCAGCGCGCTGATGAAGATCATCGAGAACAAGGACGGCGTCGCGTCGGGCAAGATCTACAACATCGGGAATCCGAAGAACAACTTCTCGGTTCGCGAGCTCGCGCACAAGATGCTCGAACTGGCCGCGGAATTCCCCGAGTACGCCGATTCGGCCAAGCAGGTGAAGCTCGTCGAAACGACGTCCGGCGCCTACTACGGCAACGGCTACCAGGACGTGCAGAACCGCGTGCCGAAGATCGACAACACGATGCAGGAACTCGGCTGGGCGCCGCAGGCGACGTTCGACGACGCGCTGCGCAACATCTTCGAAGCGTATCGCGGCCACGTCGCCGACGCGCGCGCGCTCGTCGAACAGCAAGGCTGACCGGGACGTTCGCTTGGCTCGTATCGTCCTCAAGATCGACGTCGACACGCTGCGCGGCACGCGCGAAGGCGTGCCGAACCTCGCGCGCATCTTCGACCGCTTCAATGCGCGCGCGACCTTCCTCTTCAGCCTCGGGCCGGATCACACCGGCTGGGCGCTGCGGCGCGTGTTCCGCCCGGGCTTCCTGAAGAAGGTGTCGCGCACGTCGGTGGTCGAACACTACGGCGTGAAGCAGCTGATGTACGGCGTGCTGCTGCCCGGCCCCGACATCGGCCGCCGCGCGATCGCCGACATGCGCGCGATTCACGAGGCCGGCTTCGAATGCGGGATCCACACGTGGGATCACGTGTATTGGCAGGACAACGTGCGCGTACGCGACCGCGACTGGACCGCGCGTGAAATGCAGAAGAGTCACGCGCGCTTCATCGAGATCTTCGGCGCGCCGCCCGTCACGCACGGCGCGGCCGGCTGGCAGATGAACGATGCCGCGTTCGAGCAGATCGACGCGTGGGGGATGCGCTACGCATCCGACGGCCGCGGCCACTCGCCGTACCTGCCCGTCGTCGGCGGCCGCACGCTGTCGCATGTGCAGATGCCGACCACGCTGCCGACGCTCGACGAAGTACTCGGCATCGACGGCGTCGACACGCACAACGTCGCCGCGCACATCCTCGCGTTCACCGCAACCAATCCGCACGACCAGGTGTTCACGCTGCATGCGGAGCTGGAAGGCCAGAAGCTCGCGCCCGTGTTCGAGCAACTGCTCGCCGGCTGGCGTGCGCAAGGCCACACGTTCGCGACGATGGGTGACTACCACGCGACGCTGGACCGCGACTCGCTGCCATCGTACCCTGTCACGTGGGGCGAAATCCCCGGCCGCTCCGGCGAACTGATCGTCCAGCCCGACTGAGTTCGCGCGCGAGCCGGCGTCGCCGCTGCGCCCTTGCGGCGCGCTGCCGCGACGCCCCGCCGAACCGCGCCGCCGCGGCGGCGCCCTTCCATAACAACAGGAGAAACACGTGTCTGTCGAAGTTGACCGTCAAGTTCCCGATTTCACCGCACCGGCCACGGGCGGCGACGTTTCGCTGTCCGACCTGAAGGGCAAGAAGCTCGTGCTGTACTTCTATCCGAAGGACAACACGCCGGGCTGCACGACCGAAGGGCTGCAGTTCCGCGATCTCTATCCGAAGTTCAAGAAGGCCGGTGCGGAAGTCATCGGCGTGTCGCGCGACAGCCTGCGCTCGCACGACAATTTCAAGGCCAAGCTCGAGCTGCCGTTCCCGCTGATCTCCGATGCCGACGAAGCACTGTGCGCGCTGTTCGATGTCATCAAGATGAAGAAAATGTATGGCAAGGAAGTGCGCGGAATCGAGCGCTCGACGTTCCTGCTCGACGCCGACGGCGTGCTTCGCCAGGCATGGCGCGGCATCAAGGTACCGGGTCACGTGGACGACGTGCTAAAGGCTGTACAAGCGCTTTGAGGCGCGTTATATTGGGCCGCAATGAATGCCAGTTCGCCCCATATTTCTCGTAGCTGCGCCCGTGCCCGTTGCAATGCTTCCCGGCACCTGACGCGCACGACGGCATCAGCCGAGCCGCATGTCCCTGTCGACGGGGCAGCGGCTTTTTTTATGGAACGCGCGCCGGCCCTCCCCGGTCCGGCCCTTACCGCATCGAGGAGCTGATCGACACTTAGGCGAACCGGCTAGACGAAATTCCTGTGCGCCACCGCGCGCAAACTGCATGCGTCTACGTCACGCAGGATGCGATCAGCGGCGCACGCCATGCGACACGATTCCTCCCGAGGGACACCATGCCTTTGCCTACTCCCCCCAGCAAGCTCGGCAGCCTGCTGCCGCCCGACGAATACAAGGCGAAAGCGCGGCCCGCGAAAGCCGCGAAGAAATCCGCCGAAGGGGACGCATCCACAGCCGGTGACTATGGTCCGGCCAGCGTGGCCCAACCGATGATCGAAGCCGCGAACACGGCCGCGCCGCTGCGTGCCGTCGCGTCTTCGGCGCCCGATGCCGCGAGCGCGCCCGCGCGCGGCCGCAAGACCCGACAGACGGCCGCGCTGTTGCAGCCGCTGCAGGCGCCTGTGGCCCCCGCGGCACCGGTCGTTGCACGCAACGACAAGCCGGCCGCCGGAAAACCGGCCGCCGCGCCCGCGCGCGATGCCGGCGCCGCGACGAAGTCGCGCAGCCGCAAGCCCGCCGAAGTCGAACAGCAGAAACTGTTCGTGCTCGACACCAACGTGCTGATGCACGACCCGAGCAGCCTCTTCCGCTTCGAGGAACACGACGTCTATCTGCCGATGATGACGCTCGAGGAACTCGACAACCACAAGAAGGGGATGTCAGAAGTCGCGCGTAACGCCCGTCAGGTCAGCCGCACGCTCGACGCGCTGGTCGCCGACGGCGGCCCGATCTCGGACGGTATCCCGCTGTCGCGCCTCGGCAGCCGCGAGGCGGTCGGCCGCCTGTACTTCCAGACGAAGCTCGCCGACATCGCGCCGGTCGAAGGCTTGCCCGCAGGCAAGGCCGACAACCAGATCCTCGGCGTCGTGCGCGCGCTGCAGCGCGACCGGCCCGACCGCCAGGTCGTGCTGGTGTCGAAAGACATCAACATGCGGATCAAGGCGCACGCGCTCGGCCTGCCCGCGGAAGACTACTTCAACGACCAGGTACTCGAGGATTCGGATCTCCTGTACAACGGCGTGCGCGAACTGCCGCAGGACTTCTGGACCAAGCATGCGAAGGGCATGGAGAGCTGGCAGGACACGAAGACGGGCACCACGTACTACCGCGTGACCGGCCCGCTCGTCGCGTCGATGCTCGTCAACGAGTTCGTCTATCTCGAGCCGCAGAACGGCGAGCCGACGTTCCACGCGATCGTCCGCGAGCTGAACGGCAAGACGGCGCTGCTGCAGACGCTGCGCGACTACAGCCACCACAAGAACAACGTGTGGGGCATCACCGCGCGCAACCGCGAGCAGAACTTCGCGCTGAACCTGCTGATGAACCCCGAGATCGACTTCGTCACGCTGCTCGGTCAGGCCGGCACCGGCAAGACGCTCGTCGCGCTCGCGGCCGGCCTCGCGCAGGTGCTCGACGACAAGCGCTACAACGAGATCATCGTGACGCGCGCGACCGTGCCCGTCGGCGAGGACATCGGTTTCCTGCCCGGCACCGAGGAAGAGAAGATGCAGCCGTGGATGGGTGCATTCGACGACAACCTCGAAGTGCTGCAGAAGACCGACGACGCGGCCGGCGAATGGGGCCGTGCCGCGACGCAGGAGCTGATCCGTTCGCGCCTGAAGGTGAAGAGCATGAACTTCATGCGCGGCCGCACGTTCGTCGACAAGTATCTGATCATCGACGAGGCGCAGAACCTGACGCCGAAGCAGATGAAGACGCTCGTCACGCGCGCGGGCCCCGGCACGAAGATCGTGTGCCTCGGCAACATCGCGCAGATCGACACGCCTTACCTGACCGAAGGCAGCTCGGGCCTGACCTACGTCGTCGACCGCTTCAAGGGCTGGGGCCACAGCGGCCACGTGACCCTCGCACGCGGCGAACGCTCGCGGCTCGCCGACTACGCGTCGGACATTCTGTAACACGCACGCCGGCCGATCGGCCGGCTTTCGACACCACGCGGCGCTCCATTCCCGGAGCGCCGTTTTTATTTGGGGTCGAAAACGAAGGTAATGCCCCGTCATGCAACAACGCAGTTTACGCGCGAAACTTCAAGTAAATTCTCAAGAATGGTTGCCTAAGCCCCGCTGGAGCGTCTACCATCGGGCCTATCTGTCGTCATACGATTCCCGAGCGCGTCGTGCTCGCCCGTCTTGCCATGCTTCGAATCTGGGTTCCCGTCGCCGTCGTCTCCCTGCTTGCGGCCTGCTCCAGCGTGCCGCCGCAGTCGGCATCGCGTTCCGCTACGGGCATGAAGATCACGACGCCGCGCGCATTCCCCGCGCCAGCCAATTTCCCGAAATTCGTCGACCACAGCGTCGGCCAGGAAGAAATCTCGATCCAGGCGATGAGCCTCGTCGGCGTCCCGTATCGCTGGGGCGGCAACACGCCGACGAGCGGCTTCGACTGCAGCGGGCTCGTGCGCTACGTGATCGGCCGCGCGGCCGACGTGAACCTGCCGCGCACGACTTCCGACATGAGCGGCCGCGGCGTATCGGTCGAACCCGACGAGATCGCGCCGGGCGACCTGATTTTCTTCAATACGACCGGGCGGCCGCATTCGCACGTCGGCATCTATGTCGGCAAGCTGCGCTTCGTCAACGCACCGTCGACGGGCGGCACCGTGCGGCTCGACTACCTGACGAACCCGTACTGGGCCAAGCGATTCGACGGCATTCGCCGCGTCGCGCCGCCGCGCTCGGCCCCGACGCCGTTCGATGCGCCGACTTACGAGACCAAGCGTGACGAGCCGCGTAATCCGCCGGCGGTCGCGGCCGCTCCGGTGGTCGTGACGGCTGCCGTCGCACAGCGGCAGCCCGCGTATGCGTCGTCGCAAGCAAGAGCAACGCAGGCACAGGCACCGGCCATCCCGAGCACGCCGGTCGTGACGGCCGCCGCAGCTGCACCGGCAGCACCGGCCGCCGATCCGTACGAACCGCCGCCTCCGCGGATGCAGGCGGCCCAGCAGCAAGCCACGTCGGTGAATGACGGCGCAACCGCGATGGCGGCCAATGCAGCCCCGGCCGCCCCGGCGGAAGTCGGCACGCAGATTCCGACGACCGCGCTGACGGCCGCCCAGGCCGCCGCCTTCGATGCCGAACCGCCGCCCGCCACCGCGCCGGCACGCAGTATCGAGCCCACGCCCGTGCAGGTATTGCGTGCATCGACGCAATCCGCACCCGTCAGCCCGCGCACCAGTACGGCGGACGATCCGATTGCACGGTTTGCGACCGGCAGTTACTGACCGTTTCCGATCGTCACGACGCTGGCGGCACCTGCCACCCTCCACCGCTTCGCCGCAACCTTCCGCCTCCCCAAAAGAAAATGCGCCGCAGCCTTTCGGCTCGCGGCGCATTTCGCGTCGATCAGGCGGCGTCGGCGATCAGAAGATCTGGTGCCCGAGCCACCACCCGCCGGCCGCGAACAGCGCGGCCGCCGGCAGCGTCAGCACCCACGCCCACACGATATTGCCGGCGACACCCCAGCGCACGGCCGACAGCTTCTGCGTCGCGCCGACGCCGACGATCGCGCCAGTGATCGTGTGCGTGGTCGACACGGGAATGCCGAGGAACGACGCGACGAACAGCGTGATCGCCCCGCCGCTTTCCGCACAGAAACCGCCGACCGGCTTGAGCTTCGTGATCTTCTGGCCCATCGTGCGCACGATGCGCCAGCCGCCGAACAGCGTGCCGAGGCCCATCGACAGGTAACACGCGCCGATCACCCACGCCGGCGGCGCATCGGCGGTCGCCGACGCGTAACCGCTCGCGATCAGCAGCATCCAGATGATACCGATCGTCTTCTGTGCGTCGTTGCCGCCGTGGCCCAGGCTGTACAGCCCGGCCGACAGCAGCTGCAGCCGGCGGAAGCGCCGGTCGACCTTGCTGGGCGCGGTACGGAAGTACAGCCACGACACGCCGAGCATGAACAGCGAACCGAGGATGAAACCGAGTAGCGGCGAAATGAAGATGAACGCGATCGTCTTCAGCAGCCCGTCGATGTTCAGCGAGCTCCAGCCCGACTTCGCGAGCGCCGCGCCGACGAGGCCGCCGATCAGCGCGTGCGACGAGCTCGACGGAATCCCGTAGTACCAGGTGATCACGTTCCAGCCGATCGCGCCGACCAGCGCGCCGAAGATGACGTAATGGTCGACGATGTCGGGGTCGATCGTGCCTTTACCGACGGTCTGCGCGACTTTCAGGTGGAAGATGAAGTACGCGATCACGTTGAACGCGGCCGCGAACACGACGGCCTGCTGGGGCTTCAGCACCCCGGTCGACACGACGGTGGCGATCGAGTTCGCCGCGTCGTGAAAGCCGTTCATGAAGTCGAATACGAGCGCGACGAGCACGAGCGCCGCGACCATCCATAGGGCGAGTTGTATCGAATGCATCGTGGTCCGCTCAGGCGTTTTCCAGCACGATGCCTTCGATGATGTTCGCGACGTCCTCGCACTTGTCGGTGATCTCTTCGAGCAGCTCGTAGATCGCCTTCAGCTTGATGAGCGTCTTCACGTCGTCTTCCTCGCGGAACAGCTTCGACATCGCCGCGCGCAGCACGCGGTCGGCTTCCGACTCCCAGCGGTCGATTTCCTCGCATTGCTTGAGGATCTGCGCCGACTGTTTCATGTCGGACAGCAAACCGACGGCTTGCTGCACGTGTTGCGCCGACTGGGTGACGATGTGCGCGAGCTGGCTCGCCTCGGACGTGACGGACTGCACGTCGTACAGCGATACGGCCGTCGCGACGTCTTCCATCAGGTCGAGGATGTCGTCCATCGTCGTGATCAGCTTGTGGATCTCGTCGCGATCGAGCGGCGTGATGAAGGTCTTGTGCAGCAGATCGATCGCCTCGTGCGTGAGCTTGTCGGCGGCCTTCTCGGCGATTTGCACGTTTTGCTTGTGAATCTCGGCGTCGGCGAGATTGTCGATCAGCAGTTCGAGCTCGCGGCCACCGGAAACGATGTGCTTCGCGTGCGCGTTGAAGAGTTCAAAGAACTTGCCCTCGGTGGGCATGAATCGACCGAACATGGGATTCCTGAGAGATTGTCAAACTACTGTCACGAAAACGGGCGACATTGTACCGGTTTCGGTCGCGACGCGACGTGCGCATATGCGCACGCCGGGATTGGATACAACATTTGGCGAAATAGGTGTTTACAACCGGCTTTACTCGCCGTAGAAGGTCTGCGCCCCGGCAAAATTGTCGAACTTCGTGTATTGCCCCAGGAACGTTAGCCGAACGGGCCCGATCGGACCGTTACGCTGCTTGCCGATGATGATTTCGGCCGTCCCCTTGTCAGGGCTGTCCGGATTGTAGACCTCATCGCGATAAATGAACAGGATCACGTCCGCATCCTGTTCGATTGCGCCCGATTCGCGCAAATCCGACATCACCGGACGCTTGTTCGGGCGCTGTTCGAGGCCGCGGTTCAACTGCGACAGCGCGATCACCGGCACGTCGAGTTCCTTCGCCAGGCTCTTCAGCGATCGCGAGATTTCGGAAATTTCGGTCGCGCGGTTCTCGCCCTGCGACGAACCCGACATCAGCTGCAGGTAGTCGACGATGATCAGGCCGAGCTTGCCGCACTGCCGCGCCAGACGCCGAGCGCGCGAGCGCAATTCCATCGGGTTCAGGCCGCCCGTCTCGTCGATGAAGAGCTGCGCCTCGCTCATCTTCTGCACCGCGTGCGTCAGCTTCGGCCAATCCTCGTCCGTCAGGCGGCCCGTACGCATCCGGTGCTGGTCGAGCCGGCCGATCGAGCCGAGCATACGCATCACGAGCTGGGTGCCCGGCATTTCCATCGAGAACACCGCGACCGGCAACCCGTACTCGACCGCGACGTATTCGCCGATGTTCATCGAGAACGCCGTTTTACCCATCGACGGGCGCCCCGCGACGATGATCAGTTCGCCGCCGTGCATCCCGGACGTCATCCGGTCGAGGTCGACGAAGCCCGTCGGCGTGCCGGTGACGTCGCTCGGGTTCGCGGTGTGGTACAGCGTGTCGATGCGCTCGACCACCTGCGTGAGCAGCGGGCCGATCTCGAGGAAGCCCTGGTTGCCGCGCGCACCCTCTTCGGCGATCGAGAACACCTTCGACTCGGCTTCGTCGAGCAGCTGGCGGACTTCCTTGCCCTGCGGATTGAAGGCGTCGGCCGAGATCTCGTCGGCGACCGACACGAGCCGGCGCAGCACCGCGCGATCACGCACGATTTCCGCGTAGCGGCGGATGTTCGCCGCGCTCGGCGTGTTCTGCGCGAGCGCGTTCAGGTACGCGAGCCCGCCGACGTCGTCGGCCTTGCCGGACGTGGTCAGCGCTTCGTACACGGTCACGACGTCGGCCGGGCGCGTCGACGCGATCAGGCGGCCGATGTGCTCGTAGATGATCCGGTGGTCGTAGCGGTAGAAGTCGCCCTGCGACAGGAAGTCGGCAATCCGGTCCCATGCCGCGTTGTCGAGCAACAGGCCGCCGAGCACCGACTGCTCGGCTTCGACCGAATGCGGCGGGACTTTCAGCGATTCGATTTGGGGATCTTGCGGCGCGTTCATGGGTTGGGATTATCGCGAATAGATGGCGGCAGCGCTACCACCGCTTGCCGGCGAGCGGGCAATAAAAAAGGCAGGCCCCGGTTACCCGGGCGCCTGCCCTTGTCCGGACGGCGGAAGCCGCCCGGCAAGCTTGCGTCTACGCTTACGCGTGGTCGCCGATCACGTTGATCGTGACGTCGACGACGACGTCCGTGTGCAGCGCGACTTGCACGTTGTGCTCGCCGATCATCTTCAGCGGGCCTTCCGGCATGCGCACTTGCAGCTTCTCGACTTCGTAGCCTGCCTTCTTCAGCAGTTCAGCGACGTCGCCGTTCGTGACCGAGCCGAACAGACGGCCGTCGACGCCCGACTTCTGCGTGATTTCGAACGACTGGCCGTTCAGCTTCTCGCCGACTGCCTGCGATGCGGCCAGCTTTTCAGCGGCGATCTTTTCGAGTTCAGCGCGGCGCACTTCGAATTCGGCGATCGCTTCCTTCGTTGCACGGCGAGCCTTGCGGTTCGGGATCAGGAAGTTGCGAGCGTAACCGTCCTTGACCTTGACGATATCGCCGAGGTTACCCAGATTGGCGACTTTTTCCAACAGAATGATTTGCATTCGAATTCTCCTTATTGCGTCGCCTGATTACGCCTTGTGCTGATCGGTGTACGGCAGCAGCGCGAGGAAACGCGCACGCTTGATGGCCGTATCCAGCTGACGCTGATAGTGCGCCTTCGTACCCGTCAGACGAGCCGGCGTGATCTTGCCGTTTTCGCCGATGAAGTCCTTCAGCGTTTCCGTGTCCTTGTAGTCGATCTGCTCGACGCCGGCAGCCGTGAAACGGCAGAACTTCTTGCGCTTGAAGAGCGGGTTTTGTTGCTGACGACGCTTGTCGAATTTCTTACCAGTCGGGCGGGCCATGATTTCAGTCCTTTCCTGTGTCCTGCAATGCAGTGATGTGAAACACCAAGGTTCTCGCGTTGCGGCTTTTCTTGGCCAGGAAGCCCGTGAACAGCGTTTCGACGCCCATTTCACGACTTTCCAGCTTGCCGCTCGCCTCACCGGCCGCCACCGCCTCGATCGTCATTTCGACCTGACGGGGAATGCCTGCTTCGACGACTTCCGTGCGGTGATGCAACGTGGCGCTTGCGATCGGAACACCTGCCGGCGTATATCGCACCGGTGCGCGTTCGACGACGCTCGCCGTCAATTGCAACCTGTTCACGTGAGTGGCGCGCTCCTTGGTGGCTTAATGAGTGACGAACTTAAGCCTGCGCTTCGGCCGGCTGAGCTGCAGCCGCCTTCTTGGCTTCTTCGCGCTGAACTTCCTTCATCATCGGCGACGGGCCGGTTTCGGCCTTCTTCATCTTGACGATGAGGTGACGCAGCACGGCGTCGTTGAACTTGAACGCGTGTTCGAGTTCGTCGAGCGTCGTCTGGTCGCACTCGATGTTCATGCAGACGTAGTGAGCCTTCGCGAGTTTCTCGATCATGTAGGCCAGCTGGCGACGGCCCCAGTCTTCGACACGGTGGATCTGGCCGCCGTGCGTCGTGATCGTGGTCTTGTAACGCTCGATCATCGCGGGCACCTGCTCGCTTTGATCCGGGTGCACGATGAATACGATTTCGTAATGACGCATTACACACTCCTTGTGGATTAAAGCCACCCGGGCGTCTGAACCGGTGTGGCAAGTGAGAAGCCGAAGATTCTAACCCGGTTACGGGGCGCATGCAAGGCCAATCGACAACCGGCCAGCGGATTCGGCCGTGTTTTCAAAGACTTGAACGGGCTGCCGGGGCACGCACCCTCAGTTCGGCCTCTCGGCGGCCGGGGTCGGAACGTCCGCGCGCCCGTCCGCCGCCGCTGCGGTCATTCGCCGGGCGTGCCGGCGAGCCGCGCGTCGAGCGCCGTCCGGAACGCCGCGAGCGCCGCCGGCTCGGCGTCGGTCACGGCCCACCACGTCATCCCGGCCGCGTTCCAGCGGTCGAGCGCATAGCCCTGCGACACGGTCGTGTACGGGGCCGCCGGCCGCTCCCCGGCCGGCTGTACGTAGACGTCGACCACGTGTTGCCGGTGGCGGTAGACGAGCACCGCGACGCGGCGCCGCCCGACATAGTCGAGCCGGCCGCCGACCAGCGCGAAGCCGCTCCTGGCGAGATCCTCGACCGGCGGCGCATAGTCGAGCCGGCCGTTGAACCACGGCTTGACCGTGTGCTGGTCGGTCGAGATCACGTCGATGTCGCGCGCCGACAGGTCGGCCCGCACGTGGCTCGCGACCAGTTCGTCGACCGTCCGGTCGGTGTCGGCGTGGCGGGCCGACCATGCCATTCCGCCGGCCGCCGCGACCGCCATCAGCAACGCGACACCCCAGCCGAGCCCCGGCAACGCGGCCACGCGTGGCTTGGTGCCGGTGCCGGCCGGCCCCGGTCGCGCCGACCCGCCACGCCCGGTCAGCCACGAGAACCAGTCGCGTCCGTGCGGCCGCCGCGGCGGTGACTCGGGCTCGGGCCGCGGCTCAGCCCGCGACGGCTCGTGAGCAGGCGCGTCGGCCGCTGCCGGCAGGCTCGCGAGGATGTTCGCCCGCAGCGCGTCCGGAGCGCGGTGATAATCGGCCTGCCGCACGGCCTGCACCAGCGTGACGATCCGCGCGCGTTCGCGGCGGCACGCGTCGCACCCTTCGACATGCTGCTGGACCCGCAACGCATCGGGCGCCGACAGCTCGCGGTCGACGTCCGCGTCCAGCAACGCTCGCGCTTCGTTACAGTCCATCGATAGCCTCCGATGCGGTTCCGCCCGCCGGCGCTCGGCCCGGCCGGCCTTCGGTCGCCGGCGACGGCGCGCCACCCAGCAGCGCGGCGAGCTTGCGCCGGCCGCGCGCGAGCCGCGACATCACCGTGCCGACCGGCACGTCCGCGATCGCCGCGATCTCGCGGTAGCTCAGGTCCTCCATCTCGCGCAGCACGAGCACCTCGCGGTATTCGGGCGGCAGCTTCGCGAGCGCCGCATTCACGAGCCGCACGTTCTCGCCGCGCAGCAGGTGCGCGAGCGGGTCCTCCGTCGCCGGCTGCCAGTCGTCCGGGACGTCGGCATCGTCGAGCGTGTCGGGCAGCGCGACCTCGTGCGCATGCGTGCGCCGCCGCCATTCGGTGTACCAGGTGTGGCGCACGATCGTCAGCAGCCACGGCCGCGCGTTGTCGCCGCGACACGAATCGACGAAGCGCAGTGCGCGCATACACGCGTCCTGGACGACGTCGTCCGCATCGCCGGCGCTGCCGCTCAGCCAGCGCGCGAGGTTGTAGGCGGCGTCGAGATGCGGCAGCACGAGCGCGCGAAACCGCTCGCCGCGCGCGAGCGCATCGTCCGCCGCCCGTTCATCGACCGCCTGTCCGGCTTGCCCCACATGGCCTCCCTGGTCCCGGCGGCCGACGCCGCGCCCGTTCCGCGCACGGCGCCCGGACAGACCGGCAACGTGCGCGCTCGATGACCTTACCGCCGCTGCGTCGAGTTTATTCCCGCGCGGCACGCATGAAGCGTAAAAAATCGCCGGACGGCCAGGCAGGCCGCCCGTTACGGCGTGGTGCTCCAGTAGCCGGGGCGCGCATACGCTTCGCGCAGGTAGTCGATGAAATAGCGCACGCGCGCCGGCACGTAGCGCTGCTGCGGGTAGACCGCGAGGATGTCGTAGTCGGGCAGCGCGTATTCGTCGAGCACGGTCTCGAGTTCGCCCGTTTCGAGCTGCGCGGCGATTTCCCACGTCGAGCGCCAGCCGAGCCCGAGCCCCTCGGCCACCCAGCGGTGCAGCAACTCGCCGTCGTTGCAGTCGAGATTGCCGGTCACGCGCATCGTCGCGATCTTGCCGTGACGCTGGAAATACCAGCCGCGGTTCTGCCCGCCCTGCAGGTTGAACGCCAGGCAGTTGTGTTTCAGCAGGTCGTCGAGCGACTTCGGCCGGCCGTGCAGGCGGAAATAGTCGGGCGTGCCGCACACCACGCGCCGGTTCGACGCGAGCTTCACCGCGACGAAGTTCGGATCGACCGCGCCGCCGATCCGGATCGACAGGTCATAGCCCTCGCGCACGAGATCGACGACACGGTCGGTCAGGTTGAACGACAGCTGCATCTCCGGCTTGTCGGAGAGGAAGCCCGGCGCGTGCGGCGCGACGTGCTTGCGCCCGAACGCGGCCGGCGCCGACACGATCAGGTGGCCGCTGACCGCGCGCCGGCCGGCGGCCAGCTCGTTCTCGGCCTGATCCCATTCGGACAGCAGCCCGCGACAGCGCTCGAGGAACGCGGCGCCCTCCTCGCTGACGACCAGCCGCCGCGTCGAGCGGTACATCAGCTTCACGCCGAGGCGCTTCTCCAGCGCGTCGATGCGTCGCCCGAGCACCACCGGCGACACACCTTCCTCCAACGCCGCCGCCGCGAGGCTGCCGGCATCGGCCACCCGCACGAACGTCTCGATCTGCTTGAAACGATCCATCTCCTGTCTCCGTCCCGGCTCCGACACCGGCGGGAAGCCCCGTCCGGCCGTCATTCCATACTTTTAGTTTCGAAATAAGCGACTTCGGCTGATCTTATCAAACCTTTCCTGCATCCCTAAAGTGTCCTCAACAGATCGATTCGCAAGATTCAACTATCCAAGGAGACATTCATGGCCAAGATGAGAGCCGTCGACGCAGCCGTACTCGTGCTCGAGAAGGAAGGCATCCAGACCGCGTTCGGCGTGCCGGGCGCCGCGATCAATCCGTTCTACTCGGCCATGCGCAAGTCGGGCGGCATCAGCCACGTGCTGGCGCGCCACGTCGAAGGTGCATCGCACATGGCCGAAGGCTTCACGCGTGCCGCCCCCGGCAACATCGGCGTGTGCATCGGCACGTCGGGCCCCGCCGGCACCGACATGATCACCGGCCTCTATTCCGCGTCCGCCGACTCGATTCCGATCCTCGCGATCACCGGCCAGGCACCGCGCGCGCGTCTCTACAAGGAAGACTTCCAGGCCGTCGACATCGAATCGATCGCGAAGCCGGTCACGAAGTGGGCCGTCACCGTGCGCGAACCGGCGCTCGTGCCGCGCGTGTTCCAGCAGGCGTTCCACCTGATGCGCTCGGGCCGTCCGGGCCCGGTGCTGGTCGACCTGCCGATCGACGTGCAGCTCGCCGAAATCGAATTCGACATCGACACGTACGAACCGCTGCCGGTCTACAAGCCCGCGGCCAGCCGCGCGCAGATCGAGAAGGCGCTCGCGATGCTCAACGACGCGGACAAGCCGCTGATCGTGTCGGGCGGCGGCGTGCTCAACGCGGCAGCCGAAGACCTGCTCGTGCAGTTCGCCGAAACGGTCGGCGTGCCGGTGATCCCGACACTGATGTCGTGGGGCGCGATTGCCGACGACCACCCGCTGATGGCCGGCATGGTCGGCCTGCAGACGTCGCACCGCTACGGCAACGCGACGCTGCTCGCATCCGACTTCGTGCTCGGCATCGGCAACCGCTGGGCGAACCGCCACACGGGCAGCGTCGAGGTCTATACGAAGGGCCGCAAGTTCGTGCACGTCGATATCGAGCCGACGCAGATCGGCCGCGTGTTCGGCCCGGATCTCGGCATCGTGTCCGACGCGAAGGCGGCACTCGAACTGTTCGTCGCGGTGGCGCAGGAATGGAAGGCCGCCGGCAAGCTCAAGGACCGCAGCGCGTGGGTCGCCGACTGCCAGGCACGCAAGCGCACGCTGCAGCGCAAGACGCACTTCGACAACGTGCCGGTCAAGCCGCAGCGCGTGTACGAAGAGATGAACAAGGTGTTCGGCCGCGATACCTGCTACGTCAGCACGATCGGCCTGTCGCAGATCGCCGCCGCGCAGTTCCTGCACGTGTTCAAGGCACGCAACTGGATCAACTGCGGCCAGGCCGGCCCGCTCGGCTGGACGATCCCCGCGGCGCTCGGCGTGCGTGCAGCCGACCCGAGCCGCCCGATCGTCGCGCTGTCCGGCGACTACGACTTCCAGTTCATGATCGAGGAGCTGGCGGCCGGCGCGCAATTCAAGCTGCCGTACGTGCACGTCGTCGTGAACAACTCGTACCTCGGGCTGATCCGCCAGGCGCAGCGCGCGTTCGACATGGACTACTGCGTGCAGCTCGCGTTCGACAACGTGAACGCGCCGGAACTGAACGGTTACGGCGTCGACCACGTGGCCGTCGCGGAAGGCCTCGGCTGCAAGGCGCTGCGCGTGTTCAAGCCGGAAGAGATCGAGCCGGCGCTGCGCCAGGCGCAAACGCTCGCGGAAGAATTCAGCGTGCCGGTGGTCGTCGAAGTGATCCTCGAGCGCGTGACGAACATCTCGATGGGCACCGAAATCGACGCGATCAACGAGTTCGAGGATCTCGCCGAAAAGGCCGAGCACGCCCCGACCGCGATCTCGATGCTCGACTGAACCGACTGAACCGCACGACTTTTTTGACTGACCGACCGAAGAGGCTTAGCTCATGCCGAAGTTTGCTGCAAACCTGACCATGCTGTTCAACGAAGTGCCGTTCCTCGACCGCTTCAAGGCGGCCGCGGACGCGGGCTTCGACGCCGTCGAGTTCCTGTTCCCGTACCCGTACGCGAAAGAAGAACTCGCCGAGCGGCTCGAGACGCACCGCCTGCGCCTCGTGCTGCACAACCTGCCCGCCGGCAACTGGGACCAGGGCGAGCGCGGCATCGCGTGCCTGCCCGATCGCGTCGGCGAATTCCAGGAAGGCGTCGGCCGTGCGATCGAGTACGCGAAGGCGCTGAAGGTGCCCCAGCTGAACTGCCTCGTCGGCATCCCGTCGGCGAGCACGGCGCGCGACAAGACGTTCGTGACGATCGTCGACAACCTGCGCTTCGCCGCCGACGCACTGAAGCGCGAAGGCATCCGCCTGCTGGTCGAGCCGTGCAACAGCTTCGACATCCCGGGCTTCGCGCTGAACCGCTCGTCGGAAGGGCTCGACGTGATCCGCGCGGTCGGCTCGGACAACCTGTTCCTGCAGTACGACATCTATCACATGCAACGCATGGAAGGCGAACTGGCCGCGACGATCGAACGCAATCTCGCGTCGATCGGCCACGTCCAGCTCGCGGACAACCCGGGCCGCAACGAGCCGGGCACCGGCGAGATCAACTATGCGTTCCTGTTCGCACTGCTCGACCGGCTCGGCTATGCCGGCTACGTCGGCTGCGAATACAAGCCCCGTACCACCACGACGGAAGGCCTCGGCTGGCTGCAAAGCGTGGCCGGCTGCGCACCGGCCTCGGCGCGTCGCGCCGCCTGAATCGCACCCTTCCCGTTTTCAGCCCCATAGGAGACTTTCACATGGCAACCATCGGTTTCATCGGCCTCGGCATCATGGGCGCGCACATGGCGCGCAACCTGCTCAAGGGCGATCATCAACTCGTCGTGAACGGCGCGTTCCCGATTCCGGACGATCTGCGTGGCGGCGCCAAGGTCGTCGCGAACTCGACCGAAGTCGCGCAGCACGCGGACATCATCATCTCGATGGTGCCGGACACGCCGGACGTGCGTAACGTGCTGTTCGCCGACGACGGCGTCGCGAAGGGCCTGACGGCCGGCAAGCTCGTGATCGACATGAGCTCGATCTCGCCGCTCGACACGCAGGCATTCGCGAAGCAGATCAACGCGCTCGGCTGCGACTACCTCGACGCGCCGGTGTCCGGCGGCGAAGTCGGCGCCCGCGAAGCGACGCTGACGATCATGGTCGGCGGCCCGGAGAAGGCGTTCGAACGCGCGAAGCCGCTGTTCGAGAAGATGGGCAAGAACATCACGCTCGTCGGCGACAACGGCGCGGGCCAGACCTGCAAGGTCGCGAACCAGATCATCGTCGCGCTGAACATCGAGGCGGTCGGCGAAGCGCTGCTGTTCGCCGCCCGCTCGGGCGCCGATCCGGAGCGCGTGCGCCAGGCGCTGATGGGCGGCTTCGCCGCGTCGCGCATCCTCGAAGTACACGGTGCGCGGATGACCAAGCGCACGTTCGATCCGGGCTTCCGCATCGAGCTGCACCAGAAGGACCTGAACCTCGCGCTCGACGGCGCACGCAAGCTCGGCCTCGCGCTGCCGCACACCGCGAGCGCGCAGCAGCTGTTCAGCGTGTGCGCATCGCACGGCGGCAAGGCATGGGATCACTCGGCGCTCGTGCGCGCGCTCGAGATCATGTCGAACTTCGAGATCGGCCAGACGCCGGCCGCGTAACGCGGATGCCGCAACGCGCGTTTGTGCTGCGATCGCGGACGCGCGCGACGCATACACGCGACTCGGCCGCGGCCGGTCGCATCGATGCGCGACGCACGCGCGCATCACGGTGGGGCGCCCCGCCCCGCATCGCCAACGGCATGCGGGACGGGGCGAAAAACGCCGCTCTGGGCTGAGAGCGGCGTGGTGGGGTCCGCAGCGGCACCCGGCGGCGCCGGGGAAGCCTTGGTCGGTCAGACGTCGTCGTCGGGTGTCCGCCTGTCGGATTTCGCGTATTACATTTCTTTACGTTCGAGCGTGCGATTTTTCATGCAATCGTCGCGTTGAACGCCTACACTTTCGCCACGCCTTTCGAGAAAACCGCCGCGCTTGCGCGCCCCTTCCCGGGCCCGCACCCAGCGCGGTGTTTTTTTCGCCACTTCACGGCGCGTTTTCTTTTCAACCACCTAAGGAGTGCAACGATGGGTCTTCTTTCGTTTATTAAAGAGGCGGGTGAAAAACTGCTGGGTCACGCCGATGCGCAAGCAGCGGAAGATCCGAATGCCGCGAACCAGACTGCGGCCGACGCAATCAAGAATTACATCAGCTCGCAAGGTCTCGACACGTCGAACCTGACCGTCGCGTTCGACGGCGCATCGCGCACCGTCACGCTGTCGGGCAGCGTCGCCGATCTCGACACGAAGGCGAAGGTCAAGGTCGCGGCCGGCAACGTGCAGGGTGTCGCGGGCGTCAACGACGACGATCTGCAGCCGGACGATCCGGAAGTGCAGTACCACGACGTGAAGCCGGGCGACACGCTGTCGGCGATCGCCAAGGAAGTGTACGGCGATGCGAACAAGTATCCGGTGATCTTCGAAGCGAACAAGCCGATGCTGTCGAGCCCGGACCGGATCTACCCGGGCCAGAAGCTCGTGATTCCGCCGCAGTCCTGAGCATTCGCGCAGCACTGACGCAAAAATGGCAGGCCATTGGCCTGCCATTTTTTTATGCGCGCCGTGTGCCGCCCGAGCGGCGGCCACCCGTTACAGCGTGTCGAATGCGCGCTGCAGTGCGTCTCGATCGTGAATACCGTTCGCGAGCGCGAGCATCAGCAGCACGCGCGCCTTGAACGGGTGCAGCGAGCCCGCGCTCACGAAACCGAGCGCATCGTCGCTCGCGGCGCCGTTGCGCATCACGTGCCCCGACCCGACGCGCGACGCACGAACCACGGCCACGCCCGCGTTCACCGCATCGGCGAGCGCCGTCTGCAGCGTCGCATGGATCGACCCGTTGCCGGTGCCCGCGACGACGAGGCCGCGCACGCCGGCCGCGACGAGCGCGTCGACGGCCGTGCGCGTCACGCCCGCATAGCTCGCGACGACTTCGACCGGCGGCCAGGTCGGCGCGATCGCCAGCTGCGTGTCGCGCGTGCGCGTGACACGGCGGGCAAATTCGACGCGGCCGTCCTGCACCCAGCCGAGTGCCCCAAGCTCCGGCGACTGGAACGCGTCGACCGCATAGGTGCTCGTCTTCACGACGTCGCGCGCGCCGTGGATCCGGTTGTTGAACGCGACCAGCACGCCCTGCCCGCGCGCGGCCGGATGGGCGGCCACCGTCACCGCGTTCAGCAGGTTCAGCGGGCCGTCGGACGACAGCGCGGTCGCCGGCCGCATCGCGGCCGTCAGCACGACCGGCTTGTCGCCCCGGACGACCAGATGCAGTGCATACGCGGTTTCCTCGAGCGTATCGGTGCCGTGGGTGATCACGATGCCGTCGATCGCCGGGTCGGCCATCAGCGCGTCGATCCGCGCGGCGAGCGTGTTCCACAGCGGCAGCGCGAGATCCTTGCTGTCGATGCTGGCGACCTGCTCCGCGTCGATGCGCGCGACCGACGCGAGCGCCGGTACGGCGTCGACCAGGAAATTGACGCCGAGCGCGCCGGCCTGGTAGCCGGCCGTGCTGGCCGCGTCGGGCGCGGCGCCGGCGATCGTGCCGCCGGTGGCGAGTACGGCGATGCGCGGCAGCGCCGGCGCGGACGAAGGGGATGCGGTGTTCGGTGTATTCATGGCCGCGATTGTAATGGCTCGCGGCCGGCGTCCGGTAGGTCCGGCGCGAACGCGCGCGGCGCGACCCCGTGTCATGGTTTGTCCCGATCGCCGGCGCGTGCACGCCGTCAACGGCCATGCCGCCCGCTGCGTTATAGAAATGCCGTTTTGGTGTTTTCACATTGATTTGCCATAATCGGAGCGCGCGGCGCAATGCGACCCTGTTCACGTCGCGCCGGGCTTCGTGACGGCGTCGATATAAAACGCAATTCACCCCATGGGAGTGTCGAAATGAAAATCCAATCGCTCGTAGCCGCAGTGCTTCTCGGCGGCATGCTGGCTTCCCCCGCATTCGCGGCGAACAGCCAGCAGGACAAGATGAAGGCCTGTAACACCCAGGCAGCCGGCAAGACGGGCGACGAACGCAAGGCGTTCATGAAGGACTGCCTGTCGGCGAAGCCCGCGAAGGCGATGACGCAGCAGGAAAAGATGAAGGCGTGCAACACGCAGGCCACCGGCAAGAAGGGCGACGATCGCAAGGCGTTCATGAAGAGCTGCCTGAGCAACCAGCCGGCCGCCTGAGTTCGGCGCTCCCGCCTCGAATGCCGCGCCCCGCTTCGGCGGGCGCGGCATTTTCGTTTTCGTTGCACGCGCATCGACACGCGCCTGCCAGCCGCATGCCCGCCCGCATGCCCGCCTTTTCCCGCCCCGTTTTTCCGGCCCGCCGTCCCGATGCCGCCACATGGTGCGGCAATTCGCCGCGTTTTCTTCTATGATGGCTGCAACGCGGCCCACCCAAGACCAAGAAGCGCCATCGGGCCGCCCTCGAGACGGACGCGCACGCGCGTCAAACGGAGGCTTGGATGGCATGGAGACAACACCGCTGGTTCCGCCGCTGGCTGATCGTGATCGTGTTCTGGGCGGTGCCCGTCGCGATCATCGCCGTGCGCGAGATCCGCGAGGAAATGGCCTACAACAAGGCGGACCTGCAACTCGCGCTAACCACCTGGCAGCTCACCGACGCGCAACAGGCCGCCGGCGCCGCCGCGAAGTGCCACGGGGATCCTGACGAGGCGCGCGCGACCGGCTGCCCGGCCGACGTGCTCGCCGCCAACGCGCCGCGCCAGCAGGCGGCCCGCGACGAATACGTGGTGCGCCGCAATACGCTCGCCGGCTATCTGTGGCATGCGTTCGTCGGCTACTGGGTCGTTCCGGCCGCGTTCCTGTTCGCATGCGGCGTCGTGATCGCGCTGATCCGCCGCGCGCTGCGCCGCCCGCCGATCAAGCCCCCCGTTCCCCCCGTCACACACTGACACCGGCGCACGCCGCAGGGGCCGCCGCCCGCTGCTCGAGCGCCGCGTTCCCCGCACGCCGGCCACGCGCCACGCGCGCCTGGCGCGTGCGCGACATTTCATCCGTTGGCGCGCCGCGACACCCTTGCGCGATTTGACGCTTTTTCACGCGCCAACGAAAAGAGCCCCTGATCCGCTGTGATATAACTGCCGACGTGATCCGCTCCCTGAGCGAGACTCACTCCGAACATCATCCGATGGAGAACAACGATGCAAAAACGGAATCTTGTGCTGAAAGCCGCCGCTGCGCTCATCGTCGGTAGCCTCGCGCTCACCGGTTGCACCACCACGCCGGACAAGCCGGACAACGCCGCGACCAACGCGTCGAAGCGTCAGTCGATCGACGCGAGCGTCGACGCCACGCTGTCGCGCATGTACTCCACCGTCAAGGGTTCGCGCGAGCTCGTCGCGAAATCGCGCGGCGTGCTGGTCTTCCCCGAAGTGCTCCAGGCCGGCTTCATCGTCGGCGGCCAGTCGGGCAACGGCGCGCTGCGCGTCGGCGGCAGCACGGTCGGTTACTACAACACGTCGTCGCTGTCGGTCGGCCTGCAGGCCGGTGCGCAGTCGAAGGCGATCGTGTTCCTGTTCATGACGCAGCAGGCGCTCGACGAATTCCGCGGCTCGGACGGCTGGGCCGCCGGCGCCGGCGCATCGGTCGCGCTCGTGAAGATGGGCGCGAACGGCGCGGTCGACTCCAACACGGCCACCGCGCCGATCCAGGTCGTCGTGCTGACCAACGCCGGCCTGATGGGCGACGTGTCGATCAACGGCACGAAGGTCACGAAGCTCAAGATCTGACGTTGACGCATGGCCCGCGCGCGCTGCGCGCGGGCCATGCGCAAACGGCGATGTCCTTGCGGGCATCGCCGTTTTTTTATCCGCCGCCCTTCTGCATCGGGACGATCAGGTCGTCGAATCGATCACCTTGAAGCGCGAGCGCTTCTGCGCGCGGATCACCGACTGGTACACGTCGACGTACTGCTGCGCCATCCGGCGCGACGTGAAGCGCTCCTCGAAGCGCTGCCGCACGCGCGCCCGCGGCAGCAGGTGCAGCCGGTTCACGGCAGCCACCGCACTGATTTCATCCTCGACGATGAACCCCGACACGCCCTCGTCCACCACTTCGGGCACCGCGCCGCGGTTGAACGCGATCACCGGCGTGCCGCACGACATCGCCTCGATCATCACCAGGCCGAACGGCTCCGGCCAGTCGATCGGAAACAGCAGCGCATGCGCGCCCGACAGGAATTCGGCCTTCTCGTGATCGGCGATCTCGCCGATGTATTCGACGTGTGGCAACGCGAAAAGCGGCTTGATCTCGCGGTCGAAGTATTCCTGGTCGGCCGCATCGATCTTCGCGGCGATCCGGATCGGCAGCCCGCACTGGCGGGCGATGCGGATCGCGGTATCGACGCGTTTTTCCGGCGAGATGCGACCGAGGAACGCGAGATAGCGCGGCTCGACGGGCTGCGGCATGTACAGCGTATCGGGTAGCCCGTGATAGACGGTCGTCAGCCATTTCGCCTGCGGCAACGGCTGGCGCTGCGCATTGGAAATCGAGATCACCGGCGCCGTATTGAACGTGTCGAACACCGGTTGCTGCTCGGGCAGGTCGAGCCGGCCGTGCAGCGTCGTCACGTAAGGCGTTTCCTGCCGGTTGAAGACCGAGAACGAGTAGTAGTCCATGTGGAAATGGAGCACGTCGAAATCCTTCGCGCGGCGCGCGACCGTCTCCATCAGCAGCATGTGCGGCGCGACCCGGTCGCGGATCGACGAATCGAGCCGCAGCGCGCGCGGCCACACGGGCTCGAGCTTCGCCCGCGTCGTCGAATCGCCGCTCGCGAACAGCGTCACGTCGTGGCCGAGGTCGACGAGCGCCTCGGTGATGTAGGACACGACGCGCTCCGTGCCGCCGTACAGCTTCGGGGGCACGGATTCGGTCAGCGGGGCGATCTGGGCAATTCTCATGGTCCACGTCTCCTGTGTCCTGTCCGTTGCGGCGCGGCGGCGGAGCACTCGCTCATGCGAGCCCGCCCTGCGTCCATGCAGCGCCGGCCGGCATGGCACCCGCCGGATATCTCATTATTATTCGCGATCCCGATGAGCGGAACCGCAGGTCTTTCATTTTTTGGGGGTTGTTACAGACCGGATACATTCGGCCGATCGAGCGCGGACGCCTCGTCTCGCGCCCGGCCGGCCCCATTCGGCGCCGCCTGGCCGCTCACGGCCTCGAGCACGCAATCAGGCGGTCAACGCGACGGCCACTTCCAGGGCGGCAGGTCGCGCGAATCGGCATCGACGAGCGCGGTCGCGCCGAGCTGCTTGTCGAGCACCAGCGATTCGCAGCCGGCCTCGCGCTCGAGCGTCGCGATGAGCCGCGCGGCGTGCGACACGACCAGCACCTGCGAGCGCCGGGCGGCCTGCGCGATCAGCCGGCCGAGCGCCGGCAGCAGATCGGGATGCAGGCTCGTCTCCGGTTCGTTCAGCACCATCAGCGCCGGCGGCCGCGGCGTCAGCAGCGCGGCCGCGAGCAGCAGGTAGCGCAGCGTGCCGTCCGACAGCTCGGCCGCCGCCAGCGGCCGCAGCAGCCCCGGCTGGCGCATCAGCACGTCGAAGCGGCCGCGGCCGCCCGGATTGTCGATCTCGACCGACGCGCCGGGAAACGCGTCGTCGATCGCCGCATCGAGCGCCGCCGTGTCGCCGATTTCGCGGATCGTCTGCAGCGCGGCGGCTAGGTCCGCCCCGTCGTCCGCGAGCACCGGCGTATGGGTGCCGATGTGCGACTGGCGTGCCGGCGCCTGCGCATCGGTCCGGAAATGGTCGTAGAAGCGCCACGAGCGAATCCGTTCGCGCACCGCGATCATCTCGGGTGCGCCGGTCGGATCGGCGAACTCGGTCATCATGCTGTCGAAGCTCGCGACCGGCTGCGGAATCGTCTGCCAGTCGCCCGATGCGGTACGCGCACGGATCTGCGCGCCCTGCCGGTCGACCAGCAGCGTGGACGGGCGCAGCAACGCGCCGCCCCAGATGCATTCGCGCTTGACCACCGGATCGAGCGCGAACTGTGAGCGGCTCGGCAGCGGCAGGCCCAGATCGATCGCATAGCCGAAATCGTCGCACGCGAAGCCGAGCTTCAGGCTCACCGGCCCCTTGCGCACGGTGCCCGTCACCGGCACGTCGCCCGCCAGCATCGCGCGCGAGAAGCGCTCGGGGCCGGCCCACAACGTCGACGGCAAGCCGCCCTCGCGCGCGAGCGACGGGATCACGCGGCCCTGCGCGGTGTCGGCGAGCAGCCGCAGCGCGCGATACACGCTCGACTTGCCGCTGCCGTTCGGCCCCGTCACGACGTTGAGCGCCGCGAGCGGCACGATCAGCTCGCGCAGCGAGCGGTAATTGGCGATGGCGAGCGTCTTCAGCGCGGTCATGGCAATGGGAAACAGGGAATGGCAGCAGGCGGCGGCCCGCGTTCAGCGGCCGTCGACGGCCTGCGGGTCGGCTGCGGTGTTGGCCGCCGTGCTGGCGGCGGGCGACCGCGCGTGCGGCCGTTCGGGATTCGGCGCGTCCGGCGCGGATTCGTGCGGATACAGTTCCATCCGGCTGCGCGGCAGGCATTGCGGATAGCGGTGCTGCAGATACGCGATCAACCCTTCGCGCACGCGGCAGCGCAGATCCCAGCACGACGACGAATCGGCCGCGCTGACGAGCGCGCGCAACTGCATCGTGCGCTCCGTCGCATCGGTCACCTGCAGCACCTGCACGCGGCCGTCCCACTCGGGCGCGGCGTGGACGAGCCGCGCGAGTTCCTCGCGCAGCGGCGCAAGCGGCGTCCGGTAATCAACCGACAGGTAGACGGTGCCGATGATCTCCGCGCTGCTGCGCGTCCAGTTCGTGAACGGGTTCTCGATGATCCACTGCAGCGGCACGACGAGGCGCCGCTGGTCCCACAGCCGCACCGACACGAACGAGCCGGTGATTTCCTCGATGCGCCCCCACTCGCCCTGGATCACGACCACGTCGTCGAGCCGGATCGGCTGCGTGAGCGCGATCTGCAACCCGGCGATCAGGTTGCCGAGCACCGGCCGCGCGGCGATACCGGCGACCAGCCCTGCCACACCGGCCGATGCCAGCAGGCTCGCGCCGACCTGGCGCACATTGGGGAACGTCATCAGCGCGGCGCCGGTGCCGATGATCACGATCAGCACCATCACGGTCCGCACGAGCACCTTGGCCTGTGTATGGACACGCCGTGCCTGAAGGTTGTCGGCCGTGTCGATCGGATGGGCCTGGATGATCGCGTCGCCGACGCCGGCCGCGAGCCGTACCAGCAGCCACGTGAGCGACACGATCGAGCCGACCGCGGCCGCGGTGCGCATGCCGCGCACGAACGACATGCCGTCGTCCGCCTGGACCCACACGAATTCGAGCGCCAGCAGCGCCAGCACGACGAGCGACGGCTTGTCGATGTAGCGCAGGATCGCGCTCATCAGCGGATACGGCTGCGCGATGCGCTTGACGATACGTGCGCCGAGGCGGTGCACGACCGCGACGACCAGTATGACGATGACCGACACGCCCAGCGTGCCGAGCCACGAATGCAACGGCGCATCGGCGATGCGCTGCAGTTCCTCGATTGAAATCATCGGCGCCCTCGAGTGATGAAGCGCACAGGCTTCGTCCTGGATGCGTCGGCGACGTCCGGGCCATGCACGCGCCCGGACACGGCGTCAGATCAGTTGCCGTTCCTGCAGGGAAACGCCTTGCCGAGACCGAGCGACACCGCGGTGCTCGCGTTGTAGTCGGCCAGCTTCGGATTCTCGGCGATGTACTTGCGCACCGCGTCCGTCATCTGTTGCGCCCGGATGTCGGGCGGCAGGCAGAAGTACTGGCCGACGCGCGGCCCCGTGGTGCCGCCGATCGCATCGATCGTGTTGTAGACGCCGTCGGCGGCGCCTTCGATATAGGCCGCGCACGACGCCCGCGACTTGACGTCCGTCTTCGCGCAGAGCCGGTCGAGATCCGCGCCCGTGAAAGCCGCCGCCGACAACGGCACGGCAAACGCCGCGGCACAAAACATTGCGCGCAACATGGTGTTCCTTCTTATGTCAATGCGGCCCGAGACCGCCTGCTGCCCTGGCTGGTGCGGCGCCGGTGCCCGGCGCCGGCCGGAAGCCGGCCCGGCGGACAGGCGCCGCCGCACCAAAAAACGCTATTTTGCACTCTTTTGCGCATCTGCCGGCGTCGCCGCACCGATACGCGTCGTCCGCTTGCTCAGGATCTCGATCGCGTCCGGCGCGTTGTAGTGCTTCGCGAACTCGAGCGCGGTGATGCCGAGCTGGTTCTTCACCTGCGGATCGGCGCCCTGGTCGAGCAGCAGCGTGACCGTCGACGCATGGTTGCCGCGCGCGGCCATCATCAGCGGCGTCGTGCCGTTCGGCGACGCGGTGTCGATATACGCGTCGTGGTCGAGCAGCACCTTGACGACCGCGTCCTGACCGTTGGTCGCCGCGTAATGCAGCGGCGCCCAGCCCTTCTTGCTGACTTCCGCGCCCTTGTCGATCAGCAGCTTGACGAGCCCGAGGTCGCCGTTCAGCGACGCGAGCATCAGCGCGTTTTCGCCGACCTTGTCTTCCTTCTCGAGATCGACGTTCGGCGTCGTGGCGATCGCGGCCGCGACCTTGTCGGATTTCTCGCGGGCGGCGATCACGAGGATCGGGTCGCCGTTCGGCGCGAGCGTGTTCGGATCGAGCTTGCCGTTCTTGAGCCGCTTGCCGATATCGGCGATGTCGTCGAACTTGACGGCCTTGACGATCGCGTCGAGCGACTCGGCGTGCGCGCCGGCGGCGGCGAACAGCCCGCTCGCGACGAATGCGGCGGCAACGAGTGCGCGTTTGGGCAGATGGTTGGTCGGCTTCGTCATTGTTGTGGGCTCCTTCCCTGGGTTGTCGGCTGCGCGCCCGTCGTTAGCGGGCGATCTTGAACAGCCGGAAAAAGTTCTGCGTCGTCGCATCGGCGAGCGCCTCGACGGCGACACCGCGCTCGGATGCGATAAAGCGTCCGACATGGCTGACGTACGCAGGTTCATTCGGCTTGCCGCGATACGGCACCGGCGCGAGGTACGGCGAGTCGGTCTCGATCAGCAGCCGGTCGAGCGGTACGCGCCGCGCGACGTCCTGCACGTCGGTCGCGTTCTTGAACGTGACGATGCCCGACAGCGAGATATGGAAGTTCTGCGCGAGCGCCTGCTCGGCGACCGGCCACGGCTCGGTGAAGCAGTGCATCACGCCGCCCGGCACGTCCGCGCGCTCCTCGGCCATGATCCGCAGCGTGTCCTCCGACGACGAACGCGTGTGGATGATCAGCGGCTTCATCGTCGCGGTCGCCGCGCGAATGTGCGTGCGAAAACGTTCGCGCTGCCATTCCATGTCGGCGATCGAGCGGCCTTCGAGACGATAGTAGTCGAGGCCGGTTTCGCCGATCGCGACGACCTTCGGGTGCGCGGCCAGCTCGACCAGCTCCGCGAGCGTCGGCTCGCGCATGTCCTCGTGATCGGGATGCACGCCGACCGATGCGTACACGTTGTCGTGCGCTTCGGCGATCGCGAGCACCTCGGGCAGCGTCTCGAGATCGACCGACACGCACAGCGCATGCGTGACGTCGTGCTCGCGCATGTTCTCGAGAACGGCCGGCAGGCGGTCGGCCAGGCCCTTGAAATTGATGTGGCAGTGAGAGTCGACGAACATCGTGTTTCCTGAATACGTGAGACGGGCGCTCATGCGCCCGCCGGCATGCGGCACCGGGCAAGGTGGGCGGGCCGGCCGGCCACGGTCGCGCCCCCGCGTGATCCGCTCATCGTTTCGCAACCCGTCGGAAACAATGGCGGATCAAGCGAATATTTCCCGGTATCCGAGAAACAATTCCTCGAATACGAGCCGCGCGTTGAGCGGATGGTTCTCGACCGTCCGCTGCCGCGTCACGGCTTTCATGAAGCGCGCGAATGCGTTCGCATCGACCGCTTCCGCGCAGCGCGCCAGGGCCGCCGTGTGCGTCGGAAAGTAGCGCGGCGCGCCGGCCATCCGCTGCGCGAGCAGATCGTACAGCCAGCGCTGCAGCCAGCCGAGCACCAGCGGCACCGGCAGCTTCTGCAGCGTCTCGCCGCAGGCGAACGGATCGCAGGCCGCACCGGCGGCCAGTTGCCCGAGCGTGTAGTCGCGCAGCGGGCGGTTCTCGTCGCTCGCGAGCGCCAGCGCGGCGAGCGGCGCGCCGCCGGCTTCGGCGAGCAGCGCGCTGGCGTGGTCGACGCCCTGCGCCGCGAGCCACGCGGCGGCGGCCTCCGGCGCCGGCACCGTCATCGGCCACTGGCGGCAGCGGCTGATGATCGTCGGCAACAGGCGGTCGATGCGCGCCGACACGAGCAGGAACACGACGCCGGCCGGCGGCTCCTCCAGCGTTTTCAGCAACGCGTTCGATGCAGCGACGTTGAGCGCCTCGGCCGGATACAGCACGACGACGCGCGCGCCGCCGCGGTGCGAACCGACCCCGCAGAAGTCGAGCAGCGCGCGCACCTGCTCGATCTTGATTTCCTTGCTCGGCGCACGGGTCTTCTTGCCGCCTTCGTCCGCGTCGGCCGGCTTCGCGTCGTCCGCCGCGCCCGGCGCCTCGCCCGCCAGCGCCTCGGGCAAGACGATCCGGTAATCGGGATGGTTGCCCTGCGAGAACCAGTTGCAGGCCGCGCAGGTGCCGCACGGCTCGCCGTTCGGCTGCGGCGATTCGCACAGGAAACCCTGCGCGAGATGCTGCGCGAACTGCAGCTTGCCGATTCCGGCCTGGCCGTGCAGCAGCAGCGCATGCGGCCATTGCGCACGCAGTTGCTGCAGGCGGTTCCAGTCGTCGGTTTGCCACGGATAGATCATGTGGTGCGTTCCTTGCGGGTTACAGCGCGGCGAGCACGCGTTCGAGCTGCTGGCGGATCTCGGGAATCGATCGCGTCGCGTCGACGATCGCGAAGCGGTGCGGCGCCTCTTCCGCGCGCCGCAGGTATTCGGCCCGTGTACGCGAGAAGAACGCGTCGGACTCGCTTTCGAACTTGTCGGGCATGCGCACGGCGCCGCGGCGCTCGCTCGCGACTTGCGGCGCGACGTCGAACAGCACCGTGAGGTCGGGCTGGAACCCGCCCTGCACCCAGCGCTCGAGCGTCTCGAGCTTGTCGCGCGGCAGCCCGCGGCCGCCGCCCTGGTACGCGAACGTCGCGTCGGTGAAGCGGTCGGACACGACCCAGTCGCCGCGCGCGAGCGCCGGTTCGATCACGAGCGCGAGGTGCTCGCGCCGTGCGGCGAACATCAGCAGCGCCTCCGTTTCGAGATCCATCGGCTGGTTCAGCAGGATTTCGCGCAGTTTCTCGCCGAGCTGCGTGCCGCCCGGCTCGCGGGTGACGACCACTTGCCAGCCGGCCGCCGCCAGCCGGCCCTGGAGACGTTCGCAGAACCATTGCAGGTGGGTGGTCTTCCCCGCCCCGTCGATGCCTTCGAACGTGATGAATTTACCGCTCGCCATTATTGACCTCGTATGTATTTATCCACGGCCTTGTTGTGGTCGCCGAGCGTGTCCGAGAACACGCTCGTGCCGTCGCCCTTCGCGACGAAATAGAGCGCGCTCGTCGGGGCCGGATTGATCGCCGCCTGCAGCGCGGCGACACCCGGCAACGCGATCGGCGTGGGCGGCAGCCCGCGTCGGGTGTAGGTATTGTAAGGAGTGTCGGCCTGCAGGTCGCGCTTGCGCAGCCGGCCGTCGTACGCGTCGCCGAGCCCGTAAATCACCGACGGATCGGTCTGCAGCGGCATGCCGATGCGCAGCCGGTTCGCGAACACGGCCGCGACGAACGCGCGGTCGGCCGCGTGGCCGGTTTCCTTCTCGACGATCGACGCGACCGTCAGCATTTCGTAAGGCGTCTTGTACGGCAGCCCCGGCGTGCGCGCGGCCCACGCCTCGTCGATGCGCGTCTGCATCAGGCGGTATGCCCGCCGGTAGATGTTCAGGTCGCTCGTGCCCTTGTCGAACAGGTAGGTATCGGGGAAGAACAGCCCCTCGCCGCTGCCGCGCTGCACGGCGCCGTCCGACGCGCCGATCGCGCGCAGCAGCTCGGCGTCGCTCATGCCAGCCGTCGCGTGCGCCAGATCGGGGTTCGCGTCGAGCTCGGCGCGCATCCGCTTGAAGGTCCAGCCCTCGATGACCGTCGCGACGTACTCGTTCACGTCGCCGCGCGCGATCTTCTGCAGCACGTCGTACGGCGTGATGCCGGTCTTGAATTCGTAGTTGCCTGACTTGAGCCGGCTCGACAGCCCGAGCACGCGCGTCATCGCGACGAACGCGAACGGCTCGACCGGCACGCCGCCGCGCTTGAGCTGCAGCGCGACGCTCTTCACGCTGCTGCGCGGCTTGATCGTGACGTCGAGCGATGCCGAGCCCAGCAACAGCGGCCGGGTTGCCCAGTAATACCCGCCGCCCGCGCCGGCAGCGGCCACGACGACGGCCAGCGCCACGATCGTCGCGGCGCATTTCTTCAGTAGGGACATGGAAACGTGACTCAGGTAAGACCCATATAATACTTGCTCGCCTCCGTCAAAGTCAGGGTTGACTGTTCCCTCATTCCATGAGCACACCGTTCGCTTCACCGGCTGCCCAGGCCGCATCTGCCTCGCTCCCCGTTTTCCCCCGCCCGTCCGCCGCCGATTTCGATGCGCCGGCCGCCTGCATGCCGCTGCCGCAGTTCGGCGTGATCGACGTGGCCGGCGACGATGCCGCGACGTTCCTGCACAGCCAGCTCACCAACGACATCAAGCATCTCGATGCCGGCAGCGCCCGGCTGTCCGGGTACTGCTCGCCGAAGGGCCGCCTGCTCGCGTCGTTCCTCACGTGGCGCGCCGGCCACGATGTGCGCCTGCTCGTGTCGAAGGACGTGCAGCCGGCCGTGCAGAAGCGGCTGTCGATGTTCGTGCTGCGCGCGAAGGCGAAGCTGACGGACGCGAGCGACACGCTCGCGGTGGCCGGCTTCGCGGGCGACGTGCGCGACGCGCTGTCCGGCATCTTCGATGCGCTGCCCGACGGCGTGCACGTGAAGGTCGACGGCCCGGCCGGCGCGCTGATCCGCGTGCCCGATGCGGCCGGCCGCAAGCGTTATCTGTGGATCGGCCCGCGCGCCGAGGTCGACGCGCGCCTCGCCGCGCTGGCCGGCACGTTGCCGGTCGTGTCGCCCGCCGTGTGGGACTGGCTCGACGTTCGCGCGGGCGAGCCGCGCATCACGCAGCCGGCCGTCGAACAGTTCGTACCGCAAATGGTCAACTTCGACGTGATCGGCGCCGTTAACTTCAGGAAAGGGTGCTACCCGGGCCAGGAAGTGGTGGCGCGCAGCCAGTACCGCGGCACGATCAAGCGCCGCACCGCGCTCGCGCACGTCGCCGGCGAAACCGATACCGTGCATGCCGGCGTCGAGTTGTTCCACAGCGACGACCCCGGCCAGCCGTGCGGGATGATCGTCAACGCGGCGGCCGCGCCGGCGGGCGGCGTCGACGCGCTCGTCGAGATCAAGCTCGCCGCGCTCGATGGCGGCACGGTGCACCTCGGTTCGGCCGACGGCCCGGCGCTCGCGTTCGACGCGCTGCCGTACGCGTGGCCGACCGAAGTCTGATGCACTGACAACCCGTTCGGGCGCCGGCTCGCGAGTCGCAGCCGGCGCCCGACGTTTCCTGCGAGAGATTCGCCCGATGTGTCTGATTGCCTTCGACTGGCAGCCCGATGCCGCCGCCGGTCCCGTCTTTACCCTCGTCGCGAATCGTGACGAGTTCTTTCGCCGGACCAGCGCGCCGCTCTCGTGGTGGGAGGACGTGCCGGGCGTACTGGCCGGCCGCGATCTCGAAGCGGGCGGCACGTGGCTCGGCGTATCACGCGACGGCCGTTTCGCCGCGCTGACCAACTACCGCGCGCCGTTCGACATCCGCGCGGGCGCACCGACCCGCGGCAAACTGGTCTCCGACTTTCTCGGCGGTACGCCTGTCGCGCCGCTCGACTATCTCGCGCAGCTCGCCGAGCATGCGGCCGTGTACAACGGCTTCAACCTGCTCGTCGGCGACTGGCGCCGCCGCGAACTCGCGTGGTTCTGCAACCGCGCCCCCGAGGGCGAAAGCCGTGTCGCCGCGCCCGTGGCGATCGCGCCGGGCGTGCATGCGCTGTCGAATGCACGGCTCGATACGCCCTGGCCGAAAGTGGTGCGCAAGCGCGCGGAGCTCGGCACGCTGCTGACCGACAATCCGACCCCGTCGCTCGACGAACTGATCGCGCTGCTGCGCGACCCGCACGTCGCGGACGACGATGCACTGCCGCACACGGGCATTCCGATCGAGCGCGAGCGCGCGCTGTCGGCCGCGTTCATCGAGACGCCCGAATACGGCACGCGCGGCACCACCGCGCTGCGCGTCACGATGAAGGAAGGCGTGCGGCTGACGGTCGAGGTCAAGGAGCGCAGCGACGACGACGGCTCGCACCGCACCGTCCGCCCGGGCGCGTTCGAGCGCGCGTTCACGTTCGATATCGACGCGGCGCGGCCACGCTGAACCCACGCGGTGCGCGCTACGGCGCGCGCGTCATCTCGACGTGCGGCACGCCGGCTTCGACGAACGGTTCGCCGACCGCCGCGAAGCCGTGCCGCAGATAGAACGACACCGCCGAATCCTGCGCGTACAGCCGCACGACGGCTTCGCCGCGGCAGCGCGCGGCGTCCAGCAGCGCATTGAGCACGGCCGACCCGACGCCCTGCCCGCGCATGTCGGCCAACACCGCGACGCGGCCGATCGTGCCGGACGGCAGCAGCCGCCCCGTCGCGACCGCGCGGCGCAGCCCGGTCGCCGCGTCGGTCCGGTAAGCGACCGCATGCAGCGACAGCGGATCGTCGTCGTCGAGCTCCCATTCCGGCGGAATCTGCTGCTCGCGCACGAACACCGCGTCGCGGATGCGTGCAGCGTCGCCGCCCAATACCGTCCAGTCGCCCGTTTCCACCCCGCCCGCGCCATTCGTCATCGCCATCCTCCCGCGGCGTGCGCGCCTTCGGGCGCTCGCCGTCAAACCTCGTCGAATGCAGCCTTCAGCGCCGCGACCGCATCGGCATGCGCGGCCCGCACCTCCGGCACGTAGCCGCCCATCTTGAAGAATTCGTGGATCATCCCCGGATAGCAGACCAGCGTGACCGCGTTACCGGCCGCGCGCAACTTGTCCGCGTACGCGGCGCCCTCGTCGCTCAGCGGATCGTATTCGGCCGTCGCGATCCACGCCGGCACGACACCCGCGAACGACGGTGCATCGCGCGTGCCGTCGAGCGGCGCGAAACGCCAGTCGTCGCGATCGGCCCGATCACGCACGTATTGCGTGAAAAACCACTGGATCGTGTCCTGCGTCAACAGGTAGCCGTTGGCGAGCCGCGCGTGCGATGCGGTGTCCTGGTGGCCCGTCACGCCCGGATAGATCAGCAGTTGCAGCGCAAGACGAATGCCCGCGTCGCGCGCGAGCACCGCGCATACCGTCGCGAGCGTGCCGCCCGCACTGTCGCCGCCGACCGCGAGCCGTGCGGCGTCGATACCGAACGTGGCGGCTTCGCGATGCAGCCACTGCAATGCGTCGTCCGCGTCGTTCACCGCGGTCGGAAACCTGTGTTCGGGCGCGAGCCGGTAGCCGACCGACAGCACCGCGCATTGCGCATCGCGCGCGAACATCCGGCACAGCGCATCGTGCGTGTCGACGCTGCCGACCGTGAAGCCGCCGCCGTGGTAGTACACGAGCGCGGGCAGCGGCTCCGCCAGGCTCGGCGCGACCGGCAAGTACAGCCGCGCGCCGATCGTGCGGCCGTCGCGCGTCGGCACCACGCATTCCTCCACCGAATGCATCGGCGCCGGCGCGACGTCGAGGATCGGCGCGCTCTTCTCGTATGCGGCGCGGGCCTGCTGCGGCGTCTGATGGTGATACGACGGACGTTTCGCGCGCTCGATCATGTCGAGCACCTGGGCGATCTTCGGATTCAGCGGCATCGGTGTGGACGGCGCCGGCGTGGCGCCGTGAACGGACAAAGCGGACAAGCGTGACATGATGCCACGCGGGGGCCGGACCGGCGGCGCACGGTGTGCCGGCATCCGGGCTGCAAAACGAAACGGCCCTGCCTCATCGAAGAGACAGGGCCGTGCATGGCGGGAGCGTTTACGCGTCGCTCGGGCCGGGCTGCGCGTCCGGCGCCGTGCGCGAGCGTTGCCGCTTGATGTCGCGGCCGACCGCGAGCCGCCGCATGTACTTGAACGTACCGAGCGCCTTCGCGACGAAATTGCCGTCGCTGTCGCGCACTTCGCCTTCGCAGTAGGCCATCGTCGTCGAGCGGTGCATCACGCGCCCGTAGGCGCGCAGTTCGCCGCGGCCCGGCTGCATGAAGTTCACCTTCATCTCGACCGTGACAACACCGACGCCGTCGTCGGTCAAACTGCGCGCCGCCATCGCGAGCGCGATATCGGCGAGCGTCATCGTCACGCCGCCGTGCGCGATGCTCCACGTGTTCATGTGGCGTTCCTCGAGCGGCAGCACGATCTCGCTCGCGCCATCCTTCGCGGACACGAGCTGCACGCCGAGCAGATCGACGAACGGGCTTTCGATCGACGGGCCTTCCGTCGGGGTTGCCGCGTCGCTCATCGTGCGACGTCGACGATGTAGTCGACGCATTCGCGCGATTCGGCCACCGCGACGACGAATTTCTTCACTTCCTGGTGAACCGGATGCACCTGGTATGCGTCGAGCGCGGCCTTGTCGGTGAAATCGGAGACGAGCACGATGTCGGCGGTCGCATCGAGGCCCGGCGTCGCCAGGCCGACGTCGATCTGCAAGGTGCCCGGCACGAGATCGCGGCAGCCTTCGAGCTTTTCCTTCAGCTTCAGCGCGTTCTGCGCACGCGTCGCGCCTTCGGCCGATTCCTTCAACTTCCACATGACGATATGTCTGATCACTTCGGTTGCTCCTGTTCGTGTTGGGTCGGCGATTGGCCTGGAACCCTTGCCAGCGGGCATCTTACGCCCGCCTGCCGTTCGCTCTCGTTCGCTCGGAATCGCACCCGGTCGAAAAAAGCGGGCATCGTTTGAAATCTTCCGGGACGATACCCGCTTTTTTCACCGTGCCACTTACCGGCATCAAGATCCGACAAGCGAAGGCAGGCGACAAGCCTACCAAACTTACCGACGGCAATGGACTGTTCTTGAGGTGCGTCCGTCAGGTTCGGTCACCGCCGGCATGCGTCTGACGGCACACACGATGCAGCCCCCTCACTCCGCCGGCTGCAACGCGGCGACCTTGTTCCGACCAGTCGCCTTCGCGTAATACAGCGCCTCATCAGCCGCCTTGATCACGGCATCGGGCTGCCCTTCCTGATCGGGCGTCCAGCTCGCCAGGCCAATGCTCGCGGTAACACGCCCGTATTCGCTGCCAGCGTGCTCGAGGGCCAACTCATCGATGGCCGCGCGAATCCGCTCGGCGATCTGCGCCGCGCCGGTTTGCGACGTGTCGGGGAGCAACACAACGAACTCCTCCCCGCCATAACGAGCCGCCGTATCGGCCGGCCGGCGAATGTTCTCGCCGATGCACCGCGCGACCGCCGCCAACGCATCGTCCCCGGCCTGATGACCGTACGTGTCGTTGTAAGCCTTGAACCGGTCCACATCCACGAACAGCAACGAGAAAACGGAACGCGCACGCCGGGCGCGACGCCACTCGTTGTCCAGTACCTCGCCAAAGCTGCGGCGATTACTCAGGCCGGTGAGACCGTCCGTCCGGGCGAGCAGCACGAGTTCCGACTCGGCCCGCATACGGCGCCGCAGCTGCGAACCGAGCAGCAGGGACAGCGCGATGAACGCCACTCCGAACGTCGCGACCAGTCCGCCGATCGTGATCGCACGTTGTCGCCAGGCGGCGTAAATGTCCTGCTCGGCCTCCGCGACCATGATGATCAGCGGCAGTTTCGGCAAATGCTTGAAGTAGTACAGGCGGCGCACGCCGTCGATCGATGAGGTTTCAGAGAAGGAGCCCTCTCGCGCGGTCTGAAACCGCCGGAATGTTGCCGCTTTGCTGAGGTCGCGGCCGATAGTATGCACATCGTACGGCTGACGCATCACCATCTTGCCGTCTTCGCCGATCAGCGAGATCGAGCCATGTTTGCCAAGCGAAAGCCCGGCGAAGAGCTGATGAAAATATTCAAGATTGACCGCAATAACGGCAATGCCGCCAAACGATCCATCGGGGTTCGAAATCCGCCGCGTGAGCGCGATACTGAGCTTTCCCCCACGCAAACGGGATACGAATGGGTCACTGATATAGAGTCCGACGTTCGGATTGTCGCGGTGGATCGTGAAGTATCGGCGATCGGCGAAATTGCCCTTGCGCGGCTCGTCATAGCCCGAATCCAGGACGATATTGCCGCCTGCATCCATCACGAGCATCGAACCGAGAAATTCCGCGGTCATCGCGTGATCGAACAGCACCGCCCGGCGCAGACCAGGCGAAGCGTCCATCACATCGCGGCGCTGCAACCCATGGATGACCGCCTGCAAAGACAAGTCGTACAACTCGATATTGCGTTCGATGTCGCGCTCGGCGACAAGTCCGAGGTTGCGTGACGTTTCCCTTGCACGCTCCATCGCGTCGTTGCGGCTCTGCAGGAGTTGCAGTACGCATAGCGCCATGAGCGCGCATGCGATCAGGGAAGCAATTGCCACGATGACGTAAGGGGCAGTCCGACGGGGGTGCATGGGTCTCCTCACAGCGAATGAGCGCCCCTCCCGCCGAGCGCAGATTGCTCATACTAAATCAGTTGGGCCGATATTCGCGCTCATCGCGAATGGAACGGCTCAGCCGTGCGCGATTATAAATACCCGGTGCAAAAAATTGCCCGCTCGTAGCGGGCTTCGGACGACGGATCAGCCACGAACAAGCCGCTCGAGCTTCGCGTTCTCTTCGGCAAGCCGCTTCTGCCGACGCAGCTCCGAAAGGCAATAGCCCGCCGTACTTCGTCCGCCAGCGGCCGGTTTGAGATCAGACGACGACGCCTCGCACTACGGACAGACGCAGGAACACGGATTGCTGAGAAGGTCGCCCGCGCGGTTGCGGCACATGTCGGCCCGTCACGACACCGACCGACACAACGCGGCGATTCGTTTCCTGTCCGGCATCAATCGCCGGCCCGATGGAGTATTGCCGATCGTTTTGTCACCGGATATCCGAAGTGCGTTAATTCCTAATTCGTCAAATCGCAATTTTTACCGGCGATGCGGGTAATAATTGCGGCCAATTTTCCAATTCAATATGCGAAAAACAAAACATTATTGACTTCGACTTTCCCGTAAATTTAGAATCGCCTACGACGGCTTACGTATCGTTTTCCTCGCCGCTCCGGATTCGCAGCTCACCTGCGCGAAGGCCCTTCGTATCGGCCTTCCCGTAGGAAGTCGACGCTCTCCCCTGTCGTTTTCAGCTTTCGGCATTTACCAGCCATTCGGCTAATTTGCCAACCCATTTCCTTTCGAAGAAGCGCAACACCCCGATTCATTTCAGTCATTCGCCAGAACTGAATGCGATACGAAATCAAACGGACCCAAGATCCGCCACTGAAAACATCCAGATAAAAAATCGCCAGTCATCAGGAGGGACATCAACATGCATCGCCTTGCGAAGTCGCTGTGTCTCGGGCTCGTCTGCGCCGGCCTGCTGTCGGCCTGCAACGACGACGACGTCCAGTCCACCACCCCGCCATCGAACACCGCCGCGTTGTCGTTCCGCATGGATACCGGCGGCCAGATCAACGCGTTCTACCGACAGGACAAGGTCGCCGCGCACCTGCTGGTGCGCTCGTCGACGAAGCCGCGCCTGCTGGTGGTGTTCCCCGCCGGCAACAGCGGCACCGGGCTGTGGTTCGACGATACAGCCCAGCCGGTGAACTGGAGCCTCGACACGCCGCCGTCCGCGCTGTCGGCGCCAGACACGCACGGCCGCCCGCTGTACGGCATCGGCGCCGATGTGTCGGTCGACACCGGTACGCTGGCGATCCGGCAGGGCGTACTCAGCAACGTGCGCTTCCTGCGCGACTTCAACGGCGGCGCGACGATCCCGCAGCAGATCCTCACCGCGCCGACGGTCCAGGGCAGCACCGCGCAATGGCAACGCGACCGGCTCGACGGCGCGCCCGGCTATGCGCTGCGCATCACGCTGCGCGACGGCGGCAGCATCGCGCCGGCAGCGGGCGGCAAGCTCGTGCTCAACGCACCCGCGGGCTCGCACACGCTGAAGCTGCACATCGATGCGCTGTCGGGCGAGACGCCGCTGTCGCCGATCACGCACGCCGACCTGTTCGCGCCGTCGGTGAACCCCGACCCGGTCAGCCAGAACGTGCTCGAATTCCTGAGCTTCAACGACAAGCTGCTGGCCGGCTCGTGGCAGTACGACACGTACTTCGGCCGCGACACGCTGATCTCGGTCCGCATGCTGATGCCCGTGCTCGAACCGGCCGCGATCGAGGCCGGCCTGTCGTCGGTGCTGAGCCGCCTGTCGGCGGACGGCAAGGTCGCGCACGAGGAAGGCATCGGCGAATTCGCGCTGGTCGACAACCAGAAGAACGGGCGGCCGAACGATGCGACACCGACCTACGACTACAAGATGATCGACAGCGACTACCTGCTCGCGCCGATCGCGGCCGCGTGGCTGATCGACGATACGCGTGGCCAGGCCCGCGCCGCCGCGTATCTGGCGCAGCGCGGCAGCGACGGGCAGACCAACGGCAGCCGCCTCGTCGTCAATCTGCTGCACGTCGCGACGACCGCGCAACCGTTCGCGCAGCAGCCGTCGGTCGCGAACCTGATCCACCTGCGGCCCGGCGAAATCGTCGGCAACTGGCGCGACAGCACCGACGGTCTCGGCGGCGGCGTCTACCCGTACGACGTGAACGCGGTGCTCGTGCCGGCCGCGCTGCGCGCGGCGAACGCGTTCCTCGCCCGCGGCCTGCTCGATCCGTACCTCGATGCGCAGCAACGCGCGACGCTCGCCAACACGGCGAACCAGGCGGCCACGTGGGAAACGCAGGCGCCGCCGCTGTTCCAGGTCAGCGTGCCGGCCGCGCAGGCGGCCACCGACGTGTCGGCCTATGCGCCGTCCGCTGGCGTGCCGGCCGGCGCCGCGCCCAACGCACCGCTGGCCTTCTACGCGTTGTCGCTGGACCAGCAGGGCAACCCGATTCCGGTGATGAATTCGGACGGCGGCTTCGCGCTGCTGTTCGGCACGCCGCCGGACGATCAGCTCCAGCGGATCGTCAGCGACGCCACGCGGCCGTTCCCGACCGGGCTCGTGACGGATGCCGGGATGCTGATCGCGAACCCCGCGTATGCGAGCTCGTCGCTGTGGCCGAAGTTCACGAGCTCCGCGTATCACGGCACGGTGATCTGGTCGTGGCAGCAGGCGATGTGGGTTGCCGGGCTCGATCGGCAACTGGCGCGCCAGGACCTGTCGGCCGCGACGCGCACGCTGCTCACGCAGGCGCGGCAGACGATCTGGCAGGTGATCTCGAACGGACGCGACATGCGCACGTCGGAAATGTGGACGTGGTCCTACGTGAACGGCAAGTACCAGACCGACGCATTCGGCACGCGCAGCGCCGATGCGACCGAAGCCAACGCGGCGCAGCTCTGGAGTACGACGTATCTCGCGATCCGCGATCCGCAGCAGCGCGCGGGCAAGTACTGGTGGCAGGCGTCGCAGTCGATGCAGGACGAACAGTCGAAGCAGGCGACGGCGGTGGCGTCGCGCTAGCGCGTCGCCGCGCGTGAGCAGGCCGATACCGGCACTCGCCCGCAAAAGCCCCGGTGGCACTCCCGCCGCCAGGGCTTTCGGCGCAAATCCGGTTAGCGCGACACCACGCGGTTGCGCCCTTCCCGCTTCGCCTGATACAGCCGCTCGTCGACCACCCGCAGCAGCGCATCGACCGTGCTGCCGTCGACGCCGTATTGCGCGACGCCGACGCTGACCGTCACCTGCACGCGCTTGAAGTCGAGCCCGAACGGCGAACTCGAGATCGACGAACGCACGCGCTCGGCGGTCATCCGCGCGCCTTCGAGCGGCATCTCCGGCAAGAGCGCCATGAACTCCTCGCCGCCGACCCGCGCGAGCGCGCCCGCCGGCCGGATCGCCTCGAGGCACTGGCGCACGACGCCGCGCAGCACCTCGTCGCCGATCTGGTGCCCGTATGCATCGTTGATGTTCTTGAAATTGTCGAGATCGAGCGCGAGCAGGCAGAACGGCGTGCCGTCGCGCTCGGCCCGCACGATCTCGCGCTCGACCTGCGCGATGAACTGCCGGCGGTTCGACGCGCCCGTCATCGGGTCGGTCGCGGCCATGTATTCGAGCTTCTGGTTCGTGCGCCGCAGTTCCTGCAGCGCGCTCTCGGTACGCGCCATCGATTCCGACAGCCGGCTCATCAGGTCTTCCTGGCTGTAGATCGCCGAGAACGAGCGTGTCGTCTGCAGCGCCTGCACGACGCCGTAACTGAGCAGGAAGAATCCGCCCGCGAAGATCGCATGCGCGAGCCACCACATGTGATTCCACGGCTTGCCGAGGATGAACGCGAGCGACGACAGCGCGAACGCCATGATCGACACGCCGTAGATCACCATCAGCGGCGAGCGGATGCGCCGCGCGAGCAGCAGGCACACGTTCAGCAGCGAGAACACCAGCGCGCCGCCCTCCATCGACAGCCGCGTGCCCAGCGCGCCCGCGACCGGCGAATAGGCGATGTACGCGACCGCCACGTTGACGATCAGGAAGAACACGATCCACGGCAGCCACGTCCGCATGCTCGTGCGCTTGTCGAGCCGGTCGGGCGGACGCGAATACGACAGCAGGCCCGTGAGCAGCAGCGCCGACATCACGAACCGCGACGCGGGTCCGTACAGCAGGAACAGCCAGATATTGTGGTGCGCCATCCCGGTGAACGCCCCGTGCAGCGCATAGATCATCGCGAAGCCGAGAAACCCGAGCGTCAGCCAGCGCAGCAGCGGCTCGCCGGACGACCGGTAGCACACCCACGTCACGTAGGTGACGAACGCGCCTTCGAGCGTCGCCGCCGCGATCGCGATTTCATGGAAAGCGTGATTCTCGAACACGACGCCCCGGTCGCTGAAGAACCACAGATAGGCAATCAGATAGGCGGGCAGCAACGCGAATCCGACCAGCAGGCATTTCGCGTAGAGCCTCGCGGCCGCGCTGACGACGCGCGGCGGTTCCCCGGCTGCATAGGTCGTACTCATTCGGTCCCCGGTCGGTCTGCTGCGTTGGTTCGAATCGTCTCGGCACGAATCACGCGACGCGCGATCTGGCCCATCGTGCCGAAAGGCAAATGTCAGAGCAAGTATAGATGGGGCAATTCGTTTGACAAGTCCGGGGAAACGGCATTGCCGGGTGCATGCCTTGTGCTTCCCGATGGTTGCGAATGGCGCGCGCGCCGCGCCGATTCGCTGCGGCGGCGGGCGGTAACGCCGAAGCGCCACCGCGGCCGCCGCCGGTCAAAGATCAGAGGATTTCGAACAGGCCGGCCGCGCCCTGCCCGCCGCCGATGCACATCGTGACGACCACGTACTTCACGCCGCGCCGCTTGCCCTCGATCAGCGCATGGCCCGTCAGGCGCGCGCCCGACACGCCATACGGATGGCCGACCGCGATCGCGCCGCCGTTGACGTTCAGGCGGTCCTCAGGGATCCCGAGCGTGTCGCGGCAGTACAGCACCTGCACCGCGAACGCCTCGTTCAGCTCCCACAGCCCGATGTCGTCGACTGTCAGCCCGGCCTGCTTCAGCAGCTTCGGTACCGCGAACACCGGGCCGATGCCCATTTCGTCCGGCTCGCAGCCGGCCACCGCGAAGCCGCGGAACGCGCCCAGCGGCTGCAGCCCTTCACGCTGCGCGGCGTCGGCGCTCATCACGACGCATGCCGATGCGCCGTCCGAGAACTGGCTCGCATTGCCCGCGGTGATCACGCCGCCCGGCACCGCCGAGCGGATCTTCGACACGCCTTCGAGCGTCGTGTCGGGGCGGATGCCTTCGTCGGCCGAGACCGTCACTTCCTGCGTGAACAGGCGGCCCGTCGCCTTGTCGGCGATGCCCGCGAGCACGGTGATCGGCACGATCTCGTCGCGGAAACGCCCGGCTTCCTGCGCGGCCGCGGCGCGCAGTTGCGACTGCACGCCGTACGCATCCTGCCGCTCCTTCGAGATGCCGTAGCGCTTCGCGACGTTCTCGGCGGTCTGCAGCATGTTCCAGTAGATCTCGGGCTTGTGCTGGACGAGCCAGCCTTCCTGGACCATGTGCCGGTTCATCTCGTTCTGCACGCACGAGATCGACTCGACGCCGCCGGCCACATAGACCTCGCCTTCGCCCGCGATGATCCGCTGCGCGGCCAGCGCGATGGTCTGCAGCCCCGACGAACAGAAACGGTTCACCGTCATCCCCGGCACGCTGACCGGCAACCCGGCGCGCAGCGCGATCTGCCGCGCGATGTTCGCGCCCGTCGCGCCTTCGGGGTTCGCGCAGCCCATGATCACGTCCTCGACGCGCGCCGGGTCGAGCTTCGCGCGTTCTAGCGCGGCCGCGACCACGTGGCCGCCGAGCGTCGCGCCGTGCGTCATGTTGAAGGCACCGCGCCAGGATTTCGCCAGCGGCGTGCGTGCGGTCGATACGATTACGGCTTCGGTCATGCGAGTCTCCTTCGGTCCTGCTGATTCGGATGGGAAATGCGCTACGCCGCCGGGCGCGCGCCTGCGGACGTCGCATGCACGACGCCCGCTGCCTGCATCTGCTGCCATGCGTGCGCGAGCGACCCGTTCAGGTCGATCGCACGGCACGCATCGTTGATCACCGCGGCTTCGAAACCGGCCGCGCGCGCATCGAGCGCCGACCACGCGACGCAATAGTCGGTCGCGAGCCCGCAGCACCACACGCGCTTCGCCCCGAGTTCGCGCAGATAGCCCGCGAGCCCCGTGCGTGTCGTGCGGTCGGCTTCGACGAACGCGGAGTAGCTGTCGACCTGCGCGTCGCCGCCCTTGCGGATCACGAGCCGCGCGTGCGGGATGTCGAGGTCGCGATGCAGCGCCGCGCCGTCGGTGTCCTGCACGCAGTGCACGGGCCACAGCACCTGCTCGCCGTACGGCAGCGCGAGCGTCGAGAACGGCTCGCGGCCCGGATGGTTCGCCGCGAACGACACGTGCTCGCGCGGGTGCCAGTCCTGCGTGAGCACGACCTGGTCGAAGCGTTGCGCGAGCGCGTTGATCACCGGCACGACCGCATCGCCGTCGGGCACCGCGAGCGCGCCGCCCGGCATGAAGTCGTATTGCACGTCGATCACGAGCAGGACGTCGTCGGTGCGTTTCATTGCGTGTCTCCAGACAGGATCGGTCGCGCCGCGAAGCGGCGGCGTCAGCCGTTGAACCCGCGGCCGGCCTTCGCCAGTTCCGCGATCGACGGCGCGAGCTGCCACGCGTCGCCGTTCGGTGCGGCCGCATAGCGGCGAATCGCGCGCTCGACGTTGTAGAGGCCGACCGTATCCGCGTACAGCATCGGGCCGCCGCGCCACAGCGGGAAGCCATAGCCGGTCAGGTAGACCATGTCGATGTCGGACGCCTTCGACGCGATCTTCTCCTCGAGGATCTTCGCGCCTTCGTTGACGAGCGCGAACACCAGCCGTTCGACGATCTCGTCGTCGCCGATCTTGCGCCGCTCGACGCCGCGCTCCTTCGAATACGCGACGACCATCTCGTCGACGAGCGACGACGGCTTCGCCTTGCGGTCGCCCGGCACGTAGTCGTACCAGCCGGCGCCCGTCTTCTGGCCGAAGCGGCCCTGTTCGCACAGCCGGTCGGCGATCTTCGAATACTGCAGGTCGGGCTGCTCGACGTAGCGCCGCTTGCGGATCGCCCAGCCGATGTCGTTGCCGGCGAGGTCGCTCATCCGGAACGGCCCCATCGCGAAGCCGAACTTCTCGATCGCGCGATCGACCTGCGCGGGCAGCGCGCCTTCCTCGAGCATGAACAGCGCCTGGCGGATGTACTGCTCGATCATCCGGTTGCCGATGAAGCCGTCGCACACGCCCGACACCACCGCCGTCTTGCGGATTTTCTTCGCCACCGCCATCACGGTCGCGAGCACGTCCTTCGCGGTCTGCGCGCCGCGCACGACCTCGAGCAGCTTCATCACGTTCGCGGGGCTGAAGAAGTGCATGCCGACCACGTCCTGCGGACGCTTCGTGAACGCCGCGATCTTGTCGACGTCGAGTGTGGACGTGTTCGACGCGAGGATCGCGCCCGGCTTCGCGACTTCGTCGAGCTTCCTGAACACCTGCTCCTTCACGCCGAGTTCCTCGAACACGGCCTCGACGATCAGGTCGGCGTCCTTCAGGTCGTCGTAGGACAGCGTCGGCGTGATCAGCGCCAGGCGCGCATCGAGCTTCTCCTGCGTGAGCTTGCCCTTCTTCACCTGCGCGTCGTAGTTCTTGCGGATCGTCGCGAGGCCGCGCTCGAGCGCGTCCTGCTTCGTCTCGAGCAGCGTGACGGGCAGTCCCGCGTTGATGAAGTTCATCGCGATCCCGCCGCCCATCGTGCCCGCGCCGATCACGCCGACCCGGCGGATCTCGCGCAGCGGCGTATCGGCCGGCACGTCGGGAATCTTGCTCGCCGCCCGCTCGCCGAAGAACGCGTGGCGCAGCGCGCGGCTTTCCGGCGTCATCATCAGCGCGACGAACCCTTCGCGCTCGGCGACGCTGCCCTTGTCGAAGCCGTTCAGCACGCCGGCCTCGATCGCGTCGATGCACTTGTGCGGCGCGGGGTAATTCGGCGCGGCGGCCCGCGCGGAATTGCGCGCGAACTGGATGAAGCCCGCCGCGTTCTCGTGGACGATCTTGCGATCGCGCACGCGCGGATGCGGCCCCTTTTGCGCGCCGACCTTGCGGGCGAACGCGACGGCCGCGTCGAGCAGGTCGCCGTCGGCCATTTCGTCGAACAGCCCGCTCTTCGCGAGCTGCTCCGACGGCACCGGCGCGCCCGACACGATCATGTTCAGCGCGGTTTCGAGCCCGACCGCGCGCGGCAAGCGCTGCGTGCCGCCCGCGCCCGGCAGCAGCCCGAGCTTCACCTCGGGCAGCGCGACCTGCGCGCCGGGCGCGGCGACCCGGTAATGCGCGCCGAGCGCAAGCTCAAGGCCGCCGCCCATCACGACGCTGTGCAGCGCCGCGACGACCGGCTTCGCGCTCGCCTCCACCGCGCGGATCACGGTGTGCAGCGTCGGTTCCTGCAAGGCCTTCGGCGTATTGAATTCGGTGATGTCGGCACCGCCCGAGAACGCGCGGCCCGCGCCGGTCAGCACGATGGCCGTGACCGACGGGTCCTGCGCGGCGCGATCGAGCGCGTCCATGACGCCCTGGCGGGTCGACAGGCCGAGCCCGTTGACGGGCGGATTGTTGAGCGTGATGACGGCCACGCCGTCGCGAGTCGAGTAATCCACTGCCATCTGCCTGCCTCCATGCATCGCGCGCCGGATTGGCTGCGCTTTCATTGTGCGCGGTCGAACGGCCGCATGTCCGGATGAACGGAGGCAGCATACAACGAAAAAGCACGGTCGTTCAATTTGAATTTTGCTCCCGATCCGGGGACGGATCGGGCGACCGATGAGCGGGGTGGCGGCGACCCGGGCTTGGGCCTTACGGCGCGCACACCGCCGTGGGCAACACGTAATCGCGGAACGTCTCGCGCAACTTCAGCTTCTGCAGCTTGCCGGTCGCGGTGTGCGGCAACGATTCGACGAACACGACGTCGTCCGGAATCCACCATTTCGCGACCTTGCCCTCGTAGAACGCGAGCAGCGTGTCGCGGGTCAGGTTTGCGCCTTCGCGCGGCACCACGACGAGCAGCGGCCGCTCGGTCCATTTCGGATGCGCGCACGCGATGCACGCGGCTTCGGCCACCCCGGGATGCGCGATCGCGACGTTCTCGATGTCGATCGAGCTGATCCACTCGCCGCCCGACTTGATCACGTCCTTGCTGCGGTCGGTGATCTGCAGAAAGCCGTCGGGGTCGATCGTCGCGACGTCGCCGGTCGGAAACCAGCCGTCCGACAGCGGCGACGCATCGCCGCGAAAGTAGTGGTCGATCACCCACGGCCCGCGCACCTGCAGTTCGCCGAACGCGACACCGTCCCACGGCAGCTCGTGGCCGTCCTCGCCGACGATCCGCATGTCGACGCCGCAGATCACGCGCCCCTGCTTTTCGAGCAGCCGGCGCTGCGCGTCGAGCGGCCGCTGCGACTGCGCCCAGTTGAGCTTCGCGAGCGTGCCGAGCGGCGACAGTTCGGTCATTCCCCACGCATGGATCACGCGCACGCCGTATTCGTCCTCGAACGTACGCAGCATCGCGGGCGGGCACGCGGAGCCGCCGATCACCGTGCGGTTCAGCGTCGAGAAACGCACGCCGGCCTCGCGCATGTAGTTCAGCAGGCCGAGCCACACGGTCGGCACGCCCGCGGAGAACGTCACGCGCTCGGCCTCCATCAGCTCGTACAGCGATTTCCCGTCGAGATCCTTGCCGGGCAGCACGAGCTTGCCGCCCGTCAGCGGCACCGCGTACGGCAACCCCCACGCGTTGACGTGGAACATCGGCACGACGGGCAGCACGGCGTCCATCGCGGACAGGTTCATCGCGTCGGGCAGCGCGGCGCCGTAAGCATGCAGCACGGTCGAGCGATGCGAATACAGCACGCCCTTCGGGTTGCCGGTCGTGCCCGACGTGTAGCAGAGCCCCGACGCCTGCTGCTCGTCGAGGCGCGGCCAGTCGTAGCGCCCGTCCTCGGCTTCCACGAGCGTTTCGTAGCAGAGGAACGGCGTCGCGCCGGACGGCAGGTGCGCGGCGTCCGTCATCGCGATCCAGCTCTTCACGTGCGGGCATTGCGGCGCGATCGCATCGACGAGCGGCGCGAAATTGATGTCGAAGAAGACGTAGCGGTCTTCCGCGTGATTGACGATGTACGCGATCTGTTCGGGAAACAGGCGCGGGTTGATCGTGTGGCACACGGCGCCCATCCCGCCGACCCCGTAATACGCCTCCAGGTGCCGGTAGCCGTTCCATGCCAGCGTGCCCACGCGGTCGCCGGTCTCGACGCCGAGCCGCGCGAGCGCCTGCGCCAGCTGCTTCGCGCGGCGTTCGCAATCGCGGTACGTATAGCGATGCAGGTCGCCTTCCACGCGCTTCGACACGATCTCCGTGTCGCCGGCGTGCCGCGCGGCATGCGAAATCAGCGACGACACCAGCAGCGGCACATCCATCATCTGGCCCAGCAACGGCTTACCCATCGTCTTGTTCTCCCTGAGGATGCGAATCGGTGACCAGCCAGCGGACGGTTTCCGTACCGAAGCCGTCCCGGTGTGCGCCCGTCAGCGGCCCCGGACGGGCGTGGCGCACGGTGCGCGGGCCGCCATGCGGGCGGCGCGGCGCCGCCTTACAATATCGGCTTACCCAGAGGCGCTCAACATGTCGTTTTCCCGAAGCGCAGCCGATGCGGCTGACACCCTGCCCGACCTCGCCGCCACGCTCGGCGCGCCCGCCGACCGCGCGTTCGTCACGCTCGGCGACGCGTTTCATACGCGGCTGCCGGCCGCGCCGCTCGCCGCGCCGTACGTCGTCGGCTTTTCCGACGACGTCGCGCAACTGCTCGACCTGCCGCCCGCGATCGCCGCGCAACCCGGTTTCGCCGAGCTGTTCGCCGGCAACCCGACGCGCGACTGGCCCGCGCACGCGATGCCGTACGCGTCGGTCTACTCCGGCCATCAGTTCGGCGTGTGGGCCGGCCAGCTCGGCGACGGTCGCGCGCTGACGATCGGCGAATTGCCCGGCACCGACGGCCGGCGCTACGAACTGCAGCTCAAGGGCGGCGGCCGCACGCCGTATTCGCGCATGGGCGACGGCCGCGCGGTGCTGCGCTCGTCGATCCGCGAATTCCTGTGCTCGGAAGCGATGCATCACCTCGGCATTCCGACCACGCGCGCGCTGACGGTGATCGGCTCCGACCAGCCGGTGGTGCGCGAGGAGATCGAGACGGCGGCCGTGGTCACCCGCGTGTCGGAAAGCTTCGTGCGCTTCGGTCACTTCGAGCACTTCTTCTCGAACGATCGCCCCGACCTGCTGCGCCAGCTTGCCGACCACGTGATCGACCGCTTCTATCCGGCCTGCCGCGACGCGGACGATCCGTACCTCGCGCTGCTCGAAGCGGCGACGTTGCGCACGGCCGACCTCGTCGCGCAATGGCAGGCCATCGGCTTCTGCCACGGCGTGATGAACACCGACAACATGTCGATCCTCGGCGTGACGATCGACTACGGCCCGTTCGGCTTCGTCGATGGGTTCGATGCGAACCACATCTGCAACCACTCGGACACCAACGGCCGCTATGCGTACCGGATGCAGCCGCGCATCGCGCACTGGAACTGCTACTGCCTCGCGCAGGCGCTGCTGCCGCTGATCGGGCTGCAGCACGGCATCGCCGACGACGATGCGCGCGCCGAGCGCGCGGTGGACGACGCACAGGCCGTGCTCGCGAAGTTTCCGGAGCGCTTCGGCCCCGCGCTCGAACGCGCGATGCGCGCGAAGCTCGGCCTCGCACTCGAACGCGAGGGCGACGCCGATCTCGCGAACAAGCTGCTCGAGACGATGCATGCGAGCCACGCGGATTTCACACTGACGTTCCGCCGGCTCGCGCAGCTCTCGAAGCACGACGCGAGCCGCGACGCACCCGTGCGCGATCTCTTCATCGACCGTGAGGCATTCGACGCCTGGGCGAACCTCTACCGCGCGCGGCTGTCCGAGGAGACGCGCGACGACGCGGCGCGCGCGGTTGCAATGAACCGCGCGAACCCCAAATACGTGCTTCGCAACCATCTGGCCGAAGTCGCGATCCGGCGCGCGAAGGAAAAGGATTTTTCGGAAGTCGAGCGGCTCGCGCAGATCCTGCGCCGCCCGTTCGACGAACAACCCGAGCATGAAGCGTACGCGGCGTTGCCGCCCGACTGGGCCGGCTCGCTCGAAGTGAGCTGCTCGTCCTGAGCCCGCAACCCGCGCATCTCGACCGACCGATCAGGAGAACCCCCATGTCCCACGATTCCGACGACAAGACCTTCCCGTACCAGAAGGACGACGCCGAACTGCGCCGCCGGCTCACGCCGATGCAGTACGAGGTCACGCAGCACGCGGCCACCGAGCGCGCATTCACCGGCGAATACACCGACACCGAGGATGCCGGCATCTACAAGTGCGTGGTGTGCAGTACGCCGCTGTTCGAATCCGGCGCCAAGTTCCACTCGGGCTGCGGCTGGCCCAGCTACTTCAAGCCGCTCAACGGCGAGGTGATCGACGAGAAGGTCGACTACTCGCACGGGATGGTGCGCGTCGAAGTGCGCTGCAACAATTGCGGTGCGCATCTGGGCCACGTGTTCGAGGACGGCCCGCGCGACAAGACCGGTTTGCGGTACTGCATCAATTCGGCTGCGTTAAACTTCGAGTCCCGACCCGAAAACGAATGAGCGGCGCCGGGCGGATCGCCGAGGCAGCCAGCCCCGGGCGGGCCGCCCCCGATCCGCGACGGCGATGCCTGGCGGGTCCCTACAACGGTGACGGGCCGCGCCAGCGGCCCGTCACGCAGCTGCGAGCGCCATGAAATTCCTGTTCGATCTGTTTCCGATCATCCTGTTTTTTGTCGCCTTCAAGGTCTGGGGCATCTTCACCGCCACCGCCGTCGCGATCGTCGCGACGCTGGCCCAGGTCGCCTGGGTCGCCTTCCGGCACCGGAAGGTCGACACGATGCTGTGGGTCAGCCTCGGCGTGATCGTCGTGTTCGGTGGCGCCACCCTCGTCCTGCATGACGAGAAATTCATTCAATGGAAACCGACTGTGCTGTACTGGCTGTTTGCGATCGGGCTGCTCGCCGCACGCTATGCGTTCGGCAAGAACCTGATCGAGAAGATGATGGGCAAGCAGCTCACGCTGCCCGTGCCCGTGTGGGACAAGCTGAACGTCGCCTGGGCGCTGTTCTTCGCGGTGCTCGGCGTCGCGAACCTGTACGTGGTGCACAACTTCACCGAATCGCAATGGGTGAACTTCAAGCTGTTCGGTACGACGGGCGCGATGGTCGTGTTCATCATCCTGCAGAGCCTGTGGCTCACGAAGTACCTGAAGGACGAATGACATGAGCGACGCCTTTCTCCACGCCTCCGCCGACGAACGCATCGCGCTGATCGAAGCGCGCCTCACCGCGTCGCTCGCGCCGCTGTCGCTCACCGTGCGCGACGACAGCGCGCAGCACGCGGGCCATGCGGGCGCGGCCTCCGGCGGCCATTTCACGGTCACGATCGTCTCGTCCGCGTTCGCGGGCAAGCCGCGCGTCGCGCGGCACCGGCTGGTGTATGATGCGCTCGCTGATGCGATGCAGCGCGGCATTCACGCGCTCGCGATCGTGGCTTACACGCCCGAAGAATTCAACGAATCTTCAATCTAGTCTCATTAGGAATTCCCGATGATCCTGAAATCCCCCCGCCTGTGGGTCGCGGCGGCTGCATTTGCAGCGGCACCGGCATTCGCCCAGAACATCGCCGTCGTCAACGGCACGCCGATTCCGAAGTCGCGCGCCGACGCGATGGTCGCGCAGCTCGTCCAGCAAGGCCAGACCGACGGCCCGCAACTGCAGCAGGCCGTGCGCCAGGAACTGGTGAACCGCGAAATCCTGATGCAGGAAGCGATCCGCGAAGGCATCCCGAATCGTCCGGACGTGAAGGCGCAAGTCGCCGTCGCGCAGCAGACCGTCGTGCTGCGCTCGATGATCGAGAGCTTCCTGAAGAAGAACCAGCCGACCGATGCCGAAGTGAAGGCGCGCTATGACGAACTCGTCAAGGGCGTGGGCGGCAACCGCGAGTACCACCTGCACCACATCCTCGTCGACAACGAGCAGCAGGCGAAGGACCTGATCGCGAAGATCAAGGGCGGCGCGAAGTTCGAGGACCTCGCGAAGCAATACTCGAAGGACCCGGGTTCGGGCAAGAACGGCGGCGATCTCGACTGGTCGGACCCGAAGGCGTACGTGCCGGAATTCGCGGCAGCCGCGCAGAAGCTGCAGAAAGGCCAGATGACCGACGCGCCGGTGAAGACGCAGTTCGGCTGGCACATCATCCGCGTCGACGACATCCGCGACATCGCGCCGCCGCCGTTCGACCAGGTGAAGGCACAGATCGCGCAGCAGCTCGTGCAGCAGAAGCTGCAGGCGTTCGAGGAAGGTCTGCGTCAGCAGGCGAAGATCCAGTAACGCCGGCGCGCGTCATACGCGCATCGAAAAGCCGCTCTTCGGAGCGGCTTTTTCTTTGGGCGAGCTCGAACATGCGTGTCGCGATGCGACGGTGCCTGGACGGCGCACAATAAAAAACCGCTCCGAAGAGCGGCTTTTCCCGTGCCAGCTGCTACCCGCCCGCGGCGTTCGCTACGCGGCGGGATAGAACACGTCGTGATAACGCACGTCGCCCGCCGGCAGCGGCGCCGATTCGTCGAACGGCAGCGCGAGGAAATACTCGGGCGGCACGCCTGGAAACACGATGTCGCCGTGCGGTTCGAACCCGAAACGCGTGTAATACGCGGGCTCGCCCAGCACCACGCAGCCACGCGCGCCGAGCCGCCGCAACGCGTCGAGCCCCGTACGCACGAGCCCCGCGCCGATGCTTTGCCGCTGGCAATCGGGCCGCACCGCGAGCGGTGCCAGCCCGTACCACTGCTGGCTGCCGGCCGGCTCGCCGCCGATCGCGACGGGCGAGAACGCGACGTGCCCGACGATACGCCCGTCGCGCTCCGCGACGAGCGATACGCTCAGCGCCCCGTCCGTGCGCAGCGTGTCGACGATGCGCTGTTCGAACTCGCCGCCCTGCGGCTCGCCCGCGAACGCCGCCCGGATCACGCGGCCGATCGCATCGGCCTCGCTCGCCCGTTCGTCACGCAGCGTGACGACCTCGACCGGCGCGTTCGGGTCGAACATCATCCGATCAGCCGATCCAGCGGCGCGCGTTGCGGAACACGCGCAGCCACGGGCTCGCTTCACCCCAGCCTTCCGGGTGCCAGCTCATCGTGACCGTACGATGCACACGCTCCATGTGCGGCATCAGCACCGAGAAGCGGCCGTCGGCCGTCGTGACCGACGTGATGCCGGCCGGCGACCCGTTCGGGTTGAACGGATAGCGCTCGGTCGCTTCGCCGCGGTGGTCGACGTAACGCATCGCGACCGCGACGCGATCGATGTCGCCCTGCTGCGAGAAGTCCGCGTAGCCTTCGCCGTGCGCGACCGCGACCGGAATCCGCGAGCCTTCCATCCCCGCGAAGAAGATCGACGGCGACTTCTCCACCTCGACGAACGAGAAGCGCGCCTCGAACTGCTCGGACTTGTTGCGCGTGAACTTCGGCCACGCTTCCGCGCCCGGGATCATCGACGCGATGCTCGACAGCATCTGGCAGCCGTTGCAGATACCGAGGGCGAACGTATCGGGACGCGCGAAGAACGCCGAGAACATGTCGGCAAGATTCGCGTTGAAACGGATCGTCTTCGCCCAGCCTTCGCCCGCGCCCAGCACGTCGCCGTACGAGAAGCCGCCGCACGCGACCGCACCCGCGAAATCGGCCAGCGTCGCGCGGCCGGCGAGCAGGTCGCTCATGTGCACGTCGTGCGCATCGAAGCCTGCGCGATCGAACGCGTACGCGGTTTCCAGATGCGAGTTCACGCCCTGCTCGCGCAGGATCGCGACGCGCGGCCGCGCGCCCGTCGCGATGAACGGCGCGGCGATGTCGTCGGCCGGATCGAACGTGAGCACAGGGGAAATGCCCGGGTCCGCTGCGTCGAGCAGCGCGTCGTATTCGGCATCCGCGCAGGCCGGGTTGTCGCGCAGGCGCGCGATGCGCCAGCTCACTTCGCTCCATGCGCGATGGAGTTCGGCACGCGGCGCGTCGAAGATCTTCTTCGCGTCGCGGTACACCTCGATCACGTCGCGATCGTTGACCGAGCCGATCACGTGCGAACACGTCGACAGACCGAATTCGCGCAGCGCGCCGAGCACCGCATCGCGGTCGGATGCGCGCACCTGCACGACAGCGCCGAGCTCTTCGGAGAACAGCGCGCGCAGCGTGCGGTCGTCGCGAAGGCCGCTCGTCTGCTTCGCCCAGTCCTTCGCGTCGCCGTAGTCGGATTCGTGGTTCGGGTCGAGCGTCAGCATGTCGACGTTCAGCGACACGCCCGCGTGGCCCGCGAACGCCATTTCGCACACCGTCGCCCAGAGACCGCCGTCCGAGCGGTCGTGGTACGCGAGCAGCTTGTCCTGCGCATTGAGCGACTGGATCGCGTTGAAGAAGCGCTTCAGGTCTTCCGCGTCGTCGACGTCCGGCGTCGTGTCGCCGACCTGCTGGGTGACCTGCGCGAAGATGCTGCCGCCCATCCGGTTCTTCCCGCGGCCGAGATCGATCGCGATCAGCACGGTGTCGCCCGCGTCGGCCACGCGGCGCAGTTGCGGCGTGAGATGACGGCGCACGTCCTCGACCGGCGCGAACGCGGAGATGATCAGCGACACCGGCGACACCACTTCCTTCGCGACGCCCTGCTCGTCCCACTTCGTCTTCATCGACAGCGAGTCCTTGCCGACCGGGATGCCGATCCCGAGCGCCGGGCACAGCTCCATGCCGATCGCCTTGACCGTGTCGAACAACGCGGCGTCCTCGCCGGCCGTGCCGCATGCGGCCATCCAGTTCGCCGACAGCTTCAGCTTGTCGAGCGACGCGATCGGCGCGCTCGCGATGTTCGTGATCGCTTCGCCGACGGCCATGCGGCCCGACGCAGGCGCGTCGATCACGGCGAGCGGCGTGCGCTCGGCCATCGTCATCGCCTCGCCCTTGAAGCCCGCGTAGTCGAGCGCGGTGATCGCGCAGTCGGCCACCGGCACCTGCCACGGGCCGACCATCTGGTCGCGCACCGACGTACCGCCGACCGAACGGTCGCCGATCGTGATCAGGAACGACTTGCTGCCGACCGTCGGATGCTTCAGCACGTCGCGTGCAACTTCCGACAGTGCGATGCCCGTCACGTCGACCGGTGCGCGCTCGACCGCGACGCGCGTGACGTCGCGGTGCATGCGCGGCGGCTTGCCGAGCAGCACTTCCATCGGCATGTCGACCGGGTATTCGTCGGCGCCCGTCGCTTCGTCGTCGACGAGCTTCAGCTGGCGCTCGTCGGTCGCGACACCGACCACCGCGAACGGGCAACGCTCGCGCGCGCAGATCGCCTCGAAACGCGGCAGGTCGGCCGGCGCGATCGCCAGCACGTAGCGCTCCTGCGCCTCGTTCGACCAGATTTCGCGCGGCGACAGGCCCGATTCCTCGAGCGCGACCTTGCGCAGTTCGAAGCGCGCACCCTTGCCCGCGCCGTCGACGATCTCGGGGAATGCGTTCGACAGGCCGCCCGCGCCGACGTCGTGGATGCTCAGGATCGGGTTGTCCGCGCCGAGCTGCCAGCAGCCGTTGATCACTTCCTGCGCGCGACGCTCGATTTCCGGGTTGCCGCGCTGCACCGAGTCGAAGTCGAGTTCAGCCGTGTTCGCGCCGGTCGCCATCGAGCTCGCGGCGCCGCCGCCCATCCCGATCCGCATGCCGGGGCCGCCGATCTGGATCAGCAGCGAGCCGGCCGGCACGTCGTGCTTGTGCGTGTGCTGATCCGCGATGTTGCCGAGGCCGCCCGCGATCATGATCGGCTTGTGATAGCCGTGCACCGTGCCGCCGACGTTCTGCTCGTACACGCGGAAATAGCCGCCGAGGTTCGGGCGGCCGAATTCGTTGTTGAACGCGGCGCCGCCGAGCGGGCCGTCGATCATGATCTGCAGCGGCGACGCGATGCGGTCCGGACGGCCGTACGGGCCGTGCTGCTCGTTCGGGTTGCGCTCGGCCACCGGCTGCGCGGCGTCACGTGCGTTTTCCCACGGCTGGCGGGCGTCGGGCAGGTCGAGATTCGACACGGTGAAGCCCGTGAGGCCGGCCTTCGGACGCGCGCCGCGGCCCGTCGCGCCTTCGTCGCGGATCTCGCCGCCCGCGCCGGTCGCCGCCCCCGGGAACGGCGAGATCGCCGTCGGGTGGTTGTGCGTCTCGACCTTCATCAGCGTGTGCGTGAGCTCGGTGTGGCGGCCATAACGTTCACCCGGCTCGCCGGCCGCGCCCGTCTTGCGCGGGAACCAGCGCTCGGCTTCGGCGCCGACCATGATCGACGAGTTGTCCGAATACGCGACGATGGTGCCCTGCGGGCTCAGCTTCTCGGTGTTGCGGATCATCGCGAACAGCGACATGTCCTGCGCTTCGCCGTCGATCGTCCACTGCGCGTTGAAGATCTTGTGACGGCAGTGTTCGCTGTTCGCCTGCGCGAACATCATCAGTTCGACGTCGGTCGGGTTGCGTTCGAGCTTGCGGAACGCGTCGACCAGGTAGTCGATCTCGTCGTCGGCGAGCGCGAGGCCCAGCTCGACGTTCGCGCGCTCCAGCGCGCTGCGGCCGACGCCCAGCACGTCGACGGTCGCGAGCGGCTTGGCCGGCAGCTCGTCGAACAGGTGCTTCGCGTCGTCGCGCGCCGCGACCACGCTTTCGGTCATCCGGTCATGCAGCGCGGCCGCGACGGCCGCGCGTGCGTCGTCCGACAGCGCCTTCTTGCCGCCGAGCAGGCCCGACTTCAGCGTGACCGTGAATTCGACGCCGCGCTCGATGCGGCGCACCTGCGTGAGACCGCAGTGCTGCGCGATGTCGGTTGCCTTGCTCGCCCACGGCGAGACCGTGCCGAAGCGCGGCAGTACGACAAAGGTCTCGGTCGCGCCCTTCTCGCCCGCCGGCTGGAACGGCTCGCCGTAGTGCATCAGCGCATCGATGCGCGCGCTGTCGTCGGCCGACAGCGGCTCGGCCGCATTGACGAAGTGCAGGAACTGGCCGCGCACCGCGACGATGTTGGCGTCGATTTGCCTGAGCGTGTCGAGCAGACGGGTTTGACGGAAATCGGAGAGGGCCGAAGCGCCGGGAAAACACGAGAAGTGAGCCATGGGCTGGACTGACGTCGATGAGTCGCGCGAGGTGGCGACGTGGGGCGAAAGGAAGGCCGTAATTATACCCGGAAGTCGGCCGCCCAAGACCGGCCGATCGGTAGTCCGCGTGCACCGCACCGGTGCCCGGGCGCGGGGCGCGCACGGCCGGCCGCCGGACCGGCCTGCGCGGGTCGCACGCCGGCCGCCGTCGCGCAACCGCACGACCCATGCTCGGCCGGCGCCGGCTCGCGCACTTTTGGCGCTATCATTTCGGGTTCACCGGGCCCGGGCCCTCAGCGAATTCTCACCGGGCGGCGTGCGCGCCGCCCGTCATCGAAGCAATCCATGGATGTCATCGTCATCGGCGGCGGAATCAGCGGCGTCGCCACCGCCTACCAGCTGCGCGCGGCCGGCCATCGCGTGTGCGTGGTCGAACGCCACGCGACCGTCGCGCAAGGCGCGACCTACGGCGACGGCGGCGCGCTGCTGCCGAGCCCGCTCGACGTCTGGTTCGGCCCGACGTTCATGCGCCAGCGCCAGCCGCGCGACAGCGGCATCGTCTACAAGCCGGGCTTCAACGGCGGCGTGCGCCGCTTCGTCAAGCAGCTCGGCACGCTGCGCGAGCCCGACGCGTTCGCCGCGCAGTACGCGCGGCTGCGCCCGCTGATCGACGTGTCGCGCGACACGCTCGCCGATATCGAGGCGCGCCTCGAGCTCGAATTCGAGCAGAAACCCGGCATCCTGCACGTCGTGCGCGATCCACGCGACTGGGATGCGCTGCAGCCCGCGCTCGACCTGCTGCGCACGCTCGACCAGCCGTACCGCCTCCTCAGCGCCGACGAATGCGCGGCGCTCGAACCGTCGGTGCCGGCGGAGCCCGGCTTTGCCGGCGGCGTGCTGCTCGAAACCGAGCGCACCGGCAACTGCCCGCTGTTCGCGAAACTGGTCAAGCAGACGCTCGACGAGCACGGCGTGCAGTTCCGCTTTGGCGCGAACGTCGCCGCGATCCGCATCGACAACGGCCGCGCCGCGGTCGAGCTCGTGCCGCCGGGCAACCGGAACACGGCGAAGGCGCGCGAGGTCGACGTGATGTCCGCCGACGCGATCGTGGTCGCCGCCGGCGCGGGCAGCCTCCCGCTGCTCGAACGGCTCGGCTGGCGCTTGCCGCTGCATCCGGTCCGCACCCATACGCTCACCGCGCCTGTCGCGTACGAAGAACACGCACCGCACCTGAGCGTCGTCGATGCGATCAAGCGAATTTCGATCACGCGTACCCACCAGCGGTTGCGTATCGGCGGCGGCGCCGTGCTCCAGAGCCTCGCCGATACCGCGAAGCCGCTCGCCGAGCCGCTGTCCGAGGCCGCGCTCGCGCTGCTCGGCCAGGCCGTCCACGACTGGGTGCCCGGCGCCGCGAAGATTTCGGCCGCGCTGTCGTGGCAAGGCATGCAACTGCTGTCGCCGGACGGCCTGCCCGTCGTGGGTCCGACCCCGCATCCACGCGTGTTCGTCAATTTCGGCCATGGCCCGGCTGGCTGGGGCCTCGCGTGCGGGTCTGCTAAAGTGGTGACCGACTATCTGGGCGGCAACGTCCAGCACTGGCCCGCCGACACGCTCGCCGCGCTGAGCGCCGGCCGCTTCACGACCTGACCGCCGCGGGCCGACTCGTGGCGGCATCCTTGCCAGCCGCCACGATCCCGCGATGACCGTTACCCGCCCGCTTCCCGATTCCGATCCGATCGCGCTCTTGCGCGTCGCCGACCTGCGCGCAGCCGAAGCCGACGCCACCGCCGCGCTGCCGCCGCACACGCTGATGGGCCGCGCCGGCGCCGCCGCCGCGCGCTGGCTGTCCGAGCGCGTCGCCGGCGACGATCGCCCCGTCTGGTTCGCGGTCGGCCCCGGCAACAACGGCGGCGACGCACTGGTCGCCGCCGCGCAGCTCCAGCAACTCGGCGTCGCGACGCATGCGTGGATGCCGGTACCGGTCAAGCCGGACGACGCGCAATGGGCGCTCGGTCTCGCGCGCTCGGCCGGCGTGCCGCTGTCGGCTACCCCGCCCGCGTCGCTGGATGGTTACGCGTGGGTCGTCGACGGGCTGTTCGGCATCGGTCTCGGCCGCGCGCTCGACGGCGCGTTCGCCGAGCAGGCCGCACGCATCGCCGCCCATGCGCGCGGCGGCGGCCGCGTGCTCGCGCTCGATGTGCCGAGCGGGCTCGATAGCGACACGGGCCGGATCGTCGGCGCGGGCGTCGCCGTCGCGGCCACCCATACGCTCACCTTCATCGGCGCGAAGCCCGGCCTCTACACGGGCGACGGCCGCGATCTCGCCGGCGAGATCCACGTCGCGTCGCTCGACGTCACGCCGCCCGCCGGGCCGGCCATCGTGCTGAATGCGCCGGCGCGGTTCGCCGCGGCGCTGCCCGTGCGCGCCTTCGCGTCCCACAAGGGCACGTACGGCAGCCTCGCGGTGCTCGGCGGCGACACGGGCATGTGCGGCGCGCCGATCCTCGCCGCCCGCGCCGCGCTATTCGCGGGCGCCGGCAAGGTGCACGTCGGCTTCCTTGGCGCGGGCGCGCCGCCGTACGATCCGCCCTTCCCTGAACTGATGCTGCATCCGGCCGACACGCTCGACCTCGGCGCGATGACCGCGATCGCGGCCGGTTGCGGGCTCGGCACACGCGAAGCCGCGGCGACGCTGGTGCGCGACGTGCTCGCGCACGACGTCGCGACGCTGCTCGATGCCGACGCGCTGAACCTCGTCGCGACGCACGCGGACCTCGCGGCCGCCGTCGCCACGCGCGGCGCGCGCGGCAATCCGTGCGTGCTGACGCCGCATCCGCTCGAAGCCGCACGCCTGCTCGGCGGCGACACGGCCTCGGTACAGCGCGATCGCGTCGCGGCCGCACAAGCGCTCGCCGCACGCTACGCGGCCATCGTCGTGCTGAAAGGCTCGGGCACGGTGATTGCGGCGCCCGACGGCCGCGTGACGATCAACCCGACCGGCAACGCGGCGCTCGCCACGGGCGGCACCGGCGACGTGCTCGGCGGCCTGATCGGCGCACTACTGGCGCAGCGGGTCGCGCCGTACGAAGCCGCGCTGGCCGGCGTCTACCTGCACGGTCTCGCGGCCGACACGCTGACCGCGAACGGCACCGGGCCGGCCGGGCTCACCGCCGGCGAGCTCGCGCCGATGGTACGCACGCTGATCAATCGCCTTTTTTACCCGTCGCCGCGCGCCGACACGTAACGCCGCTATACTGACTGCCCCGCCGCACGGCGGGCCCTCTCGTCCGCCGGCTTTCCGATCCCGATGAGCCGGCGCGGCATTCCTCCCGATTCACGCTTCACTCGAACCGCCATGACGCTGAAATCGCTCCCCGCCTGGACTGCCCTTCAATCCCACTTCGAACAGATCCGCCACGCGCGGCTGCGCGACTGGTTCGCGCCGGAAAACGATCGCGCGCCGACCCGCGCCGAACGCTTCACGATTCCGGGCGGCGGTCTCGCGGCCGATTTCTCGAAGAACCGCATCGACGACGAAACGCTGCGCCTGCTCGTGCAGCTCGCGCGCGACGCGGGCGTCGAGGCGCGCCGCGACGCGATGTTCGCGGGCGAGATCGTCAACCCGACCGAAGGCCGCGCCGCGCTGCACACCGCGCTGCGCGCGACCGACCCGCAAGCACCGTTCCATGCGCAGGTGAGCGCCGAGCGCGCGAAGATGGCGACGTTCGCGCGCGCCGTACGCAGCGGCACGTGGACGGGCTATACGGGCAAGCGCATCCGCCACGTGATCAACATCGGCATCGGCGGCTCCGATCTCGGCCCGAAGATGGTCGTGCATGCGCTGCACCACGTCGCGACGCCCGAGATCTCGACGCACTTCGTGTCGAACGTCGACGGCGCCGATCTCGCGCGCGTGCTCGAACAGGTCGATCCCGAGGAAACGCTCGCGATCATCGTGTCGAAGACCTTCACGACGCTCGAGACGATGACGAACGCACGCTCGCTGCGCGACTGGTTCGTCGCGCGCGGCTGCCCCGAGGATGCGCTCGCGAAACACTTCGTCGGCGTGTCGGCGAACCCGGCCGAAGTCGTGAAGTTCGGCATCGCCGCGGACAACGTGTTCGAAATGTGGGACTGGGTCGGCGGCCGCTATTCGCTGTGGTCGGCGGTCGGCCTGTCGATCATGATCGCGATCGGCCCCGAACAGTTCGACGAACTGCTGGCCGGCGCGAACGACATGGACCGCCACTTCCGCGAAGCGCCGCTCGAGCGCAACCTGCCGGTGCTGCTCGGCCTGATCGGCATCTGGTACCGGAATTTCTTCGGCTCGCAGAGCTATCTCGTCGCGCCGTATTCGGAAGCGCTGCACTACCTGCCGTCGTACCTCCAGCAGCTCGAAATGGAGAGCAACGGCAAATCCGCGCGCCTGGACGGCACCTTCGTCGACTACCCGACGTCGGCCGTCACGTGGGGCGAGCCGGGCACCAACGGCCAGCATGCGTTCTTCCAGATGCTGCACCAGGGGCCGACGATCGTGCCGATCGACTTCATCGCGGTGCTGACGCCCGAACATCCGCTCGCGAGCCATCATCCGAAGCTGCTCGCGAACTGCTTCGCGCAGAGCGAAGCGCTGATGCTCGGCCGCACGCTCGAGGAAGCGCGCAAGGTCGCCGGGCCCGGCAAGGAAGCGCTCGCGCCGCACCTGACGTTCCCCGGCAACCGCCCGACCACGACGCTGCTCGTCGATGCGCTGACACCGCGCACGCTCGGCGCGCTGATCGCGCTTTACGAGCACAAGGTGCTCGTGCAGGCGACGGTGTGGGACATCAATCCGTTCGACCAGTGGGGCGTCGAGCTCGGCAAGATTCTCGGCAAGGTGGTCGAAGGCGACCTGTCGGCCGAATCGGTCGATCCGGCGAAGCACGACTCGTCGACCACGGCGCTGATCGAGCGCGCCCGCGCGGCGCTCAAGCGTTGAAGCGCTGACGCAACGGCGTCATGCCCGTGCCGGCCGCGCGATTCACGCCGCGCGGCCGGCACGACCATTCATGCGTTGCGCGAAGCCGCGTGCGGCGCGACGATGCGCCCGGCATCGATGGTGACGGTCGTTGCGCAGCGGCGCGCGAGTTCCGCGTCGTGCGTGACGAGCACAAGCGTCGCGCCGTGCGTGCGGTTCAGCTCGAACATCAGGTCGATGACCGCGTGGCCGGTTGCCGCGTCGAGACTGCCGGTCGGCTCGTCGGCGAACAGGATCGCCGGGCGCGTGACGAACGCGCGGGCGAGCGCGACACGCTGCTGTTCGCCGCCCGACAGCAGCTTCGGATAATGCGCGGTGCGTTCGCCGAGACCGACCTGCACGAGCAGCGCCCGCGCGCGGTCGGCCGCATCGCGCGCGCTGATGCCGCCCTGCAGTTCGAGCGGCAGCATCACGTTCTCGAGCGCCGTCAGATGCGGCATCAACTGGAACGACTGGAATACGAAGCCGACCGCGCCGTTGCGCAGCGCCGCGCGTTCGTCCTCGTCGAGCTGGTCGAGCGCACGGCCGAGCAGGCGAACCGTGCCGCTCGTCGCGCTGTCCAACCCTGCAAGCAGGCCAAGCAGCGTCGATTTGCCCGACCCCGACGCGCCGACGATCGCGAGGCTGCTGCCCGGCTGCACGGCGAGCGTGATGCCGTCGAGGATCGTCAGCTCGCCCGTTGCATCGGCAACCCGCTTGCACACGTCATGGACTTCGATGATCGGATCGGTAATCTTGAACATGGACACGACATTTCGCTGGAAAAGACGCGCGGCGGCCGCCGCGCTGCTGGGCACCCTGCTGGCCGTCACCGTGCCCGCACGCGCCGCGACGACGCCGGCATCGGGCCCGCCCGTGATCGTCGTGCTCGGCGACAGTCTCTCGGCCGAATACGGATTGCCGCGCGACACCGGCTGGGTGGCGCTGCTGCGGCAACGGCTCACGACCGAGCGAATCGATTATAGCGTCGCGAACGCCAGCGTCAGCGGCGACACCACGAGCGGCGGCCGTGCGCGATTGCCCGCGGTGCTGCAGCGGCTCAAGCCGTCGATCGTCGTCGTCGAACTCGGTTCGAACGATGCGCTGCGCGGCGTGCCGCTCGCGACGACCGAGCAGAACCTGCGCGACATCATCGCGAGCGCACAGCGCGCGCGGGCGAAGGTCGTGCTGGTCGGCATGTACGTGCCACCCAATTACGGCCCCGACTACACGCAGAAGTTCCACGCCGTCTATACACGGCTGTCGAAGGATCTCGGCGTGCCGCTCGTGCCGTTCCTGCTGGCCGGCATCGAGAACAAGCCCGAGATGTTCCAGGCCGACCAGATGCATCCCGCGCAGCAGGCGCAGGGCGTCCTGCTCGACAATGTGTGGCCGGCACTGAAGCCGTTGCTCGGCAAGCCGCGCGGCTGACCGCAAGCCGAGCGTCGCAAAACAAAAAGCCCCGCTTCGAGCGGGGCTTTTTAATGGTTGCGGGCGAAACGAGGCTCAGTTGTCGCCGTCCTGCTGCTGGCTGGCCGTCGTGCTGCCGTACAGCTTCACCTTCGAACGATCGCGCAGCGCGGCGAGGTACGCCTCGCCTTCGCTCTGCGCGTCGACCTGCGCCATCTGCTGCTGCGCGGCCGCCAGTTGCTGCGGATCGACCGCCGAACCCGGGATCACCGCGTTCACGCGATAGATCGCATAACCGTCCGCGCCGAGGTCGACCCCGACGTAAGCCGGCAGCGTCTTCGCATCGACCTTGTAGACGGCGCTCAGCGCAGCCGGCGTCAGGCCCTGCGATTGCGTGCGCGACACCTTCTGCGCAGCCGCGAACCCGTCGGTCGACTTCGACTTCTGCAGCTCGGCCAGCTTCGCCGCCCCATCCTTCTTCGCGAGTTCCGCGGCCTGCTCGGCGATGACCTTCTGGCGCACGACGTCCTTGATCGCGTCGAGCGCGGGCACGGCAGCCGGCTTGTGCTCGGTCACGCGCGCCGAGATCAGCGTGTTGTTGCCGACGTCGATCGCCTGCGTGTTGTTCTGGTTCTTCACCGCGTCGTTCGCGAACACGGCGGCCAGGAACTTCGGATTGTTCAACGGGCTCGTCGGCGGCAGTTGCGGATTCGGCGTCGGCGTGACGGTGGCCGTCTGGATCGTCAGCTTGTACTTGTCCGCGGCCGGCTGCAGCGTCTTCGCCTTTTCGTAGACGGTCGACGTGAAGCCTTCCGCGTTGTCCGAGAACGCCTTCGATGCGTACTGCTGCTTCAGGTCGACCGCGATCTGGTCCTTCACTTCCGCGAACGGCTTGACGACCGCCGGCTTCACTTCGGTCGCCTTCAGGATGTGAAAACCGAGATCCGACTGCACGATACCGCTCACGTCGCCCTGCTTGAGCGAGAACGCGGCATCGTCGAATGCCTTGCCGCCCGCGGTCGAGCCGCGCGTGATGAAGCCGAGGTCGCCGCCCTTCGCCGCCGACGGCGCGTCCTGCGAGCTCTTCTGTGCAATCTGCGCGAACTGGTCCGGATGCGCCTTCACGTCGGCGAGCAGTTGCTCGGCCTTCGCCTTTGCTGCTGCCTTGTCGGCCGCGCTGGCGCTGCCCGGCGCGGCGATGAAGATGTGGCTCACGCGCACCTGCGCTTCGGTACGGAAGTGCGTCGGGTTGTCGTCGTAAAACTTCTTGATGTCCGCTTCGGTCGGCTGCGCGCTCGCGGCCGCGGCGGCCGGCGAATAGACGAGGTACTGGATCGTCGCGGTTTCCGGCGTCGCGAAGCTCTGCTTGTGCGCGTCGTAGTACGCGGTGAGCTGCGCGTCGGTCGGCTGGACCTTCGCTGCGAAGTCGCTCGTCTTCAACACGAGCGCCTGCACTTCACGCTGCTGCGCGGCGAGTTCGGACAGGCGTTGCGCGAGGCTCTTCGGCGTGAATGCGCTCGACACGATGCTGGCCGGAATCTGCTGCAGCGACAGGCTGTAACGCACGCGCTCCTGGTACTGCTCGGGCGTCATCCCCTGGAACGACAGCAGCTGCGCATAGCGTTCGACGTCGATCGTGCCGTCGGGCTTCTTCAGCGACGCGATCATCGGGTCGCTCATCAGCGCGTCGCGCACGGCGTTGTCGGATGCGGTCAGGTGCAGACGCTGCGTCTCGTCGGCCAGCACGCGTTGCTGGATCAGGCCGTCGAGCACCTGCTTGCGATGTTCGGGCGTGTCGAACATCTTGATGTCGAACTGCCCGCCGAGCGCCTGGCGCGCCTGGTCGATCTGCTGGCGGAACGCGCCGTCGAATTCGACCCGCGTGATCTTGTGCCCGTTGACTGCCGCGACGTTCGCACTGTCGTCGAAGAAACCGCGGAAACCTTGGATCCCGACGAAACCCAGCCCCGGCAACACGATCAGGAGCAGGAGCGCCATCATCAGGCGCTGGTGATTACGGAAGAAATCGAGCATGCGTGACGGGAAAATTGGACAAAACGTCCGATATTACAACATACGGGGTGGGACGGGATAAAACGCAGGCGCTTCCTTCACTCCGCGGTCATGCGCCCGGCAGCGGGCGCAAACCGAACGCACAAACAACAATGCCCGCACAAGGCGGGCATTGTTGTTTGTTTGGCGGAGCGGACGGGACTCGAACCCGCGACCCCCGGCGTGACAGGCCGGTATTCTAACCGACTGAACTACCGCTCCTTGGTCTGGCTGAATCGGGAAACTGGTGGGTGCTGAGGGGTTCGAACCCCCGACCTACGCCTTGTAAGGGCGCCGCTCTACCAGCTGAGCTAAGCACCCGTTTCCGATTCGTTCTGACTGCGATCTGCGTTTGCGCATCAACAATCAGCGAGCCCGCAAGTTTAATTCATCCCCGATCATTTTGCCAAGCCTGGACGTGAATTTTTTTAACGCACGCGCTCGCACGATTGCGCTGCGCATAAAAAACCCGCGGACACCGCCGCGGGTTTCGTGAACGACCGTCAGCAACGACGGTGCTCAGGGTCAGTGCTTGACGACTTCCGTCGAGCCCGCATCCTTCGCCGCCTCGCCAACGGGCGCCGCAGCCTTCGCTTCTTCTTCCGGCGGCAGCGGCGTCGGCGAACGCTCGAGCGCGAGCTCCAGCACCTTGTCGATCCAGCGGACCGGCACGATCTCGATCGCGTTCTTCACGTTGTCCGGAATGTCCGCGAGATCCTTCACGTTCTCTTCCGGAATCAATACGAGCTTGATGCCGCCGCGATGCGCAGCCAGCAGCTTTTCCTTCAGCCCGCCGATCGGCAGCACTTCGCCACGCAACGTGATTTCGCCCGTCATCGCGACGTCGGCCCGCACGGGAATACCCGTCAGCACCGACACCAGCGCGGTCGTCATCGCACCGCCGGCGGACGGACCGTCCTTCGGCGTCGCGCCTTCCGGCACGTGGATGTGGATGTCCTGCTTCTCGAACGCTTCGTCCTTGATGCCGAGACGACGCGAACGCGAGCGCACGACCGAACGTGCGGCCTCGACCGACTCCTTCATCACGTCGCCGAGCGAACCCGTACGGATCACGTTGCCCTTGCCCGGCATCACCGCGGCTTCGATCGTCAGCAGGTCGCCGCCGACTTCCGTCCACGCGAGGCCCGTCACCTGACCGACCTGGTTTTCCTTCGCCGCGAGGCCGAAGTCGTACTTGCGCACGCCGAGGAACGTGTCGAGGTTTTCGCCATCGACCTTGATCGCGCCCGATGCCTTCTTCAGCAGCAGCATCTTCACGACCTTGCGGCAGATCTTCGACACTTCCCGCTCGAGCGAACGCACACCGGCTTCGCGCGTGTAGTAGCGGATGATGTCGCGGATCGCCTGCTCGGTGACCTCGATCTCGCCGTCCTTCAGCCCGTTGTTCTTCTTCTGCTTCGGCAGCAGGTAACGCTGGGCAATGCTGACCTTCTCGTCTTCCGTGTAGCCCGACAGACGGATCACTTCCATCCGGTCGAGCAGCGGCGGCGGGATGTTCAGCGAGTTCGACGTCGCGACGAACATCACGTCCGACAGGTCGAAGTCGACTTCGATGTAGTGGTCGGCGAACGTGTGGTTCTGTTCCGGATCGAGCACTTCGAGCAGCGCCGATGACGGATCGCCGCGGAAATCCATGCCCATCTTGTCGACTTCGTCGAGCAGGAAGAGCGGATTGCGCACGCCGACCTTCGCGAGGCTTTGCAGGATCTTGCCCGGCATCGAACCGATGTACGTACGGCGGTGACCGCGGATCTCGGCTTCGTCACGCACGCCGCCGAGCGCCATCCGGACGAACTTGCGGTTCGTCGCACGGGCGATCGACTGGCCGAGCGAGGTCTTGCCGACGCCCGGAGGCCCGACGAGGCACAGGATCGGCGCCTTGACCTTGTCCACGCGCTGTTGCACCGCGAGATACTCGAGGATCCGTTCCTTGACCTTCTCGAGGCCGAAGTGGTCCTCGTCGAGCACCTGCTCGGCGTTCGACAGGTCGTTGTTGACCTTGCTCTTCTTGCGCCACGGCAGGCCGATCAGCGTGTCGATGTAGTTGCGCACGACGGTCGCTTCCGCCGACATCGGCGACATCAGCTTCAGCTTCTTCAGCTCGGCGTCGGCCTTCTTCTTGGCTTCCTTCGGCATGCGCGCGGCGTTGATGCGCTTCTCGAGCTCCTCGAGATCCGCACCTTCCTCGCCTTCGCCCAGTTCCTTCTGGATCGCCTTGACCTGTTCGTTCAGGTAGTACTCGCGCTGGCTCTTTTCCATCTGGCGCTTCACGCGCCCGCGGATGCGCTTTTCGACCTGCAGGATGTCGATCTCGGCTTCGAGTTGCGCGAGCAGGTGCTCGAGGCGCTCGATGACCGGGAACATCTCGAGGATGTGCTGCTTCTGGTCGAGCTTCAGCGGCAGACGCTCGGCGATCATGTCGGCGAGACGGCCTGCTTCATCGATGCCCGACAGCGACGTAAGAATTTCCGGCGGGATCTTCTTGTTCAGCTTCACGTACTGGTCGAACTGCGACACGATCGCACGGCGCAGCGCTTCCGTCTCCGCGCTGTCCGCATGATCGGGCTCGAGCGGCATCACTTCGCAGGAGAACTGCGTCTCCTGTTCTTCGATCGACAATGCCTTCGCGCGCTGCAGGCCCTCGACGAGCACCTTCACGGTGCCGTCCGGCAGCTTCAGCATCTGCAGGATGTTGGCGATACAACCGACCTCGTACATGTCCTTTTCGGTCGGTTCGTCCTTGGCCGCGGTTTTCTGGGCGACGAGCATGATGTGCTTGCCGCCTTCCATCGCTGCTTCGAGGGCCTTGATCGATTTCGGCCGGCCCACGAAGAGCGGAATGACCATGTGCGGGAAAACGACGACGTCCCGCAGCGGCAGCAGCGGGAGCGTGATGCGTTCCGGCGGGAGAAGTTGGGTGCCTGACATTTCATTTCCCCATGAGTGGAATCAATTGTTCGGTAATTGAGGCCGCCACAACGAATTGCAAGCCTTCAAGTGCGGGAAATATTCGGTAAGAAAGTAACCACCGCGTGTCGAGTCAGAGTTACCCACAAGATAAACGAAAAAAAGCCGCCCACGGACTCATGAACGGCCTTTTTCGCTGAACATCGTCGGCAAGCCGGTCAGTTCGAACCCGCCACCTTCGGCGTGTCCTCGTAGATCAGCAAGGGCTTGCCGTCCCCATCGATCACGTTCTCGTCGATGATGACCTTGCTGACCCCTTTCATCGTCGGCAGCTCGTACATCACGTCGAGCAACGCCTGTTCGATGATCGAACGCAAACCGCGCGCGCCGGTCTTGCGGCGGATCGCCTTGCGGGCGACTGCCTGCAACGCGCCCGGCCGGATTTCCAGCTCGACGCGCTCCATCGCGAACAGCTTGTGATACTGCTTGACGAGCGCATTCTTCGGCTCGACCAGGATCTTCATCAGCGCAGCTTCGTCGAGCTTGCCGAGCGTCGCGACCACCGGCAGACGGCCGATCAATTCGGGGATCAGACCGAATTTGATCAGGTCTTCCGGTTCCGTTTCGCGCAGCACCTCGCCTGCGTCGCGTTCCTGCTTGCTCTTGACCGTCGCGCCGAAGCCGATGCCGGTCTTCTCGGTACGATCGGTGATCACTTTTTCGAGACCGTCGAACGCGCCGCCGCAGATGAACAGGATGTTGGTCGTGTCGACCTGGATGAAATCCTGGTTCGGGTGCTTGCGGCCGCCCTGCGGCGGCACCGACGCCATCGTGCCCTCGACGAGCTTCAGCAGCGCCTGCTGGACGCCCTCGCCGGACACGTCGCGCGTGATCGACGGGTTGTCCGACTTGCGGCTGATCTTGTCGATTTCGTCGATGTAGACGATCCCGCGCTGGGCCTTGTCGACCTCGTAGTTGCAGTTCTGCAACAGCTTCTGGATGATGTTCTCGACGTCCTCGCCGACGTAGCCGGCTTCGGTCAGCGTCGTCGCGTCGGCGATCACGAACGGCACGTTGAGCAACCGCGCGAGCGTCTGCGCGAGCAGCGTCTTGCCGGAGCCCGTCGGGCCGATCAGCAGGATGTTGCTCTTCGACAGCTCGACGTCGTCCTTCTTGTCGAGATGCTTCAGGCGCTTGTAGTGGTTGTACACGGCCACCGCGAGGATTTTCTTCGCGCGCTCCTGGCCGATCACGTACTGATCGAGGATGTCGCGAATTTCCTGCGGGCTCGGCAGATCCGACCGGGACAGGCTGGCCTCGACGCCGGCGGCAGCCGCCTCGTCGCGAATGATTTCGTTGCAGAGGTCGATACATTCATCGCAGATGAACACCGACGGGCCCGCGATGAGTTTTTTCACCTCATGCTGGCTTTTCCCGCAAAACGAGCAATACAACAGCTTCTCGCTGTTCGAACCTTTTTTGTCCGCCATGAATGTAGAGCCTCCGGACAGGTAAATGACATGATACGCCGATTGCTCCGCACGCCGCGCCTAGGGCGCGACCGGAGCCGGCTGGATGCGCTTGCCGCAGATGCTCAGGGCACTCGGGACGTTTGAGGGCGCCGGCCCGAATCGGGGCGGCACCCCGTTTAAACTCACGGGCGCTTCAACAACACCTGATCGATCAGCCCGTACGCCTTCGCGTCCTCGCTCGACATGAAGTTATCACGGTCGGTGTCGCGCGCGATGCGTTCGACGTCCTGGCCCGTATGTTGCGCGAGCAGGTTGTTCAGCCGTTCCTTCAGGTAGAGGATCTCGCGTGCCTGGATCTCGATGTCGGATGCCTGGCCGCGCGCGCCGCCGAGCGGCTGGTGAATCATCACGCGCGAATTCGGCAGCGCGAAGCGCTTGCCCTTCGCGCCCGACGCGAGCAGGAACGCGCCCATGCTGGCCGCGAGGCCCATGCACAGGGTCGACACGTCCGGCTTGATGAACTGCATCGTGTCGTAGATCGCCATCCCGGCCGACACCGAGCCGCCCGGGCTGTTGATGTAGAGGCTGATGTCCTTGTCGGGATTCTCGCTCTCGAGGAACAGCAATTGCGCGACGACGAGGTTGGCGGTCTGGTCGTTCACTTCGCCGACCATGAACACCAGGCGCTCCTTCAGGAGACGCGAATAGATATCGTACGAACGCTCGCCGCGGCCGCTCGTTTCGACGACGATCGGCACCAGCCCCAGCGCTTGCGCCTCGAAACCCTGCGGCGCGTTCGAAGCAAGCATGTCCAGCAATTCAGCGCGAGTGATCATTCAATGAACCTTGTTCGAATGGAAAATTGAACGGAAGGAAGCCGCCCGCTCAATCGCCATATTAATGGCAACCGTGCGCTTGACGTAAAAACGGCGTGCGGGCCGTCGCTCCGACAGCCGGCACGCCGCTAGAGCGACACTTACGCTTGCGCCGATGCGCTCGCGAGTGCCTCGAAGCTCACTTCCTTGTCCGTCACCTTGGCCTTGCCCAGCACGAAATCGACGACGTTGCTTTCAACGACGAACGCTTCCATCTCGGCGAGGCGCTGCTGGTTGGAATAATACCAGCGGACCACTTCCTTCGGGTCTTCGTAGCTCTTCGCGAACTCGTCGACTTCCGCGCGGATCTGTTCCGGCTTCGCTTCGAGGCCGTTCGCCTTCACGAGTTCAGCCAGCACGAGGCCCAGCTTCACGCGGCGCTCTGCCTGCTCGGCGAACATTTCGGCCGGGATCGGTGCGTCCTTCGCGTTCGGCACGCCGCGCTGCGCCAGATCCTGACGAGCCATTTCGACGAGACGTTGCTGGTCCTGCTCGATCAGCGCCTTCGGCACGTCGAGTTCGGAAATCTTCAGCAGCGCGTCCATCACCTGGTTCTTGACGATCGACTGCGTGCGACGCTTCGCTTCGCGCTCGAGGTTTTCCTTGATCTCGGCACGCATCTTCGTGAGGTCGCCGTCTTCGATGCCGAGCGACTTCGCGAATTCCGCGTCGATTTCCGGCAGGTGCGGCCACTCGATCTTCTTCATCGTGACCGTGAACTGCGCCGTTTTGCCGGCGACGTCCTTGCCGTGGTAGTCATCCGGGAACTTGAGGTCGAACGTACGCTGTTCGCCGACCTTCAGACCCAGCGCCGCCGTTTCGAATTCCGGCAGCATGCGGCCTTCGCCGAGCACGAACGGGAAATCTTCGGCCGTGCCGCCCTGGAACGCGACGTCGTCGATCTTGCCGACGAAGTCGACCGTCACGCGGTCGCCGTTCTTCGCTGCGGTGTCCGCGCCGCCGTCGCCGTGCTCGCCGGCTTCGCCGCGGGCGTGGTAGTGCACGCGCTGCTTGCGCAGGATGTCCAGCGTGCGGTCGATTTCGGCGTCGCCGATCGACGTGGTCGAGCGCTCGACTTCAGCCGTCGCCAGATCGCCGATCTTCACTTCCGGGTAGACCTCGAACGTCGCGTCGAACGCGTATGCGTCCTCGGCTTGCTCCTGCTTCGGCTCGAAGCTCGGCTGGCCGGCGACGCGCAGGTTCTCCGCGCGGCTGACCGTGAAGAATTCCTGGCCGATCTTGTCGCTCAGCACTTCGGCTTCGACCTGACCCGCGTATTGCTGGGCGACCATCTTCAGCGGCACCTTGCCCGGGCGGAAACCCGGCATGCGCACGGTCTTCGCGAGTTTCTGGATGCGGGCATCGATTTCCTTCTGCACGGTGTCTTTCGGCAAAGAAATCGTCACACGGCGTTCAAGCTTGCCGAGGTTCTCAACAACGTTAGCCATGGCTTCAATCGTCCTAAAATTATTCGAGCGAATCGGGTTTTCCTTGCCGTGCCTGCCTGCAGCGTGAGGTGCGCACACTCACACGCCGCGCCGGAGCGCCACGCCATCCCTGCACGCGCCGGATGGCTAGCGCAAGCGGCTCGGAGCACGGCTTTGGCCGGAAGAATCGACTATTCTAGCAAACAATTTTCCTCGTACCGCCAGATCAGCACGACACGCATGTGTCCCCGCCCTGCCGACGGCCCGATACACGGCCATGTCCGCGGATCGCGGCTATGCCGAGCGGCGTATCCACCCCGGGCTCGCCATCCTGTAAGCTCCGATAGCGTGTGAGCCACCCTCGTGGCTCGACCACCCATTCTTCACACCAATCACGCCTTTCGGAGACACCATGCCGCACCACCCGTCCGCGCCTGTCGTCGTCATCGCGCCCGATTCGTTCAAAGGCTCGCTTTCCGCCGAGCAGGTCGCGGACGCGATCGCCACCGGCATTCGCCGCGCCCGGCCCGACGCGGTCGTGCGCTGCTGCCCGATGGCGGACGGCGGCGAAGGCACGCTCGACGCGATGCTGGCGGGCGGCGGCACGCGGCGCACGTTGCGGGTGGCCGGCGCGTCGCTGGCGGCGCGCGATGCGGCGGTCGGCGTGATCGATGCGCGCACCGCGATCGTCGAGACGGCCGAGATCGTCGGGATTACCGATCCGGTCGGCATGAGCGTGCCGGTCGACGCGCGCAGCACGCGCGGGATGGGCGAGGCGATCCGCGCGCTGCTCGACGACGGCGTGCGCCGCTTCTTCGTCGCGCTCGGCGGCAGCAGCACCAACGACGCCGGTGCCGGGCTGCTCGCGGGCCTCGGCCTGCGGTGCTTCGACGCCGACGGCCAGCCGGTCGAGCCGGTGCCGTCGCGGCTCGCCGACATCGTGCGCATCGACGCGTCGGGGCTCGACCCGCGCCTGACGGAAACGGAATTCGTCGGCATGTCCGACGTCGATAATCCGCTGACGGGCGCGCATGGCGCGACCGCCGTGTTCGGCCCGCAAAAGGGCGTGACGGCCGCACAGGTCGCGCCCCTCGATGCGGCCCTCGCCCGCTTCGCCGACCTGCTCGAAGCCGCACTCGACCGCCGCGGCCGCGAGCTGCCGGGCGCAGGCGCCGCCGGCGGCCTCGGTTTCGCGCTGCACATGCTCGGCGCACGCTTCGAGGCCGGTGCCGAAGTAGTGGCGCGCCAGGTCGGGCTCGACGCCGCACTGGCCGGCGCCGACTGGCTGATCACCGGCGAAGGCCGCTCGGACGTGCAGACGCTGCACGGCAAGGCGCCGTTCATCGCGTGCCGGCACGCGCGGGCTGCCGGCGTACCCGCGTCGCTGCTGTCCGGCGCGATCGACCCGGCCGCGCTGCCGCGCCTGTCCGAGCATTTCTCCGGCTGCTTTTCGCCGGCTCCCGGGCCGATCACGCTCGACGTCGCGATCCGCGACGCGGCCAATCTGCTCGCGAACGAAGCGGAACAGTTGACACGCCTGAAGTACGGTGCACACTGACCGTTGACCCGAGCGCGCGATACAGGAACAATCGGGCCCGCCCTTTTTCTTCAGGATTCGACATGAAAGGCCGTCAAGCCGGGCTCGATCAGTTTCTGACCTATCGCCTCCATGCGCTCACGAAGCGTTCCGACCGCGGGATCGGCGAGGTGTACCGGCACAAGCTCGACATCTCGCTGCCCGAGGCGCGCGTGATCGCCGCCGTCGGCGCATTCGGCCCGTTCTCGATCATGGATCTCGCGCGCCATACCAATCTCGACAAAAGCCAGGCCAGTCGCGCAGCCGAAGCGCTGCTGCGCCAGGGGCTGCTCGAGCGCAGCGCGAGCGACGAAGACGGCCGGATCGTGCTGATCGCACTGACCACCGACGGCCGCGCGCTGCATCGCAAGATCATGCCGATCGTGCGCAAGTGGAACGACGGCTTGCTCGCGTGCCTGTCCGACAGCGAGCGTCAGACGTTCGAGCGGCTGCTCGACAAGGTCGTCGCGCACGCGACCGAGCGCGACGACTGAGCCTCGGCCCCGGCATCGCCGGACGGCCGAGTGCTGCGGGCAGCATTGATCCGACGAATCAGACGGGTCGCCCGAGTCGCGTCACGCGCGATCCGGGCGACCCGTTTTGCATCATGCGGCGGCATCGCGTGAAGCACCCATTGTCGCCTTGCCGATGGCTGGTATTCAGCAGCCTCGCACGCGCTACAACCCGCTGTTCGCCGCGCGCTGACGCAACAATCCGAGCACCGCGTCGCAGTACGGGGTCGGCACGCCAAGCTTGCGGCCGAGCTCCGGAAACACGCCGAGGATCGGCCCGATCTCGAGCGAGCGCCCCGCTTCGAAATCCTGCAGCATCGACGTCTTGAATGCGCCGAGCTTGCGCGTGACCGCGATCCGCTCGGGGCCGCTCATCCCCGTAGACAGACCGAGCTTCGCGCCGATCGCAGCCGCCTCCTCCATCATCCGCAGTGCGAGATCCTGTGTGAACGGATCGTCGAGCAACTGTTCGGCCGTCGAGCCGGTCAGCGCGCTCAGCGGGTTCATGTTCATGTTGCCCCATAGCTTCGTCCAGATCTCGGCCCGAATCGCGGGCGTCGACTCGACGTCGAAACCGCCGGCCGCGAGCGCCGCGGCGAACCGCGCGGTGGCCACGTCGAGCCGCGGATCGGGCGTGCCGACGATCAGCCGGTTGCCGCGCCCGCGACGCACGACGCCCGGCGCATCGGTACTCGACGACAGGTGCACGACGCAGCCGATCGCCTGTGCGGGCGGCAATGCGGCCGACACCGCGCCGGCCGGATCGACCGCATCGAGCGGCACGCCGTCGATCGCCCCTTCCAGCCCGTGCGTGAACCACCACGGCAGCCCGTTCATCGCCGCGACGATCACCGTATCGGGGCCGACCAGCGGCGCAATACGGGCGGCCAGCGCCGGCAGCGCCTGCGCCTTCAGCGCGATCACCACGTAGTCCTGCACGCCGAGCGCGGCCGCATCGTCGCTTGCCCGCACCGGCACCGACGAGGTTGCACCCGCCTCGTCGATCACGCGCACGCCGTGCGTATTCAGCGCGTCGAGCGTCGTGCCGCGTGCGTACGCGCTCACGGTCATGCCGGCTCTCGACAGCGCGGCCGCGAGCAATCCGCCGATCGCGCCGACGCCGACCACCGCCGCGCGCACCGACCCTGAATTCGTGTCGTTCATGATGGCATTCCGTCTGCTGGAAGCTGACGAGCATAACGCTCAATGGTTGCGGACACAACCAATCCGGCAACGCAGTGCGCATCGTGCCGCATCCGTTCGTGCGTTCGTGGGCGTCAGCGCGGCATCCCGCCGGCTTCCATCGCCTCGTCGTCGGTCGCGCCGCCCGTCGCGCCCAGCACGCCGGCAATCTGGCTCTTGTCGTGCATGCCGAGCTTGCGGTACGCGCAGCGCAGGTAGTGACGCACGGTCGTCGGCGAGATTGCCATCTGCTGCGCGACCTCCTTGTGCGAACGCCCGGCGCCGTAATAGCGGATCGCCGCAAGTTCGCGCGGGCTCAGCCGGTCGAGCAGCGAGCGCGGCCGCGCCTCGATCTGGAACAGCCCCGCAACCGGCACGCACTGGATGCGCAGCGCGTCGCCGACGAACGGCTGACCCGACTGGCGTCGCAGGTGCGCGACGAGCGGCTCCGGCACGCGCGCGCCGGCCCACGACGGCCATTCGGTGCGCAGCACGTCGTCGAAACCGTGATCGGCATGGTGCAGCACCCCGAAGTTGTCGCACAGCGCACGCGCCACCGGCGCGACCGTGTCGGCGCGCTCGCGCGTGAGTTGGGCCGCGCGATTGATCGTCAGTGCGGCGGCCAGATGCGGGATCACGTCCTCGAAACACCGCGCGTCGTCGTCGCTGAACGGCCGGTTCAGGCCCTGGCGGTAGATCGACATGAACGTCGTCAGGCCGAAGCGGCGATCGAGCGTACACACGCACATCAATTGCGCGAGCCCGTACTTCACGCACCAGTCGCGAAACCGCGCATCGAGCCCCGGCTCGACGACCGTCAGCCGCACCGCGCGGCCGTGCGCGCCGTGCAACGTGCGGTGCGCGAGCGGATCGCAATCCCGCACGCGCTTCCAGTCGGTGAAGAACGCGTGCGGCAACCGGTACAAAAAGCTGTTGTGCATCACCGGGCCGGTCGGCACATGGGTCGCGACGCCGGTCCACGCGGCATCGAACGGAATGAGCGCCTGCAGCAGCGAAAAGAACCGGCATTCGAATTCGCCGATGGCGGACTGCGCGGCCACCGCGTACAGGTCGAGCAGCATCAGCCCGAGTTCGCGCCGCGGCGCGTCGCCGCGCGCGACGCCGTCGAAATCGGCACGCCGGGACGGCCGCGGCGGCCACGCGAATTCGTCGAGCACGATGGCGGCCGGCACGTCGCGCAGCGCGTCGAGATCCTGCCCGATATCCGTCGTGATCCTCACTTTCCGCTCCCCTGCCCGGTCGGGCTGCTGATATGCGCAACGACACCGGCCGATTATAGCCAGCGGCTTTTTTGGCGGGCCACGGCGCCGGAACGCTCGCCAGTCCCATCCATTTGAACGGTGCGCCGCACGTTGCTGCTGCGCAGCACGGTGCACGGCGCCATCGCGCGGCGTTCATGCCGGGCACCGCGGGTTTTCCGCACCGTTCATCTGGACGACTGTTCGACGGTTTTCCCGCTGCGGACACTGCGTCGCGACAACACCAACGACAAACCGATGCAGCACGGTATGGAGAACCCCTCGTGACGACACCCCGCTTCATCCGCACGGCCGCGGCCGCCGCGACGCTGGCCGCATGCGGCGCCGCGGCGCACGCGCAGTCCGCCCTCACGCTGTATGGCGCGCTCGACGCCGGCGTGCAATACCTGACGCACGCCGACGGGCATCGTTCGGCCGTGCGGTTGCAGAACTACGGCATCCTGCCTTCACAGGTCGGGATCAAGGGTCACGAGGATCTCGGCGGCAGCTGGCGCGCGCTGTTCAAGCTCGAACAGGGCCTCAACCTCAACGACGGCACCGCGACCGTGCCCGGCTACGCGTTCTTCCGCGGCGCATACGTCGGCATCGCGGGGCCGGTCGGCACCGTCACGCTCGGCCGCCAGTTCAGCGTGCTGTTCGACAAGACGCTGTTCTACGACCCGCTCTGGTACGGGTCGTACAGCGGCCAGGGCGTGCTCGTGCCGATGAACGCGAACTTCATCGACCATTCGGTCAAATACCAGTCGCCGACGTTCGCCGGCTTCGACGTCGAGGCGCTCGCCGCGACCGCCGGCGTCGCCGGCAATACGCGCGCCGGACGCGTGCTCGAGCTCGGCGGCCAGTACACGAGCAACGGCCTGTCGGTCGGCGCAGTGCTGCACCAGGCGCACGGCGACGTATCGGCGGCCGACGACGTGTCCGCGCGGCGTCGCGAACTCGGCACGCTCGCCGCGCGCTATGCGTTCGCCACGCTGCCGCTCACCGTCTATGCCGGCGTCGAGCGCCTCACCGGCGACCTCGACGCGGCCCGCACGATCGTCTGGGGCGGCGCGCGCTACCTGACGTCGAACGGAATCGGCCTGAACGCGGGCGTCTACCACACCGATTCGCACACGCCGGCGATCGGCCATCCGACGCTGTTCATCGCGAGCACCACGTATGCACTGTCGAAACGCACCGTCGCCTACGTGAACCTCGGCTATGCGCACAACAGCGGCCAGAGTTCGCAGACCGTCTACGAATACGACCCCACGCCGCTCGCCGGCGCGTCGCAGTTCGGCGCGATGGTCGGCATGTACCACCTGTTCTGATTCCTTCAACGAGACCCCGCCATGAAGACCCTGTCCCCGGATGCCTCACTCTCGCCTGACGGCCGCGCGTCGACGTTCGCGCGCTCGACGCTGGTCGCGCTCGTCGTGTTCGCGGCCATCACGCCGCTGTTGCTGCTCGTGGCGCCCGCCGTCGCCGGTCAGCTCGCGACGCAACTCGGCTTGTCCGCGTCGCAGATCGGCACCTACTTCTTCGTGGAACTCGGCGCGTTCAGCCTCGCGACCGTGCCGTCGTACCTGTGGCTCGGCCGCATCGACGCGCGCCGCGTCGCCGCGTTCGCCGTCGCGCTGTTCGGCGCGGGCAACCTGCTGACCGCGCTGTGGATGCCGGGCTTCGCCGCGCTGCTCGCGCTGCGCGCCGTCACCGCGCTCGGCGGCGGCTCGCTGATGGTGCTCTGCATGACGAGCGCGGCGACGAGCCAGAACAGCGACCGCGTGTACGGCCTGTGGGTCGTCGGCCAGTTGGTCGCGGGCGCGATCGGCCTGTTCGTGTTGCCGCACGTGTTCACCGCGTTCGGACTGCGCGCGCTGTACGTCGCGCTCGCCGGGCTCGCGCTGCTCGCGGCGCCGCTGTCGCGCGGCTTTCCGTCGTCGCTCGGCACGTGGACGGCATCCCCGCACACCGCGCGCGGCGACGCGCCACCCACGCCGCGACCCTTCGTCGTGCTCGCCATCGGCGCGGTGCTGACGTTCTATCTCGCGATCGGCAGCGTGTGGACGTTCGCGAGCCGCGCGGCGGCCGAGGCCGGGCTCGACCCGCAGACGACCGGCAACGTGCTCGCGATCGCGAGCGTAATGGGCATTGCCGGCGCGGCGCTCGCGTCGTGCGCGGGCGGCCGGCTCGCCCGGCGCGCGATGCTGGCGGCCGGTTACGCGCTGCTCGCGGCATCGCTCGTCGCGCTCGCCGCGATGCGTGACACCGGCGGCTACGGCGCGGCGATCTTCGCGTTCAAGTTCGCGTGGACCTTCGTGCTGCCGTTCATCCTCGCGACGGTCGCGCAGATCGACACGTCGGGCCGCCTCGTCGCGACGCTCAATTTCGTGATCGGCGCGGGGCTCGCCGCCGGCCCGCTGCTGGCCGGCCTGATGCTCGACGCCGGCGGCTCGATGCGCGCGCTGTTCGTGGCCGCGACGGCCGTCGCGATCGTGTCGTTCGCCGCGCTGCGCCACATCGATCGCCGCGCACGCTCTTCCGTTTCCTCCCAACCGTGACAGGTCACGCATCCATGAATCGCACTGCCTTCTTCACCGACGAACGCACTTTCTGGCATACCGGCGGCACGCACGCGCTGTTCTTCCCAGTCGGAGGCTGGGTCCAGCCGCCGTCGAGCGCGGGCTACGCGGAATCGCCCGATTCGAAGCGCCGCTTCCTGTCGCTCGTGCAAGCGTCGGGTCTGGCCGCGCAGCTCGACCTGCATGGCGCCGAGCCCGCGACGACGGCCGACCTGCTGCGCATTCATCCGGCGCACTATCTCGATGCATTTCGCGCGCTGAGCGACGCGAACGGCGGCGACCTCGGCGATCTCGCGCCATTCGGCAAGGGCAGCTACGAGATCGCCGCGCTGTCGGCCGGTCTCGCGATCGCGGCGGTCGATGCGGTCGTCGGCGAGCGCGCGGCGAATGCGTTCTCGCTGTCGCGGCCGCCCGGCCATCACTGCCTGCGCGACCGCCCGATGGGCTTCTGCATGCTCGCGAACATCCCGGTCGCGATCGAGGCCGCGCGCGCGAAGCACGGCATCGAGCGCGTCGCGGTGATCGACTGGGACGTGCATCACGGCAACGGCACGCAGTCGATCTACTACGACGATCCCGATACGCTGACGATCTCGCTGCACCAGGATCGCTGCTTCCCGCCCGGCTACAGCGGCGCGGACGATCGCGGCGAAGGCGCGGGCATCGGCGCGAACCTGAACGTGCCGCTGCTCGCGGGCAGCGGCGACGACGCGTACCGGTATGCGTTCGAGCGGATCGTGCTGCCGGCGCTCGGGGGTTTCCGCCCCGAGCTGATCGTCATCGCGAGCGGCCTCGATGCGAGCGCGGTCGATCCGCTCGCGCGCATGCAGTTGCATACCGACAGCTACCGGTTCATGACGCGCGCGGTGAAGGAAGCCGCGCAGCGCCATTGCGGCGGGCGGCTCGTGATCGTTCACGAAGGCGGCTATTCGGAGGCGTACGTGCCGTTCTGCGGGCTCGCGATCGTCGAGGAACTGGCCGGCATCCGCACCGAGGTCACCGATCCGATGCTCGACCTGGCGATCGCGCAGCAGCCGGGCCCGCGGTTCGTCGCGTTCCAGCGCGCACTGCTCGACGAACTGGCCGCGTCGTTCGGGTTGTAACGCGCGGGAACGGACGTGACGGCGCCGGCCACGCCGGCCCTTGCGCGATCCGTGCGGATGGGGTTTCCTGTGTCTTTACCCCTGTTCCGGCACGAGGCCGCACTCTTCCGATGAAATCGTCCCCGCGCGACAACAACGACAACACCAAAACGCGCCGCCAGCCGTCGAAGCTGGCCCTGAACATCGCCGCCGTGACGGTCGGGCTCATCACGTTCGCGATCGGTGCAGCGTGGGTGATCTATAGCTGGGTCGTCGATCGCGAAGCGCAGTATTTCGCGATTCCGCTGGTGTTCTCGGTACCGGTGATCGTGGCCGTCGCGATCCGCAGCTTCTGGGAATAGGCGCGCCGGAAACGACGAAGCGCCGCGGTCAGGCGACGCGCGGCGCTTCGTATCGTGTTTGCTTCAGTTGAAGCGGCGCGCTCCGCGATCCGCTTGCCAGCGAATCACAGGGCAGGCAGCGGACACGGATTCGGGGCCGCGCCCTGATATCCGCCGGCGACGGCACCCAGCGCGGCGCCGGCCGCCAACGTGCCGAGCGTTTTCAGCACACCCTCGGTCGACAGCGGCTGGCCGTTGCCCGATATTGGGCGCCCCGAGTACGCGGTGCATGCCGACGACGACGCGACCGTCTTCACGGGTTTGGCGCTCCACGCGATATTGTCGGCAGGCGTATTAGCGAAGGCCGGCGCGGCCAGCATCAGCGCCAGAAGGGAAATCGGGATACGGAAGGTGTGTTGCATCGGTGGCCCCTCGGTGTCGTCGTGCTGTTTGTATGAAAAGCGAGCACGATATTACACGCGGCCGATTGCTCGGACGAGGCCCGGATGCGTGGCGAGGAAGCCGGCATCAACAAAAAAGCGCTGCGGTCAGCCGACCGGCAGCGCTTTTTCGCGAACGGCCCCTGACAGGGTACGTTCAATTTCTGGTGCGTGAGGCCGGACTCGAACCGGCACACCCTTGCGGGCGTCAGGACCTAAACCTGGTGCGTCTACCAATTTCGCCACTCACGCGCATTTCCGTCGCCTGATCGCGCGGGACGCAAGATGCGTGCTCCACGCGCCCGGGACTTCACGCCGGCCCGAAAACCGGCACGCCCGATCAGGCGAGCGCGAGATTCTACCCGATCCGTGCGGCGTTGTCTCGCCCCGCCGGCGCCCGTCGTGCCGCGGTGCTAGAATGCCGCGCTCGACGTTTCGGCAGCGCGCCGCCGCGCGTCCCCCGAACCTGCCCCACCCGATCTCGCCCGTGAACTTCGACGACTACTGTCAGCAAAAGGCCGCCCCCGCCGGCTCCAGCGTCTACTACGCGCTGCGCCAGGCGCCGCTCGCCACGCAGCCGCGCCTGACCGCGCTGTTCGCGCTGCGCCGCGAACTCGAGGAAACCGTCAAGGAAACCAGCGATCCGACCGTCGGACACACGAAGCTCGCGTGGTGGCACAAGGAACTCGCCGCACTGGCCGACGGGCAGCCTTCGCACCCGGTCACGAAGGCGCTCGCACAGCATCATCCGGCGATCGCCGCCGAAGCCGACGCACTGCGCACGCTCGTCAATGGTTACGGGATGGATCTCGAACAGGCGCGCTACCTCGACTTCGCGAACCTGCAGCGCTATATCGCGCAGGTCGGCGGCACCTTCGCGTCGCTGGTCGCGCGCGCCAGTTCGGCGAACCCGGCCGACCCGCAGCCGTGGGCCGCGGACGTCGGCCGCGCGCTGATGCTCGCGCAATTCGTGCAGGAGCTCGGCAACGACGCGCGCCACGGCCGCATCTATCTGCCGATCGACGAACTGCAGCGCTACAACGTGACCGCGGCCGATCTGCTGAATCGCCGCTACAGTCCGGCCTTCACCGAATTGCTGCAATTCCAGACGACCCGCGCGCGCGACGCGCTCGCGGCGGCCGATGCGGCGATTCCCGCCGCCGAACGCCGCGCGCAGCGCACACTGCGGGCGCAAATCGCGCTGGCCGGCGCGCTGCTCGACGAAATCGCGCGCGACGGCTACCAGGTGCTGCACCAGCGCATCGCGCTGACACCGATCCGCAAGCTGTGGATCGCGTGGCGCGCCGCGCGTCGCCGCTGAGCGGCCCGCATCACGCCTTCAGCAGCGGCAGCGTGTCGAAACGCTGCTGCAGCACGCGCGTCGCATCGAGCCCCCACCAGGACCCGAGCACGGTCGCGTAAAGCTGGCGGAAATCGACCGCGACCGGCAGGTTGCCGTTGCCGTCGAGCCGCCCGAGCGCCGGCGGCGCACCGTACAGCCCGCCCGCCACGCGGCCGCCCATCACGAAATGCGGCGCGGCCGTGCCGTGATCGGTGCCGTTGCTCTGGTTCTCGCGCACGCGCCGCCCGAATTCCGCATACGTCATCACGAGCGTCTCGTTCCAGCGCCCGAGTTCGATCAACGCCGCGCGCATCGCACTCATCCCTTCCGCGAACTGCTTGAGCAGCGCGGCCTGCTGCCCCGGCTGGTTCTGGTGCGTGTCGAAACCGTTGAGCGTCAGGCGCAGCACCGCGACCCCATCCTGCGCGCCGGGCCCGGACGCTTCGCACGCGGCCAGCACCTGCATCGCGGTCTTGACCGACGTGCCGAACGCGCCGGCCGGAAAGGCCGTCCTGAATTCCCGCATCCCGCCGCGCGGGCGCAGCCGGTCGGCCGCCTTCACGATGTCGTTCTCGACGTCGATGATGTGCGCGAGCGCCGGGTTCTGCTCGCGCAGCGACGACGGCTCGGCGAGCCGGGCCGCGCGGATGAACTGCGCGGGATTGACGAGTGCGATCGCGCGCGCGCCGTTCGACAGCGGTCCCATCTCGGCGCTGCCGAGCACGACGCCGTCCGCGGCGAAACCGGGCGGCACGGGCGCTTGCGCGAACGTGCGCGTGAGCCAGCCTTCGTGCAGGTACTGATCGGAGCGCGACGCGGTGTCCCAGATCTCGATCGAACGGAAATGCGACAGGTTCGGCTGCGGATAGCCGACACCCTGCACGATCGCGACCTGTCCGTCGCGCCACAGCGGCATCAGCGGCGCGAGCGACGGGTGCAGCCCCGTCTGCGCGTCGAACTGCAGCACCTGCTCGCGCTTGATGCCGATGCCGCGCCGGAACTGGTAGTACAGCGGGTCGGCATACGGCACCACCGTGTTGAGGCCGTCGTTGCCGCCCTTCAGCTCGACGAGGATCAGCACGTTCGCATACCCGGCCGCGGCCTTGCGCCCCGCCTGCGTCGCGGCGGCCGCCATCGCGGGCGCTTGCCACATCGACACGCCGGCCGCCGCCGCGGCGCCCGTCAGCGTCAGAAAATCACGTCGGTTCATCGCACATCCTTTGGTTCGCCGCCCGGCGCATTGGCCGCGGCGACTGTCCGCTTCGTCGTCGTTCGCATCATTTCAGTTGATAGGCCGGATCCATCAGCAGCGCCTCGAGATACGCGCTGCCGGTCGAATCCGTGTCGATCGCCGCGACCGGCGAGAGTTGCAGCACCGCGTGCTGCAACTGCAGCTCGGTCGACAATCCGGCGATCGCCTGCGGCCGTGCCCGATACTGGGCCAGCCAGCGCTCGAGGTCGAAACGCAGTCCGCCGCGCGCGGGCTTCGCCGGCGTGCCGCGCACGCCGACGGCGGACGCTGTGTCGACCACCGGCATCGCATGCGCACGCGCGTTCGGCGGCGGCGCGATCGGACGAGCCGGCGGTCGCATCCCGGCCGTCTCGGTCGCGCGGAACAACTGCTCGACGAACTGCTTGCGCGACAGCAGCGTGGTGCTGTTGATCCACAGCGCGCCGCCCGGCCAGCCCTTCACGTTCGGCGGATAGAACAGGTTCTGTCCGAGCGTGCGCACGGTGTCCGCGAGCATCTGCGGATCGCCGTACGCCACGTCGAACAGCCGCACCGACCCGACGACGAATTCCGCCGGCGACTTGACCAGCACGCCGCGGTTGCGCGGATCCCAGAACGCGTCGGTCGACCACAGCGCGGCCAGCGCCGCGCGAATGTCGTAGCCGCTCGCGCGAAACCGTTCGGCCACCGCATCGAGCGCGCCGGGCTCCGGCGTATCGGACACGAACTCGCGCCACAGCTTGCCGGCGATGAAGCGCGCGGTGCCCGGCCGCTTCAGCAGGATGTCGAGAAAGCCGTCGCCGTCGAACGGCCCGGTTTCGCCGAGGATGGTCTTGTCGCCGGCATCGTGCCACTCGGGCCGCACCACGAAGCGCAGCGTGTCGGGATCGACGGTCCAGCCCGTCATCGCGCGCGCGGCTTCGGTCACGTCGTATTGCGTGTAGTGCCCTTCGCCGAGCGTGAACAGCTCCATCACCTCACGCGCGAAATTCTCGTTCGGCCGCCCCTTGCGATTGCTCGCGCCGTCGAGATACTGGAGCATCGCCGGGTCCTTCGCGACCGCATGCAGCAGCGTGCCGAAGTTGCCGAGCGCCTCGCGGCGAAACAGCGCGTTCTGCGCGGCCATCGTCTGCGGGTACGGCACCTTGTCCTGCCCGGACGTGAAATGCCCATGCCAGAACAGCGTCATGCGTTCGGTGAGCGGCGACGGCGTCGCGACCATCTCGTTGACCCAGGCCGCCCGCAACGCATCGTAGCGGCGATTGCGCTCGCGCTGCTCGTCGCGCCGCATGTCGGGCGTCAGCGCCTGACGCTGCGCGCGCGTGGGCGGCGGCTCGGCGAGCCAGTCGGGCCACGCCGTGACGGGTTCGTGTCGCGCGCTGCCGAGCGTGTCGGCCACGACCTGCGCGCGCGTCATGCCGACGATGCGCGCGACCTCGGCGGGCGCGGGAGAGAAACCGGTGCGACTCAGGAAAAACAGCGCGTCGTCGGCATCGAGCGGCGACTGCATGGCAGGCGACGGCGCCGGTGCGGCAGCGTTCGCTTTCATCGTCATGGACTCCCGGAACGCACCGGCGGTGCGGATGCCCGTACAACGGCATTCGGCAGCCGAAAGTTGACGGAAAAAGTGCTACGAATTCTTTCCGCGCGGAGATTTCCGCGCAAGGCGAACGACGGCACACATCAGCGTTTGTACAACTCGCGAACGGCGTCTTCGATGTGCTGGCGTAACAGGTGCCGCTCTTCGGGCGTCATGTGCCCGTCGCGGCGGCGCTGTTCGAGATCGGGAGGCACGGCGGAACGGACCGTCATATCGGCGGCGCGATCGGGCTGCGGCGCTTTGCCGCGCGGCAGCTTGCGCGACGATGCGCCCTGCTCGGGGCGCTGCGCATACGCGAAGTTCGACGCATACGGACCGGCAAGCGCGATCGTCAGCATCAGTGCAATCCGGGCAGATCGCATGACCGTCCTCGCTTCTTTGGTCGATTTGTTCCCTTCGTCACGCGGCAACCGGTTACCTCTGGTACTTGAAAAACCCTGCGGAATTCGGGTGTACAAAGATGAAAGATGGAGTGCAGGGGAGTATCTACCGAATTTCGGCTTCGAGTAAAGGAATCTCTATAGCCTGCCTTTACTCGGCGCGACACTACGGGTAAATTTTGTAACCGACTGTAACGCACGAAAATCCCCGGCCGTGCGTCAATTCCCATTCGCGATAAGATGCCGATCATGGAAACGAAAAACCCCTCCAAGATTCTCGTCGTCGACGACGACCCTCGCCTGCGCGATCTGCTGCGCCGCTATCTCGGCGAACAGGGTTTCAACGTCTACGTCGCGGAAAACGCGACCGCGATGAACAAGCTCTGGGTGCGCGAGCGTTTCGACCTGCTCGTGCTCGACCTGATGCTGCCCGGCGAAGACGGCCTGTCGATCTGCCGCCGGCTGCGCGGCAGCAACGACCGCACGCCGATCATCATGCTCACCGCGAAGGGCGAGGACGTCGATCGCATCGTCGGCCTCGAGATGGGCGCCGACGATTACCTGCCGAAGCCGTTCAACCCGCGCGAACTGGTCGCGCGCATTCACGCGGTGCTGCGCCGCCAGGCGCCGGCCGAACTGCCGGGCGCCCCGTCGGAAACCACCGAGGTGTTCGAGTTCGGCGAATTCTCGCTGAATCTCGCCACCCGCACGCTGACGAAATCCGGCCAGGAAATTCCGCTGACCACCGGCGAATTCTCGGTGCTGAAAGTGTTCGCGCGTCATCCGCGCCAGCCGCTGTCGCGTGAAAAGCTGATGGAGCTCGCCCGCGGCCGCGAATACGAAGTGTTCGACCGCAGCCTCGACGTGCAGATCTCGCGCCTGCGCAAGCTGATCGAACCCGATCCGGGCAGCCCGCGCTTCATCCAGACCGTCTGGGGCCTCGGCTACGTGTTCATCCCGGACGGCGCCGCCTGAGCTTTTTCCTTCCCGGCTTCGCCCCGTCCACGGCCCGTCCCATGCGTATCGACCGGCGCCTTTTGCAGCTCGCGTTCGGCGGGCTGTTCTGGCGCACCTTCCTGCTGATCGCGCTGCTGATCTCGGTCAGTCTCGCCGCGTGGTTCCAGAGCTTTCGCGTGATCGAGCGCGAGCCGCGTGCGCAGCGCGTCGCGCTCCAGCTCGTCGCGGTCGTGAAGCTCACGCGCACCGCCCTGCTCTATTCCGATCCCGACTTGCGGCGCGCGCTGCTGCAGGATCTCGAGAGCAACGAGGGCGTGCGCGTGTACCCGCGCGAGAAAACCGACAAGTTCAAGCTGCAGCCCGACGAATCACTGAATCGCCTGATCGAACACGACATCCGCAGCCGTCTCGGCGACGATACCGTGATCGCGCAGTCGGTCAACGACATTCCCGGCGTGTGGATCAGCTTCAAGATCGACGACGACGATTACTGGGTCGCGCTCGACCGCGACCAGCTCGACAACGTCACGGGCCTGCAGTGGGCCGGCTGGGGGCTGTTCGCGCTCGCGCTGTCGCTGTTCGGCTCCGCATTCATCACGAGCCTCGTGAACCGGCCGTTCTCGCGGCTCGCACTCGCCGCGCGCCAGGTCGGTTCGGGCCAGGCGCCCGAGCCGCTGCCCGAACGCGGGATGGGCGTCGCGGCCGAAACCAACCGCAGCTTCAACCAGATGGTGCGCGACCTCGAACAACTCGAGGCCGATCGCGCGCTGATGCTCGCGGGCATCTCGCACGACCTGCGCACGCCGCTCGCGCGGCTGCGGCTCGAAACCGAGATGAGCCCGTCCGACCAGGCGACCAAGGACGCGATGGTCGACGACATCGAACAGATGGACCGCATCATCGCGGCCTTCATCGACTACGCGCGCCCGTCGCAGCGCAAGCCCGAGCCGGTCGACCTGTCGTCGATCGCGCACGAAGTCGCCGCGCGCGTGTCGGGCGAGGACGGCGTCGAGATCCGTACGCGGCTCGCGCCGAGCGCGATCATCGAAGCCGACGAAACCGACATGCGCCGCGTGATCGGCAATCTCGTCGAGAATGCGCGCAAATACGGCCAGAGCAAGCAGGACGGCATCTCGCGCATCACGCTCGAGACGCGTGTGTCGCATGCGCGCGTCGAGTTGTCGGTGAGCGACGAAGGCCCCGGCATCCCCGAGGATCAACTGCCGCTCGTGATGCGGCCGTTCTATCGCGTCGACACCGCGCGCACCAAGGCGGACGGCACGGGCCTCGGGATGGCGATCGTGCTGCGGCTCGTCGGCCGCTACCGCGGCGCGCTGCGCCTGCGCAACCGCCACCCGGACGCCGGCCTCGAAGTCACGCTCGAATTCCCCGGCGCCGGCAAGGCGCGTGCGACCGCGTGACGCGTTCGCGCACGCATCTTGCGCGTCACACTATCGGCGCGGTTGACAAAAGCTATGAGGGTCGTTAGTCAAAATCTATTGAAGCGCCTTACTAATAGTGTTATAGTTTTCCCCATGCTGTCACATCATCGTTGCAGCACCGAGGTAGCTTGACTCAGTCTTCTTCCCAACTCACACAGGAGTATCCGCATGAAAACCGTGGGCGATAAACTCGAAGCTTTCACCGTCGTAGCCGCGAAGCCGGGCTTCAATAATCACGAGGAAAACGGCCAGTCAGCGTTCGAGACCGTCACCGAAGCGTCGTTCCCGGGCAAGTGGAAGATCATCTACTTCTATCCGAAGGATTTCACGTTCGTGTGCCCGACGGAAATCGTCGAATTCGCGAAGCTCACGAAGCAGTTCGAAGAGCGCGACGCCGTCCTGCTCGGCGGCAGCTCGGACAACGAATTCGTGAAGCTCGCATGGCGCCGTGAACACAAGGATCTCGACAAGCTGAACCACTACTCGTTCGGCGACGTCAAGGGCGAACTGATCGACCAGCTCGGCGTGCGCGACAAGGAAGCCGGCGTGGCCCTGCGTGCAACGTTCATCGTCGACCCGGACAACACGATCCAGCACGTTTCGGTGAACAACCTGAACGTCGGCCGTAGCCCGGAAGAAGTCCTGCGCATTCTGGACGGCCTGCAAACGGACGAACTCTGCCCGTGCAACCGCGCAGTCGGCGGCGCAACGCTGTAAGCGTAGCAATGCACGAAGCCCGCGGCGCACGTCCTGCCTGCGGGCTTTTTTAACGGCCAACCCATAGGAGATATCAATGGAATTCATCGACTCGATTAAGGCACGTATCCCCGACTACGCGAAGGACATTCGCCTGAACCTCGACGGCACGATCTCGCGCTCGTCGCTCGAAGGCACCGACGCGGTCGGCGTGGCGCTGGCGGCGGCCATCGCGGCGAAGAGCACGGTGCTCGTGAAGACGATCCGCGAAGCCGGCGTGCTGTCGCCCGAAGAGACGAACGCCGTGCTGACGGCGGCCGCGCTGATGGGGATGAACAACACCTGGTATCCGTATGTCGAGATGGCCGACGACGCCGACCTGAAGACGCAGCGCGCCGAACTGCGGATGGGCGCGTATGCGACGCACGGCGGCGTCGACAAGCGCAAGTTCGAGATGTACGCGCTCGCCGCGTCGATCGTCGGCAAGTGCCACTTCTGCGTGAAGTCGCACTATGCGCTGCTGAAGAACGAGCAAGGCATGACCGTCACGCAACTGCGCGACGTCGGCCGCATCGCGTCGGTGATCAACGCCGCCGCGCAGGTGATCGCCGCCGAAGGCGAATAAGCGATCCGGCCGCGCGGCCGTGAGCCACGCCTGCTGTAAACGAAAATGCCACGCATTCGCGTGGCATTTTTCATTTTGGCGGCACGGCGTGCAGCGTGCAGCGTGAACCGCACGCCGCCACGGCCAGACGTCAGCCGCCCTGCTTCACCAGCAGCGCGGCGGCCTGCGCCTCGATCCCCTCGCCGCGGCCGAGATAGCCGAGCTTCTCGTTGGTCTTCGCCTTCACGTTCACGCGCTCGAGCGGCAGCCCGAGATCCGCCGCGATGTTCGCGCGCATCCCGTCGATATGCGGCGCGAGCTTCGGCGCTTGCGCGATCACGGTACTGTCGACGTTCTGGATCGTGAAGCCGGCCGCCTTCACGCGCTCGGCGCACGCGCGCAGCAGCACGCGGCTGTCCGCGCCCTTGAATGCCGCGTCCGCGTCGGAGAAATGGCGGCCGATGTCGCCGAGCGCCGCCGCGCCGAACAGCGCGTCGGTGATCGCATGCAGCAGCACGTCCGCGTCCGAGTGACCGAGCAGGCCGCGCTCGTACGGAATCGTCACGCCGCCGATGATGAGGGGGCGCCCTTCGACGAGCTGGTGCACGTCATAGCCTTGTCCGATTCTGAAATCCATGCGTAATCCGGTTTGAGATGGGGGAAAGTCAGGAAGCGTTCGCGGGACGCGCGAGGATCGCCTCCGCGAGCGCGAAATCTTCCGGGTACGTGACCTTGAAGTTGCGCAGGCTGCCCTGCACGACGCGCGGCGTGTGGCCGGCCCATTCGATCGCGCTGGCTTCGTCGGTCAGGTCGTGCCCTTCGCGCTGCGCCTGCAGGATCGCTTCGCGCAGCATGCCGATGCGGAACATCTGGGGGGTCTGCGCCTGCCACAGTGCGTCGCGCGACTCGGTGCGCGCGATCGCGTCGCCGCCGGCCGGCACCCGCTTGAGCGTGTCGGCCACCGGCAGCGCGACGATCCCGCCGACCGGGTCGTCCTTAAGCGTCGCGACGAGCGTGCGGATCAGCTCGGGCGTGATGCCCGGGCGCGCGGCGTCGTGCACCAGCACCCAGTCGTGGTCGGTCGCGCCGAATTCGGCCAGTTCCAGCAGCCCGTTGAGTACCGACGCCTGCCGCGAGCCGCCGCCGCAGCGGCGCACCGCGAAGCGCAGGCCCGCGAAGCGGCGTGCATCGAAATGGGAATCGTCGGGCGCGAGCACGACCAGCGTCTGCGCGAACTCGCTGCACGCGTCGAACGCGGCGAGCGTGTAGTGCAGCAGCGCGCGGCCGGCCAGCGTGCGGTATTGCTTCGGCACGGCCGAACCGGAACGGCTGCCCGTGCCGGCGCAGGGAATCAGGGCAAAAAGTCGGGGAGTCACGAAAGGAAACGCCGGAAAGGTGAAATCGAGAAGCGGATTTTATAATAGGTCTTTCGTCTCGACCGGCGCACCGCGCTGCGCCCGTGCACGCCACCCCTGTCGTCCCTATGCCAGATAACGCTTCCATCCCGTCCGCTTCACCCGTTGCCCGCGTCAAGCCAGGCCAGCGTTTCGCCTTCGACGGCGCGCACGGCTCCGCCGACGCGCTCGCCATCGCCCGTTATCTCGCCGACAACCGCCAGGACGTGCCGCTCCTCGCGGTGATCTGCGCGAACGCGGTCGACGCGCAGCGGCTGTCGCAGGAAATCCGCTACTTCTCGCCCGACGCGCGCGTGCGCCTGCTGCCCGACTGGGAAACGCTGCCGTACGACACGTTCTCGCCGCACCAGGACCTCGTGTCCGAGCGGCTGGCCACGCTGCACGACCTCGGCGAGGGCCGCTGCGACATCCTGCTCGTGCCCGCCACCACCGCGCTGTACCGGATGCCGCCCGCGTCGTTCATGGCCGCGTACACGTTCGCGTTCGCGCAGGGCGAGCGGCTCGACGAGGCGAAGCTGAAGGCCCAGCTCACGCTGGCCGGCTACGAGCACGTGAGCCAGGTCGTGCGCCCCGGCGAATACTGCGTGCGCGGCTCGCTGATCGACCTGTACCCGATGGGCTCGCCGCTGCCGTACCGGATCGACCTGTTCGACGACCAGGTCGATTCGATCCGCGCGTTCGATCCCGACACGCAGCGCAGCCTCTACCCGGTGCGCGACGTGCGCCTGCTGCCCGGCCGCGAGTTCCCGTTCGACGAAGCCGCGCGCACGGCCTTCCGCAGCCGCTGGCGCGAAACCTTCGAAGGCGACCCGAGCCGCGCGCCGATCTACAAGGACATCGGCAACGGCGTGCCGTCGGCCGGCATCGAGTATTACCTGCCGCTGTTCTTCGACGAGACGGCCACGCTGTTCCACTACCTGCCGCAGGACGCGCACCTCGTGTTCACCGGCGACCTCGAAGCGTCGATCCGCCGCTTCACGGCCGATACGAAGCAGCGTCACGCGTTCCTCGCGCACGATCGCGAGCGGCCGATCCTCGAGCCGCAGCGGCTGTTCCTGTCCGACGAGGATTTCTTCGCATTCGCGAAGCCGTTCGCGCGCGTCGTGCTGCCCGCGCAGCCGGCCGGCGGCTGGGCGACCGCCCTGCCCGAACTCACCGTCGACCGCCATGCGGACGATCCGCTCGCGTCGCTGCGCACGTTCGTCGAATCGTCGGGCAAGCGCGTGCTGCTGACGGTCGAATCGGCCGGCCGTCGGGAAACGATCCTGCAACTGCTCGCCGAACATCACCTGCGGCCGTCGTCGAACGACGATTTCGCGAGCTGGCTGGCGAGCGATGCGCGCTTCGCGCTCGGCGTCGCGCCGCTCGCGAACGGTTTCGCGGTGCCGGGCGAAGGCTATGCGATCGTCACCGAAACCGAGCTGTACGGCGCGCTCGGCCGCCGCGCGGGCCGCCGCCGGCAGGAACAGGCGAGCAACGTCGACGCGATGGTGCGCGACCTGTCCGAGCTGAAGGTCGGCGACCCGGTCGTCCACGCGCAGCACGGCATCGGCCGCTACATGGGCCTCGTGTCGATGGATCTCGGCGAAGGCGAGACCGAATTCCTGCATCTCGAATACTCGGGCGACAGCAAGCTCTACGTGCCCGTCGCGCAACTGCACGTGATCTCGCGCTACAGCGGCGCCGATCCCGACAGCGCGCCGCTGCACGCACTCGGCTCCGGCCAGTGGGAGCGCGCGAAGCGCAAGGCCGCGCAGCAGATCCGCGACACGGCCGCCGAGCTGCTGAACCTGTACGCGCGCCGCGCGGCCCGTGAAGGCCACGCGTTCTCGCTCGACCCGCGCGACTACGTGAAATTCGCCGAAAGCTTCGGCTTCGAGGAAACGCCCGACCAGGCCGCGGCGATCGCGGCCGTGATCGGCGACATGACGAGCGGCAAGCCGATGGACCGCCTCGTGTGCGGCGACGTCGGCTTCGGCAAGACCGAGGTCGCGCTGCGTGCGGCGTTCATCGCGGTGCTGGGCGGCAAGCAGGTCGCGCTGCTGTCGCCGACCACGCTGCTCGCCGAGCAGCACACGCAGACCTTCGCGGACCGCTTCGCGGACTGGCCGGTGCGCATCGTCGAGCTGTCGCGCTTCAAGACCGCGAAGGAAGTGAACGCGGCGATCGCGCAGATCAACGAAGGCAGCGTCGACATCGTGATCGGCACGCACAAGCTGCTGTCGTCGGACGTGCAGTTCAAGCGTCTCGGCCTCGTGATCATCGACGAGGAACACCGCTTCGGCGTACGCCAGAAGGAAGCGCTGAAGGCGCTGCGCGCGGAAGTCGACGTGCTGACGCTCACCGCGACGCCGATCCCGCGTACGCTCGGGATGGCGCTCGAAGGGCTGCGCGATTTCTCGGTGATCGCGACCGCGCCGCAGAAGCGGCTCGCGATCAAGACCTTCGTGCGCCGCGAGGAAGAAAGCGTGATCCGCGAGGCGATGCTGCGCGAGCTCAAGCGCGGCGGCCAGGTGTACTTCCTGCACAACGAAGTCGAGACGATCGAGAACCGCAAGGCGATGCTCGAGGCGCTCGTGCCCGAGGCGCGCATCGTGATCGCGCACGGCCAGATGCACGAGCGCGAACTCGAACGCGTGATGCGCGATTTCGTCGCGCAGCGCGCGAACGTGCTGCTGTGCACGACCATCATCGAGACCGGCATCGACGTGCCGAGCGCGAACACGATCATCATGCACCGCGCGGACAAATTCGGCCTCGCGCAGCTTCACCAGTTGCGCGGCCGCGTCGGCCGCTCGCACCACCAGGCGTATGCGTACCTGCTGGTGCACGATCCGCAGTCGCTGACCAAGCAGGCGCAGCGCCGGCTGGAAGCGATCCAGCAGATGGAGGAACTGGGCTCGGGCTTCTATCTCGCGATGCACGACCTGGAGATCCGCGGCACCGGCGAAGTGCTCGGCGACAAGCAGTCGGGCGAAATCCACGAGATCGGCTTCCAGCTCTATACGGACATGCTGAACGACGCGGTGAAGGCGCTGAAGAACGGCAAGGAGCCCGACCTCACCGCCCCGCTCGCCGCGACGACCGAAATCAACCTGCATGCGCCCGCCATCCTGCCGGCCGACTACTGCGCGGACGTGCAGGAGCGGTTGTCGCTGTACAAGCGGCTCGCGAACTGCGAGCACGGCGACGCGATCGACGGCATCCAGGAAGAGCTGATCGACCGTTTCGGCAAGCTGCCGCCGCAGGCGCACGCGCTCGTCGAGACGCACCGGCTGCGGATCGCCGCGAAGCCGCTCGGCATCGTGAAGATCGACGCGAGCGAGGTCGCGATCGGGCTGCAGTTCGAGCCCAATCCGCCGATCGATCCGATGCGGATCATCGAGATGGTGCAGAAGCATCGCCACATCAAGCTCGCGGGCCAGGACAAGCTGCGCATCGAGACACGCTCGCCCGACCTCGCGATCCGCGTGTCGACGATCAAGGAAACGCTGCGCGCGCTCGGCCCGAAACAGGGGGCGGCCGTCGCGGCCCGCTGACGCAATCCTGACGGGCGCGACGTTGCTGCACCGCATCGCGCCCGACGAAGGCGGGCAGGCGCGTTTTTGAGTATGATTTCCCATTCATCAGACGGAGTTTTGCCATGTCCACTCTCGACGCGACGGCGCCGTCCGCCGCAACCGAAGGCGATGCATCGCTCGTCAGCCTGCCCTGGGTCAAGCAACTCGTGTCGATGGACACGACGAGCCGCGTGCCGAACCTCGGCCTGATCGAAACGGTACGCGACGCGCTCGCCGCGAAGGGCATCGCGTCGACGATCACGCACGATCCGCGTGAAGGCTGGGCGAACCTGTTTGCCACCGTGCCCGCGCACGACGGTTCGACGAACGGCGGCATCGTGCTGTCGGGCCACACCGACGTCGTGCCGGTCGACGGCCAGCAATGGGACAGCAACCCGTTCGCGCCGGAAATCCGCGACGGCCGCCTGTACGGCCGCGGCACCTGCGACATGAAGGGCTTCATCGGCGCGGCGCTCGCGCTGCTGCCCGAGATGCAGGCGACGAAGCTCGCGAAGCCGATCCATTTCGCGCTGTCCTACGACGAGGAAATCGGCTGCGCGGGCGCGCCGCTGATGATCGCCGATCTCGTGAAGCGCGGCGTGCAGCCGTCCGGCTGCATCGTCGGTGAGCCGACCAGCATGCGGCCGATCATCGCGCACAAGGGCATCAACGCGTACCGCTGCTGCGTGCGCGGCCACGCCGCGCATTCGTCGCTGACGCCGAAGGGGCTCAACGCGATCGAGTATGCGGCACGCCTGATCTGCCACATCCGCGACATTGCCGACCGTTTCCGTGCCGAAGGCCCGTTCGACGAACTGTACGACGTACCGTTCACCACCGCGCAGACGAGCACGATCCAGGGCGGCAACGCGATCAACACGGTGCCGGCCGAGTGCCGCTTCGACTTCGAATTCCGCAACCTGCCGACGCTCGATCCCGAGCAAATCTTCACGCGCATCGAAGCGTATGCACAGGAAACGCTGCTGCCGCAGATGCTGCGCGAACATCCGAACGCCGCGATCGAATTCTCGAAGATCGCCGCGGCGCCCGGCCTCGACGCGACCGAGCAAGCCGCGATCACGCAGCTCGTGCGCGCGCTGACGGCCGACCAGGACAAGCGCAAGGTCGCGTACGGCACCGAGGCCGGCCTGTTCGCCCGCGCGGGCATTCCGAGCGTCGTGTGCGGGCCCGGCAACATCGAGCAGGCGCACAAGCCGAACGAATATGTCGAACTCGCGCAGCTCGCCGGCTGCGAGCAGTTCCTGCGCAAGTTCATTCGCAGCATGTCGGTCGACGCGCACTGACTGCCTCCCGCCACGCCGGCCCGCGTGTGCGGGTCGGCCCACTCCGCCACCCGCCACGTCATGTCGACTGAACAACAGGGCACTGCCCATACGACGATCGACGGCGAGCCGATTCCGACGCTCGACGAAATCGCCGCGCAGCATTTCGCGTTGTCACCCTGGGTCGCGCGCACGCCCGTGTTCGAGCGCGCCGATCTGCCCTCCCTCGAAGGCACGCACGTCAACTTCAAGTTCGAGCTGTTGCAGGCGAGCGGCAGCTTCAAGGCGCGTGGCGCATTCACGCACCTGCTCGCGCTCGACGAAGACCGCAAGAACGCGGGCGTCACCTGCGTATCGGCCGGCAATCATGCGGCAGCCGTCGCGTATGCGGCGATGCGGCTCGGCAGCAGCGCGAAGGTCGTGATGTTCCATACCGCGAGCCCGACGCGTATCGCGCAGTGCAAGCAGTACCGCGCGGAAGTCGTGCTGGCGGGCAGCGCGTCGCAGGCGTTCGATCTCGTGCGGCGCATCGAGGCCGAGGAAGGCCGCTTCTTCATTCATCCATTCAACGGCTATCACACGATCCTCGGCACCGCGACGCTCGGCTACGAATGGGCGACGCAGACGCCGGACCTCGACGCGGTGATCGTGCCGATCGGCGGCGGCGGGCTCGCGGCCGGCATGGCGACCGCGCTGCGGCTCGCGAATCCGCGTGTGCACGTGTACGGCGTCGAGCCGGAAGGCGCCGACGCGATGAGCCGCAGCTTCGCAGCCAATCACACGATCAAGATGAGCGCGATGCAGACGATCGCCGATTCGCTGATGGCGCCGCATACCGAGGAATACAGCTACCAGCTGTGCCGGCGCCACCTCGACCGCATCGTCACCGTCTCCGACGACGCGCTGCGCGCCGCGATGCTGTTCCTGTTCTCGCATCTGAAACTGTCGGTCGAGCCGGCCTGTGCGGCCGCGCTCGCCGCGCTGCTCGGCCCGCTGCGCGAAACGCTGCAGGGCAAGCGCGTCGGCGTGCTGCTGTCGGGCACGAATACCGACCCCGCCACGCTCGGCATGCATCTCGCGCACGCGCAACTGCAGCACTGACTCCGCACCGCGCGTGCGCAGGCCATCCTAGGGTTATCCCCAGATTATGTTGACAGCCCTGTTGATAACCCGCCGGACCCGCACGCAAGTGGTTGAGCGCGCAGCGTTTTGCACGCGCGAAGGTCGATCGTCACGAAATGGGCAGATGCGGCGGCTGGCCGCATGCGCGGCGGCGCTCGCGCTGCTCGCCGGTTGCGCGGCAGCGCCCTCGTCCATCTCGGGCGCGCAACCGGCATCCTGCACGCAACCGGGCGAAAGCCGCATGCTGCAGGCCGACCTGCTGTTCGGGCGCGACATCGCCGGGCGCGGCCCCGTCACCGATGCCGAACGCGCGGCATTCCTCGCCGACACGGTCACGCCGCGCTTTCCCGACGGCCTCACCTACTGGGACACGCACGGCCAGTGGCGCGACCGCTCGACCGGTGGCGTCACGCGCGAAGACAGCTTCGTGATCCGTATCATCGCCGACGATACGCCGGACACGCGCACACGGCTCGCCGCGATCCGGCAAGCGTACGTCCAGCGATTTCATCAGCAATCGGTCGGCATGACCGTCGTGCCGACCTGCGCGTCGTTCTGATTCGACGTCTTCCGCTGCCGGTCGCGCACAAAAGAACGGGCGCCCGAAGGCGCCCGTCGCATGGCTGAAGCACAGCGTACCGCTTACTTGCTCTCGAACATGTCCATGATCTGCTGCTTCTCCTGCGGCGTGACGGGCGGCGGCGCCAGCCCGGCCGCGCCGGCCGAACCGAGGGCGTCGTTCGCGCTGATCGCATTCTCCGCCGGGTTGATGTCGACGTTCGCGACGAAGCCGTTGCCCGGCGTGCGATCGGCGTAGTACAGCTCGCCGTCGATCGTCGTCAGGCCGTCCGGCATCGGCATCTGCTGCTCGGGCACGCCGTTCAACGCGGTACGCATGTAGTTCACCCAGATCGGCAGCGCGAGCTGCGCGCCGAATTCGCGGCTGCCCAGGCTCTTCGGCTGGTCGAAACCCATCCACGCGACCGCGACGAGCGACTGCTGGTAGCCGGCGAACCAGCCGTCCTTCGCATCGTTGGTGGTACCCGTCTTGCCCTGCAGGTCGTTGCGGCCCAGCGCGTTGGTGCCCGCGCCCGTGCCGGCGGTCGCGACCGAATGCAGCAGGCTGTTCATCACGTACGCGTTGCGGCCTTCGATCGTGCGCGGCGCCGTGCCGCCCGCGACCACCGGCTGCGACTTCTGCAGCGGCTGGCCGCGCGCGTCGTCGACTTCGGCGATCAGGTACGGATCGACCTTGTAGCCGCCGTTCGCGAACACCGCATAGCCGGTCGCGAGCTGCAGCGGCGTCACGAGGCCCGCGCCGAGCGCCATCGGCAGGTACGGCGGCGTCTTCGCCGGATCGAAACCGAAGCGCTGCGTCACGTACTGCTGCGCGTACTGCGTGCCGATCGACGCGAGGATCCGGATCGACACCAGGTTCTTCGAACGCTGCAGACCGGTGCGCATCGTCATCGGGCCGTCCGGCTGGTCGTCGTCCTTCGGCTCCCACGCGGTGCCGCCCGGCACGCTCGGCGGGAAGTACAGCGGCGCGTCGTTGATCATCGTCGCCGGCCCGAGCCCCTTGTCGAGCGACGCCGAGTAGATGAACGGCTTGAACGACGAGCCCGGCTGCCGCCACGCCTGCGTCACGTGGTTGAACTTGCTCTTGTTGAAGTCGAAGCCGCCGACGAGCGAGCGGATCGCACCGTCCTGCGGCGCGATCGCGACGAGCGCGCCTTCGACCTGCGGCAGCTGCACCACCTGCCAGCCCGTCTTGCCGTCCTTCAGCACGCGCACGACCGAGCCCGGCTTGATGCGCAGCGTGTTGTTCGCACGGGCGCTCAGCGCGGCCGACACGAAGCGCAGCCCGGCCGGGCCGATCGTCGTGGTCGCCCCGCCGACGAACTGCACCTCGACCGCGTTCGGCGATGCCGACAGCACGACCGCCGATTGCAGGTCGCCGTTGTCCGGGTGATCAGCGAGCGCATCGTCGATCGCCTCGTCGCGTTCGTCGCCGGCCGCGGGCAGGTTGATCGACGCTTCGGGGCCGCGATAGCCGTGACGGCGCTCGTAGTCGAGAATGCCGCGACGCACGGCCTGATACGCGGCTTCCTGGTCGGCCGAGTTGATCGTCGTCGTGACGGTCAGCCCGCGCGTGTAGGTTTCGTCCTTGTACTGCTGGTACATCATCTGCCGCACCATCTCGGCGACGTACTCGCCGTGCACCGCGTACTGGTTGCCCGGCGTGCGCACGTGGATCTCTTCCTTGATCGCCTCGTCGTACTGCGGCTGCGTGATGTAGCCGATGTCGAGCATGCGCTTCAGGATGTATTCCTGACGCACCTTCGCACGCTTCGGATTGACGACCGGGTTGTACGCGGACGGCGCCTTCGGCAGCCCCGCGAGCATCGCCGCTTCCGCGAGCGTGATGTCCTTCAGGTCCTTGCCGAAATACACGCGCGCCGCGGCCGCGAAGCCGTACGAACGCTGGCCGAGATAGATCTGGTTCATGTACAGCTCGAGGATCTGGTCCTTCGTCAGGGCCTTCTCGATCTTGTACGCGAGCAGCATTTCGTAGATCTTGCGCGTGTAGGTCTTCTCGCTCGACAGGAAGAAGTTGCGCGCGACCTGCATCGTGATCGTGCTCGCGCCCTGGCGCGCGCCGCCGTGCATCAGGTCGGCCACGCCCGCGCGCAGGATGCCGAGGAAATCGACGCCGCCGTGCTCGTAGAAGCGGTAGTCCTCGATCGCGAGCACGGCCTTCTTCATCACGTCGGGAATGTCCTGGAAGCGCACGAGGCTGCGGCGCTCCTCGCCGAACTCGCCGATCAGCACGTGATCGGCGGTAAACACGCGCAGCGGCACCTTCGGCTGATAGTTGGTCAGCGCATCGAGCGACGGCAGTTGCGGCGCCATCACGACCAGCGCGTAGCCGACGATCAGCGCGCCGACGACCGCGAGCGTCGCGAACAGGCCGACGAACCACAGCGCGACGCGCGAACCGAACGTGCGGCGACGCCCTCCGCCACCGCCACTGCGCTGCTGCGCGCGGCGGCCGTCGTCGCGATCGTCGTCATCGGGGTAATAGGCTCCGGACGGCGAACGGCGCAGCGTGTAGTGGGGCTCGTTCCTGTCGGAAGAAGAAGGCGGTCGTTTGATAATTGGCATGTCGGAATGGCGGGCGTACGTGGCGCCCTCGGACGCATGCGGAAATGCAAGCGAATGAATCAGAGTGGGTGCATCGAGATGCGGCTGTCACGTCGACAGACCCCGTCGCGCGGCGATCCGTTCCCGCGACGTGACAGCGCATTTTAATGAAATCGACCGGGCGCCTTCGCGATTTTTTGTAAAAATTCCCGCAATGCCGTGATTTGCGGAACGTATTGTCGGCATCCTCGGCCTATGATGGACACGCGATACGGCACGCACGGGCGAATTTCTTTCAGTCGCGAAAGGTTTGGCGTCCTGATGCGCGAGCCGCTTGAACTCGCGCGTTTAAGCCGTATTTAAGTGAACCGGTGGTGTAATATCCGCCGGCTCACGCGGGCCGGAACCGGCTCGCGACGGGCATTGCCGCGGTCACGCGGCGCCTTTCAACCACGGAGGATTTCATGTCGCTTTTCGACTCTATTTCGCGCACGATCAAAGGCCTGCTGAACGATGCGGCCGATTCGGTACAGGATCCGTCGCGCGACGCACGGCAGATCGTGCGGGAGCTCGACGACAGCATCGGCCGTGCCGAGAATTCGCTGATCGAAATCGAGGCACAGGTCGCGACCCAGCGCAGCAAGCGCGATGCGGCCGACGACAAGGTCAGGAAGTACGAGGACGGCGCGAAGCGCGCGCTGCAGGGCGGCGACGAAGCGCTCGCCCGCGAGGCGCTCGCGGCCCAGTCGAACGCGGAAGCCGAGCGCGACGCGCTCGCGGCCGAGCTGACGACGCTCGAGCCGTCGGTCGAGAAGCTGAAGGGGCAGATCGCCGACATGCGCCAGCGCCGCAACGATCTGAATGCGCGCTCGAACATCCTGCAGGCGAAGCAGGAAATCGCGCAGGCGAAGGACGTCGCAGCCAGCGCGCTGGGCGGGATCGGCGGCAAGAACCTGTCCGAGGATTTCCAGAAGCTCGAGGACAAGGTCGCGCTGCAGAACGCGCGCTCGGACGCACGCCTCAATTCGGCCGACACGTCGAGCGGCAAGGCGCTCGACGACAAGCTCGCCGCACTGAACAAGGGCCCGTCGGTGGAAGATCGCCTCGCCGCGCTGAAGAAGCAGCTCGATACGCCCGCGCAGTAAGCCGCCGCGGGCCACCGCGCCGCGCCCCGGCCCGGGCGCGCGGCGCGAACCGATCGTCAGGAGACGGGCGCGTGCGCCCGGTTCGACCATGAAGAAATCTCTCGCCGCACTCGGCCTCTCGCTGATGTTGCTGTCGTCCGCCGCGTTTGCGGTCCCGTCGCTGCAGCAGGTCGAGCAATCGATCGCGCAGCGTAACTGGCAGCAAGCCGACACGCAGCTGTCGCAAGTCATCGACGCCCATCCGAACAACGCGCACGCGCGCTACCTGTATGCGCAGGTGCTGGACCGCGAAGGCCGCGCGTCCGACGCGCTCGCGCAACTGCAGCGCGCCAAATCGCTCGATCCGCAACTGAAGTTCACCGACGCGTCGCGCTTCGCGCAAACGGAGTCGCGCATTCGCGCCGACGCCGCGCGCGTGAGCGGCAACCCGCCGTCGGCCACGCAGGCCGGCACGCTGCAGCCGGGGCTCGCCCCGGCCGTCGCACCGGCCGAGAAGCACGGCCCGTCGACCGGCATGTGGATCGGCCTCGGGCTGATCGTCGCCGTGATCGCGCTGGTGCTGCGCTGGACGCTGCGGCGCGCGCGCACGGCCGACAACGGCCGCGCCGACGACGAACGCCGCACGCAGCTCAAGCGTGCGACCGACGTGCTGAACGACATCCGGCCGCTCAAGCTCGATGCGAAGCTGTCGACGGCGCCCGGCGCCGCGGCGCTGACCGGTGAACTCGAGGCAATCGAGAACGACGCGCGCACGCTCGTCGAGACGCTGTCGAACGGCAAGAATCCGGTGCCGCCGTATCGCGTCGACGAGCTCGAACAGCGCCACGCGAGCGTGAAGGCGCGCGTCGAAGGCCGCCCCGACCCTGCCGCGCAGCCCGCGGCGCCGGCGAACGGCAGCGGCTCCGTGTACGCGCAGGAAGCCGATCGCATGACGGGCGCGCAAGGCCAGCCGTATCAGCAACAGCCCTACCCGCCGCAACAGCCCTATCCGCAACAGCAGCCGCCCGTCGTGATCCAGCAAGGCGGCGGTTTCGGCGGCGGCATGGGCGGGCTCCTGACCGGCGTGCTGCTCGGCGAAGCGATGTCGGGCGGCCGCGAACGCGTAGTCGAACGCGACGTGATCGTCGACGGCGACCACCGCAGGCAGGAAGCCGACCCGGGCTTCGACCTCGGCCGCGGCGACGATTCGAACTGGAGCGACGGCAGCGGCGGCGGCGGGATGGATCTCGGCAGCAACGACGACGGCTGGACCGACGACAACACCTGAGCCCCCGCACACCGGACGTCGACGTGCGCGTCGACGCCCGGCCTCCCCCGCCACGCCCGCCTGCACGACCGGCCGCGCCCGACGCGCGGATTTGTCAATCATTTCAAGATGGACTACCGGCAATGGGGCACGTTCGCTATCATGCGGCCATCGGCGTGCCACCGACCTCATTCGACGCAAAGCAATCCTGCGCGTCGCGGCACGCCTCCCTCGCCCCAACCAGGAGAAAGCCGCTCATGAGCATCATCAAGGAATTCAAGGAGTTCGCCGTCAAGGGCAACGTGATGGATCTCGCCGTCGGCGTGATCATCGGCGGCGCGTTCTCGAAGATCGTCGACTCGGTCGTGAAGGACCTCATCATGCCGGTCATCGGTGTGCTGACCGGCGGTCTGGATTTCTCGAACAAGTTCGTTCTGCTCGGCACCATCCCCCCGTCGTTCAAGGGTAATCCCGATTCGTTCAAGGACCTGCAGGCCGCGGGCGTCGCCGCATTCGGCTACGGCTCGTTCATCACGGTGGCGATCAATTTCGTGATCCTTGCGTTCATCATTTTCCTGATGGTGAAATTCATCAACAAGCTGCGCAAGCCGGAAGAAGCCGCGCCGGCCGCGACGCCGGAAGACGTCGTGCTGCTGCGCGAGATCCGCGATTCGCTCAAGCAGCGCTGAGCGCCTCACGCGCCGCCCGCCAGGCCCGCCCCGTGCGGGCCTTTTTATTGCGCGCGCGATGCACCGCCGCATGCGGCGTATCTCACTTTTTTGTGACGCGCGAATGCACGCGCGGGAAAAGCAGGTCTATGATGGAGACTAAACGACAGTACGGGCGCCAAGACGCTGGCTGTGTCGATCATGGCGAGCAGGTCGACGGGAGACATTGATCGTCGTACTGCACGAATGCAGCATTTTCGTGTGCTATAAAGGATCGACATGCGGCGTACATAGCCGGGAGTGGGTCGCATGAAAGTGCCGCATTTCTTGCAATTGTTTTTGAGGCGAGTGTTTATGTCCTTCCCGAAAAAACGTCGGCGTGCGCCGCAGGATGGCCAGGAGTCGTTCCTCGCGGTCTTGCGCCACTCGAAGCCGTTTGCCCAGCTCGACACCAAGATTGCCCGCGCCCGCGCGCAGGACGAACCCGTCCTCTATGCGCACGTGCTGCCCGGCCTCGACGTGCTCCTGTGCAGCGTGCGCGGCGCGCAGCCGCCGTATCCGGCCATCGCCGAGCTGCGCAAGCGCTGCATCGAATCGATCGCCAACGCGCTCGAGCAGCCGCTCGACGGCCTCGAGAACGGCGGATACTGGTACGAAGCGAACGGCTTCGGCTTCCTCGTCTTCGCCAGCCGTGCGCGTGCGCGCATCCTGCCCGAGTTTGGTGCAGGCACGAAGGCGAGCCTGCGCGGTGGCCTCGGCCGCCAGAACGCGGGCGACACGACACCCCGCTCGCTCGGCTGATCCGTCAGTCATTCGATGGGCCACCTCCGCGCGGCCCATCTGCCATTCACATGCCCCGCTTGCCCGTCACGACACCTGCTGACGGCCGTTGTTCGGCCGCACGATGTCGATGAACGCGGCGAAATCGGCGCCGGCGAGCCCCTGCGCGGCGCTCAGCCTCAGCACCTGCTGCACGGTGGCCGACACGGGCATCACCGCGCCCGTGTCGCGCGCGGCGTCGGCAATGGCATCGACATCCTTCTGAAATGTACTCAGCGCGCCGATCGGTGGATGGCCGCCCGACGTCATGCGCGGCACGAACGTCTGCAGCAGCACCGAATCGGCCCAGCCGCCGGCCAGCGCCTCGGCCAGGCGCGCGGCGTCGATGCCGCTCGCCTGCGCCAGCCCGACCGCCTCGGCGATCGCGGTGACCGTCGCGGTGACGATCGCCTGGTTGCACAGCTTCGCCGTCTGGCCCGCGCCCGCGTCGCCCATGTGCGTGATGCGCGACGCGTACGTGTCGATCAGCGGGCGCACCGCGTCGAGATCGGCCGCGCGGCCGCCGGCCATCACCGCAAGCGTGCCGGCCTGCGCGCCCGGCACGCCGCCGGACACCGGCGCATCGACCCAGCCGACGCCGAGTGCGGCCGCGCGCGCCGCATAGTCGCGCGTGGCGGCGGGCGGGATGCTCGAATGATCGACGATATGCTGCAGGCGGCGCGTGCTCGCGTCCCTGGAAAGCAGCCCGTGCTCGCCGAACACGACGTCGCCGACCGCACGACCGTCGAGCACGCACACGAACACCGTTTCGACGCGCTCGGCCAGCTCGCGCGGCGTGCCGACCACCTGCGCGCCGTCCTTTACCAGCGCCTCGGCCTTGTCGCGTGAGCGATTCCATACGCTGACGCGATGCCCGGCCGCCAGCAAATGCCGAATCATCGGCGCGCCCATCAATCCCGGTCCGCAAAATCCGACTTCCACGATGTTCCTCGTCTCCGATATGGGTTGCACTTGCCGCCCATCATACCTATCACTCAAGAAGCCGCGCACGCACGGCGCCGTAGCGGGACCGCGGCTTGCACCGGCAAGACAGACCGATATCCCAGGGAGGCATCATGAGCGACCACGTGTACAAGTTGATCGAACTGACCGGTTCGTCGCAGCAATCGAGCGACGACGCGATTCGCAACGCGATCTCGAAAGCCGGCAAGACGCTGCACAACCTGCACTGGTTCCAGGTGACCGAAACGCGCGGCCACATCGAAGGCGATCAGGTCGTGCACTGGCAGGTCACGCTGAAGGTCGGCATGCGCATCGACGACTGACGCGCTCGCCGCCTCACCCGCCGCGCCGCGATCCGGATGCGCGCCCTGCGTGTCCGCGCGGCGCCGCGCGTCCCGTATTCCATCCCGTTCAGGCCCCGTGTCGCAGCCCCGCCGGCGCGTGCCTGCGGGTATCCATCTCTTGACGCTGATTTTCGTTCATATTAAAAACGATATACCCACCCCACCCCTCGATCAGCCCAGCCATATAAACCGGAGATAACATGAGTCAGCAACGCGAGGCGATCGACACGTACCTCTTGCGCGTCTTGCACACCTTGTTGATGGAGCGCAGCGTCACGCGCGCGGCCGTCAAACTGAACCAGTCGCAACCGGCGATCAGTGCCGCGCTGCGGCGCCTGCGTGACATCACCGGCGATCCGCTGCTGGTGCGCGGCAAATCCGGCATGGTGCCGACCGAATACGGGCTGCGCCTGCTCGAGCCCGTGCAGAACGCGCTGCGCGAAATCGAGCGCATCAAGTTCCAGCAGCACAACTTCGACCCGGCCACGTCGATCCGCTGCTACCGGATCGGCTGCCCCGACTACCTGAACGTGCTGTTCGTGCCGACCGTCGTCGAACGCTTTCGCCTGGCCGCGCCGAACGCAACGCTCGAGTTCCACTCGCTCGGCCCCGCATTCGACTACGAGCTCGCGCTGGAAGACGGCAAGCTCGACATCGTCGTCGGCAACTGGCCCGAGCCGCCGGAGCAACTGCACCTGTCGAACCTGTTCGTCGATGAAATCGTCTGCCTGATGAGCAACACGCACCCGTTCGCGAAACGCGGCGGGCTCACGCTCGACCAGTACCTGAACGCGCCGCATCTCGCGCCGACGCCGTACTCGGTCGGCCAGCGCGGCGCGATCGACGTGCATCTCGCGCGCGAACGGCTCAAGCGCCACGTGGTCGTCACGCTGCCGTACTTCAACCTTGCACCGTACGTGCTCGTGAAGTCGGACCTGATCTTCACGACCACGCGGCTGTTCGCCGATCACTATGCGAAGTTCCTGCCGCTGTCCGTCGTGCCGGCGCCGCTCGATTTCCCGCCGATGCAGTACTACCAGCTGTGGCACGAACGCTGCCATTACTCCGACGAAGTGCGCTGGCTGCGCAGCCTCGTCGCCGAAGCCACCCGCACGCTGATCGAGGCGTAGTCGCATACGGCGCACCACGCGTGCGCCGGTCGCGCCGTTACGCGCGACCACGGCGCGTTGCGCGACGGGTGGTGGCCACAATGGCCGCGCCCCGCTGCACAACGTGCTGCGCGACCTCCCCGCCGACGCGTCAGCGCGACGCTTCCACGAGCGCGTGCGCCAGCGCGTTGTGACGCTCGATCACCGGCGGCAGATCGAGCGTCGCGAGCCGCCCTTCCCGCACCACCACCTTCCCGTTCACCACCGTGTACGCCGTCTGCGACGGCGCGCAGAACACGAGCGCCGCGACCGGATCGTGCAGCGCGCCCGCGAACAGCGGCTGACGCAGGTCGAACGCGGCGAAATCCGCGGCCATGCCGGGCTTCAGCGCGCCGATGTCGTCGCGGTTCAGCACCTTCGCGCCGCCGAGCGTCGCGATCTCGAGCGCTTCGCGCGCGGTCATCGCGTCGGGCCCGAAGCCGACCCGCTGCAGCAGCAGCGCCTGGCGTACCTCGGCCACCATCTGCGCGCCGTCGTTCGACGCAGAACCGTCGACACCGAGGCCGACCGGCACGCCCGCGAGCCGCATCTTCTTCACCGGCGCGATACCGGACGCCAAGCGCATGTTCGAGCACGGGCAATGCGCGACGCCCGTGCCGGTGCGTGCAAAGAGACCGATGCCCGCATCGTCGAGCTGCACGCAGTGCGCGTGCCACACGTCGTGGCCGACCCAGCCGAGATCTTCCGCATATTCGGCGGGCGTCATCCCGAACTTCTCTCGGCTGTACGCAATGTCGTTGACGTTCTCCGCGAGGTGCGTATGCAGCGACACGCCGTATTCGCGCGCGAGCACGGCCGCGTCGCGCATCAGCTCGCGGCTCACCGAGAATGGCGAGCACGGCGCGACCACCACGCGCAGCATCGCGTAGCGGCCTTCGTCGTGATAGGTCTCGATCAGGCGCTGCGTGTCGCGCAGGATGTCGGGTTCGCGCTCGACGACCGAATCGGGCGGCAGCCCGCCGTCGCGCTGGCCGACGCTCATCGCGCCGCGGCTCGCGTGAAAGCGCATGCCGATCCGCTGCGCCGCGCCGATGCTGTCGTCGAGCCGGCTGCCGTTCGGGTAGATGTACAGATGATCGCTCGACGTCGTGCAGCCCGACTGCAGCAGCTCGGCCATCGCGGTAAGCGTCGACACCTCGATCATCTCGGGGCTCAGGTGCGCCCAGATCCGGTAGAGGTTCGTGAGCCAGCCGAACAGCTCGGCGTTCTGCGCGGCCGGCACCGCGCGCGTGAGGCTCTGGTACATGTGGTGGTGCGTGTTCACGAGCCCCGGGATCACGAGGTGGCCGCGCAGGTCGAGCACTTCGTCGGCCGTGTCGGGCAGTTCGGCGCTCGGGCCGACCGCGACGATTCGGTTGTTTTCGATGTAGAGCCCCGCGTCGCGCAGCTCGCGGCGCGTGTCGTCCATGGTCACGAGCACGTCGGCGTGCTTGACCAGCAGGGTTTTCGGGCGGGATGAGGAAGGGTTCGGCGCGCGTGCGCCAGCGTGCTGCTCGAGATTCATGCGTTCTCCGCGTCGGTCTGCCTTCAGGGGTTGTCCTGGAAGCGGTCACACAGCCGTTCGAACGCTGAATCGCGGCACGCCCCGGTGCCTGCGTCCGTTCGAACGCCCTGGCCCGGTTACCCGGCGTGCTCGCCGTCTTCGGGGTACGCGCCGGCCAACGGCCGACGCGCACGGCGGGAGGATCGCCCAAGCGCGTGCCGCGCACAATACGCGATCCGGAATACCGCCCTTCAGGGATTCGGTATGGTACGCCGCCCGCCGCCCCACCGGGCGCTCGCAACCGGCGCGCGAAGCCCTGTCCGGCGGGCCGTCGACAGCCGCTCATGCGCGGCGCATTATCTTCGATATCGCGCCCGTATTTGCGTGGGGAACCTTTTTACAATGCCTGCACGGCGCTCGCTTCACTCTCGCCGACGGGTATGTAGCCACGTGACGTGGAGCCTCGATCCGCCGCACAGTCATGGATCGAGTCGCCGCCGAACCTCGCATTCACACAAGGAACAACGAATGGGAAAGCTCACTACCCACGTACTCGATACGGCACACGGTCGCCCCGGCGCCGCCATCAAGGTGGACCTCTACGCGCTGGACGGCGAATCGCGCCGCGCGATCAAGACCGTGCTGACCAATAGCGACGGCCGCTGCGACGAACCCCTGCTCGAAGGCGCGGCGCTCGCCGCCGGCGAATACGAACTCGTATTCCACGCCGGCGACTACTTCGCGTCGCTCGGCGTGAAGGTGCCCGAACCCCGCTTCGTCGATCGCGTCGTGCTCCGCTTCGGCATCGCCGACACCGGCTCGCACTACCACGTGCCGCTGCTCGTGTCGCCGTGGTCGTACAGCACCTATCGCGGCAGCTGACAATCGAAGCAGCGCCTGCATCAAGACAAACGATCTGAGTCTGGAGGAGTTTCATGGAAGGCTTCATCACCGACTGGCTGAACCTCGCGCTGCGATGGCTGCACGTCATCGTCGCCATTGCGTGGATCGGCGAGTCGTTCTATTTCGTCGCGCTCGACAACAGCCTGAAACCGCCGACCGACCCGAACCAGCGCAAGCGCGGGGTGTTCGGCGAGCTGTGGCACGTCCACGGCGGCGGTTTCTACAACATGCAGAAGTACACGGTCGCCCCGCCGGAAATGCCCGATGACCTGCACTGGTCGAAGTGGCCGTCGTACACGACGTGGCTGTCGGGCTTCACGCTGTTCTTCGTGCTGTACCTGCTCGCCCCGAACACGTACCTGATCGACAAGAACGTGCTCGACATGGGCCCGGTCGTCGCCGTCGCGTCCGCGCTCGGCTTCCTCGCGGCCGGCTGGATCGTCTACGACTCGCTGTGCCGCATCCTCGGCACCAACGATCGCGTGCTCGGCATCTGCGTCGGCCTCTACGTCGTCGTCGCGGCATACCTCGCGTGCCACATCTTCTCGGGCCGTGCCGCCTACCTGATCGTCGGCGCGATGCTCGCGACGATCATGTCGGCGAACGTGTTCTTCGTGATCATCCCGGGCCAGCGCAAGATGGTCGACAAGATGCTCAAGGGCGAGGAACCGAACCCGATCTACGGCAAGCGCGGCAAGCAGCGCTCGGTGCACAACACGTACTTCACGCTGCCGGTCGTGTTCGCGATGCTGTCGAACCACTATGCGATGACGTACACGAACAAGTTCAACTGGGTCGTGCTCGTGCTGATCATGCTGGCCGGCGCGCTGATTCGCCAGTTCTTCGTGATGCGTCACCGCGGCAAGCAGCTGTGGTACCTGCCGATCGGCGGCGTCGCGCTGCTGTCGGGCGCGCTGGTGTGGACGATGCCGAAGCCGGTCGCCCCGGAAGCGCAAGCGGCCAACGCACCGAAGATCGTGATCAACGACATCATGCCGATCCTGCAGCAGCGCTGCGTCGAGTGCCACTCGGCCAAGCCGACGCTGATGGGCAGCGCGCCCGCGGGCGTGATGTTCGACACGCCGGACGAAGTGTCGAAGAACGCGCAGCGCATCTACGACCAGGCCGTGCGCCTGAAGGCGATGCCGATCGGCAACGTCACGCACATGACCGACGACGAGCGGACGAAACTCGCCGCCTGGTTCGAGGGCGGCGCGGTCAAGTAAGCCGCCCGCCGCGCGCCGGAAGTCATTCGCCGGCGTCATCCTCTCCGTTCGCGGGCCCGGTGACGGGCCCGTTTTTTTGCCTGCGCGGCATGCCCTTCGCGCGCTACCTGCGCATCGCGTCGCGCTGCAGTGCGACGAGTGCATCGCGTGCGCGCGGGCCGTCGTCGAACGGCACGAAAATGTGATCGTGGTACGCGGCGGCCATCACGTTGCAGCTGATGCCGGCCGCGCCGAGCGCCCGCGCGAATGCAGCCGTGAGGCCGACGGCCGCGAGATCGGAATGCACGGTCAGCGTGATCCAGGCGGCGCGAAACAGCACCGGCCAGCCGCGACGCGCGGCCGTGTCTTCATCGACCACGACCGTCAGCCCTTCCGCTTCGCGGAACGTCGCAATCACTTCGGATACCGATACGTCGGCGTCGTGCGGCAGCGAGATGAAGGCGAACGCGCCTGGATGCAGTTCGGGCCGCATCGTGCGCAGCAGGACCGCGAGGTCGTTTTCAGGCGGGCTCATCGGAGGATCGCGCCCGGAACCGGACGTCGTGTGGTGGCGATGCGGACACGATAGCACGCGCGACAGCGGCGAACTGGTGCCGCTGTTCGAGCCGTGGCAACTCGAACCGATGCCGATGTATGCCGCGTTCCCGCCGAACCGGCATGTCAGCGCGACGCTGCGTGTGTTCGTCGACCGGGTCGCCGGGCTGATGGCGCAGCATGCGCCGGTTGCGAACCGGCGGCGCGGCGGCCAGGGGTCGCGCGATATGCGCAAGGCAGCGCCACCCTGATTCGCAGGAAAGCGACGCACATAAAAAAACCCGCGCAGGTTGCGCGGGTTTCGACAGGCGGACGACCAGATCAGCCTGACTCAGGCCGTCACCGCATCCAGTGCATCCTCGGTGAGCCACAGCGACTCCTGCAGATCCTGCTCGTTCAGGTTCAGCCCGTCGCCGCCGCGATCGACGACGATGAAGTCGCTGACACCGCCCAACGCGATCAGCGGGTGATGCCACACGCCCTTCGCATAGTTCACGCCCTGCCAGCCGCTCGTCACGAACGCGCGGATCTTCGCCGGATCGAGATCGCCCGCGGGCGCGACGACGACGAGATACGGCTGGTCGTTCAGCGGCACGAACGCCTGACTGCCGAGCGGGTGCCGCTCCAGCATCTTCACTTCGAACGGCAGCGTGCGCGGCTGGCCGCGGAACAGGTTGACGAGCGTGCGGCCGCCTTCATCGGTCACGTCCACTTTCGCGAGATCGTGAAAGCGGATCGTCGTGCCGAGGTTGATCGGGATCTGCTTCGCCCCTTCCGTTTCGATCACGTCGCCGAACGGCGCGAAGGCTTCCTTGGTCAGCGGTTCGATGGCAAGCGTCTTCATTTGTCGAGCGTCCCCCACAAGCGCAGGCGCGACACGCCGCCGTCCGGAATGATGTTCAGTCGCACGTGCGTGACGGGGCCGAGCGACGCGATGTCGTGTTCGAAGTAGTGCTGCTTGTCCATCTGGAGCTTCTGTTCGCCGAGCAGCACCGGCCAGAACATCGACTGCGTGATCAGCGAGCTGTCGGTGCCGCCCGACACATAGGCGGCCTGGATCGAGCAGCGATCCGGGTAGTTGCCCTTGAAGAACGCGGTATCGACTTCGATCTTGCGGATCACGCCCGGCTGCGCGAGCGCGATGATCGCCCAGTCGTTGCCCGGTTCGCGGCGGCGGCGGGTTTCCCAGCCGTCGCCCATGTTCACGCCGCGGCCCGGCAGCAGCAGGTTGGACGCGACGCCGAAGTGCTGGTTGTTCGCGGCCACGACGTAACCGCCGTTTTCCATCGCCGCGAGGTCGAACTGCTCGGTCGCGCTCGCGCCGGCCCAGTCGAGCTGCGGCTGGCCGTACACACGCAGGCGCGCGATGCCGCCGTCCGGGTAGATGTTCACGCGCAGATGCGTAAACGCCCGTGCGTCGCTCGCTTCGACGTAGTGATGGCTGTTGCCCTGCAGCGTCGTCGACGGCACGATCTCGACCCACTCGGTCGCCTGCGTCGGTGCGCCGTCGGCCACGAACGCGGCCTCGATCGACGCGGCCGGCGGGAAGTTGCCGGTGAAGTGGCTCGTGTCGATGTCGAAGCCCTTGATCACGCCCGGGCGCGCGAGCTTGACGATGCACCAGTCGTAGCCGGTCGTGCGCTTGCGGCGCGTTTCCCAGCCGTCCATCCACTTGCCGTGATCGTCGTACTTGCCGGGGATGAAGACGGCCGGCTCGGGGTTCAGCATCCGGTCCTTCGGCGCGAAGAAATCGTCGCTGGCCTCGAGCGCCTGCGCACCGAGACGCGGGTCGGCAAGATTCACGTAGCGCCGCGTGAAATCGGGTGCGTTCGGATCGAGAAGCGGAACAGCCATGATGTTTCCTTGTTTCAGTGAGGCGGCCGGGCCGCCGCGACGCAGCGGACCGGATTGCGATATCGGGCGGCGGTGTCAGGCGTCGATCAGGTCGTCGAGGCGAAAGCGCGCGATCCGGTAGATCTGGTCGAGGCTCGCACGCAGCTCCTCGGCGCGCGAATGATTCACGCGCGACTCGAAGTTCGCGATGATGCCGTGGCGGTCATAGCCGCGCACCGCGAGGATGAACGGGAAGCCGAATTTCTCGCGATACGTGCGGTTCAGCGTCAGCAGCTTGTCGAATTCTTCCTGCGTGCACTGGTCGAGGCCCGCGCCGCTTTGCTCGCGGGTCGACTCGGCCGTCAGCTCGCCGCGCACGGCGGCCTTGCCGGCCAGTTCCGGGTGAGCGTTGATCAGTGCGAGCTGGCGCGCTTCGCCGCCGGTTTCCACCGCATTCGACATCGTCTGGTGCAGCGCGTCGATGCTCGCGAACGGCCGTTGGCCCGCGGCGACCTCGGCCACCCACGGCGAATGTTCGAAGATCCCGGACAGCGCCGCGACGAATGCGCTCGGCGCCATCGTGTTCAGTTGTTCCAACGTGTAGCGCATCGCCTTCATGCTTTCCCTTCGTTTCGATGATTGGGCTGATACGGATGATGTTCACGCCAGTGACGCGCGATATCGACACGGCGCGTCACCCATACGCGATCGTGCTTCTCGATGTGATCGAGGAACCGCTGCAGCCCGCGGAACCGGCCCGGCCGGCCGAGCAGCCGGCAGTGCATGCCGATCGACAGCATCTTCGGCGCCTCGTCGCCCTCCGCGTACAGCACGTCGAACGCATCGCGCAGGTAGTCGAAGAAGTGATCGCCGGTATTGAAACCCTGCGGCGTCGCGAAACGCATGTCGTTCGTGTCGAGCGTATACGGCACGATCAGTTGCGGCGACGTGCGGCCGCCCGACACTTCGACGTCCATCCAGAACGGCAGGTCGTCGCCGTAGTTGTCGGAGTCGTACAGGAAGCCGCCGTATTCGGCGACCAGGCGGTGCGTGTTGGGGCTGTCGCGGCCGGTATACCAGCCGAGCGGGCGCTCGCCCGTCACGCGCTCGATCGCTTCCATCCCGAGGCGCATGTGCTCGGCTTCGAGTTCCGGCGTCATGCTCTGGTAGTGAATCCAGCGCCAGCCGTGGCACGCGATCTCGTGGCCGAGTTCGACGAACGCACGCGCGAGCTCCGGATGCCGCTCGATCGCCATGCCGACGCCGAACACCGTCAGCGGCAGCCCGCGCTTCTCGAATTCGCGCAGGATGCGCCACACGCCGGCCCGCGACCCGTATTCGTAGATCGACTCCATGCTCATGTGGCGGTCCGGATACGCGGCCGCGCCGACGATTTCGGACAGGAACTGCTCGGAGCCCGGATCGCCGTGCAGCACGCAGTTCTCGCCGCCCTCCTCGTAATTCAGCACGAATTGCACGGCGACGCGGGCGCGCCCCGGCCAGTTCGCGTGCACGGGATGGCGGCCGTAGCCGATCAGGTCGCGGGGATAGTTGGGATCGAGTGGCATGGTTCGAAGTGCGGCGAAAGCAGGCTAAATAAGCGGGCTGAATGAGCGCGCTGAACGAGCGGGCGCGAATAATGGGTTCGCATCGACTGCGCGGTGCCGGAGGCGGCCGCACCAGCCGATGCGATGACGGCCCAGTGTAGCGAAAACGTTCATACGCGCCCATACAGCGGCGCAGATAGTGCATGTCAGACGGTGTGTATGTGCGGTTGCGGCAAATTCGGCGGAGGTTCCGCCGCCTCCCCGTCCGGCGGGCTGAAGCGGGCGAACGCGCCGTCGTAGCGCTTCGGCAGCGGCCGCGCGTAGTCGCCGCGCTTCGCGGTCGCGAGGCGCAGCGCGACGAGCGCCTCGGCCCATTTGACAGCCGCCGTGACGCCCTCGACCACCGGCGCGCCGATCTGCTGCTCGATCTCGTGCGCGAATTCGGCCATCCCCGCGCAGCCGAGCACGATCGCGTCGGCGCCGTCCTCGTCGAGCGCGCGCCGGCATTCGTCGACGATGATCCGGCGCGCGGCCGAGCCGGGCCGGTCGAGTTCGAGCACCGCGACGTCGGTCGCGCGCACGTTGCGGCAGAACCGCTTCATCCCGTAGCGCTCCGCGAGGTGCCACGCCATCCCGCAGGTGCGCGCGAGCGTCGTGACGACCGAGAAGCCCGGCGCGAGCACGCTCGCCGCATGCATCGCGGCCTCGGCGATGCCGATCACCGGCCCGCGCGCGAGCTCGCGCGCCGCATACAGGCCCGGATCGCCGAAACACGCGATCACGTACGCGTCGCAGCCGTCGCGCTCGCCCTGCGCGATCTCGGCGAGCAGCCCCGGCGTCGCGAGCGCCTCGTCGTAATACCCTTCGATCGACGGCGGCCCCATCGGCGGGCTCACGGCCACGATCTCCGTGCCGGCGGCCGCGATCTCCCTCGCGCAGCGGCCCATCGCGTCGGTCATCCGCTGCGTCGTATTCGGATTGATCAGTCGGATCTTCATCGCATGCTCCTTACGCCTTCGCGCTCGCGAGCAGCCGGTAGAACACGAAGCCGAGCCCCGCGCCGATGAACCACGAGAAATTCGCGAGGGCCTGCCAGCCCGGCACCATCACGCAGACCACCGCGATCACCGCGGCCGGCAGCAGCGCCGCGAGCGCGCGGCGGTTCACGCCGCCCGTGTACCAGTAGGCGCCGCTTTCCGACATCGTGTACAGGTCGTCGCGCACGAGGCGGCCGCGCTTGACGAGGTAGAAGTCGGCGATCAGCACGCCGTACAGCGGGCCGATGAACGCGCCGAGCACGTCGAGCGTGTAGTGGATCACGGCCGGGTTGTTGAACAGGTTCCACGGCGTGATGAAGATCGACGCGACGGCCGCGAGCATCCCGCCGGCGCGCCAGCTGATCAGGCGCGGCGCGACGTTCGAGAAATCGAACGCGGGCGACACGAAGTTCGCGACGATGTTGATGCCGATCGTCGCGATCGTGAACGTCAGCGCGCCGAGGATCACCGCGGTCGGATGGTCGATGCGGCCGACCGTCGCGACCGGGTCGGTGATCAGTTCGCCGAACACCGGCAGCGTCGCGGCGGTGGTGATCACCGTGACGAGCGAGAACGCGAGAAAGTTGACTGGCAGCCCCCAGAAATTGCCGCGCTTCACGTCGCCGAACGAGCGGCAGTAGCGCGAGAAATCGCCGAAGTTCAGCATCGGCCCGGAGAAGTACGACACGACGAGCGACACCGCGGTGATCATCACCGGGATCACCTCCGCGCCGTGATACTTGACGCCGCCGAGGTTGATGCCGATGTTGCGCCAGCCAGCCCGCCACACCATGTAACCGGCCAGGATGAACATCACGACATAGACGGCCGGGCCCGCGAAGTCGATGAACTTCTTGATCGTCTCCATGCCGTTCCAGAACACGAACGCCTGGAGCACCCACAGCAGCATGAAGCCGGCCCAGCCGACCGCCGACAGCCCGAGGAAGCCGTAGCGATGGACGTCCGCATACGGCAGCCATTGCGGGAAGAATTTCAGCACGACGATCACGAGCGCGCTCGACGCGAGATAAGTCTGGATGCCGTACCACGCGATCGCGATCAGCCCGCGGATCACGGCCGGCACGTTCGCGCCGAGCACGCCGAAGGTCGCGCGGCACGCGACCGGGTACGGCACGCCGATCTGCTGGCTCGGCCGCGCGATCAGGTTGCACAGCGCGTTCACGAGGCCGATCCCGACGATCAGCGCGATCAGCACTTGCCAGCTCGTCAGCCCGAGCGCAAACAGACTGCCCGCGAACACGTAGCCGCCGACGCTGTGCACGTCCGACATCCAGAACGCGAAGATGTTGTACGAACCCCATGTCTGATTTTTAAGGGGTGCCAAATCTTCGTTGTACAGACGTTCGCTGTAACCATCCGGCAGTGCCGGACCGCCGCCCTCGCCACTTTCTTCCGCCGGATAGGCGCTGTCGTGCGCCACACTGAACTGAGCCATGACTTCTCCTTGACGCGGCCGCCAGGCCGCTCCACCGTCATCGATATCGCTCCGGATCATCGCCCGGAGTCGGACCAGCGGCCCGCGGCAAACACCGCAGGCCTGCATTGCGCTCGTCGTGTGGCGCGCGGCCGGGTTCGCGTCGCCGCTCAGGCGCCGCCGAACACTTCGCGCAAATCGACCTGCCCTTGCGCGGGCCGGTCCAGCATCTTCAGTTCGACATGCTGCAGGTGGCGCGCCATCAGCGTCACCGCCTGCTTCGGATCGCCCGCCTCCAGCGCGGCGAGGATCTCGTCGTGGTCGTCGCACGAGCACGGGCTGCGCCCGTGCGATTCGTACAGCGCCGACATCAGCGTCGAGCGTGCGACGAGCCCTTCGAGGCACTCGCTGAGCGTCGCATTGCCCATCAGCGTCGCGAGCGCCGTGTGGAATTCGCCCGACAGCCGGATCCATGCCGCGAAGTCGTGCCGCTCGAACGCCTTGCGCTCCTTGTCGATCAGCGCGGCGACGCCCTTCAGCCGCCTGGCGCCGGGGCCGGTCGCGAGCCGTTCGACCACGGCGAGCTCGATGATCCGGCGCATCTCGAACACCTCGTGCACGTCCTGCAGCGTCGGGCTCGCGACGAACGCACCGCGGTTCGGCTCGAGGTCGACCAGCTTGTCGGTCGCGAGCTGCGCGAGCGCCTGGCGGATCGTCCCGCGCTTCACGCCGAACACGTCGCAGAGCTGCGCCTCCGTCAGCTTCGCGCCCGGCGCGAGCCGATGCTCGAGGATCGCGGTGCGAATCCGCTCGGCGATCGCTTCGGGGCCGGCTGCACCGGACGGAGTGGAATCGGGCTCGTTCATGATCTGCATCGTGTGATGGTCCTCATCCTAGGGTGGACATAAAGATTGTCAACAATTCTTTTGCGGCATTTCGCACAATCGGCGTGCGCCAGCGTGTTCTCATTCGGTGCAATGCGCACGAAATCCATGCACGGCAAGCCAGACGGGCAAGACGGAGGCACTTCTGGACGTATACCCTCCCGGTCATTTTGTTGACAAAAATGGTGCACATCCGAGCGAAAATCGTGTCGACGTCGACGAAAAATATGGACCGTTAGTTGCGCACTTACATAAAGAAAAAGGCGGGGGAGCCCCGCCTTTCGATCGATCGCGCCAGCGCCGGCATCAGCCGAGATGCGGATAGTCCGACAGCGTAAGCCGGAACCCGTGCGCGTTCGCGACCAACTGCGCCTGTGCGCCGAACGGCAGCGTCAGCAGGTCGGGCACATGGCCGAACTGGAGCCCGGTGACGACCGGAATCCCGACCACCGCGCGCACCTGGTCGATCATCGCCTGCATGTCGTAGCCGTTGTCGTACTCGAACGGCCGCGCGCCGGTGAACTGGCCGAGCACGAGCGCCTGCTGCCGCGCGAGCAGCCCCGACAGGTGCAGTTGATAGATCATCCGCTCGATCCGGAACGGCTGCTCGTTGACGTCTTCGATGAACAGGATGCCGCCCTCGATGTCGGGCATGTACGGCGTGCCGACCAGCGACGTGAGGATCGCGAGGTTGCCGCCCCACAGCGTGCCCGTCACGTTCGCCGTCTGCACCTGCGGTGCATCGGCGACGATCGTCGTGCCGGGCTGCGTCAGCGTCTGCCAGAAATGCTGCATCGTGAAGTCGCTGGGCGTTTCCGCGCCGAAATCCGCCGACAGCATCGGACCGCCGAACGTCTTGATGCGCGCCTTCGCGTACAGCGCCAGCTGGATCGCCGTGAAATCGCTGTGACCGACGAGCGCGATCGGCTGGTCGCGCAGCCGGCGTTCGAGCCCGCGATAGTCGAGCCCGTGCAGGATGCGCGCGGCGCCGTAGCCGCCGCGTACCGCGAGCGCGATGTCCGGCAGCGGCCGCCCGGGATCGGCGAGGCGGTTCAGGTCGCCTGCCCGTTCGCCGTCGGTGCCGCCGAAACGCTGGAAGCGCCGCTGCGTCGCCTCGATGTTCTCGATGCGCTGCTGCGCGGTGCTGAGGCGCTCGAGCGCGCGGTTGATCGCGTCGGGGTCGTGTGGATAGCCGGACGGCGCCAGCAGGCGGATGGTGTAGGACGCGGCGGGCTGGAAGGACATGGCGAAAGGTATCGGGGTCGTCAAACCTGCTTAGAGGGTCCGAACCGGGTCCGGTTCACGAAAACCGTGCACGTCCGGGACGCCGGGCGCGACAAGAGGTGGCCTATGACGCGCCGGATTCAGCGTCGCGGGCAAGCCGCGCCTCGCGCAGCGCGCGCCGGCGCTCGGCGAAGAACGACTTCAGCGCGGCGCCGCACTCGTCGGCGAGCACGCCGCCGGTCACTTCGGTGTGGTGGTTCAGCTGCGGATTCGCGAATGCGTCGATCACGCTGCCGCACGCGCCCGTCTTCGGGTCGGCCGCGCCATAGACGACCCGCGCGATGCGGGCGTGCATGATCGCGCCAGCGCACATCAGGCACGGCTCGAGCGTCACGTACAGTTCGCAGCCGGGCATCCGGTAATTCTGCAGATGTTGCGCGGCCATGCGCAGCGCGGCCATTTCGGCATGCGCGGACGGGTCGTGCCCGCCGATCGGATGATTGAAGCCGCGGGCGATCACTTCGTCGCCACGCACGAGCACCGCGCCGACCGGCACTTCGCCGGCCGCGCGCGCCTCTTCGGCGGCGGCTTGTGCAAGACGCATGAAATGCAGGTCGCGCGCCGATGCGGGCGCGGTTTCTTGAACGGGAGAATCGGCGGCGGGAGCAGTGGCCGCGGCGGCTGCCGAGCGGGCTGCGTCGTGCAGCGCGTCGGACGTCACATCGGCCCCGCTTCGGCGGGCGCTTCGTCGAGCCCGCGCTCGCACAGGCGTTCCGCGATGCGCCGGCAGTAGTCGCGCGGCATCACCATCGGGCCGCCGCGCAGCGATTCGAGCGCCATGTCGAGCGCGAGGATCTTCGCCTGCAGCCGGCAGCGCGCGGCACGGTCGCTGACCGCCTGCACTTCGTCGTGCAGGTTGCGCAGCGCGCGCAGTTGCTCGACGGCCGGCGGCACGAAGCCCGCGTTCTTCAGAATACGGTTGGCCACCCGCACCTCCTCGGGCACGAGCAGGTCGTCATCCAGCGCCTGCGGCGCGCCGGTACCCGGCAAATCGTCGAACTCGCCCCGCGCGGCGGCGGCGGCAATACGTTGTTCGACCAGGGCGTCAAGCAATCTCATCAGTCAATCGGAACAATGCGGCAGGGCGAATTCTAGCAGGGTGACGCCGGTATGACAGGCCCTTCGAATACATGCTCGATATTGTATTTTTAGGGGCCGAATCGCGGCGCATGCGCGCCGATCGCCGTCACTTGCCGCTCTGCTGCGCCGCAGCAGGCTGAGCGCCGTTCGGACGCCTCCAGACGAAGGCGAGGTCCGGGCCATTTATTTATCCACAACGATCCAGCAGGCGCCTGCCGACCCGGCAAAAACGCCAGCCGCCCTGCTTCCGTTGCCCGCTTACGCCGTCACCGTTTCCGGCTGCGCCTTCGCGAACGGGCGGAACATCGTCGCGATCAGGAACGCGCCGAGCCCGATCGCGAACGAGCCGAGGTACAGCCAGCCGTAGCTGCCGAACGCATCGACGATCAGCCCGCCGGCGACCGGGCCCGCGGCCATCCCGAGGCTGCCGGCCATCGCGCAGCCGCCGATCACGGTGCCCATCATCCGCAGCGGGAAATTCTCGCGCGCGAGCACCGAATACAGCGGCATCACGCCTGCATAAATGAAGCCGAACAGCGTCGCGACCGCGTAGAAGCCGTCGAGCGTGTGCACGAAGTAGTAACCGAGCGCGCCGAGCGCCTGCGCGAGCAGCCCCGCCACCAGCATGCGCTTCGCGCCGAGGCGATCGCCGAGGACCCCGAACGCGATCCGGCCGCCCATGCCCGCCAGCCCTTCGACGCTGTAGATCGATACCGCGACGATCAGCGGAATCCCGCAGGTCACCGCGTAGCTGACCGTATGGAAGATCGGGCCCGAATGGGTCGCGCAGCAGAAGAAATTGGTCAGCACCAACACCATGAACTGCGGCGAACGCAGCGCATCCGCGACCGACATCGCGGCGGGCGCGCCGGCCGACGCAGGCGCAGGCGCCGCGTGGGCGGATGCAGGATCGAGCGCGGGCGCCCGGCGCACCAGCAGCGACACCGGGATCATCACGACGGCCGCCAGCGCGGCGATCAGCAGCATCGACGTGCGCCAGTCGCGCACCGACACGAGCCAGGCGGCCAGCGGCGCCATCGTCATCGGCGCCATCCCCATGCCGGCCGACACGAGCGATACCGCGAGGCTGCGGTGCGTGTCGAACCAGCCGGTCACGCACGCCATCATCGGCGCGAATATCGCGGCCGTCGCACTGCCCACGGCCAGGCCGAAGGTCAACTGGAACACGAGCAGCGACGGCGCGCGGCTCGCGAGCGCCAGGCTCGCCGACAACAGCACGGCGCCCGCGATGACGACCGGGCGCGTGCCGACGCGGTCCGACAGGCTGCCCCACGCCATGCTGGCGAACCCCATCGCGATGAAGCCGAGCGTCATCGCCGCGGAAATGCCGGTCATCGACCAGCCCGTATCGCGCGCGATGGACCGCAGGAACACCGGCAACGAGAACATCGCGCCGATCGCGACGCAGCCCATCAGGCCGCCCGCGGCGACGATCACCCAGCGGTATCGGGAATCCGGCATGTGGCGTGTCATATGGCCTCTCCTCGTTCGTTGCACCATTCGCGGAAACCGGGTGACGACCGCATGGCGCGGCGCACGGCCCGGTCGATATCGATACGACGGGCGACGCAGCGGGAAATCGACATGCGCGGCGTATGGGCCGCGGATTTTTATTGTCGGCAATTCCACGCGGCTCGCAAGGGTCGGATCATCCGCTCACCCGCTCCCGCTTTTCCGCAACGGGAAATTCGAAATCACAAATAGTTGGTTGGGACGCGCAATGACGCTGGCTACACTCGCCCCATCTTGTCATAACAAGTTGACCGATGACCCCACCCAACGTCGTGCCGCTGTCCGCGGCCCCGCTCTACGTGCAGATCAAGGACACGCTGCGCGCGCGCATTCTCGACGGCACCTACGCGCCGCACAGCCGGATGCCGTCCGAGCACGAGCTCTGCGCGATGTTCGACGTCAGCCGCATCACGGTGCGCCAGGCGCTCGGCGACCTGCAGAAGGAAGGCCTGCTGTTCAAGCTGCACGGCAAGGGCACGTTCGTGTCGAAGCCGAAGGCGTTCCAGAACGTGACGTCGCTGCAGGGCTTCGCCGAGGCGATGTCGTCGATGGGTTACGAGATCGTCAACCAGTTGCGCAGCCTGCGCACCGTGAAGGCCGATCGCCATCTCGCGACGAAGCTGAACGTGCCGGAAGGCGCGCCGCTCGTCGAGATCCATCGCGTGCGGCTGCTGAACCGCGAACCCGTGTCGCTCGAACAGACCTGGGTGCCCGAAGCACTCGGCAAGCGCCTCGCCGGCGCCGATCTCGCGACCCGCGACATCTTCCTGATCCTCGAGAACGACTGCGGCATCCCGCTCGGCCATGCCGACGTGTCGATCGACGCGATCCTCGCGGACGACGAAATCGTCGACGCGCTGCACGTCGAGGAAAGCAGCCCCGTGCTGCGCATCGAGCGCCTCACGCACGACGCGTCGGGTGCGCCGATCGACTACGAATACCTCTACTTCCGCGGCGACGCCTTCCAGTACCGGTTGCGCGTCGACCGGCAAAAGGCGCGCAAACCTGCAAGGAGCCCGCGATGAATACTCATGTGCATGAATACGACGTCGTCGTGGTCGGCGGCGGCACGGCCGGCCCGATGGCGGCCATCAAGGCGAAGGAGCGCGATCCGTCGCTGCGCGTGCTGCTGCTCGAGAAGGCCAACGTGAAACGCAGCGGCGCGATCTCGATGGGGATGGACGGCCTGAACAACGCGGTGATCCCCGGTCATGCGACGCCCGAGCAATACACGCGCGAGATCACGATCGCCAACGACGGGATCGTCGACCAGGAAGCCGTGTACGCGTATGCGACGCACAGCTTCACGACGATCGAGCAGCTCGACCGCTGGGGCGTGAAGTTCGAGAAGGACGGCACCGGCGACTACGCGGTGAAGAAGGTCCATCACATGGGCTCGTACGTGCTGCCGATGCCGGAGGGCCACAACATCAAGAAGGTGCTGTACCGGCAACTGAAGCGCGCACGCATCGCGATCACGAACCGGATCGTCGCGACGCGCGTGCTGACCGACGCGCAGGGCCGCGCGAGCGGCGTGCTCGGCTTCGACTGCCGCACCGCCGACTTCCACGTGATCCGCGCGAAGGCCGTGATTCTCTGCTGCGGCGCGGCCGGCCGTCTCGGCCTGCCGGCATCGGGCTACCTGATGGGCACGTACGAGAACCCGACCAACGCGGGCGACGGCTACGCGATGGCCTATCACGCGGGTGCCGCGCTCGCGAATCTCGAGTGCTTCCAGATCAATCCGCTGATCAAGGATTACAACGGCCCGGCGTGCGCGTACGTGACGGGGCCCCTGGGCGGCTTCACCGCGAACGGCAAGGGCGAACGCTTCATCGAATGCGACTACTGGAGCGGCCAGATGATGTGGGAGTTCTACCAGGAACTGCAGAGCGGCAACGGCCCCGTGTTCCTGAAGCTCGACCATCTCGCGGAAGAAACGATCCGGACCATCGAGCAGATCCTGCATACCAACGAACGGCCCAGCCGCGGCCGCTTCCATGCGGGGCGCGGCACCGACTACCGCAGCCAGATGGTCGAGATGCACATCTCCGAGATCGGCTTCTGCAGCGGCCACAGCGCATCGGGCGTGTACGTGAACGCACGTGCCGAGACGACCGTGCCGGGGCTTTACGCGGCCGGCGACATGGCGGCCGTCCCGCACAACTACATGCTCGGGGCATTCACGTACGGCTGGTTCGCCGGGCAAAACGCGGCCGACTACGTGGCCGGTCGCGACCACGCGCCGGTGGACGACCAACAGGTCGACGCCGAGCGCACCCGCGTGCTCGCACCGCTGCTGCGCGAACGCGGGCTGGCGCCGGCGCAGGTCGAGTACAAGCTGCGCCGGATGGTGAACGACTACCTGCAACCGCCGAAGGTGACGCGCAAGATGGAAATCGGGCTGCAACGTTTTGACGGAATTATTGAGGATATCGAAGAAATCAAGGCCGACAATCCGCACGAGCTGATGCGTGCGGCCGAAGTGCGCGCGATCCGCGATTGCGCCGAAATGGCCGCGCGTGCGTCGCTGTTCCGCACCGAAAGCCGCTGGGGGCTGTACCACCATCGCGTCGATTTTCCGCACCGCAACGACGCCGAATGGTTCTGCCACACGTGGTTGCGCAAGGATGCCGAGGGCGCGATGCGCAGCGAGAAGCGGCCGGTCGAACCGTACGTCGTGCCGCTCGCCGACGACGAACGCGGCGCCTACGCGCAGTTGCGCATCCGCGAACCGGCCGCGCTCGCGGCCGCCCTTTGAGGAACCTTGCCATGTCCCATACCCCGCACGACATCTTCCAGCGCAGCAGCGCGCCCGTGACGATCGACGAGTCGCTGTGCATCGCCGACAAGGGCTGCACCGTGTGTGTCGACGTGTGCCCGCTCGACCTGCTCGCGATCGACGTCACCAAGGGCAAGGCCACCATGCAGTTCGACGAATGCTGGTACTGCATGCCGTGCGAACGCGACTGCCCGACCGGCGCGGTCAAGGTCGACATTCCTTACCTGCTGCGCTGACGCGGCGCGCCGCCCGCGCGCCGCTCCCCCACTACCGGACTCACGACACATGAAAACAACGCTACGGATGTTTCGCCTGCTCGCCGCGTCGATCGCGGTCGCGGCCACCGGTTTTGCACATGCGGAGACGATCCGCGTCGCGATCGGCACACAGGACACGACGATCAACTGCGCGACCGGCGGCCTGCTGATCCGTGAACTGCATCTGCTCGACAAGTACCTGCCGCGCACCGGCAAGTACCAGGACGTGAAATACGACGTGCAGTGGAAGGATTTCACGTCCGGCGCGCCGCTCACCAACGAGATGGTCGCCGGCAAGCTCGACTTCGGCGCGATGGCCGATTTCCCCGGAGCCTTGAACGGCGCGGCGTTCCGCAAGGCCGGCCGCAAGAGCGTGTTCATCACCGTGCTCGACGGCAGCATCGACGGCAGCGGCAACGGGATCGTCGTCCCGTCGAATTCGACGGTGCGCGGGCTGGCCGACCTGAAGGGCAAGACGATCTCGGTGCCGTTCGCATCGACCGCGCACGGCATGCTGCTGCGCGCGATCAAGGCCCAGGGCTGGAACCCCGACACCGACGTGAACATCGTCACGCAGGCGCCCGAAGTGGCCGGCAGCGCGCTGAAGGCGAACAAGATCGACGCGCATGCGGATTTCGTGCCGTTCGCCGACCTGTTCCCGTACCGCGGCATCGCGCGCAAGATCTACGACGGCGCGCAGACCCACGCGCCGACCTTCCACGGCGCGCTCGTCGATGCGGACTACGCGCAGCGCTATCCGGAAATCGTCGTGGCCTATCTGCGTGCCGCGATCGAAGCGAACCGCCTGCTCGCGCAGAACCCGGAAAAGTACAGCGTGCTGATCGAGAAGGTCACCGGCATCGAGGCGCCGGTCGACTACCTGTATCACGGGCCGCTCGGCATCCAGACCCGCGACCTGACGTGGAAGCCCGAATACCGGCAAGCGGTCGCGACGGCGATCGATACGCTGAAGCTGCTGAAGAAGACCGACTCCGCGCCCGACCCCGCGACGTTCGTCGACGACCGCTATATCCGCGCGGCGTTCAAGGCGTCCGGGCTCGATTACGACGCGGCGTTGAAACACTACGGCAAGCAGCCGCTCGTCGCGAACGATGCGACGACCGGCAAGCCGATCCGCGATTTCAACGACGTCGCGCAAGTGTGGCTCGCCGGCGACGAACCGGTACGCAACTACACGAGCCCCACCGCCGCGTTCGTGGCGCTCGGCAAGCTCGGCCCGTCCGCGAAGGTGCGGGCGGTGTTCGTGCACGACCATGCGAGCGGCCTGAAGCTGTTCGCCGACCAGGCGTGGTACGTGAAGGACGCGCACGGCGTGCTCACCGCGTTCCTGCTGAAGTCGGGCGCCGACGCGTACGCGCAGCAGGTATCGGGCGCGGTGGTCGACTACGCGGCCGCGAAGACCGTCACCGCGCAGGCGCTCGCCGCCCGCTGAACGTCGCGCGCCTTTCCCCTTCCACGTCGACACCGGACTTCCGCATGGCTGCCACCCTCGACCTCGTCAAACGCCGTCTCGCCGATGCACCGCGCAGCGGTGACACCCGCTCGCCGCATTCCGCCGCGCGCCGCCGCTCGACCCCGATGCGCCGCCGCGCATGGCGCATCGCATCGCTCGCCGCCTGCATCGCGCTGTGGCAGGCGGCCGTTCACTGGAGGCTGTCGCTCGGCATCGTCACGTTCGCGAACGTGCCCGCGCCGAGCGACGTCGGCCCCGCGCTGGCAGCGTTCCTGCAATCGCCGAAGCTGCCGATGCACCTGTTCGCGAGCATCACGCGCGTGCTGGCCGGCTTCGTCGCGGCGGCGGTCGCCGGCATCGGCCTCGGGCTCGCGATCGGCCGCTATCGCGCGCTCGAGGACACGCTGCTGCCGCCGCTCGAGATGCTGCGGCCGATTCCGGCCGTCGCGTGGATTCCGCTCGCGATCCTGATGTTCCCGTCGTCCGAGCTGAGCATGATGTTCATCACGTTCGTCGGCGCGCTGTTCCCGATCCTGCTCAATACCGTGCATGGCGCCGAAGCCGTCGACCCCCGGCTCGTCGCGACCGCGCGCAGCCTCGGCACGCGCGGCCTCGCGCTCTATGCGGAAGTGATCCTGCCCGGCGCCGCGCCGTCGATCTTCACGGGCCTGTCGATCGGAATGGGCACCGCGTGGTTCTGCCTCGTCACGGCCGAGATGATCGCGGGCCAGTACGGGATCGGCTATTTCACGTGGGAATCCTATACGTTGCAGAACTACCCGGACATCGTGGTCGGCATGGCGCTGATCGGCCTGCTCGGGATGGGCAGCAGCCTGCTCGTCAAGCGTATCGGCGCGGCGCTCACGCCGTGGTACGCACCGCGTGGAGGCCGATCATGAGTACGCCGGACATTGCGTCGCCCGCGCCCGGCCGCATCGGCGTGCGCGCGCTGACGATCGAACTCGGCCCGCCGCATGCGCGCGTCGCGGCGCTCGATACGCTCGACGTCGACATCGCACCCGGCGAATTCGTCTGCGTGCTCGGGCCGTCCGGCTGCGGGAAATCGACGCTGCTCGGCGCGCTCGCCGGCCACGTCGCGGCCACGCACGGCGAGATCGTCGTCGACGGCGAACGGGTCGACCGCCCGCATCCCGATCGCGGGCTCGTGTTCCAGCAGCACACGCTGTTTCCGTGGAAGCGCGTGATCGACAACGTCGCGTTGGGCCTGAAGATGAAAGGCGTGCCCGCACGGGAGCGCCGCCGCGAAGCGGCCGAACTGCTCGAGCTCGTCGGGCTCGGCGGCTTCGGCGCGCACTATCCCGCGCAGCTGTCGGGCGGCATGCAGCAGCGCGTCGAGATTGCCCGCGTGCTGATCAACCGGCCGCGCGTGCTGCTGATGGACGAGCCGTTCGGCGCGCTCGACGCGCAGACGCGCCGGATGATGCAGACGCTGCTGCTCGACATCTGGTCGCGCATCGGCACGACCGTGCTGTTCGTCACGCACGACATCGAGGAAGCGCTGTTTCTCGGCGACCGCATCCTGATGCTGTCGCCGCGGCCTGCGCGCATCGTCGCCGATATCCGCGTGCCGCTCGCGCGGCCGCGCACCGACGACAGCACGACCGAGCCCGCGTTCGTCGACATCAAGCGCCGCTGCCTCGCGCTGTTGCGCGACGCCGCCTGAACGCACGTGCCCGCCCATCCACCGCACCGACTCTTTCCCATGACCGCTTCCTCCTCCGCTTTCCCGCTGCCCGGCGTGCCGGCCGTCGATCACGCCGATCATGCCGCGCTCGTCGCGCGCCTCGCCGCAGCCGACGCATCGGTGCGCCGCATCGCGCTGCTCGAACTCGCCGACCTCGAAGCGCCCGAACTCGTGCCGTCGTTCATCGCGGCGCTGCGCAACGACCCGTCGGCCGACGTGCGCAGCGAGGCCGCGCGCGTGCTCGACGCATGGGAGCAGCCCGAGGTCGTCGACGCGCTGTGCCACGCGCTGCTCGATCCGGACGACGGCGTGCGCGCCACCGCCGCGCAAAGCCTGTCCGAACTGAAGGACGCGGCATCGGGCGCCGTGCTGTGCCGCTGGGCCGACCGGTCCGAGCCGTTCGTGCGCGGCGCCGTGCTGCGCGGCTTGCGCGAGTTGCGCGACCCCGACGCGTTCGCGCCCGCGCTGCGCGCGCTCGACGCGAGCGCCGCTGCCGTCCGCGCCGAGGCGGTCGTCGTGCTCGGCTGGCTCAAGGACGGCCGCGCGCTGCCGCCGCTCGCCCGCGTCGCGACCACGGACGCCGATGCGGACGTACGGCGCGCCGCGGTTGGCGCGATCGGGTTTGCGGCGGCGGGCGACACCGCCGTCGTCACCGCGTTGCTCGCGGCGCTGCGTGACGCCGAGTGGCAGGTACGCGAGGAAGCCGCAGGCACGCTCGGCAAGCTGCGCATCACCGTTGCGCGCGACCCGCTCGTCGCCGCGCTCGACGACGATTACTGGCAAGTGCGCGTGCGTGCCGTCCGCGCGCTGGGCCAGTTGCGCGATGCGGCCGCGGCGTCGGCCGTCGTCGCGCTACTCTCGCATACGATCAGTAATCTGCGTAAGGAAGCCGCGCTCGCGCTCGGCGAATTGCGCGACCGGGCGACGCTGCGGGCGCTACACGACGCACTCGACGATCGCGACCCCGAAGTCCGCACGGCCGTGCGGATCGCGATCGGACAGATCGACGAGGCGTCGCGATGATCGCGCCGACCGAAATCGCACTCGATCACCCGACGCACGCGCTAACGCTGCGCTGGCCGGACGGCGCGACGCAACGTATCGACTATGTGCAATTGCGCGGCCGTTGTCCGTGCGCGGAATGCCGAAAGATCCGGCTCGACGGCGGCCACGTCGACGCGCGGCCTGGCCTGACGCTCGACGGCGTGGAAGCGCTCGGCTACGGCGTCCGCTTCCTGTTCGGCGACGGCCATGCACGCGGCATTTACCCGTGGCCGTACCTGGCGGACCTCGCGTAGCGACGACGACGCGGCTTCCGCGCTCGCGCGGGTCACATGGCAGACGTGCGTAAACGCTGCGATACTGACGCCCACGATCGTCGCCACCTACCGTGGGAGCCGCACCATGCAAACCGCAGTCGGATTCATCGGCCTTGGCGTGATGGGCACGCCAATGGCGCTCAATCTCGCGCGGGCCGGCACGCCGCTCGTCGCGTGGAGCCGTTCGCACGGCAGCGACGATACGCTGCGCGACGCCGGCGCACGCGTGGCCGAGAGCGTCGACGACGTCTTCGCGTCCTGCCGCACCGTGATCCTGATGCTCGCGAACGACGCGGCGATCGATGCCGTCCTCGCGCGCGGCACGCCCGGTTTTGCCGCCCGGGTCGGCGGACACACGATCGTCAACATGGGCACGAATGCGCCCGAATACTCTCGCGCACTCGCCGATGAAATCGCCGCCGCATCGGGCCGCTACGTCGAGGCGCCCGTGTCGGGCTCGCGCAAGCCGGCCGAAGCCGGTCAACTCGTCGTGATGCTGGCCGGCGCGCCGGAGGACGTCGACGCCGTACGCGCGCTGGTGAAGCCGCTGTGCCGCGACAGCTTCGTATGCGGCGACGTGCCGTCGGCGCTGACGATGAAGCTCGCCGTCAACCTGTTCCTGATCACGATGGTCACCGGTCTCACCGAAGCCACGCACTTCGCGCAACGCCACGGTATCGACCTTGCACGCTTCGCCGACGTGCTGAATGCCGGCCCGATGGCCAGCGACGTGTCGCGCGTGAAGCTCGGCAAGCTCGTCGCGGAAGATTTCTCGGTGCAGGCCGCGATCACCGACGTGCTGAAGAATGCGCGCCTCGTCGCCGAATCGGCACGCAGCATCGGCATCGCGTCGCCGCTGCTCGACATCTGCCATGCACTGTACGGTGAAACCGAGCGAGCCGGACACGGCGCGGCCGACATGGTCGCCGTGATTCGTGCGATCGAACAGCGTACCGGGGACGTGCGATGAGCCGCGTGCACGTAGTACCCGCGTTCGTTCGAACCGACAGGTAGGCGCGACCATGTCCGCAACCGGCACGTCCGCAACCGGCAACGCTACCCCCTTGCGCCCCGTTCCCGCCGTGATCGGCATCGTGCTGCGCGGACGCGACGTGCTGCTCGTGCGCCGCGCGAATCCACCCGATGCAGGCTGCTGGGGCTTCCCCGGCGGCAAGATCGAGCCGGGCGAGCCGCTCGCGGATGCGGTCGTGCGCGAAATCGCGGAAGAAACGACGGTCGACGTGGAAGCGCTCGATGCCTTTACCGCGCTGGACGCGTTCAATTACGATGCGCACGGCGCCGTACGCCAGCATTTCGTCATGGTCGCCGTGCTGTGCAGATGGCTGCGCGGCACGCCGGCCGCCGGCGACGATGCGCTCGACGCGCGCTGGTTCGACATCGACGAACTCGACCGCGACGATTTGCCGATGAGCGCCGGCGTGCGCGACGTCGCGCGACGAGCGATCGAGCGGGCGGCGGTGCCAGGCAACGCGCGACCGCCATCCGCGTGACACACTGCCGTCGCTGGCGCACTACCTGCGCGCGATGCGTTCGATCCATCCCGGCGCCCGCTACCCGCCAAGCGCCGGATCACCACCCGTCAAACCATGATCAGAATCCGACAATCCACCGAGGCCGACGGCACATACGTGCTGGACATCTGGCGCAACGCCGTCAATGCCACGCATCACTTCCTGAGCGACGACGACCGTCGCGCGATCGAATCCGAAGTCGTCGCATTTCTGCCGGGCGCGCCGCTTGATCTAGCCGTCGACGAAACCGATCGCCCGATCGGTTTCATGCTGCTCGACGGCGGCCACATGGAAGCGCTGTTCGTCGATCCCGCCCACCATGGTGCGGGGGTCGGGCGGCGGCTGGTCGAAGAAGCGCTCAAGCGCCATCCCGACTTGTCGACCGACGTCAACGAACAGAACGAGGCGGCTGCGGGATTCTATGAGCGGCTCGGATTCGAGCGCTGCGGGCGATCGGAGCGGGATGGACAAGGGCGGCCTTATCCGCTGATTCATCTTCGTTATCGCAGTAGCGAGCGGGACTGATCCGGCGTCCCGACAAGAACGGGACGCTGTACCGGCCCGGTCCGGATGCGCTGAAACGGCACCGCCCTCACGACATCGCGATCATCCCGACGCGCTGCCGGTCGTCAACGGCCAGCGCCCCAACACGTCGTAGTGCGACTTGCCGAGCCAGCTATCGATCAGGACGAAGTCGAACACGGTCCAGGTAATCGGCTCGATCCGATACTCATCGGGCCTCTGCGCGCCATACAGCAGCGTCACGTGCGGGGTGAAACTCGAGGGGAAAACAGGCACGCCTACCCTTTTCAACGCGTCTCGTAACTGCCGCCGAAAATCGATCAAGTCTTCCAGACCGGCCTTCCCCGTCAGCACCAGCGGCTGACGACCGGACCGCCTGTTGAAGCTGATGATCTTGTCGAACCTCACGGAGAAAGACGGCACTTCCATGCGATCCGCGACCGCGCGGGCCCGTGCAAGCGTAGCGCCCGGCACGTAAGCGAAGTCACCTAGAGAGCCCAGCGTGATGTGCAGACGCTCGGTGCCCACCGGGCTGTCCTTCTGCTGCTGCAAGCTTTTCGCGATACCGGCAATGCGCGCGGCCGTGGCCATATCCGGCATCACGGCGAAAAAGAAGCGGTGCACGGGAGCCGGCGGCGGCGCATCGAATCCGGGTAGCGTCAGTTGAGTCACGGCAGCATGTCCGACTGGCGTGGAGCGAAATTTCATTATCGTCAATCGGTAGCCTGCTCGCTCGCCGCTCACCGCTAGACGAATCCACCGTTCGCGCGCCTGAAGATGCTACCCTCTCGGCCAAACTCGACACCCTATGATGACGCCCCCGAATTCAACCATGCAAACCGTGGCGGTACTGGACTTCGAAACAACCGGCCTGTCGCCGAATCTGGGCGACCGTGCAACCGAAATTGCCGTCATCCTGCTGCGCGACGGGCAGGTCGTCGACCGTTTCCAGAGCTTGATGAATGCCGGCCGACGCATCCCGTCCGATGTCGTTGCGCTCACCGGCATCACGAACGACATGATCGCGACGGCGCCGCCGGCGTCCGAAGTCATGAAGGAAGCGGCGGCGTTCGTCGGCAAACATGCGGTCGTGGCCCACAACGCCGGTTTCGACAAACGCTTCTGGCAGTCGGAACTCGGGATGCTCGGCATGTCGGCCGACCATGCGTTTGCGTGCACGATGCTGGTGGCGAGACGAATCTACCCGGACGCGCGGAGTCACCGCCTGTCGAGCCTGGCCGAGATGCTGCGGCTGCCGCAAACGGGCCGTGCGCACCGCGCGATGGTCGATGCGGAGATGGCCGGGCACCTGTGGTGCCGGTTGCAGCAGGATATTTCGCGGACTTACGGCCTGGATCGGATCGATCACGCGTTGATGTCGCAGGTTCAGGTGACGACCAAGGCGAAGGTGCCGATGTATTTGCGTTCGCTCGTGCGTGTGCATGCGTGAGCAATTCACGCACTGTGTAAACGCAAAACGGCTTGGCAACATCCAAGCCGTTTCTTGTACCCCGGCAGCGTCAGGCGCGCTGCTTCATCAGCCCGGCCAGCAGTGTCAGCGCTTCCGTCAGATCGTCGAACGACGGGCCGCCGAGGCAAAGTCGAATCCCGCTCGCCCGATCTTCCGGGTTCACCATCATGGATTCCGGAGGAGTCAACTTGATACGCATCGCCGCGGCAGCGGAGGCGAAACGAATGGCGGCGTCACGCTCCATCGGCAGCCACGCGTTGTAGGCACCGGGGTGCGAGACCAGTTCGCCCGCGCCGAGCAGCGCGATGGCCAGGCTGGATCGACGCCGCGCCTCATGGTGCAGGTCCCGCTGGATCGATGAGATGACGTCGGTGGCCAGCCATTCCTCGATCACTGCGCAAGAGAGCGGCGACGGCGCCATCGGCAGGTCCCGCAGCGCGTCTTCCGCGGCATCGTCGAATCCGGCCGGCAGTGCGAGCACGCCGATCTGCAAACCGGGGCCAAGCGATTTGGACAGCCCGTTCACATGAAAGGTGATCTCGGGCGCCAACGCCGCAAGCGGCGGCGAAGCCGATTCGGCCGGCGCATAGACGCCGTCCTCGATGATCCACGCGCCCGCCCGGCGGCAAATATCCACGATGGCCTGCCTGCGTTCCGTGCTCATTGTCGCGGTGGTCGGATTGTGCAGTGTCGGTGTGAGATAGACCGCCTGGTTGCCGGTCGATGCGGCGCCGTCGAGTGCGTCCGCCAGTGCCTCCGGCGCCATCCCTTGCGCGTCGGTCTCGATGCCGCGCATCCGATATCCGTTGCGCCGAGCCAGCGCGATCGCGCCCGGATAGGTGATCCGCTCGGTCAGAAGCAGCCCTTGCGAGCCGCACGCAAGATCGAAGGCCAATGACAGCGCCTGGCGGGCGCCGCTCGTGAGCACCAGATGCGACGGTTCCACCATCAGGCCCAGCGTTTCGAGCCAGCGGGCCAGCACACGTCGGTGCTCCATATGCCCGGCGGCCGGTGCATAGAGATTGAGATGGTCCGCATCGATCTTGCGTGCGATCCCCGTCAGTGTTCGCGCCAGCAAGCGCGCGTCGAGCATGGCTGGCGGCACATTGGACGAAAGGTCGATCTGGCGATCATGGTGCGCCTGGCGGATCGCCACGAAGGTTCCGCGCCCCTTGATGCTGCGCGTCAGGCCTCGCCGTTCAAGCGCGGCATAGGCCTTCGTCACCGTGCCAAGCCCGATCCCCAGTTTCAACGCGAGATCGCGATGAGCGGGCAGTCGGTCGCCTCCCGTCAGCCGCCCTTCGACGATGTCGTCGGCCAGGGCGAGCACCAACCGCTCGGCGGTATTCGCATCGATGTCGGCAAGCCGTGGTGACCAGGGGGATCGCAGGAGCATGTTTGCCGCCCAGATATTAGTGTCACGTGACACTATTTATGAAAACAACAAGCGTAACATGCGCGATGTGATCGGATGAAGTCATGCATTTCTGGAGGCGCCTGATCGCCATGACGGGCGCGTGGAGAATCGAATGTTCAGCCATGTAACCGTTGGCGCGCGTGATCTTGGGCGGGCAGGCCGTTTCTATGACGCGGTGCTCGCTCCGCTCGGACTGAAGCGTCGCGTCGTCACGTCCGATGGCGGGCCGCCGGCCCTGTGCTGGGTAACCGGTCAAACGCCGCTGCCGCGCTTCTATGTCTACCTTCCTTACGATGGCAAGCCGGCGACCATCGGCAACGGCAGCATGGTCGCCTTTCTCGCCCCGTCGCAGGAAGCCGTGAACACGGCCTACGCGAAGGGTCTCGAGCACGGCGGGACGGACAACGGTGCGCCCGGGTTACGCCCCCGCTACGGCGACGGCTACTACGGCGCGTATCTGCGCGACCCTGACGGGAACAAGGTCCATATCGTTCATCGCGGGGATCTCCAGCCGTGACGGTGGAGACACTCGCCTCTCTGGAGAAACTCGAATGATCGCCAGTCAGATCGCACTCGTCTACGGCACCTATCTCGTCGCCACAGCCAGCCCCGGGCCGAGCAACATGGTGATCATGGCAACAGCGATGCGTGACGGCCGTCTGCCGGCCCTCGTGCTGGCCGCCGGCGTCATCACGGGCTCGCTCTTCTGGGCGATCCTGGCGGCGACCGGCGTTTCCGCCGTGCTGGCGGCCTATGCCGAGGCACTCGTCGTGATCAAGATGGTTGGCGGTGTCTATCTGCTCTACCTGGCGTTCCGCACGGGCAGGTCGGCGCTGAAACCGGGCCCCGGCTTCGCGAAGACGGAACCCGGACGCTCGACACCGCCCTATCGGCGACTCTACCGTCAGGGCATTCTCATGCATATCGGAAACCCGAAGGCGGTTCTGGCCTGGATGGCCATCATGTCCCTTGGGCTTCAGGAACACGCGTCCGGCGGCACCTTGCCGGCGATCATCGGCGGTTGCGCGCTCCTCGGCGTCATCGTGTTTGGCGGTTATGCGGTCCTCTTCTCGACCGCTCGGATGATCGCCGTGTATGCCCGCCTCCGGCGCTGGATTGAAGGCACGCTATCCGCGGTGTTCGCCGTTGCGGGAGTCAACCTGCTTGCCTGGCAACGTTGATATCCCGGCTCGCCGGCGCCGTCACGAACTGATCTGAATTGAAAGAGCGATGTCATGAGCTTTGCGATCCATATGGTCGACGTCTTCGGCGCCGGGCCGCTTTCGGGCAATCCGCTGGCGGTCGTCATCGGTGCCGACGCCGTGGCAACGGATGACATGCAGCGGCTGACGCGGTGGTTCAACCTGTCCGAGACCGCGTTTCTGTTGCCGCCCACGCATCCCGAGGCGGACTACCGGGTCAGGATCTTCACGCTGGACAGGGAGATGCCTTTTGCCGGGCACCCGACGCTCGGCAGTTGCCATGCGTGGCTCTCGGCAGGCCGCGTGCCGAAGCGCGCAGCGGAAATCGTCCAGGAATGCGGAGTCGGGCTGGTTCCGATCCGACGCGATCACGAGCGGCTTTCGTTCGCCGCCCCGCCGCTGATCCGCTCCGGCGCGCCGACCCACGATGAATTGGACCGGGCTCGGCGACTGCTGGGGATCGAATCCGGCGATATCCTGGATGCCGCCTGGATCGACAATGGCCCCGGATGGCTGGGCATCAGGCTGGTATCGGCGCAGACGGTGCTTGCGCTCGATCCGCTCCGCAGTTGGCCCGGCCGGATCGATGTCGGTGTGATTGGCCCTCATGCAACGGGCGGCGATGCCGCCTTCGAGGTTCGCGCGTTCTTCAGCGACCATCTGGGCGCTATCGTCGAAGACCCGGTCACCGGCAGCCTCAATGCTTCAATGGCGCAGTGGCTGTTCGCGACGGGTGTAGTCGAGGACGACTATGTCGCCGCCCAGGGGACACGCGTCGGCCGCCATGGCCGCATTCATTTGACCCGCGACGCGGCTGGTCAGATCTGGGTCGGCGGCAGGACGCGCACGCATGTCGAGGGCCGGCTCCAAGGCCTGTGAACAGGCAAACGAGAAAGCGGCAACCTGATGTTCGGGCGGGCTGGCGCACGTGACGCCCGTCCGGGTCGCGCCATACGCCGAGCAGCTTGCGCGCAGGACTGCCACCGGTGCGGCGCGACGACACGGGATCAACCCGAGCATTGTTCCGACGTTCGAAACCACGCAAGGAGTTTCAGCATGTCTGCCTTCCCGCAGAACCCGATTGCGCCATCCGGAACCACCGATCGCATCACACTGCCCGCCTCGGCAGCAGACACCTTGAGCATGCTGGTGCGCTACAAGTCCTGGGCGAACGGACTGACGTTCAAGAGCGTGATGGACCTGCCGGCTGGCGAAGCTCTTCGGCAGAGACCGACGCGGTTCGGAAACATGGTGCATACCTTGAATCATGTCTATGTAGTCGACGACATTTTCAGACATCACCTGCAAGGAAAGAAACACACCTACACCTCGCGCAACACCGACCACACGCCTGCAGTTTCCGATCTCTGGAACGCGGTTCAGGAAATGGACCGCTGGTACGTCGAGCTTGTCGACAGCTGGTCGGACGAGGATCTCGCGACAGCCATTCGTTTCGAGTTTGTGGGTGGAGGAGAAGGCGTCATGACCCGCGAGCAGATCGTGCTGCATGTCGTCAATCACGCGACCTATCACCGCGGCTTTGTCGGCGACCTGATGTATCAGGTGCCTTTTGTGCCGCCGTCAAATGATCTTCCGGTATTCATCAGGGATCACTATCGCGACGCTTGGTGAGCGCCCGGTCGCTGGTCCGGCGCTCACCCGCCACTTGTCTCGTCCGACGCCAGCCTGTTCCGCCGGCCGGCGGCCGGCGGCCGCCATCGATAGCTGCCGCAACACATTGCTTCGTCACCGCAGTTTTTCGATAGCTGGCGATAGTCCCCGAAGGACGTCAATTCACTCCCACTCGATCATCAACAGACCGCCCAAACCCGCGCGGCTAAAGGGTTTGGCAGTGATCGAAAAAAGCCTTTACCGTCGCTCTTACCGTCAGAAAAACAGACCCTTTGCTGGCGCAGGTTTGCGTGGCATCGGCATATCATCAATCAGCACCAGTCATACATATCTTGAGACTGCCCTTCAGTCCCATTCGGTTGCGGTTGCGGTAGCGCACGACAACGTCCGCCACGCCTCGAACGCCCGTTTCCGCATCGATCTCCGCCCGGACCGGACCGTTCATCGTTCCAGCGCAGTCGTGGCTCAGCCGGGATGGATATCCATGAACGTCAAGATGAACGTGGCAATCGCATCATTTTGTTCATCCATTGCGAAGTGCCCCGCGTCGAGCAGATGGACTTCAGCATCCGGCAGATCGCGCTTGAAAGCGGTGGCTCCTGCGGCGACGAAAGAGGGATCGTTACGTCCCCACACGACGAGCGTCGGCGGTTTATGCTCGCGCAGCCACGCCTGCCATGCCGGATACAACGCGACGTTCGTCCGATAGTCGTACAGCAGCGCACCCTGAATGGCACGCTGTCCCGGCCGCGACAGATGCGCGTAGCCGCGTCCGATGAAGCGGCTACGATTTCCTGTCCATGGCCGACCCGCGCGGCCGTCCGATCGGCCTCCAGTTCAGGCAGACAGTACGCGGGTCAGCCGTTCAACAGCCTGCCGCCGTCCACGACAACCTCCGCACCAAGCGTCCAGGCCGATTCGTCGGAAGCAAGATAGATCACCGCTTTGGCCACTTCGTCTGGCTTACCGAAACGACCCAACGGGATGGTGCGCACGATGTCCTGATTGACCTGATCGCGATAAGCGTCGGGAATGCCGAGCTTGTCGTAAAGCGGGGTTTCGACCGGGCCGGGGCTGACCGCATTGACGCGCACACCGCGATCGAGCAGTTCGCTCGACAGCGTCTTGGAGAGGTTGAGAAACGCCGCCTTGGTCGCCGCATATACCGATGAGCGAGCCGCGCCGACGTGCGCATTGATCGACGTGTTCAGCACCACCGACGCAGGGTTCGAAAAGACCGGCAGCAGCGCCTGGATCAGGAAGTAGGGCCCCTTGACGTTGATGGCGAACGAGCGATCGAACATCTCCTCGGTCCATGCCTCGATCGGCTGCCAGACCGAAACGCCGGCATTGAGGAAAGCGACGTCAAGCTGGCCGTAGTGCGCCTTGACTGCTTCGGCGAGTTGGCGTTGCGCCGCAACGTCGGCGGAGTCGGCACGCAGCGCGAGCACGTCGGGGCCTAGCTCCGCCTGCGCTCTGGCGATGCTGTCGGGGTTGTTCCCGGTGATGACGACGCGTGCGCCTTCCGCGAGAAACTGCTTCGCGGTGGCCAGACCGATGCCGGTGGTACCGCCGGTGATGAGGGTGCGTTTGCCTTGCAGACGGGACATTAAGTGCTCCTGAGTGAACGATGCCAGCGGCCGGATGCTCGGCTGGCTCAGATCGCAGGATGAACCCATGCCCCAGATAAGATAAGACTTGGTATCGACATATAATCCATGCCCAAAGTGCATGAATAGAGGTCTGACTTGGATCGCTTCCTGCTGATGACCTGCTTCGCGCGCGCCGTGGAAACGGGCAGTTTTTCCGCGGCGGCGCGGGACTTGGGCCTCGGGCAGCCCAATGTGAGCCGGTATGTCGCTGCGCTCGAAGAGCATTTGCAAACTAGGCTGCTACTTCGCACGACGCGCCGCCTCACGCTGACTCCCGAGGGCGAGCGCTATTACGCAGAGACCCGCCGGATACTCGACGCGGTTGCGGAGTCGGAATCCGCTCTGCGCGACGAGGCCGAGCCTACCGGCCTGCTGCGCGTCGCCTGTCCAACCGCATTGGCGCACACCTTTGTGCTGCCGCAGGTGCCGGCCTTCCTCGCGCGCTACCCCGGCCTTGCGCTCGATCTGCAGATTGGTGATCGCTACGTCAATCTCGTCGACGAAGGCGCCGAACTGGCGATCCGCATCGGGCATCTCGAGGACAGCGCGCTACGCGCACGCCGCATCGGACAGTTCGAGCGTATATGCGTCGCGAGCACCGCTTATATCGTACGTCACGGTGTGCCGCGCGAGCCGGCCGATCTGCGCACGCATGACTGCATCGTCTACACGCTGCTGGCGTCGGGTAGTACCTGGCACTTCCGGGACGGCGACATTCCCGTTTCGGGAAGACTTCGGGTCAACTCGCCGCAAGCGGTTCAGGAAGCGGTCAATGCCGGCGTCGGTGTGGCCTATGGGCCGGCATGGTTGTTCGAGGCAGGGCTGGCCAGCGGCAACCTGCAACGGGTGCTGTCTGGCTACGAAGCGCCGCTCGTGCCGATCCAGATCTTGTATGCGGCGAACCGCCTTTTGCCCAGGCGTGCGATGGTGTTCATGGATTTCATCGCCAAAGGGTTTGCAGACATCGGCATGCTCAATGCGGGTGGGCCTTCCGGTCCGGATTCGCGCTAGACACATGCCGGGCCGGTGACGCGGCGTTCGCCGAAGGCACCGGCGCCGTGGCCACAGGAAGCGCAATCATTGCGAACCACTACATCTTTTCCTTTTCACAGCCGCATCAGGCCGCCGTCAACTACCAATGTCTGCCCCGTGACAAAGCGCGCATCGTCGCTGGTAAGGAAGGCAACCGGGCCGGCGATGTCAGCAGGCGTGCCGAGCCGCTTGATCGCCTGCATCATGTAGACCTGCGCCTTCTGCTCGTTGGGCATGCCGCTGGCGCCTTCGGTGTCCGTGATGCCGGGATGGATGGCGTTGACAATGATGTTGTCGGCCGCCAACTCGTTGGCAAGCGCGCGCACCAGGCCGATCGCCCCCAACTTGGATGCGACGTAGTGCGAGAATCCCATGCCGGGCGGCGTCACCATATTGACGGCATCCGAACCGATCGTGACGATCGCGCCGCCGCCGGCTTTGCGCATCAGCGGCACGATCGCGCGAGCGCCGAGCACGTGCGCGTCGAGATTGACGGCCAGCACACGCCGCCATTCGGCAGGGGTCATTTGATCGAGCGTAGCCAGGGGATAGATGCCCGCAGCGTGTACCAGGATGTCGGCCCGACCGAATGCCTGCTCGACCTGACCAGCGACCTTGGCCCAACCTTCTTCGCTCGCCACGTCAGCAGCAATTGCGATAGCGCCATTGCCGATCGCCTTTGCGGCTTCGTCGGCGCTCTCGCGGTTGACGAGCACTACCTTGGCGCCCCTCTCGGCAAGAAGATTGGCGATACCGCGACCGATGCCCTGTTTGCCGCCGGTGACGATGGCGACCTTGTTTTGATGCGTCTTCATGGATTTGCTCCCTGACTGGATTGTGGGTCTGCGAGCGCGCGCAGCCGCGGCTCACCGATTTCTGATAGCAGGTCTAGTTGGGTGGGTTTCCAGCCCAGTTCGGTTCGTGTCCGCGGATCGCGCGAGCGGCTGCACGCCGACTGGAGCAGCGCCCCGAACGAGCCGAACACCTCGGCCGCTTCATCCATCGTCAGGCTGCGCGTTTTGACGCCCAGGTCACGCGCCACGGCCTCGGCGATCCAGCGATACGGGATTTCGCCGGCAACGGCGTGATACAGCGCGCCGGCTTTTCCGCGCTCGATGGCGAGCGAGAACAGCCGTGCCAGGTCGGCGCTATGCACGTTGGAATAGGCAGCCAGTCCCGAACCGATGTAGCAGGCGGCACCCGTAAGCGCGACGGAGCGGTATACGCTCGCCACCGGGCCGTTGTCGCCCGGCCCCCAAATCACCGGCGGACGGATCACCATGCTTCGCTGGCCGTGTTCTGCGGCTGCGCGGACGATGCCCTCAGCCTCTACACGGGAAAGCGCCAACGGCTCTGGCACGAAGGGATCGTCTTCGGCAAAGCTGTCCGGGCTCCATGCCCCGCCGGTGCGCTGCATGAAAACGCCGCTGCCCGACAGGAAGATAAACGTCTTGCCGCGTCCGGCGAGTGCTTCGCACAGCATCCGGATGATGGCCGGCTCGCGCTCGAAGGCAACCTGCGCGGCGTAGACGGTCGCGTCGGCCGATTGCGCCGCAGCGAGCACCGGGGCCACGTCGGCATCGAGATCGCCGCGCACCGCCTCGATACCAGCCGCTTCCAGGGAAAACTGGGCGCGGTCGGATCGCGCCAGTCCCAGCACCTTATGCCCTTCCGCTACGAAGTGTCTGGAGAGGGTGCCTCCGACAAACCCGGATGCACCGATGATGAAAATTTTTCGTGACATGGAAAGCTCCTTGCCTTTCAGCGTAGGGCTTCCTCACCTCTCCGAAAAGCCTATATTATTCGATACAACCTATCTATTGAGTCGATACTTTGCTTGACGGCATCTCACTCGATCACCTGCGCACCTTCGTTGCCGCCGCGGACAACGGCAGCTTCTCCGCGGCTGGCCGCGCTATCGGCCGCGCTCAGTCGGTGGTCAGCCAAACCATTGCGAATCTGGAAGCGCAGCTTGATGTCACGCTGTTCGAGAGGGTCGGCCGCTACCCCAAGCTGACGACGCAGGGAACGAACCTGTTGGCTGACGCGCGCCGCATCGTGACGGGCGCTGATGCACTGAAGGCCAAGGCACGCAGCTTCTCCGCCGGGCTGGAGCCCGAACTCGCCATCGTCGTTGACGTCATGTTTCCGCAGCAGTGCCTGACCGATGCGCTCGGCAGCTTCAAGGAGCGCTTTCCATCTACGCCGCTCAGGCTCCATGTCGAGGCGCTAGGCCGCGTCGCCGAACTCGTGCTCAATGGGCAATGCAGCCTCGGCATCACCGGGACGCTGCCCTTCCTTCCTCCGGGGCTCGTAGCCGAACCGCTGTTCAGCGAGGAAATGGTGACAGTGGTCGCGCCGGGGTCCCCGCTGGCCGGCAGACAAGCTCCCGTTGCACTCCGGGGTCTGCTGGACGAAACACAACTCGTGCTCACTGATCGTTCGTCGCTAACGGACGGGGTCGACTACGGCGTGCAGGGGAAAAACATCTGGCGGCTCGCCGATCTTGGCGCGAAGCATGCCTTCCTGCGTGCCGGCCTCGGATGGGGACACATGCCGCTTTGGTTGATCAGCGAGGACCTGAAGGAAGGCCGTCTGGTGCGCATCGAGCTGGAAGGACCAGCCGCAGGCGTGATGCCTTTCCAGGCCGCCTATCTAGGTGATCGATTGCCAGGCCCCGCAGGTAGATGGCTGCTGGAGCGCTTCCAACATACCTAATCGCCGCAGCAGATCAGCAAGGAATGGGAATACCCTTAGAGCGTTGCGCAATCTGCGCCTGATTGGCGACGCTGTTGTCGTTCGCACGCCAGGGTTTGGGATTGGCCTCCGTGGCTGACCTGGACGCCACCGAGGTTTCCTCCGGTATTTTGACGGCTTTACCTTCAGGGGTCAGGAGACCTGTTGATGCTCGGAAAGCCGCGTAAAACAAGCTTTCCTGAGAAGACTTTTACCGTCAAAGACGGTAAAAGTCTGAATAGTGAACGAGAAAGTCTTAATCCGGCCTCGATTCTTACCGTCAGTTTTATCGTCAACCTATTCTGCTGGCCGGCGATAGCCACCGATAGATGCCGCGACGTATTTGTTTGAAAATCAAAACGTTACGGCAGCTTTTCGATAGCTGGCGATAGTCCCCGAAGGACGTCAACTCACTCCCACTCGATCGTCGCCGGCGGCTTCCCCGAGATGTCGTACACGACCCGGTTGATCCCGCGCACTTCGTTGATGATCCGATTCGACGCGCGACCGAGCAGCGCATACGGCAGATGCGCCCAATGCGCAGTCATGAAGTCGGTCGTCTGCACCGCACGCAGCGACGTCACGTAGTCGTATGTTCGCCCGTCGCCCATCACGCCGACCGACTTGACCGGCAAAAACACCGCGAACGCCTGGCTCGTCAGGTCGTACCAGCTCTTGCCGACGTCGGCCTCGCCGCACAGGCCGGCAGCCGCATCCTGCGCGGTCGCGGTCGTGTTGCGCAGTTCCTCGATGAAGATCGCGTCCGCGCGGCGCAGCAGCTCCGCGTATTCGCGCTTCACTTCGCCGAGAATCCGCACGCCAAGGCCCGGGCCCGGGAACGGATGGCGGTACACCATCTCCGGCGGCAGGCCGAGCGCGACGCCGAGTTCGCGCACTTCGTCCTTGAACAGGTCGCGCAGCGGCTCGAGCAGCTTCAGGCCGAGCGTTTCCGGCAGGCCGCCGACGTTGTGGTGGCTCTTGATCGTCGTCGCCTTCTTCGTCTTCGTGCCGCCCGATTCGACCACGTCCGGGTAGATCGTGCCCTGCGCGAGCCACTTCGCCTTCGACAGCTTCTTCGCCTCGGCCTGGAACACCTCGACGAACTCGCGGCCGATGATCTTGCGCTTCGCTTCCGGATCGGTCACGCCGGCCAGATGGCCGAGGAACTGGTCGGATGCGTCGACGTGCACGACCTTCGCGTGCAGACGGCCCTCGAACATGTCGAGCACCATCTTGCCTTCGTTCAGGCGCAGCAGGCCGTGATCGACGAACACGCAGGTCAGCTGATCGCCGATCGCGCGATGGATCAGCGCGGCCGCGACGCTCGAATCGACGCCGCCCGACAGGCCGAGAATCACTTCCTCGTCACCGACCTGCTCGCGGATCTTCGCGACGGCTTCCTCGATGTGGTTCTTCATGATCCAGTCGGGCCTCGCGCCGGCGATCTGCAGCACGAAGCGTTCGATGATCTGGCGGCCCTTCACGGTATGCGTGACTTCCGGGTGGAACTGCACCGCGTAGTAGCCGCGCGCCTCGTCGGCCATGCCGGCGATCGGGCAGCTCGGTGTCGACGCCATCAGCGCGAAGCCCGGCGGCAGCTCGGCCACCTTGTCGCCGTGGCTCATCCAGACCTTCAGCATCCCGTGGCCTTCGGCCGTCGTGAAATCCTCGATGCCGTCGAGCAGGCGCGTATGGCCGTGCGCACGCATTTCCGCGTAGCCGAATTCGCGATGGTCGCTCCACTCGACCTTGCCGCCGAGCTGCACGGCCATCGTCTGCATGCCGTAGCAGATGCCGAGCACCGGCACGCCGAGATCCCACACGGCCTGCGGCGCGCGCAGTTGATGGTCTTCGTACGTGCTCGCGTGGCTGCCCGACAGGATCACCGCCTTCGGCGCGAACTCGCGGACGAAGTCGTCGGACACATCGTTCGGATGGATTTCGCAGTAGACGTGCGCTTCACGCACGCGCCGTGCAATCAGTTGGGTGACTTGCGAACCGAAGTCGAGAATCAGGATTTTGTCGTGCATGGCTGCGGACGGGATGAAGAGAATAAGAAAAGCAGCGCACGAAGCGCTGCGTCAAAAGCATGGACAGCGGCGTCGGGCGGCAGGCGGCTCGCGCGACGCATCGCCGGTCAATCCTGCGACGGCGGGCGCGCGTCGAATGCGACGCTGCCTGACGCGCGCTCGGATGCGGCCGATGGGGTAGCCGCGACCGGCGCCGAAGGCGTCACCGGACGGCTGACGACCGGCTCGACTCGCGACTGCGGCGTGGAGGCCGGCGCCGGTTCGACCGGACGCCTCGCGTCCCGGCCCTCGAGCGCCTGCGCCCTGTCGGCCCTTTCGCGCCGGCGCACGGCCGATGCGAGCCGCACGCCGCCGAGACCGAGCACGATCAGCGCAACCCCGGCCACCGCCGACAGCACCCGGCCGGCGGCCGCGAGCGCGGGACCGCTGCCGGTGCCGACCGACCACACGACCGCCAGCACGCCGGTCAGCCAGTTCACATGGCCGACCGCCCGTGCGACGGGCGCCGTGAGGTCGCCGTTGAACGCCGCATGAAACGCGAGCCATGCGAGCCCGAGCAGCGCGATGCCGAACGCCTGACCGAGCATCGCCGGCTGCATGTTCGCCAGTTGCAGCGCGTCGAACAGCGCCTGCCAGGGCGTCAGCACGAACAGCACGCCGAACGCCAGCAGCAGCACGGCATCGACGATCAGTACGGCTCGCAGCAGCGGTTTCATCGGCGATCAGTCCACGTGGTAGTTCGGCGCTTCCTTCGTGATCTGCACGTCGTGCACGTGCGACTCGCGCATGCCCGCCGCGGTGATCTGGACGAATTCGGCCTTCTCGTGCAGCTCGTCGATCGTCTTGCAGCCGCAGTAGCCCATGCTCGCGCGCACGCCGCCGACCAGTTGGAACAGGATCGCGTTGACCGAACCCTTGTACGCGACACGGCCTTCGATGCCTTCCGGCACGAGCTTGTCGATGTTCGCCGAGTTGTCCTGGAAGTAGCGGTCAGCCGCGCCGTCCTTCATCGCACCGACCGAACCCATGCCGCGGTACGACTTGTACTGGCGGCCCTGGTACAGGAACACGTCGCCCGGCGCCTCTTCGGTGCCCGCGAACATGCTGCCCATCATCACCGCGTTCGCGCCGGCCGCGAGGGCCTTCGACACGTCGCCCGAGAAGCGCACGCCGCCGTCCGCGATGCACGGCACGCCGGTGCCCTTCAGCGCTTCCGACACGTTCGCGATCGCGCTGATCTGCGGCACGCCGACACCCGCGACGATCCGCGTCGTGCAGATCGAACCCGGGCCGATGCCGACCTTGACCGCGTCCGCGCCGTATTCGACCAGCGCCTTCGCGGCGGCGGCCGTCGCGATGTTGCCGCCGATCACCTCGACGTGCGGGAAGTTCTGCTTGACCCAGCGCACGCGCTCGAGCACGCCCTTGCTGTGACCGTGCGCGGTATCGACGACGATCACGTCGACGCCGGCCTGCACCAGCAGCTCGACGCGCTCTTCGTTGTCCGGACCGACGCCGACCGCCGCGCCTGCGCGCAGCTTGCCGTGTTCGTCCTTGCACGCGTCCGGGTGCTCGGTCTGCTTCGTGATGTCCTTGACGGTCATCAGGCCGCGCAGTTCGAACGCGTCGTTGACGACCAGCACGCGCTCGAGGCGGTGGCTGTGCATCAGCGCCTTCGCTTCGGCGAGCGGCGTGCCTTCCTTGACCGTGACGAGGCGCTCGCGCGGCGTCATGATCGACTTGACCGGCTCGTCGAGGCGCGTTTCGAAACGCAGGTCGCGGTTCGTGACGATGCCGACGAGCTGCGGGCCTTCGACGACCGGGAAGCCCGAGATGCCATGCTGGCGCGACAGCGCGATCACGTCGCGCACCTTCATTTGCGGCGGCACCGTGATCGGGTCGCGGACGACGCCCGACTCGAAACGCTTGACCTTCGCGACTTCGCGGGCCTGTTCGGCCGGCGTGAGGTTCTTGTGGACGATACCGACGCCACCCTGCTGGGCCATCGCGATCGCGAGGCGACCTTCGGTGACCGTGTCCATCGCGGCGGACACGAGCGGCATGTTCAAGGAGATGTTGCGGGTCAGCTTGGTCTTGAGGCTGGTGTCGCGCGGGAGAACGTCGGAGAAGGCGGGAACGAGGAGCACGTCATCGAAAGTGAGTGCTTTTTGGATCAGACGCATGGCAAATCCTATGGGCGCAAAAGCGAATTATACGCGAAGCGCCGTGAATTTTCACAACACGAACAACGGCTTAGCCGGTTTCGGCCGTTCGGGGGCCGAATCGTTCGGATCGCCGTTCGGTTCGTTTTCGATCGTCTTTCGTTTCACCGCCGCATCGAGCCATTCGCGCAACCGGCGGCCGGGCGGCATGTGCCCGTGTCGCGGCGGGGCCACACGGCCGCGACGGCGGCGGCCGCGCGCACGGCCCGGCGACCGGCCGAAGCGGCTTGCCAGCCCTGCTTCACGCCAGCCCGGCGGCACGGACGATCATCGCCATGCCGCCCACCACCACCCCGCAACCGACGGTCCGCGCGACGCGCCCGCCGGCCGGCACAACGCGTTCGGCGGCGATCGCGACCGTCACGGCGGCCATCACGCGCAGATCCATCATGCCGGCCGCCAGCGCGACGGCCATCAGGTTCCCGCAACATGCGCCGCACCGGATCGCGGCGCGCACGCCGTACCGCCATGCCGTAACGGCCGCCGCCCGTGGCCGATGCACGTCGTGCACCTCCGCATGCCGGCAGCACGCGAGCCGGCGCGCCTTCCACCCGGAGAATTGCAACGCGCCCGCGGCCAGCACGACGGCGCCGGACACGAACGGCATCGCCCGGGCGAGCGCCGGCAGACGGCCGGCGGCCGTCGTCAGTACGGCACCGGCCGGAAACACGAGCGCGCCGAGCGCCATCCAGACCGAGAAATATCCCGCCCCCGCGACGACGACGAGCCAGGCCGACCGCGCCGCCGCCTGCGAGCCGATGCGCCGCCGGTAATGCCAGAGCTGCGGCGCGAGCACGGGCAGCATCATCGTCACCGTCATCGCGCCCCACATTCCGGCGAACGTCGCGAATGCGCGCCCGACGCCCTGCCCGCACGGTCGCAGCCAGGCGGCCGATGCCATCCAGCCGCCGGGCATCGGTTCGCCGCCCATCGCGGCCATCGACGCGTGCTGCGCCAGCGTCGCCACCACGGCGACCGCGAACACGGCCGCGACCGCCACGCCGAATGCCCGCGGATCGAGGGTCGTCTCGCCGGTTATCGGCCCGGCTTTCGGCCCGGTCGTCGTTCGTGTCATCGCGTGCTCCCACCCGTGGCCACCGCGCTCAGCCGCGCGCGTACTCGTCGTGGCGGCGCCACCACGGGCCGGCCTCATTGCGGCCGCGCGGCGCGCGATCGAGCCACTGGTACATCCCCCACAGCCCGTCGAGGCCACGCGCGTAGGTCGAATACGTGTGATAGACGGCGCCGTCCTCGCGCACGAACGCGCTCATCCCCGGCCGGTCGAGCGAATACGTGGCCGCGTCGGTGCCGCAGGTGGCCGCGAACTGCACGACGGGCGCCGGCGGCGGATCCATGTCCATCGCATGGCCGGCCCGCGCATAGTTGTATTCGACGTCGCCCGCGCGCTGCTGCGTTTCGGTGAACGACACGTTGAAGTCGAAGTTGAAATCGCTGCCGACCGACGACGCCCACGGGAACGTCCACCCCATCCGCTGCCGGTACGCGAGCAGTTTCGCGAGCGGCGCGCGCGACACGGCCGCAAGCGTCACGTCGTGATGGGCCAGATGCACGGCAAAACCGTCGAAGCCGTCGGCGAGCGCCGAGCACGACGGGCAGCCCGCCTTGTAGTCGGGGCCGAACATGAAGTGATAGACGAGCAATTGCGAACGGCCGCGAAACAGGTCGTCGAGCGTCGCCTGCCCTTCCTCGGTATCGAACCGGTAGGTCTTGTCGACGCGCACCCACGGCAGCGCCTGGCGCCGCCGCGCGAGTTCGTCGCTTTGCCGCGTCAGCGCCTTTTCCGCGTCGAGCAGCGCGCGACGTTCGGCCAGCCATTCGTCGCGGGTTCCGGTGAGATGGGTCGTCATTGCGGGTTCCTCCTTCCGATGGGTATCCGGGCACGGCGTCCGAGGCCGTGTGCGTGGTGCTAGATTAGTGGCGGGCATCGGACCGGAGGGAGTGACAAGTGTGTCGGGATTCGGATGGATTCGCTGATCACGGCGGCCGCGCGCGCGCTCGCGACCGGTGACGCGCTCGGCGCGCTGAACCGCGTCGCGCTGCGCGACGATGCGCCGGCGCTCGCGCTGCGCGGCATCGCGCTGGCGCAGCTCGGCGATTTCGACCGGGCGCGCGCGCTCGTGCGCGCCGCCGCACGCGCATTCGGCGCGAAGGAAACGGTCGCACGGGCGCGCTGCGTCGTCGCGGAAGCCGAGATCGCGCTCGCGTCGCGCGACCTGAGCTGGCCGACCCGCGCGCTCGACGCGGCCTGCGCGACGCTCGACACGCACGGCGACCGCGCGAACGCCGCGCATGCCCGCTATCTCGGCGTGCGCCGGTTGCTGCTGATCGGTCAGCTCGACGAGGCCGAACGGCTGCTTGCGCATCTCGATCCCGTGCCGCTGCCGCCCGCGTCACGCGCCACCCATGAATTGATCGCGGCCGGCATCGCGATGCGCCGCCTCCGCACGCACACGGCCCGTGCGGCGCTCGACCGTGCGCGGACCGCCGCCCACGCCGCCGGCATCGCCGCGCTGACGGCCGAGGTCGATACCGCGGCGCGCGTGCTCGACGCACCGGCTGCCCGGCTCATCGCGCGCGGCACGTCGCGGCTCGTACCGCTCGACGAAGTGGAGACGCTGTTCGAGTCGAATGCGCTCGTCGTCGACGCGTGCCGCCACACGGTGCGCGATGCGCGCACGACCGTGTCGCTCGCGCGGCGTCCGGTGCTCTTCGTGCTCGCCCGTGCGCTGGGCGAAGCGTGGCCGGCCGACGTATCGAGAAACGCGCTCGTCGCCGCCGCGTTCCGTGCGAAACAGGCCGACGAATCGCATCGTGCGCGGCTGCGTGTCGAGATCGGCCGGCTGCGTGCGGTGCTGCGCCCGCTCGCGAACGTCGTCGCGACGCCGCGCGGCTTCGCGCTCGAACCGCTCGGCGTGCGCGAAACCGTCGTCCTCGCGCGTCCGGTGGACGATCGCCATGCGGCCGTGCTCGCGCTCCTCGCCGACGGCGAAGCGTGGTCGAGCTCCGCGCTGGCGCTCGCGCTCGGCGCCAGCCAGCGCACCGTGCAGCGTGCGCTGGATGCGCTCGCCGAAACCGGCAAGGTGCAGGCGCTCGGCCGCGGACGCGCGCGCCGCTGGATGACGCCGCCGCTGCCCGGATTCGCGACGACCTTGTTACTCCCGGTTGCGCTGCCGGGCGATTAGGATGGCCCCATCGAACGACGAGGTGACGAACATGAAACGCTCCACCGCAGAGATCCTTCACGAGTACGGCCCGTTCCCGGGCGTCGACGGCGTGCACGGCGTCACGTTCGACGGGCAGCACGTGTGGTACGCATCCGGCGACAAGCTGAATGCGCTCGACCCCGAGCGCGGCACGACCGTCCGCTCGCTCGACGTCGCCGCGCACGCGGGCACCGCGTTCGACGGCCGCCACCTGTTCCAGATCGTCGAGGACCGCATCGAGAAGATCGACCCCGAATCGGGTCGCGTGCTCGCGACGATCCCGGCGCCCGGCGGCGGCGCCGATTCGGGGCTCGCGTGGGCGGAAGGCACGCTGTGGGTCGGCCAGTACAGCGAACGCAAGATTCATCAGGTGGACCCGCAGTCGGGCGCCGTGCTGCGCACGATCGAATCGAACCGCTTCGTCACCGGCGTGACGTGGGTCGACGGCGAGCTGTGGCACGGCACGTGGGAAGCCGACCAGAGCGACCTGCGACGCATCGATCCGCACACGGGCGAGGTGCTCGAGCAGATCGACATGCCGGCCGGCGTCGGCGTGTCGGGGCTCGAATCCGACGGCCACGACCGCTTCTACTGCGGCGGCGGCAACAGCGGCAAGCTGCGTGCCGTGCGCCGCCCGGTGCGCACGCGTACCGCCACCGACGGCACGGACGTGATACCCGATCCGGCAGACGGCTGATCCACCGCGTGCCCACGCTGCCCGAACGCGCCGCCGTGCCCCGAGTGCAGGAATGAACAAGACGCCGCCACGACGGCATCGCTAAGATGCGCGCACTTCAGTCATTCGTTCGGAGCGGTCGATGCAGCGCGGCGTGGTGTACGGTGTCCTGGCAGGCGCCCTGTGGGGCATGGTGTTTCTCGTTCCGCGGCTGCTGACCGATTTCTCGCCGCTGCTGCTGAGCGCCGGCCGCTATACGATGTACGGCCTCGTGTCGCTGGCGGCCGCACTGCCGGTCGCCCGCTCGCTGCTCGTGCGGCTGACCCGCGAGGATCTGGTCGCGCTGGTGAGGCTCGCCGTCATCGGCAACGTCGCGTACTACATGCTGCTGTCCGGCGCCGTGCACCTGATCGGCATCGCGCCCAGTTCGCTGATCGTCGGCGTGCTGCCCGTGACCGTCACGCTCGCGGGCCTCGGCGACCATGGCGCCATGCCGCTGCGGCGGCTCGCCGCCCCGCTCGTGCTGGTGATCGCCGGTATCGTCTGCATCAACGTCGACCTGTTTACATCCGAAGCCGCGCACGCCACGACGCTCGCCCAGAAGCTCGCGGGCATCGCCTGCGCGGCGGGCGCGCTCGCGAGCTGGACCTGGTATGCGGTGGCGAACACACGCTACCTGCAGCGCCATCACCACTTCGGCGGCAACGAATGGTCGGTGCTGTGGGGTGTCGTGACGGGCCTGATCGGCGGACTCTGCTGGATGGCGATCCTCGCGCTGCCGGCCGGCACGGTGCAGGCGGCCGTCCCCGCATCGCGGTGGCAGTTGTTCTGGCTGCTGAACCTCGCGCTCGCGATCGGCGCGTCGTGGCTCGGCAACGGGCTGTGGAACGCCGCGTCGAAGCGGCTGCCGCTGACGCTGTCGGGTCAATTGATCGTGTTCGAAACCGTGTTCGCGATGCTGTACGCGTTCGTGTACGACCGGCGGATGCCGCACGCGCTCGAGATCGCCGCGCTCGTGCTGCTGCTCGCCGGCGTATACGGCTCGGTGCGGCGGCACGGCGACACACCGGGCAGCGCGTCGACAAACGCAAACGCCGCGGCCCATTGAGCGCCGCGGCGTTTGATCAGATCAATCGAAACGAAAAGCGCGTCAGCGCGCGTCCTTGTGCATCCACTTGCGGCCCTCGATCGAGCCGGCGCGGCGGGACTTGTCGACGCGCCGCTGGCGCGCGAGCTTCGGATCGACGATCAGCGGACGGTAGATCTCGACGCGGTCGTGATCGACGAGCGGCGCGTCGAGCGGTGCGAGCTTGCCGTACACGCCCGTCTTCGCGTGTGCGAGATCGATCTCCGGATGCAGCGCGAGCACGCCGCTCGCGTCGATGGCCGAGCGCACGGTCGCCCCTTCGGGCAGCGACAGCGGAATCAGCGTCTGGCGGTCCGGCAGCGCGTAGCAGACTTCGATCGACAGCATCGCGTCACCCCTTCCCGTAGCGCTGGTCCGCACGCTTCACGAATGAATCGACGAACGTGTTCGCGATGTGGCTGAACACCGGCCCGATGATCTTCTCGAGCAGGATGCTCGAAAACTCGTAGTGCAGCGCGAATTCGATCTTGCACGCATCGGCGCGCAGCGGGATGAAGCGCCACGAACCCGTAAACTTCTTGAACGGCCCGTCCGCGAACTCCATGTCGATCCGGGTCGGACGCTGCTGCGTGTTGCGGGTCGCGAAATGCTGCTTGATACCCTTGAAGTTGATGTCGATGCGCGCTTCCATCCCGCTCTCGTCCTGACGGCGAACCTCGACACCGCCGCACCAGGGCAGGAAATTGGGGTAGTCGGCCACGTCGGTGACGAGGTCGAACATCTGTTCCGCCGAATGACGGATCAATACGGTTTTCTGGACATCTGCCATAAATCGCGCGGCATCGCTTAAAGTGGGAACGCCAAGCCGGGCGATACGCGCCCCGCTTTGCTAAAATCGTGATTTTAAACGAGTTGGCCCGATCCTTTCATGAGCATCATCGACAACAGGAAAGCGCACTTCGATTATCACATCGAGGAACGCTACGAAGCGGGGCTCGTGCTGGAGGGCTGGGAAGTCAAGGCGCTGCGCGCCGGACGCGGCCAGATCAAGGAAGGCTACGTCGTGGTGAAGAACGCCGAGATCTTCCTGATCGGGACCCATATCAGCCCGCTGCCCGAAGCCTCGACGCACATCAAGCCCGACCCGGTTCGCACGCGCAAGCTGCTACTGCACCGCGAGGAAATCAAGAAGCTGATCGGCAAGGTCGAGCAGCGCGGCTACACGCTCGTGCCGCTGAACTTCCACTACAAGGGCGGTCGCGTGAAATGCGACATCGCGCTCGCGAAGGGCAAGAAGCTGCACGACAAGCGCGAAACCGAGAAGAAGCGCGACTGGGAACGCGAGAAGGCGCGGATCATGCGCGCCGGCACCTGACACACACGGCGTTCATCGCAAACGATACGGCCCGCTCGAAGCGGGCCGTGTTGCTTTGGACTGCCTGAATCGCGCCGGCCGGTCGGCTGCGCGACGATTCGCCGCAGGACGATACGCACGCGGCAGCTGCGTGCGCATCGATGTCGGGCTCAGCCCTTCGCGCCGGCCCCCACGCCCGCGCTCTTGACGATCGTCAGCGCCGACGAGATCGCGGTACCGAGATCCGACAGGTTCGACGGCACGATCAGCGTGTTGCCCTGCTTCGCGAGATTCGCGAACGCACCGACATACTGCTCGGCGACCTTCAGGTTCACCGCGTCCATCCCGCCTTGCGACTGGATCGCGCTCGCGATTTTCTGGATCGCCTGCGCGTTCGCCTCGGCCACCGCCAGAATCGCGGCGGCTTCGCCCTGCGCCTGGTTGATCGCGGCCTGCCGCTCGCCTTCCGACTTCTGGATCGCGGCTTCGCGCGCCCCCGACGCGAGGTTGATCTGCTCCTGCTTGCGGCCTTCGGATGCGGCGATCAGCGCACGCTTTTCGCGCTCCGCGGTGATCTGCGCCTGCATCGCATGCAGGATCTCCTTCGGCGGCGTCAGGTCCTTGATCTCGTAGCGCAGCACTTTCACGCCCCAGTTCGCCGCGGCGTCGTCGAGCGCCGACACGATGCTGTGGTTGATGAAATCGCGCTCCTCGAAGGTCTTGTCGAGCTCGAGCTTGCCGATCACCGAGCGCAGCATCGTCTGCGACAGCTGCGTGATCGCGAGCACGAAGTTGCTCGACCCGTACGACGCCTTCATCGGGTCCATCACCTGGAAATACAGCACGCCGTCGACCTGCAGCTGCGTGTTGTCGCGCGTGATACAGACCTGGCTCGGCACGTCGAGCGGAATTTCCTTCAGCACGTGCCGGTACGCGATGCGATCGACGAACGGCAGCACGATATTGAGACCGGGCGACAGCGTCGCGTGGTAGCGCCCGAAGCGCTCGAGCACCCATGCATGCTGCTGCGGCACGATCTTCACCGTCTTCGACACGATCACGATCGCGATGACGAGCAGGACAACCCAGATGATCAGCGAATCCATGAAGTATTTCCTCCTTGTTGTTGTATCAGCGGACGATCAGCCCGCGGGTTTCGCCACGACCACGAGGCAATTGCCGCGCACGGCGCTCACCTGGTACACGCGTGCATCGTCGCGCTCGCCGTGCGCGAGTTCGACGTCCCAATCGGCGCCGCGATACTGCACGCGCGCGCGGCCGTCACGCCACGCGTCGACCGTGACGGTCGAGCCGATATCGAGATTGACGTCGGGATTCGTCGACGTGTCGCGCTTCTGCTTGCGGCCGAGCCCCGAACGGCGCAGCACGATCATCGCGACGATCGCGACCGCGGCCGCCGCGCCGAACTGCACGTGCGGCGCGAAACCGGCCAGTTGCAACAACCCGCCGGCGAGAAAGCCGAGCGCGATCATCAACAGATAGAACGTGCCGGTCAGCAATTCGGCCACGACCAGCACGCCGACTCCGACCCACCAGAACAGATGCCCCGACATCATTGTGGTCTCCAGAAAAACGTCCCCGATGCTCACTATATTCGCTGCGCTCGCGGCTGTGCGAAGCGGTCGGTACTCTTGGGGCGGCCCGGCGAGTACCGAAGGAAAACGACCCCCACGCTCACTGCGCTCGCTGCCCCCCGCGGGGGCGGTCGGCACTCTTGGGGCGGCCCGGCGAGTACCGACGAAAAAAAACACCCCGGTGCTTACCGGGGTGTTTATAGCACGAACCTTGCATTTTGCCTTCAACGAAAGCGCGGCGGACCGCCCTTTCGCCGAAGTTGCATCACGACTCGTTACTTGCGGTTGGCGGCGAGCGCCTGCCACGTATCGATGATCGTGTCGGGGTTCAGCGAGATCGACACGATGCCTTCGTCCGTCAGCCATTGCGCGAAGTCCGGGTGATCGGACGGGCCCTGCCCGCAGATACCGACGTACTTGCCCATCTTGCGGCAGGTATCGATCGCACGCTTCAGCAGGAACTTGACGGCCGGGTCGCGCTCGTCGAAGTCGACTGCCAGCAGTTCCATGCCCGAATCGCGGTCGAGGCCGAGCGTGAGTTGCGTGAGGTCGTTCGAGCCGATCGAGAAACCGTCGAAGTGTTCCAGGAACTCTTCGGCGAGGATCGCGTTGGTCGGGACTTCGCACATCATCACGAGGCGCAGGCCGTTTTCGCCACGCTTCAGGCCGAACTTCTCGAGCAGGCCGACCACGCGCTCCGCCTGCTTCACGGTCCGCACGAACGGCACCATGATCTCGACGTTGGTCAGGCCCATCTCGTCACGCACGCGCTTCAGTGCACGGCATTCCATCTCGAACGCCTGCGCGAAGTCCTCGGCGATGTAGCGCGACGCGCCGCGGAAGCCCAGCATCGGGTTTTCCTCGTCCGGCTCGTAACGCGAACCGCCGATCAGCTTCTTGTACTCGTTCGACTTGAAGTCGGACAGACGCACGATCACCGGCTTCGGATAGAACGCCGCCGCGATCGTCGCGACGCCTTCCGTCAGCTTGTCGACGTAGAACTGACGCGGCGACGCGTGGCCGCGCGCAACGCTCTCGACCGCCTTCTTCAGGTCCTGGTCGATGTTCGGGTACTCGAGAATCGCTTTCGGGTGAACGCCGATATTGTTGTTGATGATGAACTCGAGACGCGCGAGACCCACGCCGCCGTTCGGCAGTTGCGAGAAGTCGAACGCGAGCTGCGGGTTGCCGACGTTCATCATGATCTTGACCGGGATTTCCGGCAGCTCGCCGCGCTGCACTTCCGTGACTTCCGTCTCGAGCAGCCCGTCGTAGATCTTGCCCTCGTCGCCTTCCGCGCACGACACGGTGACGAGCGCGCCGTCCTTCAGGATGTCGGTCGCATCGCCGCAGCCGACGACTGCCGGCACGCCAAGCTCACGAGCAATGATCGCCGCGTGGCAGGTACGGCCGCCACGGTTCGTGACGATCGCCGCCGCACGCTTCATCACCGGCTCCCAGTTAGGGTCGGTCATGTCGGCCACCAGCACGTCGCCCGGCTGCACGCGTTCCATTTCCGACGGATCCTGGATCACGCGCACGGGGCCCGCGCCGATCTTCTGGCCGATCGCACGGCCCGTCGCGAGCACCTGCGACTGACCCTTCAGCTTGAAGCGCTGCTCTGCCTTGCCGGATGCCTGGCTCTTCACCGTTTCCGGACGTGCCTGCAGGATGAAGATCTTGCCGTCGCGGCCGTCCTTGCCCCACTCGATGTCCATCGGACGCTGGTAGTGCTTCTCGATGATGACCGCGTACTTCGCCAGCTCGATCACGTCTTCATCCGTGATCGAGTAGCGGTTGCGCTGCTCGTGCGGCACGTCGACCGTCTTCACGCGGCCCGGCTCGCCCGGCTGCGTGAATTCCATCTTGATCAGCTTCGAGCCGATCGAGCGGCGGATGATCGGGTACTTGTCCTGCGCGAGCGTCGTCTTGAACACGTAGAACTCGTCGGGGTTCACCGCGCCCTGCACGACGGTTTCGCCCAGGCCGTAGCTCGACGTGATGAACACGGCGTCCTTGAAGCCCGATTCGGTATCGATCGTGAACATCACGCCGGCGGCGCCGACGTCCGAGCGGACCATGCGCTGCACACCGGCCGACAGCGCGACTTCGGCGTGCGTGAAGCCCTTGTGCACGCGGTACGAGATCGCGCGGTCGTTGTACAGCGACGCGAACACGTGCTTCATGCGGTCGAGCACGTCGTCGATGCCGACGACGTTCAGATACGACTCCTGCTGGCCGGCGAACGACGCGTCGGGCAGATCTTCCGCGGTCGCGGACGAGCGCACCGCGAACGACAGCTCGCTCGGCGAGCCGTTCTTCAGCACTTCGAACTGCGCGCGGATTTCCTGCTCGAGGCGCGGCTGCAGCGGTGCGTCGACGATCCATTTACGGATTTCGGCACCGGCTTCGGCGAGCGCCTTCACGTCGTCGATGTCGAGCGACTCGAGACGCTTGGCGATGCGATCGGTGAGGTCGTTGTGCTTGAGGAAATCGCGGAATGCGAGCGCGGTCGTGGCGAAACCGGTGGGTACGCGAACGCCTGCTTCGGAAAGCTGGCTGATCATCTCGCCGAGCGACGCATTCTTGCCGCCAACGATTTCCACATCGGTCATCCGCAACTGCTCGAACGGAATTACATACGCCTGGTCCTTTGCGACGTTTGCTGCGTTAGTCATACAAGCCCCTAAGTGTGAAAAAAATGCTCGATCGCGCAAGTGGGCTCGAACGCGGGCGCCTGCAAAAAGGCGCGGCGCGTCTTGCGCAACCTGTTAGATAAACACTCGCAGCGGCGGAAATCTTCCGACCCGATTTGCAAAAATCCCGGCAGAAGGGCGATATTTTCAGACAAATCGCCAGACTTGCCGGGAGTTCCGGAATCGCGCGGCCCAGCCACGGAGCGCCGTTCGCGCCCTGCCCCCGCAATTGCTTATCCAACAGGTTGCCGCTATTCTACCGTGCCGGCTGCCGGATGTGGCGCGACCTTGTCACTGGGTCTGGAGGCTCGCCTCCAGCCGCCCGCGCAACTGCCCTTCACGCTCGACGTCCAGATTCATGCTGCCTACCGTATTCATCGTCTCCGACGGCACCGGGATCACTGCCGAAACCTTCGCGCACTCGATCCTCTCCCAGTTCGACCAGAAATTCCGCCTCGTGCGCGTGCCGTTCGTCGACTCGCTCGACAAGGCCTATGCGACCGTCGAAAAGATCAACGAAGCCGCCGTGCACGACGGCCGTCGCGCGATCGTGTTCACGACGCTCGTCGACAGCGAGTCGAACGACATCGTCAAACGCTCGAACGCGCTCGTGCTCGACATGTTCCAGCGCTTCGTCGAACCGCTCGAGCAGGAACTCGAGCTCAAGTCGAGCCACGCGATGGGCCGCGGCCACCAGAACGCGGACACCGAGGAATACAAGACGCGGATCGAGGCGATCAACTTCTCGCTCGCGCACGACGACGGCCAGTCGAATCGCAACCTGTCGGAGGCCGACGTGATCCTCGTCGGCGTGTCGCGCAGCGGCAAGACGCCGACGAGCCTGTATCTCGCGATGCAGTACGGCGTGAAGGCGGCCAACTACCCGCTGATTCCGGAAGACTTCGAACGCGGCAAGCTGCCGTCGGCGCTGGCGCCGTACAGCGAGAAGCTGTTCGGGCTGTCGATCGACCCGCAGCGCCTGTCGGAGATCCGCAACGAGCGCCGGCCGGGCAGCAAGTACGCGGCCCCCGAGAACTGCCGCTACGAGATCAACGAGGCCGAAGCGATGATGCGCCGCGAAGGGATCAAGTGGCTGTCGTCGACGCACAAGTCGATCGAGGAAATCGCGACGACGATCCTGCAGGAAATCCGGCTCGACCGGCAGTCGTACTGAGCGCGGAAGCGCTGGCGGCCGTCAGGCCGTCGCCGAAAGCAACAAGGCCGCGTCAAACGCGGCCTTGTTTCGTTTTACGGCACATGCACCGCGTGCGGCGTCACGCCGGCCGCTGCTGCCGTACCTGTTCGAACAGGCACACCGCGGCGGCCGCCGCCACGTTCAGCGACTCCATCCCGCCCGGTTGCGGAATCGTCACGCGATGCGCGGCCGCGTCGCGCCAGAATGCCGACACGCCGGCACCTTCGTTGCCGAACACCCAGGCGACGGGCCCCGACAGGTCGCAGTCATAGACCGCCTGCGCGCCGTGCGAGTCGGTGAGCGCGACCGGGACGTCGAGGCGTTCGGCCAGCGCCGCCGCTTCGACGTCCTCATGGATCGACAACAGGAAATGCGCGCCCATGCCCGAGCGCAGCACCTTCGACGACCACGCATAGGCCGTCCCCGGCGCGCAGAACACGTGACGCACGCCGGCTGCCGCCGCGCTGCGCAGGATCGAGCCGACGTTGCCGGCATCCTGCACGCCGTCGAGCACGACCGACGTGTGCGTCACGCGTTCGGGCAGCGGGTGCGTCGGCCGGTCGACCAGCAGCAGAAAGCCGACGCCGTTGACGACGTTCGACAACTGCCCGAACAGCGCGTCCGGCAGCGTGACGATCCGCTGCGCGTCGATGCGCGCGACGATCGCCCGCGCCTCGGCATGGCCGAGCGCACCTTCGGTCGTGACGCACAGCTCGGGCATCGCGCCCGTATCGAGGTATGCGCTTGCGAGATGAAAACCTTCGAGTAGCGCCTGGCCGCTGCGGCGCTGATGGGGCGTCGAACCCGCGAGCGCCTTCAGGCGCTTGTACAGCGGATTGTCGCGGGAAGTGATGCTTTTCATCGAATCAGGTCAAGCGCCGCACGAACCGGCGCGAACGAGCGCCGATGCGCTTCGCACGGGCCGTGCTCGCGGAGTGCGGCAAGGTGTTTCGCGGTGCCGTAGCCCGCATGCACGTTGAAGCCGTACACCGGGAAGCGTTCGTGCAGGTCGACCAGCATCCGGTCGCGCGTGACCTTCGCGAGGATCGATGCGGCCGAGATGCTCGGCACGAGCGCGTCGCCGCTGACGATCGCCTCGGCACGCACGCTCAGCGTCGGGCAGCGGTTGCCGTCGATCTGCGCGAGCGTCGGCAGTACCGACAAGCCTTCGACGGCCCGCTTCATCGCGAGCATCGTCGCGTGCAGGATATTCAGCGTATCGATCTCGTCGACACTCGCCGACGCGACGCAATACGCGTGCGAACGCGTGACGATCAGGTCGTACAGCGCGTCGCGCTTCTTCGCGGACAGCACTTTCGAATCGTCGAGCCCGTCGATCGGCTGCGCCGGATCGAGGATCACCGCGGCGGCGACTACCGGCCCCGCGAGCGGCCCGCGGCCGGCTTCGTCGACGCCGCAGACGATCTCGTCCGGGCGGCTGAAATCGAAACCGCCCTGCACGTCGCTCGACGCGCGGCGGCGTGGCGCACGGACTGCGGTCATGCGCGCCCCTTGCGTTGTTCGAGCACACGCACGACGGCCTCGGCCGCCTTCGCGGCCGTGTTCTGCCGCAGCGACAGATGCATTTCGGTAAACACTTCGGTCAGCGTGCGGCGGTTCGCGTCGTCGCGCAACTGCGTGAGCGTCGCATCGGCGAGCGCCTCGGGCGTCGCGAAATGTTGCAGCAGCTCGGGCACGACGAAGCGCCCCGCGAGGATGTTCGGCAAACCGACATACGGCAGGTAGCCCTGCCGGCGCATGATCTGCCCGGTCAGCCAGGGCACCTTGTACGAGATCACCATCGGCTTCTTCAGCAGCGCGGCTTCCAGCGTAACGGTGCCGCTCTTCACGAGGATCGCATCGGCGGCCGTCATCGCGACCTGCGAGCGGCCGTCGGTGATCGTCAACGCGAGCTGCGGGTGCGCGTCGACGAGCGGCTGCAGCAGTTCGCGCAGTGCGGGCGTCGCAGCCGGCATCACGAACCGCACGCCGGGTTCGCGCTGCTGCATCAACGCCATCGCCGCGAAGAACGTCGGGCCGATCAGTGCGATCTCCGAGCGCCGGCTGCCCGGCAGCACCGCGATCACGGGGCCGTCGGCCGGCAGGCCCAGCGCGATGCGCGCGCCGTGCGTGTCGGGTTCGAGCGGGATGTCGTCGGCGAGCGGATGACCGACGTAGGTCGATGCGACGCCAGCCTTGTCGAGGATCGCCGGCTCGAACGGGAACAGGCACAGCATGTGGTCGACGGACTTCGCGATCTTCTTGATGCGGCCGCCGCGCCACGCCCAGATCGACGGGCACACGAAGTGGATCGACGGAATGCCCGCGTCGCGCGCGGCCTGCTCGACGTTGAAGTTGAAATCGGGTGCGTCGACGCCGATGAACGCGTCCGGCCGCTCGGCGAGCAGCTGGCGCTTCAGTTCGCCGCGAATCCGCAGGATCTCGGGAATCTGGCCCAGCGCCTCGACATAGCCGCGCACGGTCAGCTTGTCCATCTGCCAGTGCGAGTCGAAACCCTGCGCGATCATGCGCTGCCCGCCGATCCCGTAATACTGGGCCGATTCGGGCAGCCGCTCGCGCAGCCCGCCGAGCAGCGACGCCGCGAGCAGGTCGCCCGACGGCTCGCCGGCCACCATCGCGAGTCGCAGCTGATTGGTCGGGAGCGGCATCGCTTAGCGGATGATGCCGCGTTGCGACGCGTCGATGAACTCGACGAGCGCCGTCACCGGTGCATCGCCGTCGCCGCCCGCTTCCGCGAGTTCGCGCAGTTGCACCTTCGCTTCTTCCAGCGACAGGCCGTTCTTGTACAGCACGCGATACGCGCTGCGCAGCGCCGAGATCGCATCGGCCGAAAAGCCGCGCCGGCGCAGCCCTTCGACGTTGATCCCGTGCGGCTCGGCCTTGTTGCCGGCAGCGATCACGAACGGGGGGATGTCCTGCACGAGCGCCGACGCGCCGCCCAGCATCGAGTGCGCGCCGATGCGCACGAACTGGTGCACGCCCGACATCCCGCCGATGATCGCGAAGTCGCCGATTTCGACGTGACCGGCCATCTGCGCGTTGCTCGACAGGATCACGTTGTTGCCCACGCGGCAGTCATGGCCGATGTGCACGTAGGCCATGATCCAGTTGTCGTCGCCGAGCGTCGTCACGCCGACGTCCTGCACGGTACCCGTGTGGATCGTCGTGAATTCGCGGATCGTGTTGCGGTTGCCGATCACGAGCTTCGTCGGCTCGTCCTTGTACTTCATGTCCTGCGGACGCCCGCCGACCGACGCGTAATGGCCGATGCGGTTGTCCTCGCCGAGCGTCGTATGGCCTTCGATCACGCTGTGCGAGCCGATCGTCGTGCGCGCGCCGATCGTGACGTGCGGGCCGACGATCGCGTACGGGCCGATTTCGACCGATTCGTCGATCTGCGCGCCCGGTTCGACGATCGCGGTAGGATGAATCCTGGTCATGCGCCGTTGCCTCTCGATATGATGTGTCGCGTTGTTCGCGTGATGTTACCCATGCGTGCCGCGTCGCTCAGGGCGCCGCGTCGGCCGTCTTGACCGTGCACATCAGTTCGGCTTCCGCCGCCACCTTGCCGTCCACTTCCGCCACCGCCTTGAACTTCCAGATGCCGCGGATGTAGCGCTCGAACGTCACGTTCAGAATCAGCTGGTCGCCCGGTTCGACCACGCGCTTGAAGCGCGCGCCGTCGATCCCGACGAAGTAATACAGCGTGTTCTCCGGGTCCTTCGGCTGCTCTTCCGCGAACGTCAGCAGCGCCGCGGCCTGGGCGAGCGCCTCGAGGATCAGCACACCCGGCATCACCGGCCGCTTCGGGAAATGCCCCTGGAAGAACGGCTCGTTGATCGACACGTTCTTCAGCGCTTTGATCCCTTTGTGCGGCTCGAGTTCGAGCACGCGATCGACGAGCAGAATCGGGTAGCGATGCGGCAGCAGCGTGAGGATCTTGTGGATGTCGAGATTGATTTTTTCAGTGCTCATGATGGTTCGTCTCACGCAGAGGCTGCGCGGTGGTGATGCAAAGGCTGAAGCGGGCCGCCGCGCGGCCCCGTCTGGCAAACCGGGCCGGTTGCGCTGGCCGTGCCCGGTTCGTGGTCTCGCATGATGCGCTCAGGCGTCGGTGCCGCCCTGGGCGGCGAGCGCGGCTTCGAGCGCCTTGATGCGCTCGCGCAGCTTGTCGAGGTTGCGCACGAGCGCCGCGCTCTTGTTCCATTCGCCGTGGTCGACGGCCGGAAACGCGCTGGTATAGATGCCGGCCTTCGGCAGCGACTTCGATACACCCGACTTCGCGGTGATGATCACATAGTCGCCGAGCGTCACGTGGCCGGCGATCCCGGCCGCGCCACCGATCATGCAGTGGCGGCCGATCGTCGTGCTGCCCGCGATGCCGGCGCTGCCGGCGATCACCGTGTACGCGCCGATCCGGCAGTTGTGGCCGATCTGGACCTGGTTGTCGATCTTCACGCATTCCTCGATGACGGTATCCGCCATCGCGCCGCGATCGATCGTCGTGTTCGCGCCGATTTCGACGTCCGGGCCGATCGTCACGCCGCCGACCTGCGGGATCTTGACCCAGCTGCCGGTGCGCGCGTCGCCGTCACCGACGAAATCCGGTGCGAAGCCGAAGCCGTCGGAGCCGATCACGGCGCCCGCATGGACGATCGCGCGCGGGCCGACCTTGCAGCCGTGGTACACCGATGCGTTCGGATAAAAGTGCGAGCCGGCGCCGATCGTCGTGCCGCGGCCGACGAACACGTTCGCGTCGAGCTGCACGCCGTCTTCAATCACCGCGCCGGCCTCGATCGTCACGTGCGGGCCGATCACCGCGGTCGCGGCGACCTTCGCGGCCGGATCGATCGTCGCGCTCGGATGCACGCCGGCCGCGCGCGGCGGCGTGGCGAGATCGATGAACATCTGCGCGACGCGCGCGAAGTACGCGTACGGATTCGGCGTCACGATGAAATTGCGACCCGTCGCGGCCGCACCCAGCTTTTCCAGATCCTTCGGTGCGATCAGGACCGCACCGGCGCGGGTCGACTCGACCTGCGACAGGTACTTCGGGTTCGCGAGGAACGCGAGCTGCTGAGGGCCCGCCTGGTCGAGCGGTGCGAGCCCGCCCACCGTGCACTGTGCGTCGCCGGCGATCTCGCCGCCGAACCGTTTTACGAGTTCCTCAAGCGTCAATGCCATTCGTCGTCTGCTCCGTTCAGTTCGTCGAGCCGGACGCGAGCGCCTTGAGCACCTTGTCGGTGATGTCGATGCGCGGGCTGACGTACACGGCTTCCTGCACGATCAGGTCGTAATTCTGCTGCTCGGCGATCTGCTTGATGACCTTGTTCGCCTTTTCCAGCACGGCCGCCAGCTCTTCGTTGCGACGCTGGTTCAGGTCTTCGCGGAACTCGCGCTGCTTGCGCTGGAAGTCGGTGTCGAGCTGCGCCAGATCGCGCTGCTTCTGCGCGCGATCGGCCGCCGACAGCGACGCGCCGTTCTTGTCCAGCGAATCGGACATCGACTTCAGACGCGCCGCCAGGTCCTGCAGATCCTTGTCACGCTTCGCGAACTCGGCTTCGAGCTTCGTCTGCGCCGCCTTGGCGGGCGCCGACTCGCGCAGGATCCGATCCGAATTGACCGCCGCGATGCGGGCGACGTCCTGTGCGTGCACCGTTGCCGCGCCCAGGGCCAGCGCAACGGTCAGCGCGCACATCACTCGTTTCGAAAACTTACCGGTTAGCAAAATTACCCTCTCGTTGCTGTTGTCATGCGTTCGGTCAGAACGCCGTCCCGATCTGGAACTGGAATTTCTGGTACTGGTCGCCTTCGTGCTTCTGCAGCGGGAAGCCCAGGCTCAGCTTCAGCGGGCCGATCGGCGAGATCCACGCGAGACCCACACCGTAGCCGTAACGCAGGCCGTTGGCGCCCGTACTCGTGCCGCCCGGCGCATTGCCCCACACGTTACCGCCGTCGAGGAACGTGAACACGCGCAGCGTGCGGTCGTAACCCGTGCCCGGCAGCGGGAACGTCAGCTCGATGTTGCCGACCAGCATCTTCGAACCGCCGATCGGGTCGTTCGTCTTCGTGTCGCGCGGGCCCAGCGAGCTCGGCTCGTAGCCACGCACGGAGCCGATACCGCCCGCGTAGTAGTTCTTGAAGATCGGGTACGGGTTGCCGATACCGTTACCGTAGCCGCCTTGCAGGTTCAGGCCCAGGATGAAGCCGCGCGAGAACGAATAGTAGTACTGCGCCTGCAGGTCGGCCTTGTAGTACTGGATCTTGCCGACCGGCACGCCGTACTCCATGTTCGCCTGCGTGAAGTAGCCGCGGCTCGGAATCAGCGCGCTGTCACGCGCGTCGCGCGACCATGCGACCGTCAGCGGCACCGTGTTCGACACGCGGCCGAACTCGTTCACGTAATCCTGGTAGCTCTGCGGCGTGTTCGAATCGACGTCCAGGCGGTTCTGCTCGAAGCCCGCGCCGAAGTAGACGGTGTCGACTTCCGAGAACGGAATGCCGAACTTCAGGTTGCCGCCCGCGCTGATGATCCGGAAGCTCGAACTCGTCGAATAGTAGAGCGGCTGGTACGTGCGGTAGAAGACGTCGGTGATCCGCTTGATGCCGTCGACCGTGAAGTACGGGTCGACCTGCGTGACGGTCAGCGTGCGGTAGCTCTTCGCGGTGTTGACGTTCACCGACAGGCTCGTGCCCGAACCGAACACGTTGTCCTGCGACACGCCGGCCGACAGCACGACCTTGTCCGTCGAAGAGAAGCCGGCGCCCAGCGTGATCGCGCCGGTCGGCTTTTCGTCGACCTTCACGTTCACGTCGACCTGGTCGTTCGTGCCTTCGACCGGCACCGTCGTCACGTCGACGTTGGTGAAGTAGCCGAGGCGGTTCACGCGGTCCTTCGACAGCGCGAGGCGGTTCGAGTCGAACCACGAGCTTTCGAGCTGACGCATTTCGCGGCGCACCACTTCGTCGCGCGTGCGCGTGTTGCCGACCACGTTGATGCGGCGCACGTACACGCGGCGGCTCGGATCGACGACGAGGTTCAGGTTCACCTTGTGGTTCGCCTGGTCGATGTCCGGCTGCGCGTTGACGGTCGCGAATGCGTAGCCGTATTCACCGAGCTTGTCGACGATCGACTTGGTGGTCTGCTGCAGCTTTTCGGCCGAGAAGCGGTCGCCCGGCTTGATCTTGATCAGCTTGTTGAGTTCGGCCTCGCGATCGAGCAGGTTGCCCGACAGCTTGATGCCCGACACCGTGTACGGCTCGCCTTCGTGCAGCGTGACCGTCAGGTACATGTCCTTCTTGTCCGGCGAGATCGACACCTGGGTCGACTCGATGTTGAACTCGAGGTAACCGCGGTTCAGGTAGTACGAGCGCACGGCCTCGAGGTCGCCCGTGAGCTTTTCCTTCGAGTACAGGTCGTTCTTCGTGTACCAGGAGAACCAGTTCGGCGTCGACAGCTGCATCTCGTCGCGCAGCGTGCTGGTGCTGAACGCCTTGTTGCCGATGAAGTTGATCTGGCGGATCTTCGCGCTCGGGCCTTCGGCCACCGCGAACAGGATCGACACGCGGTTCGCGTCGACCGGCGTGATCGTCGTCTTGACCTCGGCCGCATAGAAGCCGCGCGTCAGGTACTGGCGCTTGAGCTCCTGCTCCGCCTTGTCGACGAGCGCCTTGTCGTAGTAGCGGCCATCGGCGAGGCCGACCGCGCGCAGCGCCTTCGTCAGGTTGTCCTTGTCGAATTCCTTCGTGCCGGTGAAGTCGATCGACGCGATGGCCGGACGCTCCTGCACCTGCACGATCACGACGTTGCCCTGCGTGGCGATGCGCACGTCGTTGAAAAAGCCCGTCGCGTACAACGCGCGGATTGCTTCGGATGCCTTGTCGTCCGTGAAGGTATCGCCCTGCTTGATCGGCAGATAGGCGAACACCGAACCCGCTTCGACGCGCTGCAGCCCCTCGATCTTGATGTCTTGCACCACGAACGGTGCCGCTGCATGCGCCGCGAGGCCGTGCGCGGCGAGCGCGGCCGCTGCAACTGTCTTAGGTACAAAGCGATGAGGTTTGAACAACATGCATCCCCAATATTTAGCTGCATCAAATCGGGCGGCTGGCCAGCGGCCGCCGCCTGACGCTTCAGAAATGGATTAACCGAGCCAGATCGTTGAACAGCGCGATCGCCGACAACGCGACGATGCAGATCAACCCGGCTCTTTGCAGAATCAGCTGCCAGCGCTCCGAGACGGCTTTCCCGGTCGCGGCTTCAACCGCATAATATAACAGATGCCCCCCGTCCAAAACGGGAATCGGCAACAAGTTCAGGACGCCAAGGCTAATGCTGACAAGGGCGAGGAACGACAGGAACGCCGACGGACCGAGTCGCGCGCTCTTGCCTGCGTAGTCGGCGATCGTCACCGGGCCGGACAGGTTCTTCAGCGACGCGTTGCCCGTGATCATCCGCCCGAACATCTTCAGCGAATACACGGAAATGTCCCACGTGCGGTGCGCGCCGAGCCGCAGGCTCTCGATCGGCCCGTAGCGCACGTCCACCGATGGCGCGTGCATCGACAGCGCCGCGCCGATGCGGCCGATCTGCTGCCCCGATTCGTCGTCACGCTGCATCTGCGGCACGATCGACACCGTCTGTGCGGCGCCATTGCGCTCGATCCGCAGCTCGAGCGGCTGGCCCGCATGGTGCTTCACCGTATCGATGAAACGCGCCGCGCCGCCGATCGGCTTGCCGTCGAGCGCGACCAGCTTGTCGCCGACCTTCAGGCCGGCCTGCTCCGCCGCGCTGCCCGGCTGCACCGACGCGACCGACAACGTGCCGCCGCCGGCCTCGAAGCCCAGATGGGCCATGAAGTCGTCGTCGAGCTGGCTGTCGGGCACGTTGCGGAGGTCGACGCGGAAGTCGAACGTCGCATTGCCGTCGCGCGCGCCGAGCACGACCTCGCGATGGTCGAACGCGGCCGACAGCAGCTTCCAGCGCAGGTCCGACCACGATCGCACCGGCTCGGACTCGCCGCCCTGCGCGTTGCGGATCGACACGACCGTCTCGCTGCCGTCGAAGCCCGCGCGGGCCGCCGCGGTGCCGGCGGCCGGCGGCGCGACGATCGCGGTCGGCTCGGTCACGCCGGTGGCGAATACGAGGGAAAACAGTGCGATTGCCAGCAGGAAGTTTGCAATCGGCCCGGCCGCGACGATCGCGATGCGCTTGTAGACCGACTGGCGGTTGAATGCCTGGCCGAGCGCCTCGGGCGGAATGCCTCCCGGGCCCGGATCGCGCTCGTCGAGCATCTTCACGTAGCCGCCGAGCGGCAGCACGGACAGCGTCCACTCGGTGCCCGTCCTGCGGCTGACCCAGCGCGCGATGGGCTGGCCGAAGCCGATCGAGAAACGCAGCACCTTCACGCCGCACCAGCGCGCGACGCGATAATGTCCGTACTCATGCACGACGACCAGTACCCCGATCGCCACCGCAAACGCGACCAGTTCGACCAGCACGTTCATGAGCACCCCATTCAGACAGTACGCTCCACGCGTGGCGCAGGCGCTTTCGCAATGATCGCGGCGGCGAGGCGGCGAGCCTCGGCATCCGCCGCGAGGACGTCGTCGAGCCCGTCGGGCGCGCGGTTCGGCAGCGTGTTGAGCACGGCGTCGACCGTCGCCGCGATCGCCATGAAGCCGATCCGGCGCTCGAGAAATGCTTCGACCGCCACTTCGTTCGCCGCGTTCAATGCGGCGCTCGCGATACCGCCTTCCTCGAGTGCCTTCAGCGCGAGCGCGAGGCACGGGAAGCGCGCGTAATCGGGCTTCTCGAACGACAGCTGGGCGATCTGCGCGAGGTCGAGCTGGTCGACGCCCGCATCGACGCGCTCGGGGAATGCGAGCGCGTGGGCGATCGGCGTGCGCATGTCGGGGTTGCCGAGCTGCGCGAGCACCGAGCCGTCGCGGTACGATACGAGCGAATGGATCACGCTCTGCGGATGGATCAGCACGTCGATCCGGTCGCCCGGCAGCCCGAAGATCCAGTGCGCCTCGATCACCTCGAGGCCCTTGTTCATCATCGTCGCGGAATCGACCGAGATCTTGCGGCCCATCACCCAGTTCGGGTGCTTGCACGCCTCGTCCGGCGTCACGTCGACGAGCGTGGCCGGCTCGCGCGTGCGGAACGGCCCGCCCGACGCGGTCAGGATGATCTTCGAGATTCCGCCGTGCTCGGCCGCGTCGCGCGGCATGCACTGGAAGATCGCGTTGTGTTCGCTGTCGACCGGCAGCAGGATCGCGCCATGGTCGCGCACGGCGTCCATGAAGATCGCGCCCGACATCACGAGCGCTTCCTTGTTCGCGAGCAGGATCCGCTTGCCGGCGCGTGCGGCCGCCAGGCTCGGCGCGAGGCCGGCCGCGCCGACGATCGCCGCGACCACCGTGTCGCAGCCGTCGCTCTTCGACACGTCGACGAGCGCCTGCGGCCCGTGCAGCACGACCGTCTTGCTGCCCGCCGCGCGCAGTTTCGCGTCGACGTGCGCGGCGGTTGCGGCATCGCCGACCACCGCCACCTCAGGCGCGAAGCGCAGACACTGCTCGACGAGCTTGTCGCCGTTGCGGTGCGCGGTCAGCGCGTAGACCGAGAAGCGCTCGGGATGGCGCGCGACCACGTCGAGCGTGCTGTCTCCGATCGAGCCCGTGGAACCGAGCAATGTCAGACGTTTTTGCATAACAGGAATAATGGTTTAACCAAGCAGCAGCATCGCGAGCGGCAGCACCGGCAGCAGCGCGTCGACACGATCGAGCACGCCGCCGTGGCCCGGCAGCAGTCCGCTCGAATCCTTCACGCCCGCCTGCCGCTTCAGCAGCGACTCGAACAGGTCGCCGATCACGCTGTAGGCAACCAGCAGCGTCAGCGCGGCCCACGCACCGGGCATCCCGTAGCGCGCGGCAAATGCAGAAAACAGGGTCGGTTCGAATGCGTGCACGGCCATCGCGACACCGGCGACGACCATCACCGCGAACCAGCCACCGAACGCGCCTTCCCAGCTCTTGCCGGGGCTGATCGTGATGGCCAGTTTACGCTTTCCGAAGGCCTTGCCCGCGAAGTATGCGCCGATATCGGCCAGCCAGACGACGAGAAGCAGCGACAGCACGAACGGCACGCCCAGCGCGCGGGCTGCGACGAGCGCGTGCCAGCAGGCGGCAAACACGACCAGGCCGGCGGCCAGCAGGAACGGCCGCCAGACGCCGCCCGCGAGTACGGGCTTGCGCCGCAGCGCGAATGGGCCAACCAGCAGCCAGAACACGCCGGCCGCCATGAAAAGGGGACGGGACGCAGCCGCATCGACGCCGAGCGGCGCGGTGGCTGCGAGCGCGAGCGCCGCGACGAGCGCATAGACGACCGGACCGGCGCCGCCGAGCTTCAGCAGGCGCGCCCATTCCCACGCGGCGAACACCAGCACGACGCCGATCAGTGCGCCGAACCCGGCGAGCGGCGCGAACAGCGTCACCGGCAGCAGCACTGCCAGCATCACGATCGCCGTGATCACACGGGTTTTCAGCATGAAAGGGAGTCGGCGTTCTGCGATTGCGGTTCGAGCTGCGCACTCGTGCGCCCGAAACGGCGCTCGCGCTCGGTATACGACGCCATCGCGTCGGCCAGTGCCGCGCCGTCGAAATCCGGCCAGTACTTGTCGGTGAAATAGAATTCGGCGTACGCGAGCTGCCACAGCAGGAAGTTGCTGACGCGTTGCTCGCCGCCGGTGCGGATGAAGAGATCGGGCTCCGGCGCGTAGGCCATCGCCAGGTGCGGCGCGAATGCGTCTTCGGTCACCTCGACCTCGCGGCCTTCGCGCACGGCCTGCTCGACGAGCTTCTTCGTCGCCTGCAGGATGTCCCAACGGCCACCGTAGTTGGCCGCGATGGTGAGCGTCAGACGGGTATTGCGCGCCGTCTTGGTTTCGGCGCGGCGAATCAGCTCGCGGATGCGCGGCTCGAAACGGTCGAGATCGCCGACGACACGCAGGCGGATCCCGTTCGCATGCAGCTTGCCCACTTCGCGCTCGAGCGCGGTGATGAACAGCCGCATCAGGAACGACACTTCGTCGTTCGGCCGGCGCCAGTTTTCCGAACTGAACGCGAACAGCGTCAGGTATTCGACGCCGGCGCGCGCGCAGCCTTCGACCACCGCCCGCACGGCATCGACGCCGCGGGTGTGCCCCGCGACGCGCGGCAAGCGGCGTTCGGTCGCCCAACGGCCATTGCCGTCCATGATGATCGCGATGTGACGCGGCACGACACCGACGTCAGGCACGCGAACGGTAGAGCTGGTATAGGTCATGGCCGTTGAGACAGTAATGCGGGAAGAAGGCGGCGCGCGAGGACGGTCGTCAGACCGTCATGATCTCGGCTTCCTTGGTCTGCACGAGCTTGTCGATTTCGGCAACGTGCTTGTCGGTCAGCTTCTGCACGTCGTCGCTCGCACGGCGCTCGTCGTCTTCCGAGATTTCCTTGTCCTTCACGAGCTTCTTCAGCGCTTCGTTCGCGTCGCGGCGCAGGTTGCGGATCGCGACCTTGGCCGTTTCGCCTTCGCTCTTCACGACCTTGGTCAGCTCACGGCGGCGCTCTTCCGTCAGCGCAGGCATCGGCACGCGGATCAGGTCGCCGGTCGTTGCCGGATTCAGGCCTAGATCGGCTTCGCGGATGGCTTTCTCGACCTTCGCGACCATGTTCTTTTCCCACGGCTGCACGCCGATCGTGCGCGCGTCGACGAGCGTCAGGTTCGCGACCTGCGAGATCGGCACCATCGAGCCGTAGTAGTCGACCTGCACGTGATCGAGCAGACCGGTGTGTGCACGGCCCGTACGGATCTTGGCCAGATCGTTCTTGAACGCTTCGATCGAGCGCTGCATCTTTTGCTCGACGCCCTTCTTGACATCAGCGACACTCATTTCAACCTCCGAACCTTCAAACCTTCAAAGAACGCGGGCCCCGCCCGGCGCATGTCGCGCGCCGCGGCCGGTCGCCCGCATCCGCGGGAGTTTACACGTGGACGAGCGTACCTTCGTCCTCGCCCAGCACGATGCGCTTGAGCGCGCCCGGCTTGTTGATCGAAAACACGCGAATCGGCAGCTTCTGGTCGCGGCACAGCGCAAACGCCGTCGCGTCCATCACCTGCAGGTTGCGGCTGATCGCCTCGTCGAAGCTGATCGTCGTGTAACGCGTGGCCGACGGATCCTTCTTCGGATCGGCAGAATATACGCCATCGACCTTGGTCGCCTTCAGCACGACTTCGGCGCCCACTTCCGAACCGCGCAGCGCGGCGGCGGTATCCGTCGTGAAGAACGGGTTGCCGGTGCCGGCCGCGAAGATCACGACGCGGCCTTCCTCGAGCTGACGGATCGCGCGGGGCCGGATGTACGGCTCGACGACCTGGTCCATGCGCAGCGCGGACTGCACGCGCGCCTCGATGCCGGCGTGGCGCATCGCGTCCTGCAGCGCCAGCGCGTTCATCATCGTCGCCAGCATCCCCATGTAGTCGGCCGTCGCGCGGTCCATGCCGGCCGCGCCGCCCGCGACACCACGGAAAATATTACCGCCACCGATCACGACCGCGAGCTGCGTCCCGAGACGCACGACTTCGGCGATATCGGCCACCATCCGTTCGATCGTCGCGCGATTGATGCCGAAGGCATCGTCGCCCATCAGCGCTTCGCCGGAGAGTTTGAGGAGGACGCGTTTATAGGCATTGGACATAGGGGCTTCCGAGCGACGAGAGGATGACAACCACGGACTGTAGGGGCGAAATACTGATTCGGGCAAGCGCCGACGACCGGACCGGGGTTCCCGGCCGGCCGGCGGCGCCGCCGGCCGCGGCGGAGCGGACGCCCGCCGCGGATGCTGCCTGACTGCTTACTGCTGCTTTGCTGCTGCGACTTGCGCGGCCACTTCGGCGGCGAAGTCGTCCTGGCGCTTCTCGATGCCTTCGCCGACGACGAACAGCGCGAACTTCTGCACCGTCGCATTCGCTGCCTTCAGCATCTGCTCGATCGTCTGCTTGTCGTTCTTCACGAACGTCTGGTTCAGCAGCGACACTTCCTTCAGGTACTTCTGGACGCTGCCGTCGACCATCTTGGCGACGATTTCGGCCGGCTTGCCCGATTCCGCAGCCTTCTGCTCGGCGACGCGGCGTTCCGTGTCGATCAGTTCAGCCGGCACGTCGGCCGACGACAGCGCGACCGGCTTCATCGCGGCGATGTGCATCGCGACGTCCTTGCCGACCTGCTCTTCCGCACCCGTGTACTCGACGATCACGCCGATACGCGCGCCGTGCAGGTACGTGGCGATCTTGTTCGCGGTTTCGAAACGGACGAAACGGCGGATCGACACGTTCTCGCCGATCTTGCCGATCAGCGCCAGACGCACTGCGTCGACGGTCGAGCCTTCGAGCGGCAGCGCCGACAGCGCGGCCACGTCGGCCGGGTTCTGCGTCGCGACGAGTTCCGCGACCGTCTTCGAGAATGCGAGGAAGTCGTCGTTCTTCGCGACGAAGTCGGTTTCGCAGTTCAGTTCGACCAGCGCGCCTGCGTTGCCGCCGACGAACGATGCGACGACGCCTTCTGCCGTCACGCGCGATGCGGCCTTGCTCGCCTTGTTGCCGAGCTTGACGCGCAGCAGTTCTTCAGCCTTGGCCAGATCGCCGTCGGCTTCCGTCAGCGCCTTCTTGCACTCCATCATCGGTGCGTCGGTCTTTGCGCGCAGTTCTGCCACCATGCTTGCGGTAATTGCCGCCATCATTCGCTCCTTGAGTCTGTATTCACAACGCCGCCCGCTTGGACGCGAACGGCCGAGATTCGTTTCCGGACCCGCGCCGATTCGGCGCGATCAGGTCCGGCGCACAAGCTTAAAAAAAGGGGGCCTGTTGAGAGCCCCCTTTTTGCGCCGGCTCGGGGCCAGTTACGCGTTTTCCTCGACGTACTCGTCGTCGCCGCGTGCGGCCTGGACCACTTCGTTGACCGCGTTCGCGCGGCCTTCGAGGATCGCGTCGGCCACGCCTTCGGCGTACAGCGCGACTGCCTTGCTCGAGTCGTCGTTACCCGGGATCACGTAATCCACACCTTCCGGCGAGTGGTTCGTATCGACCACGGCGATGACCGGCACGCCCAGCTTGTTCGCTTCCGTGACGGCGATCTTGTGGTAGCCGACGTCGACGACGAAAATTGCGTCCGGAATGCCGCCCATGTCCTTCACGCCGCCGATCGACTTCTGCAGCTTGGCGATTTCGCGTTCGAACAGCAGCGCTTCCTTCTTGCTCATCTTCTCGGTTTCGCCCGATTCGACGGCCGCTTCCATGTCCTTCAGGCGCTTGATCGATACCTTCAGCGTCTTGAAGTTGGTCATCATGCCGCCGAGCCAGCGTGCGTTGACGTACGGCATGCCCGCACGTTGCGCTTCCTGGGCGATCGTGTCACGCGACTGGCGCTTCGTGCCGACGAACAGGATCGTGCCGCGGTTCGCTGCCAGCTGGCGCACGTACTTCTGTGCGTCCGTGAACATCGGCAGCGTCTTTTCGAGGTTGATGATGTGAATCTTGTTGCGGTGACCGAAAATGAACGGAGCCATCTTCGGGTTCCAGAAGCGCGTCTGGTGACCGAAGTGGACACCCGCTTCCAGCATTTGGCGCATCGTAACTGCCATGTAAATTCTCCACGAGGGTTGGGTCTTAAGCCGGCTGCCGTACCGCCGCGCGAACCCGCCTCGAAGGACGTGGATTCCGCACGGACGGCACCCTGGTTGCGCCGGCTTGCGATTCGGCACGTGCAAAACGCCCGTGCCGTAAGCCTTTCACCGCGATGCCGCCCCGAAATGGGGCACAACGGCAAATTTGGATATCGACTTAGCCAAAGAGTATAGCACGCAGATTTGTCCGCTCTCAAGTCGCGCGGCACTTCCGCTTGCCGCGCGGCGGCAGGCCGGACAATCCGCGAAAACCCGCATCCGCGCGGCCGGCAGGGGCTGCGAGGCCCGCCATAAGGTGCGATAATCCGTCAATTCACCGCATTCCAGGCATACCTCGATGGCTATTACGCTCAAAAACGAACACGATATCGCGGAGATGCGCGTCGCCTGCCGTCTCGCCAGCGAAGTGCTCGACTTCATCACGCCGCACGTCGTCGCGGGCGTCACGACCGCCGAACTCGACCGCCTCTGCCACGAGTTCATGCTCAACGAGCAAGGCACGATCCCCGCGCCGCTGAACTACCAGCCGCCCGGCTATCCGCCGTACCCGAAGGCCACCTGCATTTCGGTCAACGACGTGATCTGCCATGGCATTCCCGGCGAGAAGGTGATCAAGAACGGCGACGCGCTGAACATCGACATCACCGTGATCAAGAACGGCTACTTCGGCGACACCAGCCGGATGTTCATCGTCGGCGAGGGTTCGATCCTCGCGAAGCGCCTCGTGCAGACCACCTACGAATGCATGTGGCTCGGCATCGACCAGGTCAAGCCCGGCGCGCACCTCGGCGACATCGGCTACGCGATCCAGAAGCACGCGGAGGCGCAGGGCTACAGCGTCGTGCGCGAATACTGCGGCCATGGCATCGGCACGGTGTTCCACGAGGACCCGCAGGTCGTCCACTACGGTCGCCCGGGCACCGGCATCGAACTGAAGGCCGGGATGATCTTCACGATCGAGCCGATGATCAACGCCGGCAAACGCGACATCCGCACGATGCCCGACCAGTGGACGGTCAAGACGCGCGACCGCAGCCTGTCCGCGCAGTGGGAGCACACGGTGCTCGTCACCGAAACCGGCTACGAAGTGCTGACCGTGTCGGCCGGCACGCCGGCGCGCCCCGTATTCGCGCAACCGGCCGCCGCCGTCTGAGCGCCGTCGCGCCAGCCCGCCCCACCCCGCACCTGAACGGCCGCCCATGAGCGCTCACGCTGCCCCCTCGCCCGAAGCGCTGTCGCGGCGCGCCGAATTCAAGGCCGCCAAGACGGAGATGCTGGAGCGCTTTCGCCACGCGGCGAACGTCGCGTCGCTGATGCACGCGCTGTCGAAACTCACCGACGATGCATTGAAGCGCGTGTGGGACGAATGCGGACTGCCCGCGACGCTCGCGCTCGTCGCCGTCGGCGGCTACGGGCGCGGCGAGCTCGCGCCCTATTCCGACGTCGACATCCTCGTGCTGCTACCGGATGCGCACGACGCGGCGCTCGACGCGCGCATCGAGCGCTTCATCGGGATGGCGTGGGATCTCGGCCTCGAGATCGGCAGCAGCGTGCGCACGGTCGCGCAGTGCATCGAGGAGGCGTCGCAGGACGTCACGGTGCAGACCTCGCTGCTGGAAGCGCGCCGCATCGTCGGCAGCACCGCGCTGTTCGAGCGCTTCACCGTGCGCTACCACGAAGCGCTCGACGCCCGCGCGTTCTTCACCGCGAAGGTGCTCGAGATGCGCCAGCGCCACGCGAAGTTCCAGGACACGCCGTACAGCCTCGAACCGAACGTGAAGGAAAGCCCCGGCGGGCTGCGCGACCTGCAGACGATCCTGTGGATCGCACGCGCGGCCGGCTTCGGCAGCAGCTGGCGCGAACTCGACACGCGCGGCCTCATCACCGACCGCGAAGCGCGCGAGCTGCGCCGCAACGAAGGCTTCCTGAAGACGCTGCGCGCGCGGCTGCACGTGATCGCCGGGCGCCGCCAGGACATGCTCGTGTTCGACCTGCAGACGCAGGCCGCCGAGAGCTTCGGCTATCAGCCGACGCAGGCCAAGCGCGCGAGCGAGCAGCTGATGCGCCGCTACTACTGGGCCGCGAAAGCCGTCACGCAGCTCGCGACGATCCTGATCCAGAACATCGAGGCGCAGTTGTTCCCCGCGACGAGCGGCATCACGCGCGTGCTGTCGGCCGATCGCTTCGTCGAGAAACAGGGGATGCTCGAGATCGTCGACGACGGCGTGTTCGAGCGCCATCCCGACGCGATCCTCGAAGCGTTCCTGCTGTACGAAACGACCCGCGGCGTGAAGGGCCTGTCCGCCCGCACGCTGCGCGCGCTGTACAACTCGCGCGAGATCATGAACAACGCGTGGCGCCGCGATCCGCAGAACCGCGCCACGTTCATGCGGATCCTGCAGCAACCCGAAGGCATCACGCACGCATTCCGGCTGATGAACCAGACGAGCGTGCTCGGCCGCTATCTGCTGAATTTCCGCCGTATCGTCGGCCAGATGCAGCACGACCTGTACCACGTGTACACGGTCGACCAGCACATCCTGATGGTGCTGCGCAACATCCGCCGCTTCGCGGTGGCCGAGCATGCGCACGAATACCCGTTCTGCAGCCAGCTGATCGGCAACTTCGAGCGCCCGTGGGTGCTGTACGTCGCGGCGCTGTTCCACGACATCGCGAAGGGCCGCGGCGGCGATCACTCGACGCTCGGGATGGCCGACGCGCGACGCTTCTGCCGTGAGCACGGCATCGCCGGCGACGACGCGGCGCTGATCGTGTGGCTCGTCCAGCATCACCTGACGATGAGCCAGGTAGCGCAGAAACAGGACACGAGCGACCCCGAAGTCATCAAGCGCTTCGCCGAGGTGGTCGGTAACGAACGCTACCTCACCGCCCTCTACCTGCTGACCGTCGCCGATATCCGCGGCACGAGCCCAAAGGTGTGGAACACCTGGAAGGGCAAGCTGCTCGAGGATCTGTACCGCATCACGCTCGCGGTGCTCGGCGGCGCGAACCCCGACGCGCATTCGGAGCTGAAGTCGCGACAGGAGCAGGCGCTTGCGCTGCTGCGCCTGGAAACCGTACCCGACGATGCGCACCGTGCGTTGTGGGATCAGCTCGACGTCGGCTTCTTCCTGCGTCACGACGCGGCCGACATCGCGTGGCAGACGCGCGTGCTGTACCGGCACGTGAACGCCGAAACCGCGATCGTCCGCGCGCGGCCGTCGCCGATCGGCGACGCGCTGCAGGTGCTCGTGTACGTGAAGGATCGCCCCGACCTGTTCGCGGGCATCTGCGCGTATTTCGACCGCAACGGGCTGTCGGTGCTCGATGCGCGCGTCAGCACGACGCGGCACGGCTACGCGCTCGACAACTTCATCGTCACGCAGACCGAACGCGACGTGCGTTACCGCGACATCGCGAATCTCGTCGAGCAGCAGCTCGCGACGCGGCTCGTCGAAACCGCATCGCTGCCGGAACCGTCGAAGGGCCGCCTGTCGAGGCTGTCCCGGACGTTTCCGATCACGCCGCGCGTCGACCTGCGGGCCGACGAGCGTGGTCAGTACTACATCCTGTCCGTGTCCGCCAACGACCGGCCGGGCCTTCTCTATTCGATCGCGCGCGTACTCGCCGAACATCGGATCGGCGTCCATGCGGCGCGGATCAATACGCTCGGCGAGCGCGTCGAAGACATCTTCCTGCTCGCGGGCGCCGGCCTGTCCGACAACCGCCTGCAGATCCAGCTCGAAACCGAATTGCTGCGTGCGATCGCAGTCTGAATGAATCCCAGCGTTTATGCGCACCAAATTAACCGTCAAGAATCCGAAGCCGGCGTCGCCGACTCGCGCCCCTGTCCGCTCCGGCAGCCTCGTCGCCCGCAAGGCGGTGCGCCCCGCCGCGCCGCCCGCGGGGGATAAGCCGGCCCGCCCGAAGAAGGCGCCCGCTGCGGCCGCCGCTACCGGCGAGCGCTCGTTCAAGCCGCGCGGTCCCGCCGGCGCCGAGCGTCCGGGCGCAGATCGCGCACCGGCCAAGCGCGCACCGCGCGACGGCGGCGCCGAGCGTGGCGCGCGCGCGCCGTATCGCGAGAACGCGGCCGGTGAAGGTGCGAAGCGCAGTTTTGGCGATCGACGCACATCGTCCGATCGTCCGGCTCGCCGCGATGACGATGCACGTCCGCGTCGCGCGGGTGGCGACGAAGGGAAGCGCCCGTCCTATCGCGACAACGCGGCCGGCGAAGGTGCGAAACGCAGCTTCGGTGATCGCCGTCCGTCGTCGGATCGCCCGCCGCGCCGCGATGACGATGCGCGGCCGCGTCGCGCGGGTGGCGACGAAGGCAAGCGCCCGTCCTATCGCGACAACGCAGCCGGCGAAGGCGCGAAGCGCAGTTTCAGTGATCGCCGCACGTCGTCGGATCGGCCGCCGCGTCGTAGCGATGACGATGCCCGGCCGCGTCGTGCCGGTGGCGAAGGCGGCGCCCGCGCGCCCTATCGCGACAACACAGCCGGCGAAGGCGCGAAGCGCAGTTTCGGCGATCGGCGTACGTCTTCCGATCGACCGGCTCGCCGCGATGACGATACGCGTCCGCGCCGTGCCGGTGCTGACGAAGGCAAGCGCCCGTCCTATCGCGACAACGCGGCCGGCGAAGGTACGAAACGCAGCTATGGCGACCGCCGTCCGTCGTCCGATCGCCCGCCCCGCCGTGATGACGACACGCGTCCGCGCCGTGCAGCAGGTGGCGACGACAGCAAGCGCCCGTCCTACCGCGACAAGCCCGCTGGCGAAGGCGCAAAGCGCAGCTTCGGCGACCGCCGCACGTCGTCCGATCGTCCGCCGCGCCGCAGCGACGACGATGCACGTCCGCGCCGCGCAGCAGCCGGTGACGACAGCAAGCGCCCGTCCTACCGCGACAAGCCCGCCGGCGACGGCGCGAAGCGCAGCTTCGGCGACCGTCCGGCCCGCCCCGCGCGCGACGGCGAGCGCCGTTCGTTCGGCGCGGTGAAGACCGCGCAACCCGTCAAGCGCGCGGCGGCCGACGTCGACTACGGCGACGAAACGGGCCTGATGCGCCTGTCGAAGCGGATGTCCGAACTCGGCATGTGCTCGCGCCGCGAAGCCGACGAATGGATCGAAAAGGGCTGGGTGCTCGTCGACGGCGAACGCATCGACACGCTCGGCACCAAGGTGCGCGCCGACCAGAAGATCGAGATCGACGAGCGTGCGAGCGCCGCGCAGGCCGCCCAAGTGACGATCCTGCTGCACAAGCCGGTCGGCTACGTGTCGGGCCAGGCGGAAGACGGCTACGAGCCCGCGGCCGTGCTGATCACGCGCGCGAACCGCTGGAGCGGCGACCACTCGCCGGTGCGCTTCTCCCCGCAACACCTGCATGCACTCGCACCGGCCGGCCGTCTCGACATCGACTCCACCGGCCTGCTCGTGCTGACGCAGAACGGCGTGATCGCGAAGCAGTTGATCGGCGAACAGTCGGACATCGACAAGGAATACCTGGTGCGCGTGCGCTTCGGCGAGCGACTGATCGACATCGACCAGCACTTCCCGGCGGAATCGCTCGCGAAGCTGCGCCACGGCCTCGAGCTCGACGGCGTCGCGCTGAAGCCCGCGCTGGTGAGCTGGCAGAACGGCGAGCAGTTGCGCTTCGTGCTGCGCGAAGGCAAGAAGCGCCAGATCCGCCGCATGTGCGAACTGGTCGGCCTCGACGTGATCGGCCTGAAACGCGTGCGCATGGGTCGCGTGATGCTCGGCGCGCTGCCGCAAGGCCAATGGCGCTATCTGTCCGCCGACGAGACGTTCTGACCGCAAGCGCACCCGGTGCGCGATCCAATGAAAAAGCCCGCTCAAGCGGGCTTTTTCTTTTTCGCGGAAGCGCGGACGATCAGTCGTCGTCGGCCGGATCGAGCCCGGGGAACAGCACTTCGGTGAAACCGAAGCGCGTGAAATCGGTGATCCGCATCGGATACAGCTTGCCGATCAAGTGATCGTACTCATGCTGGACCACGCGCGCATGGAACCCCTCGGCGACGCGATCGATCTTCTGGCCGAACTGGTCGAAGCCGCTGTAGCGCACCTTCGCGTAACGGCTGACGACGCCGCGCATGCCCGGCACCGACAGGCAGCCTTCCCAGCCCTCTTCCATGTCCGGCGGCAGGTACTCGACCTTCGGGTTGATCAGCACGGTCTCCGGCACCGGCGGCGCATCCGGGTAGCGGTTGTTGTTGCCGAAGCCGAAGATGATGATCTGCAGCCCGATGCCGATCTGCGGCGCGGCCAGCCCCGCGCCGTTCGCGTGGTGCATCGTCTCGAACATGTCCGCGACGATCTCGTGCAGCTCGGGTGTATCGAACCGCTCGACCGGCTGGGCGATTTCGAGCAGGCGCGGATCGCCCATCTTCAGGATCTCGCGAATCATGGCGTATTGCCCTCCAGGAGTTGGTGCAGACCATCTTCGTCCAGCACGGGGATGCCGAGTTCCTCGGCCTTCGCGAGCTTGCTGCCGGCTTCGGCGCCCGCGACCACGTAATCCGTCTTCTTCGACACCGAACCGGCCACCTTCGCGCCCGCCGCTTCGAGCATCTCCTTCGCCGCATCGCGCGTGAGATTCGGCAGCGTGCCCGTCAGCACGACCGTCTTGCCGGCCAGCACGCCCTGCGGTGCCTTCGGCGCGGGCGGCCCTTCCGGCCACGTGACCTTGCCCGGCGCGCGCAACTGCTCGATCACGGTCCGGTTGTGTTCCTCCGCGAAGAACTGGTGAATCGACTCGGCCACGATCGGCCCGACGTCGTTGACTTCGAGCAGTTCCTCGATCGACGCGTCCATGATCGGCGTCAGCGAGCCGAAATGCTTCGCGAGATCCTTCGCGGTCGATTCGCCGACATGGCGGATGCCGAGCCCGTAGATGAAGCGCGCGAGCGTCGTATGCTTGGCCTTCTCGAGCGAATCGATCAGGTTCTGCGCGGACTTCTCGGCGAACCGGTCGAGTTCGGCCAGCGTCGCGAAGCCCAGATTGAACAGGTCGGCCGGCGTGCGCACGAGATTCAGCTCGACGAGCTGGTCGATGATCTTCTCGCCGAGGCCGTCAATATCGAGCGCGCGGCGTTGCGCGAAATGCCACAGCGCCTGCTTGCGCTGCGCCGGGCAGAACAGCCCGCCCGTGCAGCGCGCGATCGCCTCGTCCGGCAGGCGCTCGATCTTCGAGCCGCACACCGGGCATTCGGTCGGCATCACGAATTCGGCCGCATCCGCCGGGCGCCGGTCGAGCAGTGCGCCGACGACTTCCGGAATCACGTCGCCCGCGCGGCGCACGATCACGGTGTCGCCGATCCGGATGTCCTTGCGGCGCACCTCGTCCTCGTTGTGCAGCGTCGCATTGGTCACGGTCGCGCCGCCGACGAACACCGGCTCGAGACGCGCGACCGGCGTGATCGCACCGGTGCGGCCGACCTGCACATCGATCGCGACGAGCTTCGTCAGCGCTTCCTGCGCGGGGAACTTGTGCGCAAGCGCGAAGCGCGGCGCACGCGACACGAAGCCGAGCCGCTCCTGCTCGTCGCGCCGGTTGACCTTGTAGACGACGCCGTCGATGTCGTACGGCAGCGACTCGCGCTTCTCGCCGACCTTGCGGAAGAAGTCGAGCAAGCCTTCGGCGCCGTGCACGACCGCGCGCTCGCGATTCACCGGCAGGCCGAGCGACTCGTACCAGTCGAGCAGCGCGCTGTGCGTGTCGGGCATCGGCATCCCGTCGAGCACGCCGATCCCGTACGCGAAGAACGACAGCGGCCGCTGCGCGGTGATCTTCGAGTCGAGCTGGCGCAGGCTGCCGGCCGCCGCGTTGCGCGGGTTCGCGAATTCGCGCTGCTCGGCCGCGCGCTGGCGTTCGTTCAGGCGTGCGAAATCGCGCTTGAACATCAGCACCTCGCCGCGTACGTCGAGCACCGCCGGCACGTGCTTGCCCTTCAGCTTCAGCGGAATCGAGCGGATCGTGCGTACGTTCTCGGTCACGTCCTCGCCCGTCGTCCCGTCGCCGCGCGTCGCGGCCTGCACGAACACGCCTTGCTCGTAGCGCAGCGAGATCGCCAGGCCGTCGAACTTCAGTTCGCACGCGTATTCGACGGGGTCGGTCACCGAGCCGGCGAGATCGGTCGTCTTGGCGAGCGTGTCGGCGACGCGCTTGTCGAACGCGACGATGTCCTCGTCGGCAAAGCCGTTGTTCAGCGACAGCATCGGCGCATCGTGGACGACCGGCGTGAAACCGCCGGCCGCTTCGCCGCCGACGCGCTGCGTCGGCGAATCGGGCGTCACGAGTTCGGGATGGTCGGTTTCGAGCTGCTGCAACTCGCGGAACAGCCGGTCGTATTCGGCGTCGGGCAGATCCGGCTGGTCGAGCACGTAATAGGCGTAGTTCGCCCGCTCGAGTTGGTCGCGCAGCCACGCGGCGCGCGCGTCGGGCTGGCTGGCTGGCGGTTCGGCTTGGGTTCGGGCCATGCTGGCGGCAGAGTCGTTCTGAAAAATCGGATGCCCGATTATCTCAGTTTGACGCCGCGGCGGGGCACGCAATGCGGGCCGGATGACGTGCTGCAGCGTACACGAAACGGTGCGCGCCGCAGCGACGGACGACGGCGCCAAATACCGCCGTCCGGGCCACCGCGTTACTGGCTGAAGAGGCGGCGCGTGATCGGCGAACCGGCGGGGATGCCGGCCTCCTCGAGCTTCGCGTACAGCTTCATCAGTTGCTGGTCGATCGCGACCAGCGTCGACTCCGGCAGCGGCCGGCGCGAATCGTCGACGACGCGTGCGCCGATCCGCTCGGACAGCGACTTCGCGTAATCGCACATCAGCCGGAACGGCAGGATGTCCTCTTCCGCCACCGGCACGTCGAGCACCAGCGTGATCATGTTGCCGCCCTTGTACGTCAGGTCGTCGCGCAGGAAGTTGGTGTCGCCGAACTGCAGCATGAATACCGGGTTCTGCTTCGCGTCGAGCTTCACGAAGCGCGTGCCGTCGCGCGACAGCAGCAGGCCGTCCTGCGACGCGACCGCCTGCACGTAGTTCGCCGACCACGGCGCACCGTCCGACATCACGTTGATCGACAGTTGCGCGTCGCACTGCGCGGCAAACGCGTCGAGCTCGCGCGCCATCGCGACCGTTTCCATCATGTCCGGGAATTCCGGTGCGCCGTCGATCGCGTCCGCGAACTGCTGGACGCCCGTCACGAACTCGGAGAATTCGAGCTCGTTCAGCGCGCCGCTGCGGTTCGCAAGCTGGGCGGCCGCGCGCAGCTCTTCGTAGCGCACGCCGTTCTGCAGCAGTTCCCACTGGCCGCCTTCCGGCTTGCCTTCGATGTGCACGGGCTTGCTGCCCGCGCGGCGCAGCCGCTGCGCGACCGGCAGGATCTTGTCGCCCGGCAGCGGGCCGTTGAGGCGGATCGGCACGATGCAGTCGATCCGGCGGTCGACGATCGCAGGCGGCGCCGACGAGACCGTCGTCGCGGACGGCATCACCGGTTCGGTCGGCTCGGCCGGTTCGGCCGCCGCTTCGTGTGCGGCGGCGGGCACGGCTTCTTCACCGGCAACCGGTTCGGTCGATTCGGCCGACGTGTCGACGCCCGTCGCCTCGGCCTGCAGGTCGGCCGGCGTATCGGCCGGCGCCGCGCCGCTCCCGGCCCCGCCGAACGTCGGCTCGACGCGCGCGGCGTCGGCCGCAGCCGCCGGCGCCGCCGCGACCGGTGCCGCGGGCTCGCGGCGCACCGGCTGACGCACCGGTTCGATGAACGGCAACTCTTCGTCGCGCTCGGGGCGGTTCATCGCCTCGGCCGCTTCCTCCGGCATCGGGCGCGGCATCCTGCGCCGCACTTTCGCGCTCTGCCATGCGTTGTAGACCACGACGCCGCCCACCACGACGGCGCCCGCGCCGATCAAACCGAGTGTCAACTCGTCCATGCACGCTCCATCAGCAATTCTTTTTCGTCGGGACCGCGAACGGGCGCTCGTGCGCCGCGCGAACGCGGTCCGGTTTCATCAAACGTCAATTCTGGGCAAAACCCGCGGCGGTTTCCATGTCCACCGCCACGATCCGCGACACGCCCTGCTCCTGCATCGTCACGCCGATCAGCTGCTGTGCCATTTCCATCGCGATCTTGTTGTGCGAGATGAACAGGAACTGCGTCTTGTCCGACATCGCGCGCACGAGATTCGCGAAACGCTCGGTGTTCGCGTCGTCCAGCGGCGCGTCGACCTCGTCGAGCAGACAGAACGGCGCCGGGTTCAGCTGGAACATCGCGAACACGAGCGCGGTCGCGGTCAGCGCCTTCTCGCCGCCCGACAGCAGGTGAATCGTCGCGTTCTTCTTGCCCGGCGGCTGCGCCATCACCTGCACGCCGGCATCGAGAATCTCGTCGCCCGTCATGATCAGCTTCGCCTGGCCGCCGCCGAACAGGCGCGGGAACAGGTCGCTGAAATGACGGTTGACCTCGTCGAAGGTGCCCTGCAGCAGCGTGCGGGTTTCCTGGTCGATCTTGTGGATCGCGTCCTCGAGCGTCGTGATCGCGTCGATCAGGTCGGCCGATTGCGCGTCGAGGAACACCTTGCGCTCGCTCGCGGCCTTCAGCTCGTCGAGCGCGGCCATGTTCACCGGGCCGAGCGCGTTGATCGCGTTGTTCAGGCGCGTGACTTCGCCCTGCAGGTACGACGGCTTGAGATCCGGCGTCAGCTTCGCGGCCAGCGCGGTTTCGTCGACCTCGGCGGCGGCGAGCTGCTCGGCGAACTGCTCGACGGCCAGGCGCGCGGCCTGCTCCTTCAGCTGCAATTCGGTGATGCGATCGCGCAGCGGCTGCAGCGAACGCTCGGCGACGAGCCGCTGCTCGTCCGACGCGCGCAGCTTCGCGGTCAGGTCGTCGAGCTCGATCCGCGCGGCCTGCAGCGCTTCTTCCTTCACCGCGCGAATTTCGAGCGCGTCCTGCAGGCCCGTGTGCGCGGTTTGCTCGTTGATCGTCTCGAGTTCGGCGCGCGCGTCTTCCAGCGACGCGGCGACGCGCTCGCTCTGCTCGTGCGCGACCTGGATCGTGCGCTTGAGCTCGTCGATCCGGGTCACCGCGTTGCGGGCGGCGAAGCGCGCATCGTTCGCGCCGCGCTCCAGGTCGCGCGCTTCCTGACGCGCCTGCGTCAGCGATTCGTCGAGCGACTCGAACGCGAGCTGGTTGTCCTCGAAGCGCGCCTGCAGTTCGGCGAGCTCGCCGTCGAAGCGCTCGAAATTCGCTTCCGACTCCGCGCGCAATGCACGCTGCTCTTCGATCTGCGCGCCGATTTCCTCGAGTTCCTCGCGGATCTGCGTGCTGCGCTGCGTATAGCGTTCGTGCGCCTGGGCGAGCTTGAGCACGTCCATCTGCAGCGCATGCACGCGCTGCGTCGCGCGTTCGGCCTGCGCGCGCACGTCGCCGAGCGCCTGCGTGGCCTGCGTGTGCGCGGCTTCCGCCCGCACGGCGGCCGTGCGCGCCTCGTCGGCGAGCAGCGCCTGCGCGCGCACCTGGCGCGTCAGGTTTTCGATTTCCTGCTGGCGGGCCAGCATCCCGGCCTGCTCCGAATCGGCGGCGTACAGCTGCACGCCGACGCGCGTGACGATATGGCCGGCCTTGACGACGAACGCGCCGCCTGCCGGCAACTGCGTGCGCGTCGCGAGCGCCTGCGCGACGTCGTCGGCCACGTACACGTTGCCGAGCCAGTCGTTCAGCACCGCGCGAATGCCCGCGTCGTCGATACGCACGAGCGACAGCACCGGTCGCAGCCCGGCCACCGCGGCGGGCGGCTCGCCGGCCGGGGGCGGCGCGTAGAACGCGAGCTTCGCGGGCGGCGCATCGGTCGCGAATGCCTTCACCCAGTCGAGATTCGACACTTCGAGCGCGGCGAGACGCTCGCGCAGCACGGCCTCGAGCGCCGCTTCCCAGCCGGCCTCGACGTGCAGCTTCTTCCACAGACGCGGCAGCGCGCCGAGCTCGTGCTTGTCGAGCCACGGCTGGATCTTGCCTTCGGTCTGCACGTTTTCCTGCAACTGCTTCAGCGCGGCGAGGCGCGCTTCGAGCTGGTGGATCTGCGCGGCTTCGGCCTGCACGCGCTCCTGCGCGGCGCGGCGCTCGCCGTCGAGGCGCGGCACCGTTTCCTGCGCGTCGGCGAGGCGCGCCTGCGCTTCAGCGAGAATCTCTTCCTGCTCGGCCAGCTGCATGCGCAGCTCTTCGAGCTGCGTTTCGTCCGGCGCGTCGAGCCCGCCCGCTTCGCTCTTCAGGCGCTCGTGACGCTGCTGAAGCTGCTGGAGCTGCTGATCGGCGTTGCGCTGGTGCGCGGCCTCGAGCTTCAGCGACTGCTCCGTCTGCGCGATCCGCGCGCGCTCGTCGTTGAGCTGCGCCTGCGCGTCGCGCCACTTCGCCTCGAGCGCCGGCAGCGCATCGTGCTTCGCGGCCGCGTTGTCTTCGGCGAGCGCGGCCTTCTCGTCGGCCATCGCGCGCGCCTCTTCGGCTTCCTCGAGCTCGTCCTGCGACTTCTCGGCCTGCGCGCGCCACTGCTCGCGCTGCGCGTTCAGCGCGGCGATCTGCGCCTGCACGCGATTGCGCGATTCGACGATGAACTTGATCTCGGCTTCGAGGCGGCTCACCTCGGCGTTCGCCTCGTAGAGCGCGCCCTGCGCGCCCTGCATCGCGTCGCTCGCCGAATAGTGCGCGACGCGCAGCGTCTCGAGCTGCGCCTCGACTTCGCGCAGTTTCGCCGTCTGCGCCTCGAGGTCGATCTGCGCCTGCTCGATCGCGCGCTGCTGCTTCTGCTGCTCGCCAGCGGCCTCGTTCTTGCGCAGCAGCCACAACAGGCGCTGCTTCTCCTCGCCGTCGGCGACGAGTTCCTTGTACTTGGTCGCGACCACCGCCTGCGCCTCGAGCTTTTCGAGGTTCGCGCCGAGTTCGCGCACGATGTCCTCGACGCGCGTCAGGTTCTCGCGCGTGTCGTGCAGGCGGTTCTCGGTTTCGCGGCGACGTTCCTTGTACTTCGACACGCCGGCGGCTTCCTCGAGGAACACGCGCAGCTCTTCCGGCTTCGCCTCGATGATCCGCGCGATCATGCCCTGCCCGATGATCGCGTATGCACGCGGCCCGAGGCCGGTACCGAGGAAGATGTCCTGGATGTCGCGGCGGCGCGCCGGCAGGTTGTTGATGTAGTAGCTCGACGTGCCGTCGCGCGTCAGCACGCGCTTCACGGCGATTTCGCCGTACTGGCCCCACTGCCCGGCCGCGCGGCCGTCGGAGTTGTCGAAGATCAGTTCGACGCTGGCCCGGCTGCCGGGCTTGCGGGCGGTCGAACCGTTGAAGATCACGTCCTGCATCGACTCGCCGCGCAGCTCGGAGGCACGCGACTCGCCGAGCACCCAGCGCACGGCATCGATGATGTTGGACTTGCCGCATCCGTTCGGGCCGACCACGCCGACAAGCTGGCCCGGAACCTGGAAATGCGTGGGATCGACGAAGGATTTGAAGCCAGCGAGTTTGATCGAGCTCAGACGCACGGCGGTATCGGATGTGAAGAAGGTGTGAAACGGACGGGGCCGCACGGCGCGGGGCCGGAGAGCCCCTACGCGCCACGCGCCCCGGAATTCAAAAACGGGGCCGCGCGCATCCAGCGTTGGGCCCCGCAAACGGCTTCCATCATACCATCGCGCGTGTGCCGTCCCGACCGTCGCCGGGTTTGTCCGGTGCCGGCGCGGCACGATGGACCCGGCTCGACAGCAACGTCGCGAGCACGATGCACGCGCCGCCCGCCCACTCGCGCGCGCTCGGCAGCTCATTCGCGAACACCCACGCCGACAGCGCGGTGATCACGATCTCGAACAGCATGATGATCGACGCGCGGTTCGCCGGCACGCGCGCGAGGCCGTACTGCACGAGCAGGTTGTTCGACGCCATCGTCACGCCGATCGCCGCGATGATCAGCGCGGCCACGCCCAGTTGGCCGCTCGCCGGCGCGGCCGGCAGCCCTTCGAACAGCGACGCGATCGCGCCGAACACGGCCGCGCCGCCGAACAGCGTCGCGGTGCGCATTTCGGCGCGCATGTCGGGCAGCTCGCGGCTTGCCTTGATCACCAGCACGTTGCTCATCGCGAAGCTCAGCCCGGCCGCGAGACCGGCCCACTCCGCCGGGTTGGCCGGCAGCGGCAAGCCGAGCGCCGGCGACCACAGCATCAGCATCGCGCCGCCGATCGACAGCGCCGCGAGCCCCGCACCGGCCCAGGTCAGCCGCTCGCGCAGCAGGAAGTGCGCGTAGATCGCGGTCCAGGCCGGCGTCAGGTAGAACAGCAGCATCACGCGCAGCACCTCGCCGTGGATCGTGCCCCATACGAACCCGAGATTCGTCACGCCGGCCGTCACCGCGATACCCGGCAGCACCCAGTGCCAGCGCAGCGTCGCGATCGTGCGGTGCCGCGCGACGATCACGAACAGGAAGGCGACGAGGCTCGTCAGCGCGCTGGCCAGCGTGCCCGTCACGCCGAGCGACGCGAGGATCCGCAGCGGATACCAGATCAGGCCCCATACCGACGCGCCGATCAGGATGGCCAGCGTCGGCAGGCTGCCGCGTACCGCGTTGTTCATCAGAATTTGCTCCGAGAAACTCCGCCATTGATGGCGGGAAGGAAAGGCATGCTGTTGACAGGCAGCTTCTTCCACGGGGTAGGATCACCGGCATGATCCTTGTCTACCGCTACCGGGTGAAGTCGCTCAACGGACTGCTTAACAAGCAGAGCCGCGCGGTGAACTACGTCTGGAACTTCTGCAACGACACGCAGAAGCACGCGCTCAAGTGGGGCAAGAAGTGGCCTACAGGATTCGACCTGAACGTGCTGACGACCGGCAGCAGCAAAGAACTCGGTATTCACTCCGGCACGGTCAACGCGACGTGCGAGCAATACGCGAAGTCGCGCAGTCAGCGCCGTCGGCCCTACCTGCGCTATCGCGGCAGGAAATCGTTGGGCTGGGTGCCGCTGAAGGGCCGAGACCTGAAGCGCGAGGGCGACGCGTTCCGTTTCGCCGGCAACACCTTCCGCGTGTTCAACAGTCGACCGTTTCCCGAAGGCAAGATCAAGGACGGCACCAACTTTGCGCAGGATGCGCGCGGCAACTGGTTTCTCAACATCGTGATCGAGATGCCGGATGTGCAGGCCCGCCCGATCCGTTCCGGTGTCGGCATCGATCTCGGCCTGAAAGACTTCGCCACACTTTCGACCGGCGAGAAGCTGCCCAATGACCAGTTCGGTCGACGAGCGGCGGAAAAGCTGGCGAAAGCGCAACGGGCGCGAAAGCACAAGCGGCATATCGCGAAGCTGCACGCCAAGGTCGCGAATGCGCGTGCCGATTTCCAACACAAGCTCGCGCTCGATCTGGTGCGGCGCTTCGATTACATCGCGGTCGGCAACGTGTCGGCTGTCAAACTCGCCAGAACCAGGATGGCGAAGAGCGCCTACGACGCGTCCTGGTCGTCCTTCCGAAACAAACTCCGTTACAAAGCGGTCGCGCACGGGGCCACGTTCGAGGAAGTGGACGAAAGCGGTTCCACCCAGTCCTGTTCGTCGTGCGGGTCGAAAGACAGCGCGACGCGGCCGAAAGGTATCGCGGGACTGCGAGTAAGAGAATGGGCCTGCAGTGGATGTGGTGCCGAGCATGATCGTGATATCAACGCTGCGCTGAACATTCTCCGATGCGGACGTGCATCGCCAGGTGTGGGAATCCGCCGCCTTTAGGCGGTGGAGGACGTCAAGGTCGAACTGACGGGTATTCACGGGGGCGTCGGCGCGCGCTAGTGGTGTTCGCTACCGATTGTCGGCACGCAACTCCCGCACCCCACGGCCGAGCCTGCGGCGCAACAAGGCCCGCAACGTCGCCGAATCCGCGTAACCCACTTCGCTTGCGATCGTCTCCAGGTCGTAACCCATCGACACGAGGTTCTGCGCCCGTTCGATTCGGAGATCCTGGAAGAACGCCAAGGGCGACTTCCCGAGTACCGCCTCGGTACGGCGCTGCAACGTGCGTGGTCCCACGGCCAATGCAGCCGCCGCTGTCTGAAGCGAGAAACCCAGGGAAAGGTTCTCGCGGGCCCAGCGCTCGAATCGCGCGATCAATGGATCGGCGTGTGCAAGGTAATCCGGAATGATGTATTCGGCCTGCGACGAACGCTTGTCGATCAGCATGAAGCGGGCCACGAGCGTGGCCAGTTCGGGACTGGCCTGACGCAGCAACCACAGCGCCAGGTCGAGATGGCCCATCGCCGATCCTGCCGTGACCACGCGATCCGCGGCGACGACCATGCGCGAATCGTTCAGATCGACTGCCGGATAACGTTGACGGAAAAAAGGCGACAGCGACCAGGTGGTCGTCGCCTCGCGATGATCCAGCAGCCCGGCTTCGGCCAGCAAGAACGTACCGATACAGGCGGCGGCGACGCCGACGCCGTCGGCATGCCACGCACGAAGGTGCGCCATCGCATCGCACACGTCCCGACGCTGCAGCGTCTCGATCAAACGCTCCGGCTCCCTGATACCGGGCGCGGGCACGGCCACCCAGTCCGGGCGACGCACGCTGCTTGCCGGTTCCACCAGCATCGACAGTCCATGCGTGGTGCGGACGCGTTTGCGCACGCCAACCACCGTCACGTCGAAGGGCGGTGCGGCGAAGCCCTGGGCTGCAGCCAGTTCGTTGGCCATCGCGAAGGTATCCAGCAGTACCGTCAGCCCGGTGTCGAACAGACCTTCGAGGGCCAGGATCGTCAATCTCATGTCGTAAACATCGCTATTAATGTCATTTACGACTATAGCCCGGTTTCGGGGCAAAGCCTAGACTGCGTGGCGACACGGTGAAGGAATGAGCTGCCTGGCACCGGCGAAAGCCTGAGCGGCGCGGAACTGATCGACCTGGACCGTCCCGCGAGCAACGCGGCGAAACACCGTTTCCGCATGTACCCATGCGACAACCCTTCCGCGATTCAGTCGTATGAGCGCGTGAATTTTCGATTACGTCACACGTTTCATCTCGACCGCATCGGAGCCGCACATACGGATGCGGTTGCGGTCCTCTAACCTCATTGGCTGGGAAACACTCAACATGTCCAGAACCATTCTGATCACCGGCGCCAGCAGCGGCTTCGGCCGCGACACCGCGGAAACACTCTCACGTGCCGGGCACCGGGTATTCGCGTCGATGCGTGACGTCGCCGGCCGCAACCGGCCGCATGCCGATGCGCTGCGGGCGAGCGGCGTGCAGGTCGTCGAACTCGACGTGACGGACGATGCGTCCGTCGAGCGCGGCGTCGCCTCCGTCCTGGAAAATACCGGGCGCCTCGATGTCCTGATCAATAACGCCGGTATCGGGTCCGCCGGCGTTTCCGAGGCGTTCACGACGAAGCAGGTACAGGCACTCTTCGACGTGAACGTATTCGGCATCCAGCGAATGTCGAGAGCGGTATTGCCGACCTTCAGAACGCAGGGTGAAGGCCTGATCGTGAACGTCGGCTCGATACTCGGCCGCGTGACGTTTCCGTTCTTCGGTCTCTATGGCGCATCGAAGTTTGCGATCGAAGCGTTGACCGACAGCTACCGCTACGAATTGTCGACGTTGGGCATCGACGTCGTTCTCGTTCAACCGAGCAACTATCCGACGAATATCTTCGGCAGCGCGCAGCGGCCCGCCGACGCCGCGCGCGTGCCCGGCTACGGTGAAGCCGGTGCGATTCCGGACAAGATGGTCGAGACGTTGATGACGTTGTTCGCGAGCGACCACGCGCCGGACCCGCACGACGTCGCCGAAGCCATCGCTCAACTCGTCGAGCAAGCACCGGGCACGCGCCCCGCGCGTTGGGTCGTGGGTCAGTCATTCGGCGCCGACACCCTCAACGCTCAAGCCGCAGCGATTCAGGCGCAGACACTGGAGAGCCTCGGGCTCGCGCACCTCGCCGGGCCGCAAGGACGATCCGCGGCGGCGTGAAGATACGTTCGCGGCAGAAAACGTCCGTCGACGCGATGGTCCACCGACTACGCGTCGGACAACGATGACGGTGAACCGCACATCCGCGAACGCTCGCTGGACAGCGTATCGCGGTCTCTCTCATACGACGCCCTATGCACCGACCATGCCGACAGTCACAACCGTGGTCAATCGCGTTTTAGCGTCGACCTCAGAAACTGTCCCGCCACGAAGATGTCGCGCTCCACTGCGCGTCGCGCCGCGGCGGCATCCCGCCTGTCCAGCGCATCCATCAGGTCTTCGTGGGCGTCGTTCAACACGGCCGACGCTTCGGACGTGTCGAAGAGGCGGTTCGAGATCGGGCCGGCCTTCAGCCACAGCGTATCGATCAGCTCGAACAGCAACGGCGAGCCGGCCGCCTTGTAGAGCAGGACATGGAAGTCTTCGTTGGCGGCGAGGTAATCGGTGGCCTGGTCGGCCTTCAACGAAACGGCGGGCTGCTTCAGCGTTGGTTTGTCTCCCGCGGACTTCCTGGCGCGGGCCGGCTGATCCGTGGGGTGTTTCAACGCCTTCGCCATGCGCTGGCAAAGCTTGCGCAGCGTGGCGAGTTCGGCCGGCTCCAGCCTCAGGCAGCCGCGCTCGGCGGCCTCGCCTTCGAGCAGCATGCGCATTTGCAGCAGGTCGTCGAACTCGGGCACCGTCAGCCGGGGGACGATCATGCCGGCGTTGGGCACGTTCAGCAGCGCGCCTTCGGCAGCCAGACGCTGCAGCGCGGCGCGCACCGGCATCTGCCCCACCCCCATCTCGGCTGCCACGTTGCGGATCTTCAAGCGCTCGCCGGGAAGGAAGCGGCCTACGGTGACCCATTGCCGCAACGTGGCGTAGATCGTGTCTTGCTGAGTGGTGGTGGGTTCGATGTCGTGACTCATGAATCGGCAGCGGCGGTGAGCGAAGCCAGCACGGTGTCGAATGCGGCGAGCAGGCGCTGCACGTGCATCCGGGTCGTGTCAGGGCAGACGAGCATCATATTGTGAAAAGGCGTGATCAGTACACCGCGGTTCAGCAACGCCAGATGCAGCGCGTGCTCCAGCTCGGCATCCATCACCGCCTCGGCCTGGCTGCCGTTGCGCGGCGGCTGCGGGCAGAACTGGAACTCCACCCGGGCGCCCACCTGGGTGACGCACCAGGGCAGGCCGTGGCGGGCGATGATCGTGCGCAGCCCGGCGGCCAGTTGCTCGGCCAGCGCGTGCATCGGGGCGAAGACCTCGGGCGTCATCAGGTGCGTGAGCGTGGCGCGCATCGCCGCCATGGCCAGCAGGTTGGCGGTCAGCGTGGTGCCGATGCCCGAGTGGCCCGGCGGCGCCGTGCGCTTGGCGGCCTCGGCGCGCTCGGCCAGTGCGGCGCTGAAACCATAGGCTGCGCACGGCATGCCGCCGCCCAGTGCCTTGCCCACCACCACGGCATCGGGCTGCAGGCCGTGAGCGCGCGCATAGCCGCCGGGGCCGCTGCTGAGCGTGTGGGTCTCGTCCAGTACCAGCAGGCTGCCGTGGCGGCGGATGAGGTCTTGCGCCCGCGCCCAGTAGCCCGGTTCGGGCAGCACCATGCCGATGTTGGTCATCACCGGCTCGGCCAGGACGCAGGCCACGTCGCCCGGGGCCAACGCGGCTTCCAGCGCGGCCAGATCGTTGAATTCCACCACGCGCGTGGTGGTGATGAGATCGTGCACCTGGCCCAGCAGGCTGGCGCGTTGCGTGGGTTGGCCGTCCACCAGGTCGACGAAGACGTCATCGACCGTGCCGTGGTAGCAGCCGTTGAACACCAGCAAGGTACGCCGCCCGGTGGCGGCACGTACCCAGCGCAGCAAGAAACGGTTGGCGTCGCTGGCCGTCATCGCGAACTGCCATTTCGGCAGACCGAAATGCCGAGCCAGCAATTCACCCACGACGGATGCGTCCTCGTTGGGCAGCATGGTGGTCAGGCCGTGCCGGGCCTGCGTCGCCAGTGCCTCGGTCACGACGGCGGGCGAATGGCCGAACATGGCGCCCGTGTCACCCAGGCAGAAGTCGGCCAGCGTGTGGCCGTCCACGTCGGTGAGCTGTGCCCCCTGGGCCTGGGCCACGTGCAGCGCGAAAGGCGTGGACCAGTCGTTCATCCAGTGCAGCGGCACGCCGAACATCAGCTGCGGCGCGGCGCGTGTGGACATCGCTTGCGACTTCGGGTTGCGTTGCGCGTACTCGGCGCGCTCATAGGCGAGCAAGGCCTGTACGCGTTCGTGCTCGATGCCGGTATGTGGAAGGGTGCGGTTCATGACGGACTCCTCAAACCAGCAGTAACAGGTGCTCTCGTTCCCACGAACTGATCACCCGGTTGTAGGTGGAAAATTCCAGTTCCTTCACCGCGCAGAACGCGTCGACGAAGGTTTCGCCCAGTACCTCCTTCATCGCGTCGCAGGCGCGCATGGCCTCGATGGCGTTTTCGAGATGGCGCGGCAGTTCGTGGGCGACGTTCCAGGCGCTGCCTTCGGTGGGCTCGCTGGGGTGCAGCCGGTCGCGCATGCCGATGTAGCCGCAGGCCAGCGTGGCGGCCATGGCCAGATAGGGATTGGCGTCGACGCCGGGCACGCGGTTTTCAACCCGGCGGGCGCCGGGGCCGGACTTGGGAACGCGGATACCGCAGGTGCGGTTGTCCTGGCCCCAGCGCACATTGATGGGCGCCGACATGTAGGGCGCCAGCCGCCGGTATGAATTGACGTAGGGCGCCAGCATGGGCATCACCTGCGGGATATACGTTTGCAGTCCACCGATGAAGTGGTGGAAATGTTCGCTGGCGGTGCCGTCGGTATTGCTGAAGATGTTGCGGCCTTCGCCGTCGTTGATGCTCTGATGAATGTGCATCGCGCTGCCGGGTTCGCCCTCCATGGGTTTGGCCATGAACGTGGCAAATACCCCGTGGCGCAGCGCCGTCTCGCGCACCGTGCGCTTGAACAGGAACACGCGGTCGGCCAGGTCGAGCGGTTCGCCGTGGCTGAAGTTGATCTCCATCTGCCCCGGGCCGGCCTCGTGGATCAGCGTTTCCACGCCTAGCTGGTGCTGGTCGCAGAAGGCGGACAATTCCATGAAGAAGGGATCGAAGTCGTTCACCGCGTCGATCGAGTAGCTCTGCCGCCCCACCTCGGGCTTTCCGGTGCGCCCCAGCGGCGGCTGCAGCGGCTCGTGCGGGTTCTGATTGCGCGCCACCAGATAGAACTCCATCTCGGGCGCCACGATGGGCTGCCAGCCGCGAGCTTCGTACAGCGCCAGCACGCGGCGTAGTACGGCGCGCGGCGAGAGTTGCACCGGCTGGCCGTCCCACTCCAGGCAGTCGTGGATGACCACGGCCACCGGTTCGGCGGCCCAAGGCACGATGCGCACGGTGGCGGCGTCGGGCTTGCAGACCATGTCGGGATCGGTATCGCCCACGAAGGGGCTGTTGTCCGGCTGTTGCCCGTTCACGGTGTTGAGCAGCACGCTCTTGGGGATGCGCATCTCGCCCGACGCCGTGAACAGATCGCGCGGAAGGATCTTGCCGCGCGCGATGCCCGTCATGTCGGGGATGACACACTCCACCTCGCGGATGCGGTGCCGGGTCAGGAAGTCGCTCAAAGCGTCGTTCATCGCATGTCACTCATGATGTGATCACAACATTGGGTTTTATCGATGATATCTCGAAAATAATCACACTTGTGATCACAAATTTAGCCCGATGAACTACAGGACAACTCGCGACAGCGCGAACACCTCCGGTCGCAGGTCCATGAGCATCCCTTGGGTCCGGTTGTGCTGACCGACCCTCTCCAGCCGTTTTCGGCGTCGAATAGCAAATGGCCGGTCTGAATGCAGAGCCGGCCATTTCTTTTTATCGGCCATTGATTGCCAAGGCCGAGGTCCGGAAAGGGACCTACCGTCGGATTTCCGAGTGGAGCAGTCGTTTGGCCGTCAGTTTCGGAGATGGAATTGCCGGCTGCTTCCGGCCGGCAACCGCCAGTCGATCCCCCCGCCGCTTCGCCGCCGAGCACGGTCGGCGGCACCGCGACAACACACGCAGACGCGCTCGTGCCGGCACCAAAGACGATCGACGCGACCGCATGCACCCCGTCGCGCCGATCACCCCCGCTCAGATCTGCTGCTGGCCGCCATCGACGAACAATTCGATGCCGTTCACGAAGCTCGCGTCGTCCGACGCCAGGAACAGCGCCGCGCCCGCAATCTCGCCCGGCTCGCCGAGGCGCCCCATCGGAATCTGCGCCGCCAGATAATCGGCAAGCCCCTGTCGCTGACCCGCATCGTCGCCGGCGAGATCGAGCAGGCCGGGCGTGCGGGTCGCGCCCGGGCTGATCGTGTTCACGCGGATGCGTCGGTCCTTGAGGTCGAGAATCCAGCTACGCGCAAACGCACGCACCGCCGCCTTCGAAGCCGAATACACGCTGAACGCAGCGGTGCCCGCGCTGCCCGCCGTCGAGCCCGTAAGAATCACCGATGCGCCATCGGCGAGCAGCGGCAGCGCTTTCTGCACGGTGAACAGCACGCCCTTCACGTTGCGATCGAAGGTGTCGTCGTAGTGCGCTTCGGTGATGCTGCCCAGCGGCAGCATCGAACCGCCGCCGGCGTTGACTAACAGCACATCGAGGCGCCCCTGTTCTTCCTTGATTTGCGCATACAGCGCGTCGAGCTCATCGAGCTTCGTGGAGTCGGAACGCACGCCGGTGGCCGTGCCGCCGGCTTCACGGATACCCGCCACGGCGGCATCGAGTTCGGCTTGACGGCGGCCCGTGAGATAGATGTGCGCCCCTTCAGCCGCGAAGCGCTGGGCGGTGGCCAAGCCGATGCCCCTGGTGGCGCCGGTGACGAGTGCGATCTTGTTGTCGAGCTTGCGTGCCATGGTATTGCTCCTTTCGTTTGATCAGTGGCGTTTCGGTTGGGTGTTACGTGCTGCGATGTGAGGAGAATATCGACCGCTCGATCTTTTCGAAATAGAATCAATCGCAATCTAACGTTGCATAAATGAAAAGATGAGGGGAAATGGCGTACCTGCCTGATTTCGAAGGGCTCGCGATGTTCGCGAAGGTGGCCGAGCACGGGTCGTTTGCCGCCGCGGCGCGCGCGACCGGGGTGTCGGTCGCTACCGTCTCGCGTGGTGTGGCCCGTCTGGAGGACCGGCTGGGCGCGCGGCTGTTCAATCGCACGTCGCGGCAGCTCTCGCTGACCGAGTTCGGCCGGACGATCAGCGAGAAGGCCGGCGAGATCTACCGTCAGGCCGAGGAAGCGGAAAGCTCGGCGCGCGAGATGTCGGTGCAGCCGCGCGGGCTGGTGCGTCTGGCCGTGCCGATGTCGTTCGGGCTGCGCTGGGTCGCGCCGCTGCTGCCGGGCTTTTTTCGCGCGTATCCGGAGGTGTCGATCGACCTGCATTTATCGGATGCGTCGGTCGATCTGATTGCCGATGGGTTCGACGCGGCGCTGCGTATCGCCGCACTGCCGGATTCATCGCTGGTCGCGCGGCGGCTGTGCGCGGTCACGCAATTCGTGGTGGCGTCGCCGGAATATTTGCAGCGCGAAGGGCGACCCACGCATCCGCGTGAGCTGGCGGATCGCCCCTGCCTCCCGTACGCGTATCGCGCGCGGAGTGCCGTATGGCGCTTCACGAACGACGCAGGCGATGAGGAGTCGGTGATGCCGACGGGCCCGCTACGCGTCACCAACGCCGATGCGCTGTTGCCGACGCTGCTCGATGGTCTTGCGATCGCCGAACTGCCAGAGTTCATCGCGGGCGAATATCTGGCTGATGGCCGTCTCGAAGCCATTCTCCCCGACTGGTCGCTGACGACGGGCGGGCTTTATTTCGTTACGCCGTCGGCGCGGGCGCGACCCGCGAAGGTGACGGCGTTGTCCGACTACTTCGCCGAACATCTGGGCAATCCCGTCTGGCGATGGCCAAAGTGATGTTTCGGTGAGTGGCCGCGTCAGGCCCTCTGCTCGATGACCACACTGCCACCGGATCGGATGCCTTGACCGCGACCGCCCGATAAACGATCGCTACCATTCCCGAACGCGGCCGCACGTTACGTCGACTTCCCTCTTCGCCCCCTTCGCGAAGGACACTGGCCAAGGAGTTCGACCAGCCGCGTCTCGCATCCGGAAAACGCGTATCCGCGCCGCTGCGAGACCATGAACGTGAGGGGCCGCATGTGCCACGCGCGCCGCTGGAGCTCGACGAGCGTGCCCTTCGCGAGGTCCGCGTCGACCATATGGCGCGGCATGTGCCCCCAGCACAGGCTCCCCCTGAGCAGGTCGTGCTTCGCGCCGAGATCGTTCACCCACCACTGGCGCTCACTGGCGACCCCTTGCTGGGTTTTTTCTGCATCGGGCTGATTGTCGGTGACGACGAGCTGGATGTGCCGGCCGAATTCCTCCCGCGGGATCGGCTTCGCCATGGCGGCCAGCGGATGCGCCGGCCCACATACGGTCACCATTTGCGCATCGAATAAATGATGCCGTTCGATGGTGCCCGGGCTCAGCTCGGGCACGTCCGTGATCGTCACCGCCAATGCGCACGTGCCCTGGAGCACCAGACGCTCGCCGCCCTGCATGGTCGTCATGCGCAGATTGATCGCAACCGTTGGAAATTCCGCCTGCAGCGTGCGCAGGCATTCGATCAGGTGCGTGCGCGAAAAATAGGTGTCCACGGCGATCGACACCTGCGGGACGCCGGTTTCGGCGATCGCAACCGCACGCATCTTCATTTCCTCGGTGCGTGAGATCACCCCGCGCGCATCGGGCAGCAGGCTGCGGCCGGCGGCGGTGAGCGTCGCCTTGCGCGTGTTGCGCTCGAACAGCATCACGTCGAAGGCGCTCTCGAGCGCGCTGATCGCGTGACTGATCGCCGACTGCGCGCGCCTCAGTTCCCTTGCCGCTCCGGAAAAGCTTCCCTGGTCACACACGGCGACGAATGCCCGAAGTTGATTGATGGTGACGTTGTCGAGCATAGATCTATCTAAAAAGTAGATGATATTTATAGATATTCAGTCAATTGGCTTCATGAATCAAGCGCACCAGAATCGGGTTTCCCGCTCTTGTTTCGAAGGACGCACGACATGAACAGACTGAATGGCAAGACCGCCGTAATCACCGGCGGCGCAACCGGCATCGGCCGCGCCGCGGCAAGGCGCTTCATCGACGAAGGCGCGTTCGTCTTCCTCTTCGGCCGCCGGCAAGAAGCGCTCGACGCGGCGGTGGCCGACCTGGGGCCGCATGCCCGCGCGGTGAAGGGCTCGGTCTCCGACCCCGCCGACCTCGACCGGCTCTACGCGGCGGTGAAAGCCGAGCGCGGAACCCTCGACATCGTCTTCGCCAACGCCGGGACGGGAAGCCCGCTTCCGCTCGGCCAGATCACCGCCGCGCACATCGACGCCACCTTCGACACCAATGTGAAGGGGATGATCTTCACGGTCCAGAAGGCGCTGCCGCTGATGGGCGCGGGCGGCTCGATCATCCTGACCGGGTCGAGCGCCGGCACCACAGGCGCGCCCGGCTTCACGGCCTACAGCGCGAGCAAGGCCGCGGTGCGCAACCTCGCGCGGACCTGGGCGGAAGACCTGAAGGGCACCGGCATCCGAGTCAACGTGCTGTCGCCCGGCGCGACGGCGACCGAACTGGCCAAGGAAGCGCTCGGCGAAGCAGGCCAGAAGGCCTACGGCGCGCTGACGCCGCTGCAGCGGATGGCCGATCCCGCAGAGATCGGGGCGGTGGCCGCCTTTCTTGCGTCGTCGGACAGCAGCTTCATGACCGCCAGCGAGGTCGCCGTCGACGGCGGCCTGGCACAACTCTGAGGAGAACGACCCAATGACTCAATCTCTGAAAGGCAAGACCGCGCTCGTGACCGGCCAGACGATCGAGGCGAGCGGCGGTTACAAGCTCTGAGCACACCGACAAACGAAGGAGAAACCCATGCGTTACGCCATCATCGGCTTCGGCAAGATCGGCCACGCGCTTGCCCACGCGTTCGCCCGCAACGGCATCGAAGTGGCCGTTGCAACCACGCGCGATCCGCAAAGCTTTACGGCCGACGCGGCCGCGATCGGACCGGCGATCATTCCCGTTACCCTGGCGGAAGCGGTCAAGGCAGACGTCATCTTTCTCGCGGTTCGTTTCGAGTCGCACCCGGCGGTCGCCAAAGCGCTGGCCGACTGGAACGGAAAGACCGTCATCGACGCGATGAACACGCAGGCCCCGCTGGACGAACTGGACGGTCTCCCGTCCTCGGCCTTCGTCGCGAAAGCGTTCACCGGCGCCAGACTGGTGAAAGGCTTCAACCATCTGGCCGCTGGCATTCTTGGCCAGGACCCGGCCGTCCACGGCGGCAGGCGAGTCGTGTTTCTGGCGAGCGACGATGACGAGGCCGCGGCGGAAGTGGGTACGCTTGCGGAACGACTCGGTTTCGCGCCGATCCAGCTTGGCGGGCTATCGGAAGGCGGATGGCTGGTACACGCGCGCGGAAAAAACTGGGGGCGCCTGATCTTCAAGGACCTCGTCAGGTTCGACTGATCGACGTCGGCTTTCAGCCATTTCGCCGAGTCGAATGGACGGTTGCCGTTCACAGCCGGGCGGCGACCTATCCTGTCGGCGAGACGGCTGGATCGATCTCGCGATCGGTCAGCCCGAATCTCGCCATGCGCGCGCGATGGTCCGGCGAGCCGACATACGCGCGCAGTTGCCGATTGAACGCCGTCAGGAGATCCCGGTTTTCCCGGTTGAAGGAAAACGCACCCAGCGGAGGCGTCCGCTGCCTGCCGTCGCCATCCGGCTCGTGCGCGACGGCCTCGATCATCGCGCTGCCTATCCGGCCTGCAACGATTCGATTCCCCAAAGCGGTGCTCGCATAGGCGTCGATCACGCCGGAGAGCACGGCCGCGATCGCGTCGGCTTGCTGCTCGAAGACGACGATTTGCCGCCGGCTCACGCCTGCCGCCATCGCTGAATCATGCTGTACCTGTCCGGCGATGATGCCGAGGCGCGCATCGGGACGTTCGGCGATCGACGCATAACGCGTGAGCGCCTTCGGGTTGCCGGGCCGCACCAGGAAACCGTCCTCGATTCCCCACACCGGCACGCTGAACGCAACGGTATGGGCCCGCTGCGGTGTCACGAAGAGCGGCACGTTCATGTCCCAGTGACCTGATGCGAGGCCGGGCAGCAATTCGCTGAACGTCGTCGGGCAATACTCGACGCGGGTGACGCCTATCTGCCGGAGGATCGTCGCCGCGAGCTCGAGATCGGCACCTGTGGCGGTGCCATCCGCTTCGGTCCATCCAAACGGAGGTTCCTCGATGTACGCAATGGTTACCTTCATCGCTTTCTCTCGCAAGCCGAAGAATCGATCAGGAATGCATCAGCTTACCGTGGGAAGTCGAGGTCCACTACGAATGGACAAAATTAATCCGGGTGTAATCAAGTTGACGACATTATTTTGGTGCGGCTGTCAGTGAAGTCGTCAACTCGATCAGCAGGGTCCGGTACGACATGGATCGCGGCGTGACGGAATGCATCGGCTCCACGCTATTCGACGTTATCCGCCACGTCCGTCATCCGGATCATGTGCGGCTTGATGCCGTCGTCCTCGGCGGTCGCGGCCTCCCGCGGATGAATCAGCGCTTCGAGCCGCGCCTTCGTCGCGACGAACTCCGGCGTATTGACCTGCGAATAATCGCGCGGCCGCGGCACCGGCACCTCGATCAACTCCTGCACCCCGCCCGGGTTCGCCTTCAGCACCAGAATCCGGTCGGCCAGAAAGATCGCCTCGTCGAGGTCGTGCGTGATGAACAGGATCGTCACGTCGATGTTGCGCCAGATGTCGAGCAGGTGCGTCTGCATCCTGGCCCGCGTCTGCGCGTCGAGCGCGCCGAACGGTTCGTCCATCAGCAGGATGCGCGGACGGTTCGCGAGCGCGCGGGCAATCGCCACGCGCTGCTTCATGCCGCCCGACAACTGGTGCGGATACACGTCGGCGAAACGCGTCAGCCCGACGAGATCGAGCCACTGCAGCGCCTCGCGCTCGGCCACGCCGCTGCTGCTGCCGTTCATGCGCAGGCCGAACATCACGTTCTTCTTCACCGTGAGCCACGGAAACAGCGTATAGCCCTGGAACACCATTCCGCGATCGGCGCCCGGCCCGTCGACCGGCTTGCCGTCCAGCAGCACGTCGCCGCTCGTCTGCGCGTCGAGCCCGGCGAGAATCCGGATCAGCGTCGACTTGCCGCAGCCGGACGGGCCGATCACGCACACGAACTCGCGCCGGTGCGTGCGGAAACTGATGTCGTCGAGTGCGACGCACTCGCCCTGCGGCGTCGTGAAGCGCTTGCCGACGTGTCGCACGTCGAGTATCACGTCGCGGGCCTTCAGCCGCGCGAAGCGCTCGCGCACCGCGTCGGATTGAATCAGGTAATCGGGAACGGCTTGCGGGTTCTGCATGATGCCCTCTGCGGAAATCGGTCGATGGAGACGTACGGGCGGCGCTCACGCTTTCAGCGTGCGGTCCCACGGAAAGAGCCGGCGGCCGAGCAGCCCGAGCACGATGTCGGTGCCGAGGCCGATGATCCCGATCATCAGGATGGCCGCATATACGTTGTCGAAATGCTGATAGCGCGCCTGCTGGCTGATGTACCACGTGATGCCCGAACTCGTGCCGACCAGCTCGGCGACGATCAGGTAAGTCCACGCCCAGCCGAGCAGGATGCGCTGATCGCGATACAGGTCCGGCAGCACGCCTGGAATCACGACGTGCGTGAGCAGCTTCAGCTTCTTCGTGCCGAGCGTCATCGCGGCCTCGAACAGCCCATATTCGAGCTTGCGCGTGGTGTTCGCGATGATCAGCACCTGCTGGAACAGCGTACCGATCACGATGATCGCGATCTTCGGCGCGTCATAGATGCCGAGAATCGCGACCATCAGCGCGCCGAACGCCGGCGCCGGCAGGTAGCGGAAGAACTCCAGGAACGGCTCCTGCAGCCGCGCGAGCGCACTGAAGGTGCCGCAGACGATGCCGAGCGGCACGCCGATCGCGGACGAAATCACGAAACCCCAGAAGATGATGCGGATGCTGTGCCACAGGCTTTCGTGCAGCCACACGCCGTCGCGCGACGCGGGCGGTGTCGTGAACGCCGTGTAGAACGCGCGCAAGACCTGGTGCGGCGCCGGCAGGTAGACCGGATTCGCGCGCTCGCCCTCGGGCACTGCCGCGTGCGCGGCCCGCGCATGCGCGAGTTCGTCGTCGAACACGTCGCGGTCGATCTGCATCCCGGTCTGGAAATAGTCGACGCTGCCCGGATTCGTGATGCGCATCTGCGGATGCCAGACGAACGGCACATAGCTGATCAGGCACCAGACGGCGAACGGCAGCAGGAAGGACGCCAGCGCGAGCGTCCATTTGCCGCGCGTCGTGAGTTCGCGGCGCACCGCGAGCCAGCCGGTCGTGTTGCGGGTCGTTGTCATCGGAATCTCCGTATCGTTTCGGGTGCCGGTCGCGCGGATGCCGCGGCATCGCGCGACCGTGCGTTCATTGCAGCGCGCCGCTGGCGGCCTGCGCGCGGTAAGCGCGCCAGCCGCCGAAGCGCGTGATGTCCTGCGCATCGTCGAGCGCCACGCTTTCGCACAGGAAGCCCTGCACGCGCGCACCGTCGGCGAGTGTCAGCGTGCCGATGCCGAGCGGCGCCGCGATACCCGCGACGAAGCTGCCGTAGGCGTCGACCGGCATCTCCCAGACCTCGACCGCGATCGGTGCGCCATCGTTCGGCACACGGACGAGCCCCGGTTTGGCGACGCCGCCGCTTGCTTCCGCGGACAGCGCGTAGAGGCGATAGGCCGGCGCGGTGGTGGTCGCGGTGACGAAGCGCGCGCCGCGCTGCGTGAGTTGCCCGTTCAACGGTTCGCCGCGCAGATGCGCGCCGACGACGGCCACTCGCACGACCCCCGCGGCTGCGGCACGCGCCGACATCGCGGCCGCAGGCGACTGGACCTCGCCGACGGCGGCCGCGCCCTCGCCCCACGCCTGTGCGAGATCCAGCAGCCGCGCATCGTCGTGCGCACGCCCGACGAACGTGATCCCGAACGGCAAGCCCGCATGCGGCCCGGTCGAACACGTGCCCGCCGGCACCGCGATCGCTGACAGGTCGAGCAGGTTGACGAAGTTCGTGTAGTAGCCGAAGCGCGAATTGATCGCGATCGGATCGGCTTCGAGCGCATCGACGGTCGCGGTGGTCGCCGAGGTCGGCATCACGATCGCGTCGAGGCCGTCCCACGCGCGGGCCGCGTCGACGCGCAGCGCCGCCAGCCGATCGAACGCGGCGAACGCGTCGGCGGCGCTGAAGCGCGCCGCGCCGCCAATGATTTCGCGGATCACCGGATGCAGCGCGTCGGGCTCGCGCGCGGCGAACGCGCCGATCGCGGCCAGCCGCTCGGCAACCCACGGGCCGTCGTACAGCAGCCGCGCGGCGGCCAGGAACGGTGCGAAGTCGATCTCGACGACCCGCGCGCCGGTCGCGCGCAGCCGTTCGAGCGCCGCGTCCCAGGCCGCGCGATACGATGCATCGCCGAAGAATTCGAGCTGATCGGCACGCGGCGTGCCGAAGCGCAATTGCGCGAGCGGCCGCGCCGGCTGCGCGCGCAACCCGTCCGCACCCAGCAGCGGTTGCCATGCGCGCCCGTACGGATCGCCGTCCGTCACGCCGTGCGCGGCGGCGAACACGGTGCGCGCGTCGTCCGCCGAACGCGCGAACACCGACACGCAATCGAGCGACCGGCAGGCCGGCACCACGCCGAGCGTGCTCAGCACGCCCCGTGTCGGCTTGAGCCCGACGAGCCCGTGGAAGGCGGCCGGCACGCGCCCGGAGCCCGCCGTGTCGGTGCCGAGCGAGAATGTCGCGACGCCGAGCGCGACGGCCACCGCCGACCCGGAACTCGAGCCGCCCGACGCATAGCGCGGGTCGAGCGCATTGCGGCACGCACCGTAAGGCGAACGCTGCCCCGAGAGCCCGGTCGCGAACTGGTCGAGATTGGTCTTGCCGACGGGAATCGCGCCGGCCGCGATCAACCGCTCGACCACCGGCGCGCTGCGTGCCGGCGTGTATGCGTAGGCGGGGCAGCCTGCCGTCGTCGGGATGCCGGCGAGGTCGATGTTGTCCTTGATCGCGAACGGCACGCCGTACAGCGGCAACGACGCGATGTCGCGTCCGGCCAGCGCGTCGGCATACGGCATCATCTCGTCGCGCGTCAGCGGCCTGATCCACGCATGGTGCGGGTCGCCCGCGTCGAAATGTGCGGCGATCGCGTCGACGAGCGCATGCGGCGTCAGGTCGCCCGCCGCATAGCGGGCACGCAGCGCGGCAATCGAGCGCAGCCCGGGCAGCACCGGGCGGTCCGTCGTGCTCATGCGACCTCCTCGGCGGCGCCCGCCTTCATCACCATCAGCCGCTGGCCGGCCACCACCGCCGCGCCTGGCGCGCAATCGATCGTCTCGATCGTGCCGTCTTCCGTTGCCGTCACCGCCACCTCCATCTTCATCGATTCGACGATCGCGACGACCTGCCCTTCGGTCACGCGCTCGCCGGCGTCCACCAGCACCTTCCACACGCTGCCCGACACGTCAGCGGCAATCGCCCGCTGCGTGTCGTCGAGCGCACCCGCTACCCGGTCCGCTGGCGCGTCGCCCGGCTCCGCGTCGCCGACGTATTCCGCGTGGCCCGCCGCGCGCCAGCGCTCGCGCTCCGCGTCGAACGCGGCCTGCTGCGTCGCCTTGAACGCGGCGATCGACTCCGCCTCGTCGTGCAGGAAGCGGTTATAGGCGCGCAGGTCGAACACCGATTCCTCGATCTTCAGCGTCGCGCGGCCCGCGATGAAATCCGCACGCAACGCAGTCAGTTCGGCCTCGCTGACTTCGTAGAAGCGGATCTCGTCGAAGAAGCGCAGCAGCCACGGCTTGCCGGCCTCGAATTCGCGCGTGGTGCGGTGGCGGTTCCACATCTGCACGGTGCGGCCGACGAACTGATAGCCGCCCGGCCCTTCCATCCCGTACACGCACAGATACGCACCGCCGATGCCGACCGCGTTCTCCGGCGTCCAGGTGCGCGCGGGGTTGTATTTCGTCGTCACGAGCCGGTGCCGCGGATCGAGCGGCGTCGCGACGGGCGCACCGAGGTAGACGTCGCCGAGGCCCATCACCAGATAGCGCGCGTCGAACACGATGCGCTTCACGTCGTCGATGCTCGCCAGGCCGTTGATGCGCCGGATGAACTCGATATTGCTCGGGCACCACGGCGCATCGGGCCGCACCGACTGCATGTAGCGCTCGATCGCGACGCGCGTCGACGGGTCGTCCCACGACAGCGGCAGATGCACGATGCGGTTCGGCACACGCAGGTCCGCCACGTCGGCGAGTTCGCGCTCGGCGGCCTGCAGATGCGCGAGCAGCGCGTCGAGCGGCAGCGTCCGCGCGTCGAACTGCACCTGGAGCGAGCGGATGCCCGGCGTCAGGTCGAGCATGCCGGGCAACCGGTGCGCGTCGAGCCAGCCCATCAGGGCGTGCACGCGAAAGCGCAGGTTCAGGTCGAGCACGAGCGGCCCGTACTCGACCAGCACGTTGCGGTCGCCCGAGCGCCGGTAGACGACGCCGATGCCACCGCCGGCCGACGGGTCGCGATGCAGCACGCAATCGTCGAAGGAGCCGGATGCGGCAGCGGCAACGTCACGTGTCGCTTCCACGACCGCCGCAGTCGCTATCCCGGCCGACACGCCCGCACGCACGAACTGCACGGTATCGCCCGGCCGCAACTGCCCGAGCTTCCACAGCTCGTCACGCACGACCGTCACCGGGCACACGAAGCCGCCGAGGCTCGGCCCGTCCGGGCCGAGAATCACCGGCATGTCGCCGGTGAAATCGACGGCGCCGATCGCATACGCGTTGTCGTGGATGTTCGATGGATGCAGGCCCGCCTCGCCGCCGTCCGCACGGGCCCATTGCGGCTTCGGGCCGATCAGCCGCACGCCGGTGCGACTGGAGTTGTAATGGACGGTCCACTGCGTGCCGTAGAGCATCGCGATGTCGTCCGGCGTGAAGAAATCCGGCGCGCCATGCGGACCGTCGAGCACGCCGAGCGTCCATGCATGCGTCAGCGCGGGAATCTCGGCCGCGGCCAGCGTCGCACCGGCGTCGCCGCGCCCGGCGTCCGCATGCAGATGCAGCACGTCGCCCTTGCGCAGCGCGCGGCCGGCATGGCCGCCGAACTGGCCGAGCGTGAAGGTCGCCTTGCTGCCGAGATAGTCGGGCACCTGCAGCCCGCCCTTGACGGCGAGACACGCGCGCACGCCCGCGCCGGTCACGCCGCCCAGTTTCAATACCGCGCCCGGTCGGGCCCGCACGACCTGCCAGAACGGCACCGCTTCACCGTCGAGCGTGGCCGCGAGCGGCGCACCGCCGAGCACGAACAGCGTCGCGGTATTGAAGCGCAGCGTCGCACCGACCATCGTGAATTCCAGCCCGGCCGCGTCGCGCGCGTTGCCGAGCAGCGCGTTCGCGAGATCGAATGCGCGATCGTCCATCGGCCCCGACGGCGGCACGCCGACGCTCCAGTAGCCGACGCGCCCCGGCGCCTGCTGCACGGTGGTCTGCACGCCGCCGTCGAGCACGTCGATCGTGTGCGGCGCGAACGCGAAGCGCGACAGGAAGGCGGTGGTCGGCGCGCCGCGCGCGAACGTGTCGGAGCCGACGACCGCACGCAGGTAGTCGAGGTTGGTCTCGATCCCGTACAGCTCGGTCTGGTCGAGCGCGGCCCGCAGCGCGGCCAGCGCGTCGCGCCGCGTGTCGCCGCGCACGATCAGCTTCGCGAGCAGCGGATCGTAATGCGCGCTGATCTCCGTGCCCGCGTCGATCCAGCCGTCGACCCGCACGTCGTCGGGAAACGCAACGTGCGTGAGCAGTCCGGCGCTCGGCTGGAACTGCTTGTTCGGATCCTCCGCATAGAGCCGCACCTGGATGCTCGCGCCGCGCGGTACGACGGCGAGCGTGTCGAGCGGCGGCAGGTCGCCTTCGGCCTGCAGGATCATCCATTCCACGAGATCGATGCCCGTCACGGCCTCGGTCACGCAATGCTCAACCTGCAGCCGCGTGTTCACCTCGAGGAAATAGAATTGCCGCGTGCTCGCGTCGAACACGAATTCGACCGTGCCGGCCGACGCGTAGCCCACCGCGCGCGCGAGCCGCACCGCGCTCGCGTGCAGCGCGTCGCGCTCGGCGGCGCTCAGGTCGGGCGCGGGCGTTTCCTCGATCACCTTCTGGTTACGCCGCTGCACCGAACAATCGCGTTCGCCGAGCGCGATCGCGCCGCCGCGGCCGTCGCCGAAGATCTGCACTTCGATGTGCCGCGCGTGTTCGACGAACTTCTCGAGATAGACGCCCGCATGCGCGAAGTTCGCGGCGCCGAGCCGCACGACGGATTCGAACGCCGCACCGAGCTGCGCCGCATCGCGGCACAGCGACATGCCGATGCCACCGCCGCCCGCGGTGCTTTTCAGCATCACCGGATAACCGATCGCGTCGGCTTCGGCGAGCGCCGTCGCAACGTCGTCGAGCAGCCCGGTGCCGGGCAGCAGCGCGACGCCGTGCGCCGCCGCGAGTTCCCGCGCGGTGTGCTTGAGGCCGAACGCGCGCATGTGGTCGCCGCGCGGCCCGATGAAGCGCAGGCCCGCCGTTTCGCACGCGTCGGCGAAGCCCGCGTGCTCGGACAGGAAACCGTAGCCGGGATGCACGGCCTGCGCGCCGGTTTCGCGCGCGGCGGCGAGGATCGCCGCGACGTTCAGATAGCTGTCGGCCGCCGGTGCAGGACCGACACGCACGGCTTCATCGGCGAGCGCCACGTGGCGCGCGTCGCGATCGGCATCCGAATAGATCGCGACCGATGCGATGCCGAGGCGCTTCAGCGTGCGGATCACGCGGCACGCAATTTCGCCGCGGTTCGCGACGAGGACTTTGGCGAATCTCATGTTGCCTCCCGCAGTGAACGTGTCGGCCCGGAGTAGCGCTTCAGCGCGTACTCCGGCTCCATGCAAAGCAAGTGAGCGCGGGGGCCGTTCATTCCGCCTCCCAGATCATGAGGCGCACGGGCGTCGGGTTGTAGCCGTTGCACGGATTGTTGAGTTGCGGGCAGTTCGAGATCAGCACCGTGACGTCCATCTCCGCACGCATCTCGACGTACTTGCCGGGCGCCGAGATGCCGTCCTCGAACGTGAGCCCGCCGAGCGGCGTGACGGGCACGTTCATGAAGAAGTTGACGTTGCCGACCAGGTCGCGCTTGGTCAGCCGCGCGCCGGCGCCGCACGTGCAGTGCGAGATCGCGTTGAGGAAGCTGTCGCGGCAGTTGTGCATGTAACGCTTGTCGAGCGCATAGCGCACCGTGTTGCTCTCGGCCGCGCACGCGCCGCCGAGCGTGTCGTGACGGCCGCACGTATCGGCGACGATCGTCGCCATCGGGTTGCCATGGCTCGACATGAGCACGCTGCCCGCGCTCAGGTACAGGTTGCGCTGCGCGCGGATCGTGTCCTGCGCGCTGTAGCGCTCTTCGGGATCGTCGGTGCGGTAGAACAGCGTGTCGACGGCCTGGTTGCCCTCCAGGTCGAGAATGCGGAAGGTCTGCCCGCGCTTCAGGTCGCGCAGCCACGGGTCGCCGGCGTTCAGCGTGACGTCGTGGATCGCGTCGCGCGGGTCGAGACGGCTTTCGATGATCGGCATGGTCTCGCTCCTCATGCGAACAGACGGTCGGTGTTGGCGAAGCCGCGCATGTTCTCCGCGCATGCGCGCCGGCACGGGTCGTCGTCGGGCGCCGCGCCGTCGGCCGGATACGCGCGGTACGCGATCAGCTTCACGGCTTTCGGCGCGTAGTCCGGGCGCGGATCGAGCGGATGCGGCGCGGTCGAGAACGCCGCGAGCGTGTTCATCTCGAAGCGCAGGTCGAACGCGCTGCCGGCCGGCGAATGTCCGGCGACGAACTCGAGCGCGCCGTCGTCGCGTGTATCCAGCTTGCTGAAGAAGTTGACGTTCGCGGCGAGGTCGCGCGCCGACAGGCCGTATTTCGCGAGCTCGAGCACGAGGCTGTCGCGGCCGTTGCGGATCATCGCGTTGCGATCGGCCTGGTACGACGACGTGCCGTACTTGTGCGCGAACAGCCGCGCATCGCCGACGCCGCCGAGCGGGTCGTGCCAGCCGAGCGTGTCGGCCGTGATCGACGCGATCACGCGGCCCATGTCCGTATACAGCGCATGGCCGCGCGTCAGATGCGCGGTGTGCTGCGCCTTCAGCGTATCGGCCATGTTGTAGCGTTCGAGCAGGTCTTCCTGGCGATGAAAGACGGCGGACAGGTTCGCGCCGCCGTCGACGTCGACGATGCGCAGCGCGAGGCCGCGGCGCAGGATGCCGGACCAGTGGGTTCCGGCGGGAATCAGCGTTTCCCACGCGACGTGCGGCGGCGGGGCAAGAATGGCTTGGGGGTTCGGCGACATGGCGGCTCCGGGGTCGGTTGGACAAAAGGCGTGAGAGGGCGACCGAACGACATCGCGACCTCCCGGGCTTTTATCCCTCCGTGGAGCCTCGCCGTTTCCTCTCGTCGAGGCGAAGGCAAGACCGGATTGCTCTCGGACCAGGCATCGCGCGGCACACGCCGCACGACCGGAACCCTAGCGATCCTGAAGATGATGCAAATTGCTTCGCACCTCTCGGGCATCGAATAAGCGAGTTGCGTGCCAGCCGCCGCTCGATGACCGCACGACGCGGCCCGGCGGCGCAATGCCGCGCGACATCCGAATGACCGACGCATTCGTTTGCCCTCGCGGCGGGCGCGCGGCGCACCATGCGCACGCAAGCGCGCACCGGTGCAGTGCGCATCGCGTGCTCGCCCACCGGCCGATGCGTGATGGCATGGGCATTGCTGAACCCATGCACCGTCACCTCATATCCGATCCTTCATGAACAAGCTCGACCTGCTCCGGCGCGTACTGCACGCGCTGTTCGCCGCCCGCTTCATCGAACTTCAGCGCGCCACCCGCCGCCGTTGAATCGCCTTGCCGCGCGCCGTTGGCATGCTTCTCGCTCGGCATGACGCCGAGAGGTGCGGCGGCGTCGCATCTTAGGGGTGCTAGGGTTCCGGTTCATCATCGAACGTCTGGTCCAAGAGCAGCCCGGCGCGAGTTCGTCCGGTCGCAAGACCGGATGCACGCGTGCTACACGGCGGGACAAAAGCCCGGGAGATTGGCGATGGCAACGGCCGTCGCGCCTCTCCGTGGCCGCTCGTCCGTTCCGCATCCGCAGGAACCGGTCACGCAGCCGGACCATGTGCTCGCGCACGGTCCGTATCGACGATCCCGATCCCGGTCTCCTGGAGAACAACGATGACCCGTCCCGCCCCGGCGCTTCGCCACCTGCCGTCCTTCCGTTTCATCCGTCATGCGTTGGGCGCCGCCGTCGCGGCCGCCACGCTATGGGCGGCGCCTGCCGCGCACGCTGCCGCACCGCTGAAGATCGGCTACAGCGACTGGCCCGGCTGGGTCGCGTTCCAGGTCGCGCTCGACAAGGGCTGGTTCAAGGAGGCCGGCGTCGACGTCGATTTCGAATGGTTCGATTATTCGGCGTCGCTCGACGCGTTTTCCGCAGGCAAGCTCGATGCGGTCGCGGCGACCAACGGCGATGCGCTGGTAACAGGCGCGTCCGGCGCGAAGAACGTGATGATCCTGCTGACCGACTACTCGGCCGGCAACGACATGATCGTCGCGAAGCCGCCGCTGCGCACCGTCGAGGCGCTGAAGGGCAAGAAAGTCGGCGTCGAGCTCGGCCTGGTCGACCACCTGCTGCTCGAAACCGCGCTGCAGAAGCACGGGCTCAAGGACGGCGACGTCACGCTCGTGAATGCGAAAACCAACGAGTTGCCGCAGGTGCTCGGTTCGTCGGCCGACATCGCCGCGGTAGCCGCATGGCAGCCGAACGCCGGCGAGGCGTTGAAGCGCGCGCCGGGCGCACGGGCGATCTTCACGTCGGCGGATGCGCCGGGGCTGATCTACGATGCGATCACCGTCGCGCCGGCGAGTCTCGCCGCGCGCCGCGCGGACTGGGCGAAGGTGATCAAGGTCTGGTATCGCTGCGTTGCGTACATCAACGATCCGAAGACGCAGGCCGATGCGGTCAAGATCATGTCGGCGCGCGTCGGGCTCGCGCCGGCGCAATATCTTCCGCTGCTGAAGGGCACGCATCTGCTCGACGAGGCGGCCGCGAAGCGTGCGTTCCGCAAGGGCGACGGGCTCGATTCGATCTACGGCTCGACGCGCAACGCGAATGCGTTCAACGTGCGTAACGCCGTGTACAAGCAGTCGCAGGACGTCGACGCGTATATCGATCCGCGGCTCGTCGACGCGCATTGACGGCGGGCAGCCTGTCGGCGCGGCAATGCGCCGCGCCGGTGGGCGACCCTGATGCGCTCACGTGCTCCGAGGTCACAAGCGGTCATTGCCCGTCCATGCCGTGCCAATGCCTCGTACGTCATCAACCGCCGTGTGTTGACGAGGCGCTTACGCGAAAGGGAACGGGCCCTCGAAGTGCCCCACGTAACACAAGTGGGAGACCGCTGGCTGATCTCGACCTGCCCAGCGATGCAGCATGTATGCAGGGGGTTCGAGAAAGGAAGCGGGCTGCGCGTCCGCTTCAACGCGCAGCGCAATCTGAGTGGTCGTGCTCGGGCAGGTGAGTACCGGAACGCGTCCAAGACGTGTCTGCATCGACCGGTGGACGTGCCCGGCAAGAATGCGATCTACGTTGTCGTGGCGCGCCAGAACCGCAGCAAAGGCCTCGGCATTTCGCAACCCGTAGATGTCCAAATAAGGAATGCCGGTCATGAACGGTGGATGGTGCATGACGATAACCACGGTCCGATTGCGATGCTCGGCAAGTTCAGTGTCGAGCCACGCCAGGGTTTCGGCGTCCAGTTCACCGTGATGTAGCCCTGGAACGGAGGTGTCCAACGCCACGAGGCGTAGTTCGCCCACGTCCAGCGCGAACGAGAGCGCGCCCTCGTCCGGAAGCCACGCGTGATCCGGGAACGCGGCTCGCAGATTGCCACGGTCGTCGTGATTACCCGGCAGAACCACGAACGGTCGCCTCAACTCGACGAGCAATTCGCGAAGTTTTCGGTACTCGTCTTCGGTGCCCTCGTCCGTCAGATCGCCGGAGATGACGACCAGATCTGGCTCAGGTCGAATGCGGTTCAGCGAATCGACGGCCGCCGAAAACATGACATTGGAATCCACGGCGTCTTGATACAGGACGCCGTGAGGCCGGACATGAATATCGGAAAGTTGTGCGATGACCGTCACTCAGCGCTCCATCGGTTTTGACCCGCCCGTACATCGATCGAGGAGATTTTAGGCCGGACAAAATTCGCCCATCGACAGAGGCTTTCCGTGACAACGCAGCGATATGGCGCTTGCGACTGTCCGGAGCCGCAAGCCGCACCGGCATTGGATTTCGCTACACGAGCCCCTGAGCGGTCATCGCTAACAATAGTCGCTCAGCGCCGATGCCGAAACCGGCTCCCTGCTGATAGGCGCCGCCACCCACCACTTGCTGTTGGGCTCCGAGTTCGGTACAGCGTATTTCGAAGCCCCGACCGTTCAGATAGTAGCTGAGGCCTCTGCGGGCCGAATCGTCGATTTCATAGCGGAGGCCGAGTGAATCAAAAAAGCCGAGCGCCACCTCCCGACTGCGTTTGAGGGCGGATTCCGGGTTGGAGCATAGATACTCAAATCCCAGTTGGGAGAATTCGCGGTAGCGACCGCCTTGAGGTCGTTCATAGCGGTAGCATCGAGCGATATAAAACAACATCCGTTCCCGTTGTCGGCCCAGCAGCTCGCTGCATCGCTCCTGGAACAGCGCCGTTGCCTCAGGAATCAGGCAGCAAGCGCGTCCCTTCTTATCGGGAAAGGCCCACATCTGGCCGATGATCTCGCTACCCCCGGCTTTTTGAATGAATGTATCTTGCGACCACAACGCCGGGACAATCGCCTCCTCTGCTCCAGCGTTAATGAAGATAGCTCCGGAATTGGGTTTCCAGAGCGCGAATTTGTGCAGCTTCCTTGCCAACGATAAAGCGTGTTCCGCGAATCATGGTCATGAGAGTCTCCTCGGGGTAAAAAATAAAAAAGGCGCCGTAGGCGCCTTGGTCGTTTGTACAGGAAGGGGAAACTGCAACCCCGGATGTCCTGCTATGGACGTAACGAACCACGGCGCATCGAGTGACGACCGTGATAATGACGAGATTGGTTCGGGACGTTACGGAGTTCCATGCTGGCCATATTGGCACATTAATTTTGATTTGTGAACCGATCCACATGTCTCGGAGGCCCCGACGTGATCTCAAGGACCAAAACGAGTCACGTGGCTAAAGATCGTCGACAGTCTATCCTCTGTTGCCGACCGACCGGTTCTGGCCGAACATGGCCGGCTAATGCTCTGCAATGTGCGGCCGTCGCAGTTCGACCCGCTGCAGCCATTGGATGCCTCGGCAACTCAACGGCAAGGTTCAGTGCCAAGCTGATCTTCGGATGTCCAACTGCATGCACCGGCGAAGATCCTCGGACATTAGCACTGATGGGCTGTTACTCCGCGCTTTAGTAACGGACTGCGCAAGTGGCCGCCCCGGGCTGCCCTTTACTCTCTTGACGCGGCGTCAAGAGCCGTTCAAGCAGATCGGCGCTGTCTAGTTGCGCAATCCACCAGTTTAAAGCGTTCCCTACCTTGTCCTCGCGCCAAGCGAGGTAGCCATTCGTGAACTCGCGCACACCCACAATGCGACGCGCGACCAGCCTGCCTTCGTGTATCGGTTCTTTCGCTACGAAATCAGGCAGCATCCCGACAGCGATACCTTCACACAGTGCTTGCAGTTTAGCTGCGAGCGTCGGCACGATGACCAGTGGCTGTCCGTCACGGGTAGCCACAGATTGCCGTTGCAGTTCGCGAGAAGTGTCACTGATGACAACACCTCGATATCTTGCGATCGTTTCGCTCTCCAACGGCTCGGGGATACGGGCGAGTGGATGGTCCGGAGCCACGACAAAAACGTGCCGGAGGGTTCCGATTGGCCGGGCCGCAATATTGGCGGCATGCGGCGGCTCGCCGAACGCCCCTATCGCGAGATCGGCACGCCGCGTAACCAGGGCATCCCACACGCCCCCAAGCACCTCGGTGGAAAGACTTAGCTGGGTATTCATCTCCAGGTCGTAGAAGGCATGGACATACGGCCATAAGGACTGGATTGGCAAGATTGCATCGACGCATAGCCGAAGCTCCGATTCCCAACTGTCTCGAATGCCTTTTGCTTTGGCCTCCAGGCGTCGAGCCGCATCTAAAAGTCGACGCCCATCTTCCACGACAGCACGACCCGCTTCCGTGAGTCTCGTCCGTCTGCCGCTGCGATCGAACAGTTCGACATCCATGTCGCTTTCCAGCTTTTGCACAAGGTAAGTGAGCGTGGACGGAACTCTATGCAACAACTCGGCCGCCTCGGCGAATGTACCGGTCCGGTCAATTGCATCCAAAACTTCGAGAACTTCAAATGACAGCTTGGTCGCCATACAGCATCCTTGGATACTTCTATCGTTCACAGGCTTCACCGCGACGGCCGAGCGGCTTTTGCCGCAGCAACGCTTCCATGCGGTTGCCCAACCTTTCGGGACTCGCTCGGATGCTGATCAAATGGACAAAGGCGATGTCGTCCCTGACTCGGATGCTCTCGTTGACGAAGCCTCCGGCCACTCGATGGTCATTGCGGCAAGAGTCTAAGGTACACGCTGCCGTTTGTCTGCTCGTGGCGTGACGCACAGTCAGCCAGGCGCATGATTCTGCTCGCGTCAATTTAGTTGTCGCCCCGCCAGCGCAGCCACGGGCCGTTTATCGGTAGCGGCGAGCGGCGACCGAGTCGCATTCCGGGTCAAGCGCCACGGCATCGACCGGTGTCCGGTGTGCGTGTCCCAAAACGATCGGACGCGCCCATATTCGCGCCTTCGCGTTCAGGGCGTGGCGTGCCGCGACGGATACGATCGGCACGCGTGTGTCCCTTGGCAAGGTACAGTCGACGTTCGAATGGCTGCTTGAGAGCGATTGCCTACGACTGTCGAGGCCGACTGCTGCCCGGCATGGGCGGCAACAGCCGACCCAGAGCGGCCCTTCAGACTTATCCAAAGCGGCCAATCGTTGTGACCTGCGGCGGGATTTTATAGCCTCGCTCGATGAGTATCTTGGCCTCGGCGCGACTGCGGAATCATTCCCGATTAAATCGCTTCTCCCGCAGCGTGCCGTTGGAACCTTCAACGGAGTCGTTCTGCCAAGGGCGGCAAGAACGGACACAGCGTGTACGATCTGGTCTTCAAGAAAACCATCCAAGGAGAGAGGAATGAATCCGGAACAGGCCCGAGCCGAAGAAACCCAGGCGATGGAGCGCATGGTGGCCGCCACGCTGCGCGTGCAGAGTACGTTCGCCTCGATGCAGAAGCAATTTCCGCCGCAAGGCAGCGGCGAGCCTTCGCCGTTCGCGCTGCAAACCTTTGATGCCGCCCTGCAGGAACTTGAAGACGCACAGGCCGCGTTCGATGCGCTGCTGAACGATCTAATCGACGGTAACCGCTGAAGGCTACGCCCTTATCCGCACCGATTGCCGACGATCTAAAAAGCTGTGTCGAACGGCCGTTCGTGGCCGGTAGCGGCCTCTCGCCACCGCCGACCGCAAGCCCGACGGCGAATCATCCCCGGCCCGCGCTCCCCGCTTCATACACTTCTCGGCAGCCGCACCGCAAACACGGTTTCCGTCTGATCGGACCGCGCATCGATCCGGCCGCGATGCGCCTTGGCGATTTCCCTCGCGATGAACAAGCCTAGCCCCAAGCCGGCATCGTCACCCTTTCTTCCCTGACGCTCTTCCCCGCGCTCGAGCGGATCGAAAATGCGGTCGAGCATGCGCGGATCGATCGCCGGCCCGCTGTTGCCGACCTCGACGAACACTTCATCGCCGGTCGTCGTGGCCACCACCCGCACCGGTGTATCGCGCGCGCCATACTTGATGGCATTGCTCACCAGGTTGCTCAGCAACTGCTGCATTCGCTGGTCGTCCCACTCACCCCGGAGATCACCGCGCATATCGACGGTAATTTCGCGATCCGGATGACCAGCCCGCAACTCGTCCACCACATTGTCGAGCACATGTGCGAGATCGATATTGCGGGGAACGACGTTGATGCCCAGCCCGAGCTGGGTGCGATTGAAATCGCAGAGATCATCGAGAAGGCCCTGCATGCGGCCGCCGCTTCTGATCAGCCGAGCGGCGGCCTCCGATACTTCCTCACCCGCATTGAGGGCGGCAAGATACGACGCCGTGAGCTGGATGGTCTGCAGCGGCGTGCGCATGTCGTGGCTCAGCATGCCGAGGAGCAGGTTGCGCGCCTGTTCGACCTGGTCGGTAAAAAAAGAGACTGATTCGGCCAGCGCTTGATCGATCGCTTCGTTGAAGCGGATCATGTCGTCCATATCGGGCGCGGCCGGCTGACACGCATCGATCCACAGACGCAGCACACTGGCACGCAGCGCCCGATACTCGGCTGCCAGCTGGTTGATGTTGAAGCCCCGCCGGGCGCGCAGAACGGCATGCGTCTGGGCGGCCGTCTCGCTGGCGTTCGCCGGCTCGGGGGCGCGCCCCAGCGATTTTTCGTGTTGCGCTTCCCGCGTTTGCGGGGTCGCGATGTCCTTGGCGACGGCGGTCAGGATCTCGCGCGCGTGGTCGCGTAGCCCCTGCGAGTTCATGTGCCTCGCGGCCGGTAACAACGTGGCGGCAAACGCTTCCCACTGCACCAGGATCGTTTCCATGTTCCGTACGATGAAATCAGCAAGACGCATATCGCCCCTCACAACGGAATGAACGTTGGACGCTTCTGTCGAACCGCACGATATCACTGAATAACGGCGTTATCCGACGATTCGATCGCCGCCGTCGTCATTTCCGCTGCGCGGGCGGTGAACGCCGGGCGGCCAGGGCCCGGCGGGGCGGACGATTCCGGATGCACCATGGTCCTTTTCAGGGCCGAAGTAGGCTTCGATTCGCACGCCCGTCACGTCGGGCGGCTAGCATCGCCGATAATCGATGCGCGTCACCCCCGTTCCGCCGGACGCCGCCTTTCGGTTGCCGCGGCACCGGCAGCACGAACCTTGCTTCGCCCCCGTTCGACTTCCATCCGACGGTGGAGTCGGCCGCCTCTTCCCGCCACGGCCGGCCGCCGGCACGAAACTGCACATGCCCAGGAAAAAATCCAGCCTCTGGCTGCGGCATCTCGAACTGTTTTCCATCGCGACCGGTGCGCGGCCGAAGAAGCGGGCCGGCAAGCCGCGACCGGCCGCCAAAAAAGCCGCCGCGAAGGCCGCTCAACGGCCCGCCAACCCGGTCGCCCCCGCCCGCGCCGCCAAACGGACAGGTGCCACGCATACCGCACGCACACCGTCAGCCCAACCGCCCGGCACCTGGCTGCGCTCGTTTCATTCCGCCGGCCCGAGCGCCGGCCGGCTCGTGAACCATCTTGCGTATGCGCTGTATCTTCCCGCCGCACCTGCCAAGACAGCGGGCATGCCGGCGGTCGTCATGCTGCACGGCTGCAAGCAGACCGCCGAATCGTTCGCCGCGGGCACGCGCATCTGCCGTCTGGCCGAGCGAGCGGGGTTCGCCGTGCTGTTTCCCGAACAGGCCAAGACGACCCATGCGCACCGCTGCTGGCACTGGCATGGCGACGCGACCGAGTCCGAAGCCGCGGCCGTCGCGTCGCTGGTCGCCGCCATCGTGCGGCGCCACGGCTTCGATCGCGACCGGATCTACGTGGCCGGCCTGTCCGCCGGCGCCGGGCTCGCCGCGGCGCTGGCGCTCCGGTATCCCGACCGTTTCGCGGCCGTCGGCCTGCACTCCGGCCCGGCCATCGCGCCGCCGTCGTCGACGATGGCCGCGATGAGCCTGATGCGTCGCGGGCTCCGCGACGATCCGGTCGCCGCGCTCGACGCGTGCGCCGACGTCGCGTCCTATCCCGGCATGCCGGCCCTCGTCATCCATGGCGCGCTCGATACGGTCGTGACCGACCGGAACGCGACGCAGCTCGGCATCGCGTTCGCGCGGCTCAACCGGCTCGTCGACGAACACGGGGCGATCCGCATCGGCGAGCAACGCAGCTACGCGCAGGACGATGCGGACTACATCGATTATCTGAAGGGTGGGCGGCTGGTCGTCAGGGTGTGCATCGTCCGCCGGCTGCCGCATGCATGGAGCGGCGGGGACCCGAGCGAGCCGTTCCATTCCGCCAAGGGGCCGGACGCGACCGCGATGTTCTGGCATTTCTTTCGTCGTCAGCGCCGCAAGCGATTGGCGTGACGCATGACGCTCGCAGCGGACGCTCGCGAGCGTCCGCCGTCATGACGTCATGCCCGCTGCTCCAGCGCTGCCGCGCTCGCACGCTCGCCGGCACGCCGAACCGGCAACCGTATCCGGAAGGTCGTGCCGCGCCCCGGCTCGCTGGTCACGTCGATGGTGCCGCGATGACGCTCGACGATGCCGTGCGATACCGACAGCCCGAGCCCCGTGCCCTGCCCGACCGGTTTCGTGGTGAAGAACGGATCGAAGATCCGCCGGACGACGTCGGGCGTCATGCCGGCGCCGGTATCGCTGATCGCGATCGACACCTGATCGCCGTCGCTCGACGTGCGGATCGTGATCACGCCGCGCTCCGGAATCGCCTGCGCCGCGTTGACCAGCAGGTTCATGAAGACCTGGTTCAATTGCGACGGCAGGCATTCGACGTGCGGGACGTCGCCGTAATCGCGCACGATGTCGGCCTTGTACTTGAGCTCGTTGTGGACGACGTTGAGCGTGCTCTCGAGGCCCGCATGCAGATCGACCACGCTCCATTCGTCGCTGGCCGGGCGGGAAAAATCGCGCAGGTCCTGCACGATGCGCCGCACGCGCAGCGCGCCGTCGATCGACTCGTCGATCAGCATCGCGATCTCGTCGCGGACGTAGTCGAGATCCGCCGCGCGGTGCACGGCCGTCAACGCGTCGCGGGTGACCGGATCGAGCTGCGGCAGCGCGGCTTCATGCGCGGCGACCACGTCGAGCAGGCTGCGCACCCACGTCTTCAACGTATTGAGGTTCGCGCTGACGAAGCCGATCGGATTGTTGATCTCGTGCGCGACGCCGGCCGCGAGCTGGCCGATCGACGCGAGTTTTTCCGACTGCAGCAACTGCTCGTGGGTTTCCTCGAGCGCATGCAGCAGGCGCCGCTGTTCGTCCTTCTCCTGTTCGAGCAGCGCGTGCGCGGCCTTGCGCTCGTCGATCTCGGCCGCCATGTTCTCGCGCGTGCGTTGCAGCATCTGCGTCGTTTGCTCGTAGCTGTACAGCGCGCGTTCGAGTTCGCCGGTTCGCACCCGCACGAGCCGTTCGAGCGTGTCGGTCATCCCGCGCAGGAAAGTCGTGCGTGCATCGAAACGGCACACCAGCAGCGTGACGACCAGCGTCGCCATCGTAAACAACGCGACGGTGGTCGCCAGCCACGGCGCGTCGACGCCGTTCGCGGCGCCGCACCGCGCATCCGGCGCGAAATGCGCGGCCGCCATCGCCGTGTAGTGCATGCCGGTAATCGCGATGCCCATGATGACGGCCGCGCCGATATGTTGCGCGGTCGCGTGGCGCGCCTGCTGCATGCGCAACGCCTGTGCGATCCACAGCGCGGCCGTCGATGCGATCACCGCGATGCCGATCGACGCGGCGAACAGCGCGGCATCGTAGCGAATGCCGGGCTGCATGTGCATCGCGGCCATCCCCGTGTAGTGCATGCCGGCGATCCCGCCGCCCATCAGCACACCGCCCATGCACAGCCGCCGCCAGCCCAGCCGTGCGCGCGTGACGACGTTCAGCGCGAAATACGATACGAGCACCGCGATCGCCAGCGACGCGCCCGTTTCCTGCCACGCATAGCCGAGCGGCACCGGCAACGAAAACGCGAGCATGCCGACGAAATGCATCGACCAGATTCCGGTGCCCATCGCCGCTGCGCCGCCGCCGAGCCACGCACGCTTGAGCTTCGGATTGTCGAGCAGCGAGATGAACGCGGCGAGGTCGAGCGTCGTATACGACGCCAGCGTCGCGATCGCGAGCGACAGCACGACGAGCGGAAGGTTGTAGATGCCATGCATGATCGGGCGCCCGCAACGGTTGGATGCATCGCCGCGGTGCGGGCAGGCGCCCGTCCCGCGGCCATCAGGCCGACGTTCGATGTCAGGCCGGCGGTGCGCCTGCGCTGGGTGCGTGCGCATGCGCGGCCGGCCCGGCCAGCACGAGAATGTCGAACGGCGTGCCCTCCCGCGTTTCGAAGCGACGCACGAGCTCGATCTGATGCGCGGACATCACGCTGCCTTTCGTCATCAGCAACACGCCGCGATGCGTGCGCAGATCGTCGGCGAGCTCCATCCCTTCGCGCAGTTGCGCCGAGCGGATTTCCGCGACGGACGCCGCGATGCCGAGGCTCGCCGGGTCACGCATCAGCTCGATGAAGCCTGCAACCAGTTGCGGGTCGTAACGCACGCTCGCCTGCGAGCGCAACACGTCGATCGCCTGCTCGATCGAATGCGGCGCACCGATTTCGCCGTGGCGCAACCCTTCGAAGTCGCGCGCGATCGCGACGATCCGCGACCCGACCGGGATCGCATCGCCGACCAGCCCGTCCGGCGTGCCGCGGCCGTTGAAGCGCTCGTACTGGTGCAGCACGATCGACGCGACCTTGTGCAACTGGGCGACCGGCGTCAGCACCATCTGCGCACGCAACGGATGCTCCTGAAACACGCGGTGCTCGTCCGTCGTCATCCGCGCGAGCGGCTTGTGCAGCAATTCGTCCGGCAGCGACAGCTTGCCGATGCCGTGCAACAGCCCCGCGAAGTAGACGTCCTGCGCATGCAGTTCGCTCATCCCCGACGCCAGCGCGAGCCGGCGCGCGATCTCGCCCACCCGCATCGCATGCCCGCTCGCGGCCCCGCAGCGCAGCTCGATCATGCTCGCGCACACCTGAACCATCGCCGTGAAACTGCTTTTCAGGTCGCTTTGTGCCGCTTCGAGAAACATCACCGTCTGGCCGAGTTCGTCGGTGCGCGCGCGAACCTGCGTTTCGAGGTCCGTATTGAAACGGCGCAGCGCTTCGTTCTGCGCCTCCGTCAGCGCCGCCAGCCGGGCCGCTTCGCGACGCAGACGGCGCTGTTCCAGCGCCTGCTCGATGGTCAGCAGCAGGTCGTGATCGTCCCACGGCTTGTTCAGGTAGCGATACACGCCGCCTTCGTTGACGGCCTGCACGACCGACGCGAGCTCCGCATAGCCGGTCAGCAAGATGCGCATCGTGTCCGGGTACAGCGCCCGTGCACGCGCCAGGAATTCCGCGCCGCTCATGTGCGGCATCCGCATGTCGGACACGATCAGGTCGATGTCGGTCGACGCCAGGATCTCGAGCGCCGTCTCGCCGCTGTCGGCGGTCACGATGTCGTAGCCGGTGGGCCGGAATACGCGCCGGAGCGCCGACAGCACGTTCGGTTCGTCGTCGACCAGCAGGATCGACGGGACGCGGGGCACTTCAACGGATGCGGATGCGGATGCGGATGCGGTGTCGGACGTTTCGGGCGCCACGGCATTCACGCCGTTTGTTGCAGATGTCGTCATAATCGGCCTCGGATCAATTATTTACGCCCTCTCTGCAACATCGGCCGACTTCGCGTTTTCCGCATGGGTGAAAACGCTAATACGTGCGTGCCGATTTCAACCGGAATGCATCACGCGAACGCTACGTCGCTGCCGCGCCCGGTTCGCGCCGATAGTAGATGTCCCATTCCGCTTCATCGGTTCGCACGAAGCCGTGCCGTTCGTAGAAGCGGTTCGAGTCGCTGCCGCGCAATGCGCCGACGCGAACGGGCATCCGTCGTTCGTCGGCGGCAGCAAATATCTCGCGCAGCACGGCGGCGCCGATACCCTTGCCCTGATGCGCGGGCACGATATACAGGTGGTCGAGCAACCAGTGATCCGCCAGCGGGCGAAGCGTGTAGAAGCCCGCACGCGAATGGTCGGATTCGATGAAACGGCACAGCGCCGGGTCGAACGACGCGAGAAACCGGTCGCGCGCACGCTGCGGATCGAAACGGCCGATGCGCTCGAGGCTGTCGCGCATCGCGGCGATGCGGATCGCGACGAGGGTGTCGGCGTCGGCTTGCGTGACGGGGAGGAAGGTCAGGGTCATCGTCATCGAGCGGCGGGATTCGTGCGGGAGCGCGTACCCGGCGTGGCGCGGCGGCGCCAGCCGGGTTTCGACGGGGGACTTCGGTGCTGCACGTCTCGCCCCCGATCCGTGAGCGTGACGCAAGCGAGCCGATACAATCGGCTCAATGAATAAAAAGCGCTGGCCGATGCCCTGGCCAGCAAAACGGTTCTGGCGATCCGAGGTTGGTGTGTGCCAGAACCACATGCATTGAACGGCGTACGCCCGACAATCTGTGATCGCAGTTTAGACCGGGCTAAGCGATGCGATCAGGTCCGCACCCGCGCCCGTCGACCTGAACGCATCGTCGGGCTTCGGTACTTCCCATGTTGCGATCATCTCGTCAGTCGGAAGATAGTCAGGATCGGCCGACGCGACGCCAACCCACACGCCTTGGGATACCTGCCTGCCATGGAGATAAAAGTGCAGCTCCCGGCCAGCGCGTTCGCATGTACACCTGATCCGCTCCACCGACTGACCCAGTCTTCTGATCCGCGCGACCTGGTTGCGATCCAGTTCGAACATGGCACTCATCACGCCGTCGCAATCGCCGATGCCGAGCAGGTTGCTGTCGTCAGTGAATGCCCACGAAGGATGCGGCGTGCCTAGGCGCAGCATGAAAAAAGCTGCGGACTCTGAACCAATCATCATGTTTCTCCGGCAAAAAAATACGTCGCTCCATCAACGGAAACTTGATAAGAACGCACGTTCATCCAATCCTGCTTTTCCCGCCCTGCCTCAAGGTTCGAATAGACGTACGCCAGCGCCTAGCAATGGGCGGGCGCGACATTGAAACGCGCACCGCCCGTCGCTTCCGAAGCCCTTACACGCTTGCCTGCCGAGGTACGGTTTCCGCGGCAATACTGTCCGAACCGGACAGCCTCACCGCAACAGCGGCGGCGGCCGTGCTCCCGTAGACGTTGAGGGCGGTTCGCCCCATGTCGAAAAAGGCGTCGACGCCCAGCAGCAGCAACACCGCATCGGCCGGCAACCCGATCGACGTGAGAACGATGGTGATGGCGACGATCGCCCCGGAGGGCACATTGGCCGCGCCGTCGATGGTGATGATCGTCAGGATCAGGATCGTGATCACCAGCGGCCAGGACCAGACCAGGTGATAGGCGTCGGCCAGATAGCCGACCGCAAGGGCCGTGTAAAGCACCGCGCCGTCGCGATTGAAAATGTAGGCCAGCGGCAAGATCGTGGACGCCACGCCGTAGGGCACGCCCAATTCAACCAGCTTCTTCAGGTGCAACGGGTAGGTAATTTCGGACGAACGCGTCGTGAAACCCAGGATCAGCGGCTCCTTCACCTTCCTGAGAACGGCGAGCGGCGACTGACCGGCGACGCGAATGACGAGGGTGAGGACGACCGCCAGAATCGCCATGCCGAGATAGGCGACGCCCAGAAGCTCGACAAGCGAGTGCGCGCCGGTGAACCCCTTGGCCGACAACAGCTGCGCGATCGCGGCAAAGATCGCGAGCGGCGACCATGCGATCACCCACTGGACCATCTTGAACAGTCCCGACAGCAGCGCCTCGAAAACGGCAATCGCGGGCTCGGCACGCTCCGGCGCCGCCGCCAGGGCCGCCCCGAAAATCACCCCGAAAACCAGCACGGGGAGCGAATTCCCCGCGGCGAGCGCAGCGACGATGTTGGCGGGGATCAGATCGACGAGGAATTTCGTCCAGTCGATACTGGACGCAAGCGCGGCGGGCATCGATCCGGACTGAACCATGCTCGCCCCGAGACCCGGTCGAAATGCGAAGTTGAGCAGCAGGCCGAGCGAGGCGGCCAGACCCGTCATCACGACGAAGAAGCCGATACTCGACAGTGCGACCTTGCCGAGCCGCTCGCGAAGCCGGCCCGCACGAAAAACCCCGACCGTGACCGACAGGAAAATCAGCGGCATGACGACCATCTTGATCGCGTGGCCGAACATCGCGCTCAGAAAGCCCAGCTTCGCGGCAAAGCCTGGAGCAAATACGCCGCAAGCGGCGCCCAGGACAAGCCCGCCAAGCATTTGCATCGGGAGGGAAAGCCCTTTATTTTTCGTGTTCATGCCGTGCCTTTAGCAGTTTGATCCGTGCCGGCGTGCCGTCAACGATGTGATTCCACATATGCTGACGCGCCAGCTCGCCGTCGTTCGCTTCGATTGCGTGAAAGATGTGCAGGTGTTCGATCGTGCCGCGCCGAACGGTTTCGGCGTCGCCACGCGGGAGTTCGTTCAGGGCCAGGGTCTGGGCTCGCAATAGACCATACGCCGATGAGATACGCACGTTCCGTGCGGCGGCGAACAACTCTTGATGAAACACCCAGCCGATACGTTGCTCGAGCATGATGTCCGCGACGTCCCGGTCAAGCAGTTCCTGCATTTTTGCTGCCGCGTCGCGAAGGCCTGCCGTTACGCCTGACCTCGCTGCAAGAAACGCCGCGGTACTCTCCAGGGCCAGCCGCATTTCGAAAATTTCGCGGAGATCGCTGGTAGTCGGCGACGCAACATAGGTGCCACTCTTTTCGATGACGACGACCAGCCCTTCGGACTCGAGTAAATGCAATGCGCTGCGCACGGGCATTTGGCCGAAGCCGAGTTCGTCGGACAGGCCCCGGTGGGATACTTTCTGGCCGGGCGCAAAGCGGCCGTCAAAGATCCTCGCTCGGATCTCCTCGTAGGCAAGCTCTGCATCTGTCGAGACTTTCGACGTCATCTGTGATCGCAGTTAGCGTATGATTGTAAAAGAAGTGACGGATAGGAAATTACCCTTACTGGTAACGCACGGCAACTGCTAATTTTGCGAGTGGGTATACCGAAAGAAAACTGGAAGAAAATCTGCGTCACGAAGAGAGCCGATAATTATATGACTTCACAAGGTGTGCGCTTTACCATCTGTGCCGTCCGTGCGGAAGAAACCTATCCCCTCAGGGCCGCGATCCTGATGGCGGGAGATGAAGAGGGAAGCGCTTTACACGGAGATCACGCGCCAACCACCCTGCATTTTGCCGTTCGCGACAACGACACTATTGTCGCCGTCGCATCCGTGTGTAAAGAAGAACAATCCGGCGTGCCGAACGCGGAAGCCTGGCGCCTGCGCGGCATGGCCGTCCATCCGTCGGTCCGCGGTCTGGGGTTCGGCCGTCTGCTGGTCAATCTGTCCATTCGCCATGTGCGCGAACAGCGCGGCACGCTGCTCTGGTGCACGGCGCGCGAGTCGGCCTACCAGTTCTATGAAATGCTCGGCTTTAATCGCGATCCGATTCCGATTTCGCTGCATGGCCGCGACGACATGAAATTCTATCTAATGCAGCGCCAGATCGAATGCTGAGTTTCGTCTACGACTGACGTTCGTTCGAACGCAATTCGGGGGCCGATGTCACGCAGTTGACTGCCGGCCCGAAAACCCCGTTCAACCGGCGCCCGCCTGAGCCGGTTCGCCCGCGCGAAGATCGAGATCGCTTGCGGCGCCTTTTCCCCAGAGAAGAATCACCCGAAGCTATCCGCCGCTGTATCACATGCGGAAAGCGCTTACGGCTTATACGGACACGCATTCAACAATCGCGCCCTTCATTTCGATTATCTCAATCCGAAAGCAAAATGAAACGGTAACCACCGGTACTGCCGGATTGTTGCTCGCGATGGCTGTTCCTTGTAGTCAATTATCGTCCCCGCACGACCCAACCTGAATTCGCTTGCCGACGTCGGGCGCATCAGCGTAATGACGCGGACTTCGATAACACATCGCCTACGTGCGGGTTCTTATAGGGAAAACCCTGTAATGCGCGTGGCTATCAAACGAGATTAACTTATACCAAACAAATTTTGACGGGAATTTATGTTCCTGATATGGTTTTTGCACCTGCAAAGTGCGGCCACGCAGGGGGTGCAGGACAGATCGAGCAGTACGAGCAGTGCGACGTTCCCCATACAAAATTGTAAGGATCACGAAATGAGCGAAGCCGGCATGCCGATGTGGCGAATATGACGCCGGCCGCTGCGACCGTGACGATGCGCAGGCCGCGCGCCGTCACCTGCATTCGAATACGACACAAGCCGTTTCAACCCATCCCGAAACCACTCCTGACAGTGAAATGCAGATGAAAAACAAGAAGATCAACATCAGCGTTATCGCTGTTGCCGCCTTCGCAGCATCCTCGGCAGCAATGGCACAGTCGTCGGTCACCCTGTATGGCATGCTCGATGCGGGCATCGGCTATACGTCGAACATCAATGGCCACAGCCGGTTCGGCCTCGATGGCGGCGCAGCGGGCTCGAACAAGTGGGGCCTCCGAGGGCAAGAGGACCTCGGTGGCGGCCTCCAGGCGGTATTCAAGATCGAGAATGGTTTCAACATCGCGACAGGCGGCATCGGCGGCCAAGGGCCGATCGGTACCACGCGTTCGCTGTTCAACCGTCAGGCCTACGTGGGCCTCGCATCCAGTCAGTACGGCGCGTTGCGCATGGGGCGCCAGCTCGACGCCGTGACGGAAATGGTTCAGGTCCTCACGGGCGACGCCATTTCCGCGTCGACCTTCTCGACGCCGGGCGACGTCGACAACAACGACAACACGACGAACCAGAACAACGCGGTGAAGTACATCTCGCCGATCATCCACGGCTTCCAGGCTGAAGCCGCGTACTCGTTCGGCGGCGTGGCCGGTTCAACGGGGTCGGGTCAATCGTGGTCGGCGGCCGCGACCTACGCTCAAGGCGGCCTGACGGTCGCCGGCGGCTACTTCCGTGCGGCCAACCAGGGCGAGAACGGATGGACGAACGCAACGGCACAACCGAGCTTCGGCGGCGCACTGGGCTATCCGAGTTCGGGCTACAACGGCGGCAATGCGTTCAAGAGCGCGGGCATCGCGCAAGTCGCCGCGCAATACGAGGTGGGACCGTACACGGCCGGCCTGCGCTACTCGAACGCCCAGTACAAGGGTAACGACGGCCAGCCTTCGATCCACTTCAACGTGCTGGGTGCGCTGCTGCAGTACCGGGTCACGCCGGCGCTGTCGCTGGCGACGGGTTACACGTACGTCTACGGTTCCGCGGCCACGCCCACGCAAGCAGCCGAAGGTCGCACGATGGCCTCGATCAACCAGGTGTCGCTGGGTGCGACGTACTCGCTGTCGAAGAGTACCGCGCTGTACGCGATGGGTGCCTACGTGCATGCCAAGGGCGCGCAGGCTTCGGCGGCCGACTTCGGCAACACCTCATCGGGCGGCAACCAGGTTCAGGTCAACATCGGCATGTTCCACGGCTTCTGATCGCCGACTCGCAGCCGGGGTAGTGGCCGCACTACTCCGGCGTCGTGCCGCTCTCCCGGCTCGCCATGCCTTCCATCCATTCCTCGAACGCGGACACTGCGGCATCGTCGGCGCGATCGGCGTTCGTCACCAGCATGTAGTCGTCAGCGCGCCATACGGGCGATGCGATGGGACACACGAGGCGCCCCTCGGCGAGATCGCGCCCGATCAGCGGCAGCGATGCCAGCGCGACGCCGAGCCCCTCGATGGCCGCGCCAAGCTGAAGATTCACGTGATCGAATTCGACATGGCGCGCGACCCGCAGATCGGACGCGCCCGCCTCCTTCAACCAGTGCGACCACGCGGAGCGCGTCGTGGCCGAATGCAGCAGCGTGTGATGGCGCAGGTCGGCCACGCTCTGGATCGGATGCTGGCGCAGCAACGCGGGATTGCAGGCCGGCACCCGCAGGTCGGGCATCAACGGGCGCGAGACGACGCCCGCGCCTTGCTCGGGACCGGAGCGGACACCGATATCGAAAGCGTCGGCGACATAGCGCAGCTTGCGCGATGTCGTCGACACCCTGACGTCGATGTCGGGGTATCGCGAATGGAAATCGGCGAGCCGTGGCAGCAGCCAGCAAAACGCAAAACTCATTGGCACGTTCACCCGTACGACGCCTGAGATCCGGTGCGTGAACGTGTTGTGGCGCAGCCGCACCACCGCGGTACCGAGGCGCTCGAACGCGTGGCTGACGTCGTTCAGCAACGCCGCCCCTTCGTCGGTCAACGCGACACCGCGCGGACGACGGTCGAACAACGGAAGGCCGAACCAGTCCTCCAGCAACCTGATCTGCTTTCCGACGGCCCAGTGGGTCACATGAAGTTCGGCCGCGGCACCCGCGAAGCTGCCGTGCCGCGCGACCGCATCGAACGCGCGCAGCGCATTGAGCGGGGGCAACTCGCCCCGGTGCTTCGCAACATCCCGGCTTTCGCTCATGACGTGACTTTTTCTCTCCATTGACGCGATTTTAGCTCAATTGAAATGACGATCCTCTCAGCCATAAAATCGACACATCGAGGCTGAAAGCGATACCACGAGCGGCTTCCCTTCACCGCTCGCTCGGAGCGAATAACGATGCGCCTGCCGGTTTTTTCCCCTCCCGTCACGCGGGAAACCGCGCCACCCCGACGGCGCGCGCTGTGGCTATCGTGCGTTGCACACGCCATGCACGATGGCTACACGGACATGATCTACGCGTTGCTACCCGTGTGGCAGTCGGAATTCGGGCTCGACTTCGCAGCCCTGGCCATCCTGCGCGGCGTCTATGCCGGCACGATGGCGACGCTGCAGTTGTCCGCCGGGCGTCTCGCGCAACGCCTGGGCAGCCGCGCGACGCTCGCACTCGGTACGCTGCTCGCCGCGCTCGGCTATGCGCTCGCGGGCATGTCGGGTGGCCTGCTCGGGCTGGGCATCGCGCTGGCAATTTCGGGCGGCGGCTCCAGCACGCAACATCCGATCGCATCGGGCGCCGTCTCCCGCTTCTATGGGCGCGACGCGAGAGGCCCGCTGAGCATCTACAACTTTTCCGGCGATCTCGGGAAATCGGCGCTGCCGGCCGCCATTTCGCTGCTCGTGACCCTGATGCCGTGGCGTCACGCGCTATGGATCGTCGCCGGACTGGGCTGCGTCGTGGCCGCCGTCATCGCGCTCTGGTTTCCCGCCGTGCCGCGCGGTGCGGCGAATACGGCGGCGAAAGAGCACGCGTCCGCTCAACGCGGCGGCACGGGAAAAAGCGGATTCTCCGCGCTGTTCTCCATCGGCGTGCTCGATACGGCCGTACGCATGGGACTGCTTACCTTTCTGCCTTTCCTGCTGAAGGCAAAGGGCGTCTCGCCTCAACTGCTGGGAACGGCCCTCGCACTCGTTTTCATTGGCGGTGCGGCCGGCAAATTCATGTGCGGCTGGCTCGGCGCGCGCCTGGGTATGGTGAGGACGGTGCTGCTCACGGAGGGCGGGACAGCGGCGTGCATCATCGCGGTGATGTATCTCCCGTTGGCACCGACCATGGTGCTGCTGCCGATTCTGGGTATGATGCTCAACGGCACTTCGTCGGTGCTGTACGGAACCGTCCCCGAGCTGTCCGCACCCGAGCGCACCGAGCGCGCATTCGCGATTTTCTATACCGGGACGATCGCATCGGGCGCGCTATCGCCCGTTCTCTACGGTTTCCTGGGCGACCGGATCGGTGTGCACGGTGCCACCTATGCGACCGCGTTGACCGCCCTCGCGATTTTTCCGCTCGCCCTCGCACTGCGCCCGCATCTGGCGGATGACCCGACAGGAGGAACACCATGACGAAATCCGGCTACCCGTCCGTCGCGCTCGTCGGTCCGGGCGCAATCGGCACGACCGTCGCCGCGGCCCTTCATGAAGCCGGCCGCACGCCGGTGATCTGCGGCCGCTCCGCGCACGCGGAATTGAAATTGCGCTTCGATGGCGGCGAGATCGTCGTGCCCGGGCCGGTCCTGACCGACCCGCAAGCGGTCAAGGAAACGGTCGATCTCGTGTTCGTTGCGGTCAAGTCGACGCAGACGGCGAGCGCGGCACCGTGGGTCGCCGCGCTATGCGATGCGAATACCGTCATCTGCGTGCTGCAAAACGGCGTCGAGCAAAAAACTGCCTTCGCACCGTATGCGGCCGGCGCCGCGATCGTACCGTCGGTCGTCTGGTTTCCGGCGCAACGCGAATCGGGCGCGTCGGTGTGGCTGCGGGCCAAGCCTCGCCTCACCCTGCCCGATACGCCGGCGAGCAACGTGGTGGTGTCGGCCTTGCGCGGCACGCGCTGCGCGCCCGAGGTGGCGGAGGATTTCATCTCGCTCGCATGGCGCAAGCTGTTGCAGAACGCCGTGGCCGGGCTCATGGTGCTGACCGGTCGTCGCGCCGGCATGTTCTCGCGAAGCGACATCACCGAGCTGTCGCTCGCCTACCTGAAGGAATGTCTCGCGGTCGCGCGTGCGGAGGGCGCGAAGCTCGGCGATGAAGTGCCTCAGGAGATCGTCGACGCATTCCATGGCTTTCCGCCGGATTTGGGTACGTCGATTCTTGCCGACCGGCAGGGCAACCATCCGCTCGAATGGGACTGCCGGAATGGCGTCGTGCAGCGATACGGACGAAAGCACGGCATTCCGACGCCGATCAGCGATCTGGTCGTGCCGCTGCTCGCGGCAGCGAGCGACGGGCCGGGCTAATAGCGAGGCATGCTCGATCCAGCCCGACCAGCATGAATCCGCGCGGGAGACGACCCGGGTGAAAAACGCCACGGCGGCTTAGCGACTCGCGCCCCCCGGCTCATTGCGATGGAGGCTCGCCGCATCCTGTCGCGCTACTGCAAGTAGGGCTTGATGTTCGTCAGCGCGCGGGAAACATACTCGTCCTTCTCCCCGACTGGCGCGACATAGTGCAGCGCGCCGCGCGCGGCGTCCTCCCCTTCGAGACGCGCGATGAGCCACGCGGCCAGATACGGCGAAGCAAGGCAGCCGCCCGCCGTGGCAACGTTACCTCGAGCGAAGAAGGGTTGATTCAGGACCTCGACGCCAGCCTCGATCACCCAGGGTTTGGTCGTGAGATCGGTGCAGGCCGGGATCGTGCCGAGCAACCCGAGCTTCGCCAGAATCAACGTGCCCGAACATTGCGCGCCGATCAGCTGCCGGGCAGGGTCGAACCTGAGCTGCGCCATCAGTGCCGCATCGTTGACGACGTCCCGCGTTTGAATACCGCTGCCGATGATGACGGCATCGGCCGTGCAGGCGTCCGCCAACGTCGATTGCGCGTGTACGGTTACCCCGTTCATCGACGTGACGGAAGGCTCCGGGCATGCAAGGGTGACGCGCCAGCCGGGCTTCCTGATTCGACTGAGCACGCCGAGCGCAATGAGGGAGTCGAGCTCGTTGAAGCCCTGGAAGGTTACGATCGCGATGTGCATGGGGCACCCTGTCTCCAGTCAGTCGACGCATCTTGCCAGATTGCCGCCACGAACGGCAGCGCCCTGCCGACAACTGACTGTTACAGCCAGCAACCCCGGCGCCGCCAGGTATCACGATCCCGCTGCGCCCTACTATTCGTCAGTGACGCGCACGTCGATGCCGGACGGTTCGACGAATTCCCCGTTCTCCGCGTCGTCACTCCGCCATCTTCGGCGGCCACGCATGGCCTTCGGCCTGGCAATGCCGGCACCACGCATACAGCGCGTCGTACATGACGAGACCATGCTCGAGCATGTCGTGATCGTCGGAAAACATCTCCGACAGCCCGAGCGAAATCGCATAAAGCCCGCTGGATTGCGGCGTCAGATCGAGCCGCGACGTATCCGCGCCGCGAATGATACGGGCCATGTGCTGCAGCGCCCGATCGTCGGCCAGACCATACTTGTCGAGAAACGCATCGAAACTGCATTGCTCGCCGACATGCGTCAATTCCACCCCCGGAATGTCGTACGGAATCGCACCGGTCTCGTTGGCGATCCGCAGCACGTCGCCCGGCGGGACGTACAGAAATTCGGGCGTCTCGTCGATAAAACGGGCAATGAGCCAGGGGCAGGCAACCCGGTCGATTTTCGGGCGTTGTCGCGTAATCCATTGCATGGCGGCCTCCACGGTCACTGATGCAGCAGCGGGTACACGATCAGGCCGATCACGGCGGCCCCGCCCACGACCACCGGCTCCGACAGCTTCTTGAACCTGACCAGCAGCACGATCGCCGCGAGCGCCATCAAGGCGGTGGGCACATCGACGATCGAACGTCGGGCCAGCACGATCACCGACCCCGTGATCGCGCCGACGGCCGCGGCCGTCACGCCGTCGACGAATGCCAGGATCGCCGGCAGCCTGCCGTACTTCTTGAAGTACGGGGCCGGCAACACGGTGAACAGGTAGCACGGCAGGAACGTGCCGGCTGCCGCCACGCATGCGCCCGGCAGCCCCGCCACCAGATAGCCGATGAAGCCCACCGTGATGACGACCGGGCCCGGCGTGATCATCGCGACGGCCACGGCATCGACGAACTGCTTCTCGTTGAGCCAATGGTGCTCGGTGACCACGCCGCCATAGAGGAACGGCACGATCGCGAGCCCCGAGCCGAACACGAAGGCGCCGGCCTTCGCAAAGAACGCGGCGAGTTGCGCGAGCTGCGGCCAGTCGACGATACCGAGCCATGCCCCGGTGGCGGAGACGGGCAACGCGACGGCCGCATCGACGCGCCGCTGGCGCAACCACCCGGGCGGCGCGCGCGTGAACCAGACGACCAGGCCCGCCGCGAGAAACAGCCACGCCACTTCCGATTCGGTGATCACCGTCACGGCAACCAGCGCGAGATAGATCGCCCACAGCAGCTTGTCGTGACCGATGCTTTTCGCGGTCAACTTGCGCGCGCTGATCGCGATGATGCCGATCACCGCCGCGCCGACGCCGTAGAACACCGACTGCATCCACGTCAGGCCGCCGAATCGCGTGTATGCATAGCCGAGCAGCACCACCATCAGAAACGAAGGCAGCACGAACGCGATCCCGACCAGCGTGGCGCCGACGATGCGGTAGTGCACGTAGCCGAGATAGATCGCCAGTTGCGCGGCAAGCGGGCCCGGCGCGAGCTGCGCGAGCGCCAGGCCCTCCTTGTAGTCCGCGTCCGCGATCCATCCGCGCGTGTCCACGAGATCCCGATGCATGTAGCCGGCGAGTGCGACCGGCCCGCCGAAACCGGTCGCGCCGAGCCACGCGAAGTACCGGGTCAGTTGCCACAGCGTATAGGCCGGGCGGTCGCGATGTGTATTCATGTCGAGGCGGGCAGCAAGGTCAGGGGTTTCGATTGCCACGGAAATGCACGTACAACGAATCGAGTACGGCGCCGATCTCCACCAGGAGCGCATCGTCGTCGGCAAGGCGCTTGCGGGCACCCGCGAGAATGGCCTCGAATCCGCCGGCTTCCGGCACGGTGGCGCCGCCCACGTCCAGCGCATGCACCATGGCGCCCAACCGGACGAGCCCCGCGTTGTCGTCGAGTCCAAAGCTCGCGATCAGGACCTCGAACGACACGCGATCGCCCACATGCGTGAACGGGGCGCCGTCGAAGTCGAAGCCCAGCGCGTCAGCCGGACAATCGGCGAGGTTGTCCAGCCACACGAAGCGCGCATGCGGATCGATGAAACGCCGAATCAGCCACGCGCTGGCGACGCGATCCACCCACAGGTGACGGCGCGTCGCCCACAGCCTGCCCTGATATTGCGCGGGATCGCGACGCGGGATGCCGCGTTGAGCGGCATGCGGCTCGCCGGGAGAGCGCAACGCTTCGATCGCGGCGGTGAAATCCCGCCATTGCGCCTGCGCGCGCAGCGAGGTTTCGCCGGGAAAGAAATCGATGCTTCGAATGGCCTCGTACGTGCGAGCGTGGCGGCGTTGCAGGCGATTGAGATCGGCTGTCGCCAGATCCGGCAGCGTCTGGCGGGCCTCCGAAAGCTCGGCAAGCCACGCTGCGTAGTCGCCCGCGCGATCGAACAGCCGTTTGTACGCGTCTTCGTCGGCAGGATCGTCCGCACGGACATCCAGCAACCACGCCTGCCCGTCGCCGTTACGGGCCTCGTCGGCGAGCTCACGCAACTGCGCCGCCTGCTCGGCATGCGCCGGCAACAGGTAGGCACCGTCCCGCAGCGCACCACAGCCCAGCGCCTTGACGGTACGCCAGATGCGCATGCGGGCAGTCGCACCGGAGGTCGGCAGACTGACGATCAACAGCAGCCAGGAAGTCGGGACGGGATTCATGACGGCAGCATAGTGGGTCGTCACGAACACTGCAATTCAGTAGAGATCGCTACAGCTTTTTGGCGGTAGACGGCTCCGCTCGATGCGTGGAGCAGGAACACGGCAATGACGACAATCAAAACTCCAGCGCCATCCGGATCGATATATCGGGGAAATGAGCAGAACGTCCGGTATCACGTGAGCGCCGAAGTCGCGCGCGACGACATCGGAGCCCGCGCATCATGCCGTCATCGAGCGCGTGACCGACAACGCAGCAGATGGTTACGATATTCTGCGAATCGAGCGGTTCAACGCATACACTGAAAGCACACCACGGCGAACTCCCGTCGATCCGTCGCACGCTTTCCCCGACACCGTTCCGAATGCAACTGGACGGCAAACGCAGGCCCGCCCACGAAACCGCTCCAATGACAATCGATCCTGGCTCCATTCCTTACTATCTGGTTCTTCGTGCGGGCTGGCCGCCCTACGTGCTGAATTCGGATCGTCAGGTGCTCCGCCGTCAGGCGAGCCCGCTCTTGCTGGCGTTCGCGCGCACGCGCGGAACGATTGCACATATCGACGACAGCGCGTGGAACGGCTTCTCCGACAGCGAAGGGCTCACGGTAGTCGAGCGTCGCGAAACCGGGTTCTTCTCGCTGGTCGCGGGGAACGAGACTGAACGTCAGTTGCAATTGCTGACGACCCTCTGACGTCGCCGCCCGCACCGCGCCTGCGATCTGACCACTCGTCCATCGCATCGTGTACCGTGTGCCGGTGCGTGCTTGCACCAACCCGGAATAAATCGACCGCTCGGCAAACGATGCGCGTATGATGGGTTCATTCGAGCGATCAGCCGTTCTTTGAGCGTTCGCCCCTCCACCCGCCCGCTTGCTGCATCGCCCCTCCCTCGCGCTGCAACGTTGTCCCCTTCACCCATCGGCCCGCCCCTCGACGGGAATACTGGCCGGATGTGTTCGCCCATGCGACTCGTCGTGGCCGAACGCCAGGAGTTCGTCATGAGCATGCACGTCTATCGTGGATTCGAGATTTATCCATTGATCTACCCTCACGTGGCTGCGCCGCAGGGCTGCCCGCACAACTACGACGCCGGGTTCGACGCGGCGGTCAAGATTTGCCTGCGCGGCACCACCGATACGCTGACGCAGAGCCAGACTTTCCGGTTGCGCGACACCGCCCCGTTCGACAACGCCGGTGACGCCCGTCGTGCGTCGGTGCGCTATGCCGAGAACATCATCGACGACAATCGCGGCAAACAGGGATTCTTTTCGAGCGCGGGCTGATGCGTGCTCGCCGGTGCAACGCAATTTTTCGGCATTTTGGAGGACGAAATGATCATCGACGAACTGCTCGGCTTGATCAGACGAAATGAAGTCACCCGGATCGACACCGTCGTACCCGCCAGAATCGCCGATTCAGCGATGTGTCATCAACCCGAGCTGCACATGTTCATGGCGGTACGCGGGCTATCGATGGGAGCGGGATACTCGGAATTCGAATCCGACGAGATAGCAAGCGCCGTCATGACGCGGCTCGGCTAGCTTTCCGTTGCAACCTTTCCTGACAGGATCTACATGACGACAATTACGCTGAAGCTCAACGAACCGATCGATGTCGCCCTTCGGCGATTCCGGCGTGACATCGAGAAAACCGGGCTGATTCGCGAGTTGCGCGCTCGCACCGGCTACGAGAAGCCCACGACGGAGCGCAAGCGGAAAAAAGCCAGCGCCGTGGCCAGACAGCGCCTGCAAGCAAAGCGCCTGCTGCCGCCCCGAAAAATGTACTAGGTTCTGTTTTTGCGAAGCAACGATGTCAATTCGCAGGCCGTCGTTTAGCTGACCGCAGGTGGCCGATGAGAGCGTCGACGAAGTGAACTTGGCGGCGGCAGGATCGGTCTCGGAATACTTTTGAGCACGTTCCGTTGGCAAGCGTGGCTATTTGTGTCGCGTTGCCGACCTTGGCGGCGCACGCAAACGGGTCTCGACACCGCGTGCGGGCTTCATTGCGCGGCGCTGCGCTTCGGAAACCTCATCGCTATGACAAGCCCGCCGTCTGCCGCGTTGGACATGTGCAGCGTGCCGCCGTGATGGCGAACGAGGCGGTGAACGATGGCCAGGCCCAAGCCGCTGTGCGAGGTGCCGCCGCGAGCGGGATCGAGCCGGACAAACGGACGCAGCACACGGTCGAGATCGGGCTCGGATACGCCGGGCCCGTGGTCTCGTACCACGAGTTCGTAGTGCTCGCCACGCGCTCGCGTGGCGATCTCCACGGGCGGCTCGCCGTAGGTGAGCGCATTTTCGACGAGGTTCGAGAGCATGCGGTCGATATCGACCGCGGGTAGCATGAAGTCGGGCCCCGCGTGAAGATCGAGCGTGACGAGCGCATCTCGGTGCGCGTCGCCGCTCGGACTCAGCGCATCGGTGTAATCGCGACGGCAATGCGTGTCCACGCTGATCAGCGGCGAACCTTCGGGGATCTCGCGCGCAAAGTCGAGAAACTGCGTGATGACACGCGACATGGACTCGGTATCGCGCAGAAAACCCTCGCGATCGCCACGATCGGTCAGCAGGTCGGCCCGCACCTGCATGCGTGTGATCGGTGTGCGCAGGTCGTGCGCGATACTCGCCAGCATCACGGCGCGCTCGCGCTCGGCCACGGCCAGCTCGCCGGTCATGTCGTTAAAGTCGCCGATCAGCTCGCGCAATTCGCGCGGCCCGCGCTTGCGCACGATGTTCAGGTGGTGGCCGGTGCGATGTTCGCGCGCGGCTGCGGCAAGATCGCGAATGGGGCGATTCAATTGCCAGGCAAGCACGACGGCAACCCCAATAGCGAACACCAGCGTCAACGCCAGCACCCCGGTGAAGCGGCTCACCGGCACCTCGGCTCGAGGCAGCACGATGCCATGTGTGCTGCCTGCGCGGAGCACGCGCAGCGTGCCGTCGTCGTCCATTGCCACGTGGGTGCCCGGCGGCAGCACGTGCCGCAATTGCCGTTCGATGGGCCCGTTCGTGTCGCCGCGAAAGCGCTGCGCGTCGGCGGCCGGCAGTTGCTTCAGGTCCACGAACAAAATACCGAGAATATCCGCCACGGACCGCTCGCCGCCGCTGTCCTGCCCGCCCATGCTGGCGGCAGCCTCCACGACGCGCGAAATATGGAAGGCGGCGAGGCTCGCGCGCGTTCGCTCGATCAGCAGCAGCGACGTAAGATGAACCACCACCAGCAGGCCCACCGTGGTGATGACGAGCCGGCCGAACATCGTGTCAAGTGGATTCTTCATCGGCCGGGTTGTCGGGAATGAACATGTAGCCGATCCCGCGCACGGTTTGCAGCCGTCGGGGATTGGACGGGTCGTCCTCGATCAGGCGGCGCAGGCGCCATACCGGCACGTCGATGCCGCGCTCGGTCACTTCGGCGTCCGGGCCGTGGAGCAATTCGATGAGCCGCGTACGCGAAAGCGTTTCCATGGGATGCGAGGCCAGCACCTCGAGCAGCGCGTACTCGCCGCCAGTGAGCTTCACGGGCGTGCCTTCGCGCAGCAGCGTGCGCGTCGAGAAATCCAGTTCGAAGCGGCCGAACCGGCACGGGGTGGGCTTCTCCCGCACCGCCGTGGTTCTCGGTGGCCCTTGGCGGCGCAGCACTGCCTGGATGCGCGCGAGCAGTTCCTGTGGCATGAACGGCTTGCCCAGATAGTCGTCCGCCCCGAGTTCGAGCCCGAGCACGCGGTCAATGCCTTCGGCGCGCGCGGTCAGCATGATGACGGGAATCGTGTCGCCGCTCGCGCGCAGTTGCTTGAGCGCGGTGAGGCCATCCACGCCCGGCATCATGAGGTCCAGCACGATGATGGCCGGCCGTTCGCGCTCCAGCCGCCGCGCGAGATTCGTTGCGTCGTGCAGAACGGAGAACTCGATGCCGCGCTGCTGGAAGAACCTGCGCAGCAGGTCGCGCAGTTCCGCATCGTCGTCCACGAGCAGGACTTGCGGCGCGGCGTCGGGGATGGAAGGTGGGTGCATTTCAGGTATTCAGGGCGGCGTGAGGACGCAATGATGGTAGCCCGGATACGACCTGACTGGCTTTCGGAATATTACTGTGATTTGCGATCGCTGACGGAACCGGCACAACGGCCGGGCCGCGCGGATATTACGTACACCGAAAGCCCGATTCTCCTTTCCATGTCGGGACGCGTCACTGGACAGTAAGTTTCAGTAAGCACAAAAAAATGCGCCATCGGTAGCGTTACGCCTTGTCCAGCACCGGTACCGCCGAGGTACCTCTGAAGTGTCCGGTGCCGTCCCGTTCTCGCATCGCGCGACATCGCGATGCCCAAACAGGTCAAAGATGAAGACGCCCATTCTCCCGAACCACGCGCCCCCCCCCATGACGTGCAGGTCGCGCCAGCTGTTTGCCGCACTCTCGATACTTGCGATAGTCGGAACCGCCGGCTGCAACAGGCAGACCGGCGCACCGGCCGGCGGCTCCGCCGCGCAGACCGCACAGGTGGACGTGCTCTCGCTCGCACCGCAGCGCATCGTCGAAACCACCGAACTCTCCGGCCGCCTTTCCTCGCAGAAGGTCTCCGACGTGCGACCGCAGGTGAGCGGCATCATCCTCAAGCGCTTGTTCGTGGAAGGCGGCGACGTGAAGGCGGGCCAGGTGCTCTACCAGATCGATCCGGCCACCTACCAGGCTGCCTACGACCAGGCGCGCGGCACGCTGGAAAACGCCCGCGCCACGCTGGCTTCGGCGAAGACGAAAGCGGACCGCTTCACCGAACTCGTGAAGATCAACGCCGTGAGCAAGCAGGACTACGACGATGCCGTCGCCGCGGTTCGCGAAGACGCCGCGAGCGTCACGGCCGACGAGGCAGCGCTCGAATCCGCGCGCGTGAACCTCGAATACACGCACGTGCGTGCGCCCATCTCCGGACGCATTGGCGCATCGACCGTGACGGAAGGCGCGCTCGTCACCTCGAACCAGACCACCGCGCTCGCCACCATCCAGGCGTTCGACCAGATGTACCTCGACGTCACGCGTCCCAGCACGGAATGGCTGAGGCTTCGCAAGGCCTTCGCTTCCGGGCGCCTGAAGAAGACGGGCAGCGACAGCGCCGCCGTCACGCTCGTGATGGAAGACGGCACCGAATACGCCCACCCCGGCGCGCTGCAGTTCTCCGGCGTCACGGTGGACGCCACCACGGGTTCGGTCACGCTGCGCAGCACGTTCCCGAACCCCGAACGCGAATTGCTGCCCGGCATGTTCGTGCGCGCCCGCCTGGAAGAAGGCGAGAACGACAACGCGATACTCGTGCCGCAGATGGCCGTGACGCGCGCGTCAGACGGCAAGGCGAGCGTCTACGTCGTGGATGCGGCCGGCAACGCGCGGCAGGTGCAAGTCACGGCCGACAACGCATTCCGGGACCAATGGATCGTGACCTCAGGCCTGCACACCGGCGACCGCGTGATCGTGAGCGGCCTGCAGAGCGTGCATGCGGGCACGCCGGTCAAGGTGGCGGCCGATACGCCGCAGACGCAGGCGAACGCGGCATCCGCGGCACCCGCGACGGACACGGCCTCGACCGTGTCGGCACAACGCTAGGCGGAGAACGGCATGGCAGAGTTCTTCATCAAGCGTCCCATTCTCGCGTGGGTCATGGCCATCGTCATCATGCTGGTAGGCGCGGCGGCGGTCACGAGTCTTCCCGTCGCGCAGTACCCCACCATCGCGCCGCCCTCGGTGCAGGTGACAGCCACTTACCCCGGCGCCTCCGCCGACACCGTCGCTGCAACCGTGACCCAGGTGATCGAGCAGAAGCTGAGCGGCATCGACAACGTGCTGTACATGTCGTCCACGAGCAGCTCCGCCGGGCAGGCCACCATCACGCTGACGTTCAATCCCGGCACGAATCCCGACATCGCGCAGGTACAGGTGCAGAACAAGGTGACGCAGGCCACGCCTACCCTGCCCCAAACGGTGCAGGAGCAAGGTGTGCAGGTCGCGAAGGCGTCGACGAGCTTCCTCATGATCGTCGCGCTCTCGTCGCCGGGCGGCACCTGGAATTCGGTGGATCTCGGCAACATCATCGCGACCCGGATCGAGGATCCGCTCGCGCAGTTGAACGGCGTAGGCGACGTGACGCTGTTCGGCGCGCAGCACGCGATGCGCATCTGGCTCAACCCGGTGAAGCTGCACAGCTTCGGACTCACGCCCTCCGACGTGACCACGGCCATCACGAACCAGAACGTCGAGCTTTCCACGGGGCAGGTCGGCGGCTCGCCGGCAACGGATTCGCAGGCCATCAACGCGACCATCCGCTCGTCGAGTCTGCTGACGACCGCCGACCAGTTCGCCGGCATCCTGCTGCGCGTGAACAGCGACGGCTCGCGCGTGCTGCTGAAGGACGTGGCGCGCGTGGAGGTGGGCGGCGACAGCTACGACACCTCGTCGCGTCTGAACGGCAAGCCGGCATCCGCGCTCGCCATCAAGCTCGCCACCGGCGCCAACGCGCTGGACGCAGCCAACGCCGTGCGCGCGAAGCTCGCCGAGATCCAGCTGCAATTGCCGAAGGACGTCGCGATCAGTTATCCGTACGACACCACGCCGTTCGTTCGCATCTCGATCGAAGAGGTCGTGAAGACGCTGTTCGAAGCGGTCGTACTGGTCTTCCTCGTGATGTACCTGTTCCTGCAGAACGTGCGCGCCACGCTGATTCCGACCATCGTGGTGCCCGTTGCGCTGCTCGGCACGTTCGGTGTGCTGTCGATGATCGGCTTTTCGATCAACGTACTCTCGATGTTCGCGATGGTGCTCGCCATCGGCCTGCTCGTGGACGACGCCATCGTGGTGGTGGAAAACGTCGAGCGCATCATGAGCGAGGAGAAGCTCGGCCCGAAGGAAGCCACGCACAAGGCGATGGGGCAGATTACCGGCGCCCTGGTCGGCGTGACCACCGTGCTCACCGCCGTCTTCATTCCGATGGCGTTCTTCGCGGGCTCCACGGGCGCGATCTACCGGCAGTTCTCCATCACCATCGTCTCGGCGATGCTGCTGTCGGTCATGCTCGCGCTTACGCTCACGCCAGCGCTGTGCGCCACGCTGCTCAAGCGCGCCGACGTGGAGCACCACGAAAAGCGCGGCTTCTTCGGCTGGTTCAACCGGTGGTTCGCCAAGAGCAATGCGGGCTACAGTTCCTCGCTCGCACGCGTGGTCGCGCGGCCCGCGCGTTACATGCTTCTCTACGGCGCGATCGCCGGCGTCGTGGCGCTGCTCTACGTCACGTTGCCGTCCTCGTTCCTGCCTGACGAAGACCAGGGCTACTTCATCGTGTCGATCAGCGCGCCCGCGGGCACACCGGCCTCGCGTACGCTGAAGACGGTGGAGGCCGTGGAGCAGTACGTGCTGAAAGACGAGCCGGGCGTCAAGCAGGTCATCGCCATCAACGGCTTCAGCTTCAACGGCCAGGGGCAGAACAACGCCATCGCGTTCGTGACGCTCAAGGACTGGAGCCTGCGCGGTTCGCGCGACAGCGCGTCGGCCATCATCGCGCGCGCCAACCAGCATTTCGCCGGCAATCGCGACGCGCGCATCTTCGTGCTGAATCCGCCCGCCATTCAGGAACTGGGTACGCAAAGCGGCCTCGACTTCGAGATAGAAGACCGCGGCGGCGCAGGCCACGACAAGCTGCTCGCGGTGCGCAACCAGTTTCTCGGCATGGCGTCGAAGGAACCGACGCTCGCGATGGTGCGCCCGTCCGGCCTTGAAGACACGCCGCAGCTGCAGGTGGACATCGACCGCGAAAAAGCCAACGCGCTGGGGCTTTCCATCTCCGACGTCAACGACACGCTGCAGACCGCGTTCGGTTCGTCCTACGTGAACAACTACATCGACACGGGGCGCGTGCAGAAAGTCTATGTGCAGTCGGACGCGCCGTATCGCATGATGCCTGCCGACCTCGGCGACTGGTATGTGAAGGCAGGCAGCAGTTCGTCGGGTTCGTCGTCCTCGTCGTCCTCGAGCACCACCACGAGCACGACAGGCTACGACGCCACGATGGTGCCCTTCTCGTCGTTCGCAAAGAGCCACTGGACGTTCGGGCCGCCACAGATCGAGCGCTACAACCGGCAGCTCGCCGCGGGCATGTCGGCCGCCACGCGGCCCGGCGTGAGCACCGGCGAGGCGATGACGGCAGTCGAACAGCTTGCGCGCAAACTACCGGCCGGCTTCGCCGTGGAATGGACGGGCCAGTCGTATCAGGAGAAGCAGGCCGGCTCGCAAGCAACGGTGCTCTATGCGATCTCGCTCGTCGTCGTGTTCCTGTGCCTTGCGGGCCTCTACGAAAGCTGGTCGATTCCGCTTGCGGTGCTGCTCGTCGTGCCGCTCGGTGTGCTGGGCGCGTTACTGGCCGCTCACGGGCGCGGGCTTTCGAACGACATCTATTTCAAGGTGGGGCTGCTGGCCACTATCGGTCTGTCCACGAAGAACGCCATCCTGATCGTCGAGTTCGCGAAGGATCTGCAGGCGCAGGGGCACAGCCTCGTGGACGCCGTACTCGAAGCCGCCCACATGCGGCTGCGCCCCATTCTCATGACTTCGCTCGCGTTCGTGTTCGGCGTGCTGCCGCTCGTCATCAGTACGGGGGCCGGCGCCGGCGCACGCCACGCCATCGGCACCGGCGTGACGGGCGGCATGATCGCGGCCACGGTGCTCGCCATCTTCTTCGTACCGGTCTTCTTCGTCGTGGTGCGCAGACTGTTCAACGAACACGGTCACACCACGGACTCCGCCGACATCAACGAGGGCAACGCATGAAACGCACACTGATCGCCCTTGTTTGCACGGGCGTGCTGGCAGGCTGCACGCTGGACCCGACGTACCAAAGGCCGGCCGCACCGGTCGACGACACCTGGTCCACCGTGCCCGCGCTGGCGCAGCCGAAGGCCGCGCAGAGCACGGCTGCGGCACCGCCGGGAGCCGACCTCGGCTGGCGCGATTTCTTCAAGGACCCGCGACTGCAAAAGCTGATCGAACTCGCGCTCGCGAACAACCGCGACATGCGCGTGGCCGCGCTCAACGTCGCGCAGTACGAAGCGCAGTACCGCATTGCGCGCGCCAACGTCGGACCGGCCATCAACGCATCCGGCTCGGTCACGCGCGAACGCGTGGCCGGCTCCACGAGCGCATACAGTTCGAGCAGCGCGAGCGTGGGCCTCACGTCGTGGGAAATCGACTTCTTCGGCCGCCTGCGCAGCCTCAAGCGTCAGGCGCTGGAGCAGTACCTCGCCACGGACGCCGCGCGCACCAGCACGCAGATCAGCCTGATCGCGACCGTCGCCACCGACTATCTGCAACTGCTCTCCGACGAGACGTCGTTGCAGATCGCGCAGAGCACCGTGGATGCGGACCAGCACACCTACGACCTCACGGTGAGCATGATGAAAATGGGCAGCGCGTCGCTGCAGGACGTGCGCCAGGCCGAAAATTCGCTGGCGAGCGCGCGGTCGAGTCTCGCCTCGTACACGCGTGCGGTCGCGCAGGACCGCAACAACCTGGTGGCCGAAATCGGTGCGCCGCTGCCCGACGATCTGCCGCAAGGCCCTTCGTTGATGGAAAGCGAGAACACGTTCGCGGACATCGGCGAAGGCGTGCCGTCGGACCTGCTCGCGCGCCGGCCCGACATCGTCGAAGCCGAGCACACGCTCAAGGCCGCCAACGCCAACATTGGCGCGGCGCGCGCCGCGTTCTTTCCGAAGATCGAGCTGACGGCTTCCGCGGGCACCACGAGCGGCAGCCTCTCGAACCTGTTCAAGGCGGGCACGGGGGCGTGGACGTTTGCGCCGTCCATTTCGGTGCCCATCTTCGACTTCGGCTACAACCGCGCCACGCTGGACGTGGCGAAAGTCGAGAAGGACATCGACATCGCCAACTACGAAAAGGCCATCCAGACGGCGTTCAAGGAAGTGTCGAATGCACTCGCGGGACGCACCACGTACGTCACCCAGGTAGCCGCGGACCGCGACTACGTCAACTCCGCGCAGCAGTACTACGATCTCGCGCAGGCACGCTACCGCAGCGGCACCGACAGCTTCCTGACCCTGCTCGACGCGCAGCGCACGCTCTACGCCGCGCAACAGCAACTGGTCACGGACATGCTCGCCAAGCAGTCCAATCTCATCACGCTGTACAAGGTGCTGGGCGGCGGCTGGCGGGAAACGAGCGCGGTGGCGCAGCGGTAGCCTCCGTACGCCCGTGAACGACGCGCTTTCCCACATCACGGGCGTCTTGCTATCGATGCTTCGTTCCCCCGCGACGGGCTGCCGGAAACAGCCGTGCGCACGACAGATCGCGCGCGGTTCTCACGAAAGAGCAGCGTACGGAGGCGTCGCCGGCCCTGTCGCCGATCACCGATGCACTGCGCCATCGACGCTGGCGCGGCGTCTCCCGCTCTATCGCGCGCCGCCCCGTCGCCACGGTGCGCCCCCGGCCCGAACGCACCGGCACGCCGGGCGACACGCTCCATCCAACGTCCGGGTGATAAGCTCGGCATCGACGCGCCGTCGCGCATCCCGTCACCCGACCAACCCTACGCCTCCCGCGAGTCCGCCCATGCCCATCGCTCCTGCTGTCGTCTCCGCCTTCACGCCCACCGGCAAGCTTCGCGCATCGATCAACCTCGGCAACCCGATCCTCGCGAACCGCGACCCGGCAACGGGCGAACCGTTCGGCGTATCGATCGACCTCGCCCGTGCCTTCGCCGAGCGCCTGTCGGCCGACCTGGAACTCGTCGTGTTCGACGCCGCCGGCAAATCGGTGCAGGCGCTGACCGACGAGCGCGCCGATTTCGGCTTCTTCGCGGTCGATCCGCTGCGCGGCGAAACGGTCGCGTTCACCGCGCCGTACGTGCTGATCGAAGGCTTCTATCTCGTGCCGGATGCATCGCCGATCCGCACCAACGCGGACGTCGACCAGCCGCACAACCGCGTGGCCGTCGGCAAGGGCAGCGCGTACGACCTGTTCCTCACCCGCGAACTGAAAGCCGCGCAGATCGTGCGTGCGCCGACGTCGCAAGCCGTCGTGCCGACGTTCGTCGAACAGCAGCTGGAAGTGGCGGCCGGCGTGAAGCAGCAGCTCGAAACCGACGCCGCGAAAACGCCCGGCCTGCGCCTGCTCGACGAGCGCTTCATGGTGATCCGGCAGGCGATGGGCGTGCCGAAGAGCCGCGGCGACGCGGCCGCCGCGGCACTGGCCGCGTTCGTCGAGGACATGAAGGCGTCGGGCTTCGTCGCCGATTCGCTGCGCCGGCACGGCATCACGGGCGCATCGGTCGCACCGGCGGGCTGATCGACAACCGCGCCGAAACCGGTACGGCCCGGCCAATCGGGCCGTGTCGCCGATCAGCGCTGTGCCGCGAGCGCTTCGGTGATCGCGAGGAATCGCGCGATATCGTCCGGCGCATGACAATGGAGCGGCGAGATCCGCACCGCGCCGGCGAGCCTGAACGATTTCAGCATCCGACCCGAGTACAGGCTCGACGCAACGCGCTCGTAGACGATCACACCGTGCTTCTCGTATTCCCGCACCGCCTGCGTCGGTTCGAGATGCGCGAAGCCGATCCCGACGATCAGGTCACGCTGCGTCAGGTCGTCATGATCCCAGTAGACGTCGACGCCGTCGATCGCGCGCAAACCGTCGAGCAACGCGGCGAGCAGCGCGCGTTCATGCAGCTCGATCCGGTGCATGCCCTCGACGAACAGCGCGCGCCGGTCGTCGGAATCGGTGAAATACCGGCCGATCCAAGCCACGTAATCGACAATCGACGACACGACCGCAAATTGCGCGGGCGCCGGGCTGCCGAGTTCCCATACGCCGTTCTCCTTCGCGGCGAGCCGGTGATGCGGTAGCGCGGCCGCACGCGGCGACAGCCACGACATGCCCGAGCCGCGGCATCCGAAAAACTTGTACGGCGCGAAGTTGATCCCGTCGACCGGCGTGCGCTGCAGGTCGATGACCCCGTGCGGCGCATGCTGGACCGCGTCGACGACGATGAACAGATCGGGCTTCTTCTCTCTCGCCCGCGCGACGATCGTCTCGATGTCGAATTTCGCACCGGAGATGTTCGACGCCGCCATCACGCTGAGCAGCGCGGTATCGGCGTCGACCAGCGCCACGATCGCGTCGACGTCCACGCCGCCGGTCTCAGGATTGCTCGGCGCGATGCGCAACGTCTTGCCGGTCCGTTCCGCGTAAGCCGTCATTGCATCGTAGGACGACGGGTGCTCGAGCACGGTCGTCACCGCGTTGGTGCCCGGCACGTTCTCCATGATCGCGCGCACCATGTCGAACATCGCGCCCGATGCGGTCAGCGACGCATACACGGTGCCGCCCTGCGCGTTCAGGATCGTGCGAACGTCGTCCTCGCCGCGCGACTGGATCGCCTGCAGATCGAGCGCCCGCGCATGGATACGCTCCGGGCAATCGGGCAGCGCATCGACCCGCGCGTACGCGTCGACTGCCGCCTTCAACCGGAACGACCCGCCCGCGTTGTCGAAGAACAACCGCTCGCGGCCGTCGACGTCGCGATCGACGTGATGAAAGCGCGACTTGATCTGCTGCATCAACGCGTCGGGAAAAAGTGCGCCACGGGGACTGCTCATCTTCGATGCTCCTGTTTGCTTCGGAATGTTGTGCGGTGCGTGCATGGCGGCGTTCAGCCGCGCAGCGATTCGACGTACGCGCGGCCCTTCTCCGCGTCGTACCGGCCTTCCCATTTCGCGATGACGAGCGGCGCCAGCGCATTGCCGACGACGTTCAGCGCGGTGCGGCCCATGTCCATGATCCGGTCGACGCCGGCAATGAACGCGAGCCCTTCGAGCGGCAATCCCGCGCTCGCGAGCGTCGCGAGCATGATCACGAACATGAAGCCCGGCACGCCGGCGGCGCCCTTCGACGTGACGACCATGGTCAGCGTCAGCAGCACCTGCTGCTGCCAGCCGAGGTGCACGCCATACAGCTGCGCGACGAACAGCGTGCCGATGCCGAGATAGATCGACGCGCCGTCGAGGTTGAACGTGTAGCCGGTCGGCACCACGAACGTCGTGATGCTCTTCGGCACGCCGTAGTCCTCCATCTTCTTCATCAGTTGCGGCAGCACGGTCGCCGAACTGCAGGTCGAGAACGCGATGATCAGTTCGTCCTTGATCACGCGCAGCAGTGTCAGGATGCGGAACCCGAACAGCCGCGCGGTCACGCCGAGCACGGCGATCGCGAACAGCAGGATCGCGGAGTAAGTGACGGCGACGAGTTTCAGCAGCGGCAGCAGCGAGCCGAAGCCGAAACTTGAAACGGTCACCGCGATCAGCGCGCACACGCCGACCGGCGCATAGCGCATCACCATGTTCGTCACCTTGAACATCGCGTCGGCGACGCCCTTGAGCATCGCGAGCACCGGCTTGCGATGTTCTTCCGGCACCGACTGCAGCCCGAGCCCGAACAGCAGCGAGAAAAAGATCACCGGCAGCAGGTCGCCCTTGGCCATCGACGCGACGATGTTGTCCGGGATGATGCCGAGCACCAGCGCCATCAGCCCGTGGTGCGCCTGCTGCACCTGTTGCGTGGTCTGCTGGTAACGGGAAATGTCGGTGTGCCCGAGTTGCGACATGTCGGTGCCGACGCCCGGCTGCAGCACGTTGCCGATCACGAGCCCGAGCACGATCGCGATCGTCGTGATCACCTCGAAATAGAGCAGCGTCTTGATGCCGAGGCGTCCGAGCGACTTGCCGTCGCCCACGCCGGCGATGCCGATCACCATGCTCGTGAATACGATCGGCACGACGATCATCCGCACCAGCTTGATGAAGATGTCGCCAGCCGGCTGCAGCAACCCGGACACGGCCGTGTCGCGCAGTTGCGGAAACCGGTTCAGCACGAGCCCGGTCGCGATGCCGATGACGAGGCCGATGACGATCTGCCACGCGAGCCCGACGCGCGGCTTGCGGGCCGCGCCGACGACGGGCGGGGAGTCGATGACGGTGTCCATGCAATCTCCAGAGAATGGGGGTTCGATTGAACGCTGGGTGCGATGCGGCGCGTTTTCTGATGAACGCACTCGCCATGCGACGCAACGGAAGCACCTTAAACAGCCTAAATATGTAAAAAAAGCGATTTTTTGACATGAGAACATATCGCTTTTCTTCATCTGTCGAGTGACCCGCGATGCTGACCTTCAAGCAGATGGAAGCGCTGTACTGGATCGTGCAGCTCGGCTCGTTCGACGCGGCCGCGACGCGCCTGAACACGACGCAGTCGGCCGTATCGAAGCGCATCCAGGAGCTCGAACGCGCGTTCGACCTCACCGTGTTCGATCGCGCGCATCGCAGCGCGCGGCTCACCGACAAGGGCGCGGAGCTGTTCGACCATGCGAAGGCATTGCTCGAACAGCGCGACCGCGTGGTCGAGCGGATGAGTTCGAAGGAAGCGCTGGTGCGGCATGTCCGGATCGGCGTGACCGAACTGACCGCGCTGACGTGGCTGCCGCGCCTGATCGCGGCGATCCAGGCCGCCTATCCGCGCGTGCACGTGGAGGCCGAGGTGGACCTGACCGCGACGCTGCGCGACCGGCTCGCGGCCGACACGATCGATCTGATCGTGGTCCCGCAGATTCATGCGACGGACGCGTTCACGGCGACGGTGGTCGGCGAGGTCGACAACGCGTGGATGTGCGCGGCCGGATTCATGCCGACGTCCCGCGCCGCCCTTGCGTTGACGGAGATCGCGCGGTTTCCGCTGATCCTGCAGGGGAACCTGTCGGGCACCGGGCATCTGTACACGCGCTTTCTGCAGGAACACGGCGTCGCGACTCAGCGCGTGCTGTCGAGCAACAGCCTGCTCGCGCAGATCGGCCTGACGCTGTCGGGCCTGGGCATCAGCTATCTGCCGAAGGCGTGCGTCGCGCACCTCGTCGCTTGCGACGCGCTGGAGATCGTGCGCACGCAGCCGGCGCTGCCGCCGGTTCGCTACGTCGCGCTGCACCGGGCCGAACGCGCTCAATCGCTGACCGCCGAGATCGTCCGGCTCGCGGAGCAAGCGTGCGATTTCAGCACGAGCCTGCTGGACCCGCGCGCGCACGACTAGCGCCTGTTCACGCGCCGCGCGGCATCCCGGCGCCGCAACATCGTCGGTGGCGCAGGACACGGACGGGCGAAATGGCGCGGCGCAGGTTTCCGCCATCCGGCGTCCGTCGAACAGGCAATGTGCTGCGTCGCACCAATCCGTACCCGGTTGCGCCGGCGCGCGGGCACGCAGCGCCACCCCCGCCATCACCGTCGCCCCATCGGCCATGATCCGGCGCTAGCGCAAACCCGAACCCGGTTGCACTGTTCAGCGCGATTCTGGTCCTGTATCGTCCTTCCATCCCCGATTGCGAAACCGCTGCATGGGAGGCTTACGATGCGAAAAAAGAATGCTGCAGCCGTCTGGATCCTGGTCGCGATGGCGGCAGGCATCGCGATCGGCTACATGGTCTTCACGAGCTTTCCGGACAAGAAGGCCGCCGCCGAAGTCGCCGGATACATCTCGCTCGTCTCCGACGTATTTCTGCGCCTGATCAAGATGGTGATCGGGCCGCTCGTCTTCTCCACGCTGGTCGTCGGCATCGCACACATGGGCGACGCGGCCTCGGTCGGGCGCGTATTCGCGAAATCGATCACCTGGTTCATCACCGCGTCGCTGGTCTCGCTGCTGCTCGGCCTGCTGATGGCGAACCTGCTGCGGCCCGGCGACAATCTCGGCCTGCCGCTGCCGGACATCGGCGCATCGGCGAACCTCGCGACGTCCAAGTTCACGCTGAAGGATTTCGTCGGCCACATGGTGCCGAGGTCGTTCGCCGAGGCGATGGCGAACAACGAAATCCTGCAGATCGTCGTGTTCTCGATGTTCTTCGGCGTCGCGCTCGCCGCGCTCGGCGAGCGTGGCAAGATCCTCATCGCCGCGATCGACCAGCTGTCGCACGTGATGCTGAAGATCACCGGCTACGTGATGAAGCTCGCGCCGCTCGCGGTGATGGCCGCGATGGCCGCGACCGTCGCGGTCAACGGGCTATCGGTACTGCTGAAGTTCGCGGTGTTCATGGGCGACTTCTACGTCAGCCTGTTCCTGCTCTGGGCGTTGCTCGTGTGTGCGGGGCTGGTGTTCCTCGGGCCGCGGGTGTTCAAGCTGCTGGTGCTGATCAAGGAAGCGTTCATGCTGTCGTTCGCGACGGCCAGCTCCGAAGCCGCATACCCGAAGATCCTCGACGCGCTCGACCGCTTCGGCGTGAAACGCAAGATCTCGAGTTTCGTGATGCCGATGGGCTATTCGTTCAACCTCGACGGCTCGATGATGTACTGCACGTTCGCGTCGCTGTTCATCGCACAGGCGTACAACATGCACCTGTCGCTCGGCACGCAGATCACGATGCTGCTGGTACTGATGCTCACGTCGAAGGGAATGGCCGGCGTGCCGCGTGCGTCGCTCGTCGTGATCGCGGCCACGCTGCACCAGTTCGGGCTGCCGGAGGCCGGGCTGCTGCTGATTCTCGGCGTCGACACGTTCCTCGACATGGGCCGCTCGGCCACCAATGCCGTGGGCAATTCGATCGCGAGCGCGGTGGTCGCGAAATGGGAAGGCCAGCTCCTGCCGGAAGCGGAAGCCGAAGCCAACGCGGCGCGCATCGAAGCGGAACAGGAAGCGACGATCGCACATCCGACGGAAGTCTGACGGAGGCCCGGCGATGAAGATGCAGCGATTCTGGCGCGCGCTCGCGCTCGCGGGCCTGCTTGCGACGGGCGCGGCCGCGCGTGCGGACGATGCGCCGTCGACGCCGCCGCGCGTCGAGCCGTTCGCGCCGGCCCAACTGACCGGCACGCTCGCGAAGGTGCGCGGCAGCGGTACGATCGCGCTCGGCTATCGCGACGCGTCGATCCCGTTTTCGTACCTGAACGCGCGCAACCAGCCGATCGGCTATTCGATCGAGCTGTGCAAGGCGCTCGTGGCGTCGATCGAGGATGCGATCAACCAGAGCCTGACGATCCGCTGGGTGCCGGTCACGTCCGACAACCGCATCGACGCGGTGGTCAGCGGCAAGGTCGATCTGGAATGCGGCTCCACGACCAGCAACCTCGAGCGCCAGAAACGCGTGGCATTCTCGCCGATCTTCTTCGTGGCCGGCACGAAGGTGATGGTGAAACGCGGCGCGCCGATCCGCTCGTTCCGCGATCTCGCGGGCAAGAAAGTCGCGGTGACGGCCGGTACGACCAACGAGAAGGCGCTGCGCGACCTGAATGACAAGTTCCGGCTCGGGGTCCAGCTACAGGTGGTGCCGGACCATGCGCAAGGCTTCGCGCTCGTCGCGAACGGCAGCGCCGACGCGTTCGCGACGGACGACGTGCTGCTGTACGGCCTGATCGCCGAGAATGCGAGCAAGGGTGGTCAGTACGACGTGGTGGGCGATTTTCTATCCTACGACCCGTACGGCATCATGTTCCGCAAGGACGATCCGCAGCTCGCGCAGATCGTGAAAAGCACGTTCCAGGAGTTGGCCGCCGACGGCGAGATCGCACGTCAGTACAAGCGCTGGTTCCTGCGCCCGCTTCCGTCCGGCTTGAGTCTGAACCTGCCGATGAGCCCGCAACTGGAGACCATCATCGAGGCGATCGGCGTCAACGCGAATTGAGCGCGGCGCCATCGTCGACATGAAGGACGAAACGAGAACGGCCCCGATGCCTCACCAGGCATCGGGGCCGCTCGCCGGATGCAACGCGTTCAGCCCACCCGCGCCGCGCCCTGCTGCTCCGCTTCGGCGTCTTCGCTGACCGTTCGTGCCAGCACCGGCTTCAGCGCTTGCCCGGTATGGCTAGCCTTCACCTGCACGAGCCCTTCCGGCGGCGCCGCCGCGACGATCGCGCCGCCGCCCACGCCGCCTTCGGGCCCGAGATCGATGATCCAGTCGGCTTCCGCGATCACGTCGAGATCGTGCTCGATCACGACGACGCTATGCCCGGCATCCACCAGCCGGTGCAGCACGCGGATCAGCTTCGCGACATCGGCCATATGCAGGCCGACCGTCGGCTCGTCGAGCACGTACAGTGTGTGCGGCGCCTTCTGGCCGCGCCGCGTGATGTCGTCGCGCACCTTCGTCAGCTCGGTGACGAGCTTGATACGCTGCGCCTCGCCGCCGGACAGCGTCGGCGACGGCTGGCCGAGCGTCAGATAGCCGAGCCCGACGTCCTTCATCAACTGCAGCGGATGCGCGATGTTCGAGATCGGCGCGAAGAACTCGACCGCCTCGTCGATCTCCATCGTCAGCACGTCGCCGATGTTCCGGCCGCGCCACGTGACGGCGAGCGTTTCCGGATTGAAGCGCTGCCCGTGGCACACGTCGCACGGCACCTTCACGTCCGGCAGGAAGCTCATGCCGATCGTGCGCACGCCTTGCCCTTCGCACGCGGGGCAGCGCCCGTCGCCGGTATTGAACGAGAAACGCGACGCCGTATAGCCGCGTGCGCGCGCTTCGAGCGTATCGGCGAACAGCTTGCGGATCGTGTCCCACACGCCGATATAGGTGGCCGGGCACGAACGCGGCGTCTTGCCGATCGGCGTCTGGTCGACCTCGAGCACACGATCGATCTGCTCCCAGCCGCTCAGCGACTCGCAGCCCTGCCACGCATGCGTGACGTTCAGCGACGGCCGCGGTGCGCTGCGCGCGAGCACGCTCGAACGACGGTTGGTGGCCGGCGCGTCCTGCTGCGCGGCCTTGCGCGCACGCCGCGTGGCGGGCGACGACAGTACCGAGCGGCCGACCGCATCCAGCAGGTTGGTCATCAGCACGTCGCGCGCGAGCGTCGACTTGCCCGACCCGCTGACGCCGGTGACCGCGACGAGCCGCGCGAGCGGAATGCCGACCGTGACGTCGCGCAGGTTGTGCAGTCGCGCGCCATGCACGGTCAGCCAGGCTTCCGGCACGGCTTCACCGCCCTTCTTGCCCGGCAGGCTCACGCTGCGGCGCGGCTGCAGCGGGTGCGTCATCGGCTGCGCGAGCAGGCGGCCCGTCACCGAATCGGCCTGCGCGGCGAGATCGGCCACCGCGCCTTGCGCGACCAGCGTGCCGCCGCGCTTGCCGGCGCCCGGGCCGACGTCGATGATGTGGTCCGCGCGGCGGATCGTGTCCTCGTCATGCTCGACAACGACGAGCGTATTGCCCTTGTCGCCGAGCTTGCGCAATGCATCCAGCAGAATCTGGTTGTCGCGCGGATGCAGGCCGATCGTCGGCTCGTCGAGCACGTAGCAGACACCCTGCAGGTTGCTGCCGAGCTGCGCGGCCAGCCGGATGCGCTGCGCTTCGCCGCCCGACAGGCTCGGCGCCGCGCGATCGAGGCTCAGGTAGCCGAGCCCGACTTCCTCGAGAAACGCGAGGCGACTGCCGATCTCGCTGACGATGTCGCGCGCGATCTGCGCGTCGCGCCCGGTGAGTTCCAGCGCGTCGATCCAGCGGCGCGTGTCCGACACCGTCCACTGCGCGACCTCGACGATCGGATGCGCGTCGAACGTGACCGCGCGCGCGGACGGGTTCAGCCGCGTGCCGTGGCAATCCGGGCACGGTTCGTTGCCGACGCCTTCCGGCTCCTGCTCGTCCGACGGCAAGGTCTGCTCGCGGCCGCGATCGTCGCCGGCGAGCACCGTGTCGTCGTACGCGGCGCGCTGCTCGCGGGTGAGCGTGACGCCGGTGCCGACACAGGTCGTGCACCAGCCGTGCTTGCTGTTGTACGAGAACATCCGCGGGTCGAGTTCCGGATAGCTCGTGCCGCACACCGGGCACGCGCGCTTGACCGACAGCACCTTGACCGCGCCGACCTGCGCGGTCGAATGATCGTTCTGCATCGCGTGGTGCAGCCCGTCGAGCGGCGCGAGCAGGTGCATCACGCCCTTGCCGAGCTCGAGCGTCTCGTCGAGCCTGCGCCGCAACTCGGCTTCGTTGTCCGGCGACACGACGATATCGGCCACCGGCAATTCGATCGTGTGCTCGCGGAAGCGGTCGAGCTTCGGCCACGGATCGACCGTGACGAATTCGCCGTCGACGCGCAGATGCGTGCTGCCGCGCGCCTTCGCCCACTTCGCGAGATCGGTATACACACCCTTGCGATTGACGACGAGCGGCGCGAGCAGCCCGACGTGTTCGCCGCGATGATCGCGCAGCAGTTGCGCGGCGATCGATTCGACGGATTGCGACGTGACCGGTGTGCCGTCGTGGATGCAATGCTGCAGACCGAGCTTCACATACAGCAGCCGCAGGAAATGCCACACTTCGGACGTGGTCGCGACCGTGCTCTTGCGCCCGCCGCGCGACAGCCGCTGCTCGATCGCGACGGTCGGCGGAATGCCGTACACCGCGTCGACCTCGGGGCGGCCGGCCGGCTGCACGATCGAGCGCGCATACGCGTTCAGCGATTCGAGGTAGCGGCGCTGGCCTTCGTGGAACAGGATGTCGAACGCGAGCGTCGACTTGCCGGAACCCGACACGCCGGTGATCACGTTGAACTTGCCGTGCGGGATGTCGACGTCGAGCGACTTCAGGTTGTGCTCGCGCGCGTTGACGATCCGCACGACGTCCTCGCCTTCGATCGCACGGCGCGCGCGTGCCGCGTTCAGCGCGGCCTGCAGCGGCACGCCTTCGTCGGCAGCCGCGGCTGCGCCCTCCATCTCGCGGTCGTACTGCAACAGCGCCACGCCGGTATGCGATTCGGCGCAGGCCTTCACGTCGTCGGGCGTGCCCGCGCACAGCACCAGGCCGCCGCCGTCGCCGCCTTCCGGGCCGAGATCGATCAGCCAGTCGGCCGCGCGGATCACGTCGAGATTGTGCTCGATCACGATCAGCGAATGGCCGGCCGCGAGCAGCTTGCCGAACGCCTGCATCAGCTTCGCGATGTCGTCGAAGTGCAGCCCGGTGGTCGGCTCGTCGAACATGAACAACTTCGCGCGGGCGATGCGCGCCTCTTCGGTCGCGACCCGGCGCCCGTTGGCCGCCGCCGCGGATTCGGCGAGGAAGCCGGCGAGCTTCAGGCGCTGCGCTTCGCCGCCCGACAGCGTCGGCACAGGCTGGCCGAGCTTCACGTATTCGAGGCCGACGTCGACGATCGGCTGCAGCACGCGCAGCACCTCGGCATCGGTCGCGAAAAACGCGGCCGCCTCGCTGACGGTGAGATCGAGCACGTCGGCGATGTTCAGCGCGCGGCCGTCGCGCTCGATGCGCACTTCGAGAATCTCGGCGCGGTAGCGGCTGCCGTCGCAATCCGGGCAACGCAGGTAGACGTCGCTCAGGAACTGCATTTCGATGTGTTCGAAGCCCGAGCCGCCGCAGGTCGGGCAACGGCCATCGCCCGAATTGAAGCTGAACGTGCCGGCGCCGTAGCCGCGTTGCAGCGCGAGCGGCGCCTTCGCGAACAGCTTGCGGATTTCGTCGAACGCGCCGACGTAGCTCGCCGGGTTCGAGCGCGTGGTCTTGCCGATCGGCGACTGGTCGACGAACACGACGTCGCCGACCTGGTCGGCGCCCGTGAGGCTGCGGAACGCGCCCGGCGATTCGGTCGCCTTGCCGTGATGGCGCGCCATCGCCGGATACAGCACGTCCTGCAGCAGCGTGGATTTGCCGGACCCGGATACGCCCGTCACGCACACGAGCCGCTGTAGCGGAATCTCGACCGTGACGTCGCGCAGGTTGTGCTCGGTCGCGCCTTCGAGCACGATGCGCGGCGTGTTCGCGTCGACCACGCGGCGCGCCCAGTTCGACGCATGCGCGACCTGCTTGCGGCCGCCGAGATATTCGCCCGTCAGCGTGTGCGCCGAGCGGATGTCGCCGGGCGTGCCGTCGTACACGATCGTGCCGCCGCGTTCGCCCGGGCCGGGGCCCATGTCGATCAATCGATCGGCCGCGAGCATCACCGACGGATCGTGCTCGACCACGACCAGCGTGTTGCCCGCGTCGCGCAGCCGCTGCATCGCCTCGACGATCCGCGTGAGATCGCGCGGATGCAGCCCGATGCTCGGTTCGTCGAGCACGAACAGGGTTTTCGTGAGCGACGTGCCGAGCGCCGTCGTCAGGTTGATCCGCTGCACCTCGCCGCCCGACAGCGTGCGGCTCTGGCGATCGAGCGTCAGGTAGCCGAGCCCGACGTCGCACAGGTATTTCAGGCGCGTGCGCACCTCGGCGAGCAGCAGCTTCAATGCGTCGTCGAGCAGCGCGCTCGGCAGCACGATGTCGTCGAAAAAGCGGCGAATGCGCTCGATCGGCAGCAGCATCAGATCGTGCACGGTCAGGCCCGGCAGCGCTTCGAGCTGCGCGCGGCTCCAGTCGACGCCGCGCGGCATGAAGCGGTCGGCCGGCGCGAGCACGGCGTCGGCATTCTCTTTCGAGCCGAGCCGCCATTGCAGCGACTCCGTCTTCAGGCGTGCGCCGCCGCACACGTCGCACGGCGTGTAGCTGCGGTATTTCGACAGCAGCACGCGGATGTGCATCTTGTACGCTTTCGATTCGAGGTAGCCGAAGAAGCGCTTCACGCCGTACCACTGGCTCTGCCACTTGCCGTTCCAGTCCGGCGAACCGTTGACGACCCAGTCGCGCTCGGCGTCCGTCAGCTCGGACCACGCCACGTCGCGCCGGATGCCGGCCTTCGCCGCATAGCGCATCAGGTCGTCCTGGCACTCTTTCCACGCGGGCGTCTGCATCGGCTTGATCGCGCCACCGCGCAGCGTCTTGCGCGCGTCGGGAATCACGAGGCCGAGATCGACGCCGATCACGCGACCGAAGCCGCGGCAGGTCTCGCACGCGCCGTACGCCGAGTTGAACGAGAACAGCGCCGCCTGCGGCTCCGCGTAGCGCAGGTCGCTGTCGGGATCGTGGAGCCCGGTGGAAAAGCGCCAGATCAACGGCTCGACCGTTGCGTTTTCCGCGTCCGCCGCCAGCACGTACACGTTCACGCGGCCGCCGCCGCGCTTCAGCGACGCCTCGATCGCCTCCACCACCCGCGCCTTGTCGGCCTGCTGCACGCGAAAGCGGTCGGCCACCACGTCGAGCATCTTGCGCGGCCCGGTGGGCGACGCGACCTCGCGCTGCGCCTGCACGCGCGTGTAGCCGCTCGCCGACAGCCACTGCGCGATTTCCTCGTCGGACACAGCTTCCGGCAATTCGACCGGGAACGTGACGACGACGCGCGGATCGTCCGCCTGCGTGCGCGCGACGAGTTCCGCGTAGATCGTCTCCGGCGTGTCGTGCCGCACCTGCCGCGCGGTCTTGCGGTCGAACAGCTCGGCCGCGCGCGCGTACAGCAGCTTCAGGTGGTCGTTCAGCTCGGTCATCGTGCCGACGGTCGACCGCGAACTCCGAACCGGGTTGGTCTGGTCGATCGCGATCGCGGGCGGCACGCCGTCGACGCGCTCGACCTGCGGGCGATCCATCCGGTCGAGGAACTGCCGCGCGTACGCGCTGAAGGTTTCGACGTAGCGCCGCTGGCCTTCCGCGTACAGCGTGTCGAACACGAGACTCGACTTGCCGGAGCCCGACGGGCCGGTCACGACCGTCATTTCACCGGTGCGCAGGTCGAGATCGAGATTCTTGAGGTTGTGCTGACGTGCTCCGCGAATGCGGATCAGATTGCTGGATGACAATTTGCCTGCCCGTCTGAATGAGTTAGCCGGAATTCACGGTGCCGGAACGCTGCGGCGGATGCCCGCAGGCGCGGCGCACGTGCCGCAAGGGTTGGACCTGTGCGGCTCGAGTTCGACGGGTACTATACTGTATATTCATACAGTTTTCCATGACGACCCTGCGGGCTTCATGGACAGGCGGCCGGGGATTCCCCGTCGGCATCCGCTCTCCGGAAATCGCGCGCCTGCGATGCGCGGACGAAACAGCGCGCGGCTTCAGTGACGCGCCGCCCTGCACTAACCGCGCTTGCGCAGCGGGTCCAGCAAGCCTCTCAGGCCGTTGTGGTCGATTTCGTGCATCAGCGCGAGCTGCCGGCCGAGTTCGCCGCGCGGAAACCCTTCGCGGGCCAGCCAGTTGAGGTAGTTGCCGGGCAGGTCGGCAAGAAGCCGGTCCTTGTATTTACCGAAGGGCATGGTGACGGTAACGAGGCATTCGAGGTCGGGGGATCGCATGCGGGTATTGTGCACGGCTTTCCGCTTCCGCCGCATGCAGGCCGATCAGGGCCGACCGACGGTCGTAAAACCACCCCGTCGCGCGTGCCGAAAGCGGACCGCCGCACCGCTTCCTGCCTGCTAGACTGAAATTTCCCCCTGCAAACCCTGGAGGGAATCATGATGTCCATCTATGTCGTGAAAACCGGCGAGCAGTTCCTCTGCACCGCCGAGGACGGCGATATCGGCATGGCGCCAGCCATCGAGGATGCCGCCTCCTTTGGTTCGTATGACGAAGCGGAGCAAGCCGCGAGCGCGAATGCCGACCCCGGGTACGAGATCGTGGCCGTCTGCATGATCCGACACTGAGCGCCATCCACGGCCCGGTACGGATGGCGATCCGCGTACCGGACGCCAGTCGTCGCTCGGCGGCGGCGCCGCTGCGACGGACACCGCGTGCGCACGCCGTAACGAGCCTTGCCCGCGGCGAGCACGCCTTGCCGCAAGCGAGCCGCCTGGCTTCGACGGTCACGCTTGCGGCAACCTGGCCGCGGCGCCCTACTTCTGCAGCGAGATTTCCACGCGACGATTGCGCGCGCGCCCTTCGGCGGTATCGTTCGATGCCGCAGGATTGGCTTCCCCGTGACCGGCTGCGGCGAACGAATCCGCTTTCAGCCCGTGCTCGCGCAAATACCCGACGACCGCATCCGCACGGCGCTTCGACAGCACCTGATTGTGCGCATCCGACCCGGTCGCGTCGGTATAGCCGTCCACTTCCACGCGCGCGAAATGCCGGTCGGCCTGCTGGTTCAGCAGCGTGTCGAGCGCGGCGGTGGCCGCAGGCGTCAGCGCGGCCGAGTCCGTCGCGAAATACGCATCGCCGGTCAGGCTCACCTTCTCGACCGGCGCGGGCGCCGGCGCAATGGCCGCAGCGGCCGGCGCGGGCGCCGCACCGCACTGGAACACGATCGAATGCGGATCGGCGCCGTCGCGGTACGGCGTCGTGGTGTCGACCAGGCGCACGGGCTCGTTGCCGCACATGCGCGTCGCGACCTTCATGCAGGTCTTCGCGGTCGACAGGATGCCGTGGCAATCGACCTGGAACGTCCGGATGCCGTTTCGCGACTGCAGCTCGTACGCGTTGTACGTCGGCCCCGACGCACTCGAACAGGCCGCGAGGGAAACCACGGACGCCAGCAGAACAAGATGGATGTTTTTCACTTGATGACTCCGAGAATGCGATGAGCACGGCGCGTGCGGCGCGATGTCGCGACGCCTCCGCGCACGTTGGCGTTCGGCGCGGTCCGCTCCGACCACGCGGGCCGGAACGAACCGCTGCGCACGATCACTTCCACTGATACAGCATGCCCGCGCCGACGACGCGCTGGCTGCCGGCGAAACCGCCGTTCAGCGTCGCCTTCAGGTTCTCCGTGACGCGCGCCTGCACGCCGACCGCCATGGCCTTCTGGCCCTGGAACGTCGCCGTGCCAACCCCCATCGCGAAGTTCGAATCGCGGTCCATGTGCGGAATCGACGCCATCGCGGCGGTCGCGGCGATCCCCTCGCGGGCCATCGAATCGGTCTGCTGGATCTGTTGCTGCATCTGCGTGAGCTGGTTGTTGACCGTGTTCAGCGACTGCGTGAACTGGTTCGAGACCGCGTTCAGCTGGTTCACGTTCACCGCGTCGGTGCCCTGCGTACCGGCCGCGACGTTCACGACCTGCCGCGCCGAATCCGCCGAGCCGACCGCGACCACGTTCGAGCGCCCGCCGTCGTTGCTGCCCGTGCCGATCGCGGTCGAGTTGTTGCCCGCTGCCGTGGCGCCCACGCCGATCGCGGAAGAGCCGTTGCCCGATGCGAGCGCATTGTTGCCGACCGCCGTGCTGTTCGAGCCCGATGCGACCGCCCCCGAACCGCCCGCCGACGAATTCGACCCGCTCGCGCCCGGCGGCACGTTCGCGCCGTTCGGGTTCGTCGTGTACTGCCCGCCGAGGTTGGCCGTGCGCTGGTCGATCAACGTCGTCAGCTGGCTCGCGACCGAATCGAGCTGCGACACGTTCACCGCGTCGGTGCCGTTCTTGCCGGCCGCGAGCCCGGTGATCTGGCGGTTGCCGATGTTGATTTCGCCAGCCGACGACTGCGGGCTGCTCAGGCCGTACGCGACATAGTTCGTCAGCGCGCCGACCGTGGTCAGCGAACCGGCGCCGAGCGCGACGCTGTTCGCGAACGTCGCCGACGCACCGGCGCCGAGCGCGAGCGCATCGGTCGCGGTGCTGCGCGCGCCAGAACCGAGTGCGACGCTGCCGACACTGACCGCCACCGCATTCGCGCCTTGCGCGACCGACTGCGCGCCGGTCGCCGTCGCGCCGCTACCCAGCGCGATCGCGTCGGACTGCGCGGAGCTCGCCGCCTGGCCGATCGCGATCCCGCCCGGTGCGGTCTGGTCGACGATCGCGCCGTTGCCGATACCCACGCCGTTGTCGCCGTTGACGACCGTCGTCGGCCCGACCGCGACCGATTCCGCGCCGACCGCGAGCGAATCGGCCGCCGTGGAGTTCGCGTGGAAGTACTTCTGGCCGGTGACCGCGAACGACTGCAGCGCGCCGGTCAACTGGCGCACCGTCACCGCATCCTGCTGGCCGGTGCCGTCCGCGACGTTGGTGATCTGGCGGTACGTCTTGTTCGTCGCATCGCCCACAGACACCGCGCCGAGCAGCGTTTGATCCGTCGTGTCGAACGGAATCGACGCGCTACCGTTGCGGATGATCCCCGACGCCGGCACCGTCGCGCGATCGGCCACCGAACCGGAGCCGAGCGCGATGCTGCCGTCGACGCGCGAGATCGCGTTCGGGCCGATCGCGACGCTGTCCAGGCCGAGCGCCTGGCTGTCCGGCGCGGTCGAGTTCGCGTGGAAGTACTTGATGCCGTTCGCGTTGATGTTGTCGATCGCGGAGCCGACGTTGTTGTTGATCGTCGTCGAGCCGTCGCTGTTGTACGTCACGTACGACGGTGACGAGATCGTGCCGGTGGTCGGATCGTAGGTGGCGCCGCCGCCGATCGCACCGGCCGTGCTGTTGCCGAGATTCGTGTTGTTGTTCGCAATCGAGCTGAGGCCCGTCGACAGCGAGCTGATTCCGGTCGACGTGGCGGTCGACAACGAGGTCAAATTGCTGTTCGTCGAACTCAGGCCGGTGGACAACGAACCGACGACCGTCGACGTCGACGTGGACAGCGACGTGATCGAGCTGTTGGTCGAACTCAAGCCGGTGGACAGCGAGCCGACGACGGTCGAGGTCGACGTGGACAGCGAGGTCAGGTTGCTGTTGGTCGAGCTCAGGCCGGTGGACAACGAGCCGACGACCGTCGACGTCGACGTGGACAGCGACGTCACCGAACTGTTGGTCGAACTCAGGCCAGTGGACAGCGAGCTGATGCCCGTCGAGGTCGACGTGGACAGCGACGTCACCGAGCTGTTGGTCGAACTCAGGCCGGTCGACAACGAGCTGATGCCCGTCGAGGTCGACGTGGACAACGACGTCACCGAGCTGTTCGTCGAACTCAAGCCCGTGGACAACGAGCCGACGACCGTCGACGTCGACGTGGACAGCGAGGTCACCGCACTGTTGGTCGAGCTCAGGCCGGTGGACAGCGAACCGATACCCGTCGACGTCGAGGTGGACAGCGACGTGATCGAACTATTGACCGACGACAGCCCCGTCGATGTGGACGTCGACAGCGACGTCACCGTGCTGTCGGTCGAACTCAGCCCGGTCGACAACGAGCCGATGCCCGTCGAGGTCGAAGTGGACAACGACGCGATCGAACTATTGGCCGACGACAGCCCCGTCGATGTGGACGTCGACAGCGACGTCACCGTGCTGTCGGTCGAACTCAGGCCGGTCGACAACGAGCTGATGCCGGTCGACGTCGACGTGGATAGCGATGTCACGGCGCTATTGGTCGAGCTCAGCCCCGTCGACAGCGAACTGATCCCGGTCGACGTCGAAGTCGACAACGACGTCACCGCGCTATTGGTCGAACTCAGACCGGTCGACAGCGATGAAACCCCGGTCGACAACGACGTGATGCTCGACGCCGTCGACGTCGACAATGAATCGACTGCCGTATTCGTTGCGGCGAGTTGCGACCCGTTGATCGCGTCCGTACTCGACGAACTGATCCGCCCGGCCGCGACGTTGGTGATCTGGCGCTCGCTGCCCGCCTTACCGACGCTGACGACGCTCGCCGGATTGATGCCGTTGAAGTTGTACGTGACGCCGCCGATGACCGCGCTGGCCGTCGGATTCGGCGCGGCCGTCGTCGATCCCGAGCCGAGCGCGACATCGTTTGCGTTGTTGGCCACGGCCGACGCGCCGAACGCGACGGCGCCCGCCGCCGCTGCCGTCGACGTATTGCCGAGCGCCAGGGAACCCGTGCCCTGCGCGTTGTTGGTGTTGCCGATCGCGACCGCGCCGTCGCCGTTCGCGGTATTGTTCGACCCCATCGTGACCGCGCCGGTGCCGATCGCGGTGCTCGGATCGCCGATCGCCACCGCGCCGTTGCCGCTCACCGTCTGGCCATAGCCCAGCGCGACGGCGCCGATACCGCCCAGCACCTTCGAGCCGTAGCCGCCCGCGACCGAACCCGCGCCTGCCGCCGCGGCAACCGAGTTGGAATCGCCGATCGCCACGGTCGACGTCGCCGCCGCGACGCTGTTGATACCGACCGCCGTCGCATTCGTGGCCGATGCCGTCGCACCGGGCCCCAGCGCGCTGGAGGAAACGCCGGTCGCCAGCGACAGATTGCCGAGCGCGGTCGCAAACTGCTGGGTCGCGGTCGACTGCACGCCCATCGCGATCGAACTGACGCCCGACGCATTGGCGTTCAGGCCGAATGCCAGCGCCTGATCGGCGCCGGCATTCGTGTTCGAGCCCATCGCGATCGAACTCGTGCCGAGCGACTGCGTGCCCGACCCGGGCACGCCCGCGGTGCCGCCCCAGCCGATCGCGATCGACGCGGTGCCCTTCGCCCCGCTGTTCACGCCCATCGCCACACCGGAATTCCCGGTCGTCAGCGCACCGCTGCCGACGGCCACGCCGGCCGCGCCCGAACTGGTCGACTGGTTGCCGAGCGCGACGGAACCCGTGTTGGTGGCATGCGACGCATAGCCGAGCGAGACGCTCTGCGCGCCCGCCGCGCTGGCACCGAGCCCCATCGCCGCCGCGTACTGGCCGGACGCCAGCGCGTTGTTGCCCAGCCCGACGGCGGAAACACCGGTCGCCGCCGCGCCGCTGCCCATCGCGACCGCGCCGCTTTGGGTCGCGCTCGACAGGTTGCCGATCGCGACCGAATAGTCGCCGGAACCGATCGCCTGCACACCGAGCGCCGAACTGTTGACGCCGGTCGCCTGCGAGTTGATGCCGACGGACGTCGAACCATCGCCCATCGCATGTGCGCCCGGGCCGAGCGCCGTGGCCGACAAACCCTGCGCCGTCGACAGGTTGCCGACCGCGGTGGAATTCTGCTGCGCGGCAGTCGAACCGAGGCCGATCGAGATCGCCGTCGTGCCGCCCGACGCGGTACCGCCATCCTGCGCGTATTGCGCATGCGCACTCGCATGGAACAACCCGAGACAAGCGGTCGCCGTCAGCACGGCCAGTTTCAACACCGAAGGCGCCGACGGCATGCCCGCGTGCGTCGCGGCTTCTCCGTGCGCGGCGCATTCCGGCGCGCGCGTCGACGACGCAACACGCTTGCCGCGTGCGCGGTCAAGCTCCGAAGCCGCAACCCAGGCCCCCAGTGCTTCGTTCCAGATCGACTTGAACGACTTGTTCATCTTGTGTTCCCTCGGTTCTCATGTGCTGGATGACGCAACAGCGAACGCGGCGTCAGGCGAAGCGCGGACCCGCTCCGTTTTCGCCTGCCTCGCGCCGTCCGTCTCTCACTTCGCATTACTAATAAACACTACGAACAGCATTGCCCGGCATGCTCGACCCACATCGCGCGTGCACGACCGATCGCCGCGCATGCCCGTTCGGCACGATGCGCGACGGCGAAAAGCCGGTTATCGATTCACGGAAGTCGACATCGCCGGCCCGGCGGCGGCATGGCGCACGACGCGTCGCCATGCCGGACGCGCGCACGCCATCATTCCCGCCGAAGGACGACGTCGAATCTCATTGGAAAAGCGTCGCTCGGACGCTGGACGAACGGATGCCGGCCCGCATCGCGGGCGGCCCGTCATGTTTCATTCAGGCGGCGAAAGGCGCCATGTGGTCCCCGGATCTGAAGCATGCGCCGCCGGATCGCTGACGCTGACAGCCGGCGCCGGATCGATCGACCCGACGCCCTGACCTGCCACGCTTGTCGTATTCATATTTTTCGTATCCGCCTGATTCGATAGAGCACCGCGCGCGGCTGCCGGGTCGATCAAACCGCCCGGCTACCCACGCAAAGTCGCTCACCCCTTTCCGTCCGGCGCGCGACCGGTTTTTTCCGGAAATCCGGAAAAAACCGGTCCCTCACCGCACGGCCCCGGCATCGAATTAATCGATCGAATTGATTTGACGATTTCTTCTCGCTCGATGCCCTGCCCTCAGCCCCATCCCGTCATTTCGCGATTCATCTTGTATATCGAACCTCGCCGCGAATCATGACGATTTCATTACCCTCGTGCCTGTTATCATTTTGTTACTGCTCTCCCATGATCTGGGAATGACATCATTCAATGTGACATTGAATATCGGCTGCCATCGAAGCGACGGCAACAGCAATTTTCGCGGCAGCCGGCACCGGCAAAAGAACCGATTCCAGCCGCGCCGGGGCTAGTGTGCAGGCATTCGTCCAAACAAACCTTTTCTGCAGCGGAAAAACCCTTTTCCGGAGCGGACGGCAGTTACATTCATACACATTTGCGGGAATCCGGATTTTATAGAAATAGAAATAGCCAAGCGGCATCGATGAAAAACTTAATCTTCATGACAATGAATTAGCAGATTTCATTTACGCGGCACCATCTAACGCTCGACACCTCGCGCATGAATTCATCATCCGGGCCATTCAAATTTCAAAAACCCCTCAACCGGAAATAAAGACCGGGATTTTATTAATGGATTCGGCACAATTTTCCGAAGCACCGACACTCCCGCTGCGCATCCGCCATGCCCATGCGACAAGCCCACACGCGCCGCACGGAATCCTCACAATCGACGCTGTTGTCGACATATAATTTTTCGCAACAATCGTCCAGATTGCGATGCCGCCGACCTGACAGGCCCACTCCCCCTCCAACGCGTTCGCAACCATGTCATCCCGCTTGCCCAGTTCGGCGTCGCCACGCGCCACGCCGGATCTCGCTGGCGCCCATATCCTGATCGTCGACGACCGCCCGAACGACCTGCGGCTCCTGACCGAAATCCTGCGCACCGCGCGGTGCCGGATCAGCGTCGCGTTCGACGGGCTGCAGGCCTATCACCGCGCGCAGGCCATCGCGCCCGACCTGATCCTGATGGACGTCCGCATGCCGCGCATGGACGGTTTCGCCGCGAGCCGGCTGCTGGCATCCACACCGTCGACGCAATCCATTCCGGTGATCATCCTGACGGCCGCCGGCGATCTCGAGGATCGCATCGCGGGGCTCGAAACCGGTGCGATCGACTACATCGTCAAGCCGTTCGAACCGGCGGAAGTCATCGCGCGAATCCGCAATCACCTGAAGCGCACGCGGCGCAGCCAGCCGTTCGCACACCTGCCCGATTTGCCCGACAACCCCGATGCCGCCCTCGTGCGCGCGGCGAGCGAGGTACTGCTGCGCGACCTGCGCCATCCGCCGGCGCTCGAGGATCTCGCGAAGCAGGTGGGCACGCACGAAAAGCGGCTGTCGCGCGTGTTCCGCGATCATCTCGGCCAGACCGTATTCGAATACCTGCGCGATACGCGGCTGCGCGCCGCGATGCACTTCCTGTCGGAAACGTCGATGGGCATCGGCGACATCGCCGAGGAAATCGGCTTTTCCACGCCCGGCAATTTCGCGACGGCATTCCGCGAACGCTTCGGCATCACGCCGTCCGACTGGCGGCGCCAGCGCCACGCGGTCGACGCGCCGGCCGCGCCGGGGGGGCACCACGGCGATGCGTAGGCACGACGCGGCATGGACGGCCGGATGTCGCGTGTTGCTCCTGCTGCTGGCGGCGCTGGCCGTCACGTGCGCGACGGCCCGTGCCGCCACGGCGCCGAATCCCGCGCAACTCGAAGCGGTATCGGTTTTGGAGGACGCCGGCACGACGCTATCGGCCGACGAGGTCGCCGCGCGGTTCGCCGATCCGTCGCGTCACGCAGCCACCCCGGCCCGCACCGCGTTCAACGTGACGTTCTCGCGCTCGGCGTGGTGGGTCCGCGCGACGCTGATCAACCGCGACAACGAGACGCGCCCGCTGGTGCTCGCGATTCGCGATGCGCGCGTCGACCGGGCCGATTTCTATGTCGGCCGGAACGGCCAGTGGACGCTCGATCGCAGCTTCCCGACCGATCGCGGCGACGCGCTCGATGCGCCGTCGCGCTACCCGACCCTCGACGTCACGCTGCGCGCGGGCGAACAGCTGCCCGTGCTGATCCGCATCACGTCGCGTAAGGAAATGCGGCTCGCGCCGGTCGCGTTCACCCGCGACGGGTGGATCGCGCAGGAATTGCACGCGTCGATGTGGAACTTCGGGTTCTTCGGCGGGCTGCTCGCCCTCGTCTGGTGCGCGCTGCTGATCGGCTTTTTCTCGCGCAGCGGCGTATTCCACGTGCTGGCCGCGCTGACCCTGAACACCGCGCTGTTCGAAGCGGCGTATCGCGGCTATCTCGCGATGGCGCTGTCGCCCGCCGCGCGCGAGTGGTCGACGCGCGGCGAAACGATCTTCGTGTACCTGTCGGTCGCGTGCTTCATCGTCTTCATCTTGATGGTCGCGCACCGCGAGAAGGCCAGGATGCCGATGCGCGCGGTGTACGTGGTGTTTCTCGTGCTCGAATGCGTGGGGATCGCCGGCGCGGCGTTCGGCGATCTGGCGACCTTCGCGTGGTTCTGCCTGTGGCTGAACACGGTGCTCGCGATCGTCAACATCAGCCTCGCGCTGATGCTCGTGATCCGGCGCACGCCGACGGGCCGCGTGATGCTGATCGCGGTCGCGTTCGCGACGTTCAACATGCTGATCCGCATGCTCGACGGCCGCGATGCGCTGCCGCCCGTGCTGTCATGGATCCGGTCCGACGTCTTTCCGAACCCGGTCATCGCGATCATCGGGCTCGCGACGCACCTGCTGGTGCTGGCCGCGTGGATTCACCACGTGGGCCGGCAGCGCACCGAGGCACGCAAGCGGCTCGAACACTGGCAGCTCACCGAACAGGACCGGCTGCGCGACGAGGTCGCGCGGCGCACGGTGGCGCTCAACGACGCGTTGCAGCAGTCGAAGACGCACATGCAGCAGAAGATCGAGACGCTCGGCTATGTCAGCCACGACCTGCGCGCGCCGCTGTCGACGATCAACGGCTATGCGAAGCTGCTGCTGGAAGGCGCGACGCGCGGCCAGGCGCGGCTGATCCGGTCGATCGACCGCAGCATCCGCTATCAGCTCGCGCTGATCGACGAATTACTCGCGTTCACGAAGGCCGAACTCCAGCCGCTCGGCGTCGCGCCCGACCGCACCGACCTGCCCGGGCTGCTGGACGACATCGGCCACTACGCGGTCGCGCTGTGCGCGCAGCAGGACAACCGGTTCGTCTACCGGCCGGTCACGGCGCTGCCGCGCACGGTGCTGATCGACGGCATCCGGCTGCAACAGGTATTGCTGAACCTGCTGTCCAACGCATCGAAATTCACGCGCAACGGCACGGTCACGCTGTCGATCCACGCGTCGCGCGAAGGCGATGCATGGCGCCTGCTGTTCGAGGTAGCCGATACGGGCATCGGCATCGACATCACCACGACCACCGACATCTTCCGCGCGTACCAGCAGGTGCAGGCGGTGAACGGCGGCACCGGGCTCGGCCTGTTCATCGCGCAGCGCATCGTCACCGCGATGGGCGGCGAGCTGGCCGTCGCGAGCCAGCCGGGCGTCGGCACGACGTTCTCGTTCGCGGTCGTCGCCCCGGCCCTCGGCCATGCGCTCGCACCGGCGTCGGGGCTCGTCCGGCAGTTTCATCCGGACGACGAAGCGGAGCCGGCACACGCGGCGCCGGCGATGCGCAGCCCGCCCGCCGACGCGCTCGCCGAGCTGATCGCGCTCGCCGGCGAAGGCCGGCTGACCGATATCGAGGAATGGCTCGGCCAGTACGTGGACGAGCCGGGCCATGCACCGTTCGTGCAGGAAATGCGCGAGCACCTCGATGCGCTGGACCTGCACGCGATCGAAAAACTGGCCGGCTCGCTGAAACGCACGCGCGTCGCGGATACGCCTTTCGACACAGAGGCGGACGCGACCGGGCCGGCCTGACGGCACGGCCCCACGCGCGGCCGGCAGGCGGCCGCCCGCATCATTCCATCGCGGTTCGCTCGCGCTGCCGATCGGCCCGCTCGACCACGCGGGCCAGCCGAATGATGTCGGTCAGACCGAATTCGCCGGCATCCGGGCGCGGGCGGCCGTGCTCGTCAGCCACGCGCATCGCGAACGCCAGCGCTTCCGAGCGCTCGCGCAGCAGCACCCGCAGCGCATCGGCCACGATCCGGCAGTCGCGCGCGTCGCCGAGATCGAGCAGCGGCCGACGGCCATGCTCGACGGCCAGCGCATCGGCCACGCCCGCTGTCATGTCATCGCGCTTCATCTCGTTCTCCTCGCGCCAGGGTAGTCGGTCGCACTACGATCGCCGCATCGTCGATACCAGCCCGATGTCCTCCTTGGGCGGCGCCGGCCGCGCGGGCGCGGCAGCCTGCGTCGGCCGCTGGGCGCCGAGGCCGGTGCCGCCGGTACGCCGCCGCGTCGCGTGCCGCTCGATCACCCGCTGCAGCACGCAGAACACGCACAGCAGCGCGCCGATCACGATCCGCGTCCACCACGAACTCAGCGTGCCGTCGAACGTGATCAGCACCTGGATCGTGCCGAGGATGCCGACCCCGAACACCGAACCGATCACGTAGCCGACGCCGCCCGTCAGCAGCGTGCCGCCGATCACGGTCGCGGCGATCGCGTCGAGTTCCATCCCCTGCGCCTGCAGCCCGTAGCCCGACAGCACGTACAGCGTGAACACCACGCCGCCGAGCGCCGAACAGAAGCCGCTCAGCGCGTAGACGCCGATCTTCGTGCGCGCGACCGGCAAGCCCATCAGCAGCGCCGAGCGTTCGTTGCCGCCGACCGCATAGACGTTGCGGCCGAAGCGCGTGAAATGCGCGACGTAGATCGCGACGGCCAGCGTCGCGAGCGCGATCAGCGCACCGGCACTCAGCATGCCGCCGCCGAGCGGCACGCTGATGCCCGCAATCGCATGGAACGCCGGCGCGTTGATCGTGATCGACTGCGTCGTGATCAGGAAGCAAGCGCCGCGTGCGAGAAACATCCCGGCGAGCGTGACGATGAACGGCTGCAGCTTGAAGTAGTGGATCAGCGCGCCCATCGCCGCGCCGTACAGCGCGCCGAACGCGAGCACCAGCGGCACGATCACCCACACCGGCCAGTGCAGCCGTTCGGCGCCGACCGCACAGAATATCGTTGTCAGCGCAACGACTGAGCCGACCGACAGGTCGATGCCGCCCGACACGATCACGAACGTCATCCCGATCGCGACGATCAGCAGGAACGCGTTGTCGACGAGCAGCCCTGTGAGCACCTGCATCGAGAAAAAGCCCGTGTACATCACGGACCCGAAGCCGAACAGCGCGGCGAACAGCACGATCGTCACGACGATCGGCAGCGTGCGCGGATCGGCGAGGCGGCCAAGGAAACGGTTCATCGCGGCGTCGCTCCGGTGGTGGTGGCGCGTGATCGCGCGGAAGGCAGCAGCCGCGACGCGTGCCGCACGAGCAGCGCGCGCGCCGCGTCCGACTGGATCAGCGTCACGACGATCACGACGACCGCCTTGACGACGAGCGTCGCCTCCGGCGGCACGCCGATCGAATAGGTCGTGTAGGTGAGCGTCTGGATGATCAGCGCGCCGAGCACCGAGCCCGCGAGGCTGAAGCGGCCGCCGAGCAGCGACGTGCCGCCGAGCGTCACCGCGAGGATCGCGTCGAGTTCGAGCAGCAGCCCCGCGTTGTTGCCGTCGGCGCTGCGCACGTTCGAGCTCGCGAGGATGCCCGCGAGCGCCGACATCACGCCCGAGCACAGATACACGCCGAACACCACCGCGCCCGAGCGCAGCCCGACGAGCCGCGTCGCGACCGGGTTCACGCCGATCGCGCGAATGAACAGCCCGAGCGCCGTACGGTTCACCAGTAGCGCGGTCGCGCCGATCGTCGCGAGCGCGATCCACACCGCGCACGGCACGGTCGCGAGATAGCCGCCGCCGAGCGCGAGGTAGCCGGGCGCGCCGATCGGGATGATCTGGCCGCCCGTCAGCAGTTGCGCGACGCCGCGGCCGGCCACCATCAGGATCAGCGTCGCGATGATCGGCTGCATCCCGACGAAGGCGACCAGCAGCCCGTTCCACGCACCGGCCAGCAGCCCGACGCCGAGCGCGGCGGCCAGCGCCGTGCCGACTTGCGACGGGTCCGCCTCGAGCACGGTCGCGGCCGCCGCGCCGGCGATCGCGACGATCGCGCCGACCGAGATGTCGATCCCGCGCGTCGCGATCACGAGCGTCATCCCGAGCGACACGATCACGAGCGGCGCCGCGCGGTTCAGGATGTCGATCGGTGCGCCGAACAAGTGGCCGTCGAGCAGCGCGATCGACAGGAAGCCGGGACGATACGCGACATCCAGCGCGAACAGCAGCGCGAGCGTCAGCACCGGCCACGCGAGCGAATGACGGAACAGCGTGCGTAGCCACGTCATGACTGGCCTCCCGCGATCAACCGGTAAACCTGCTCCTCGGACGCATCGGCGCCGCTCAGCTCCGCGACCTTGCGGCGGTCGCGCAGCACCGCGATCCGATGGCTCACGCGCACGACCTCGCCGATCTCCGACGAGATGAACAGGATCGCGAGCCCCTGCGCGCACAGCGCGAGCACGCGCTCCATGATGTCGAACTTCGCGGCGACGTCGATGCCGCGCGTCGGCTCGTCGAGAATCAGCAGCTTCGGGTCCGTCGCGAGCCAGCGCGCGAGCAGCACCTTCTGCTGGTTGCCGCCCGACAGCAGCCCGATCGGCTGCTCCGCGTCGCGCGCCTTGATGCCGAGCCGGGCGATGTACGTGTCGGCGATCTCGCGCTGGCGCGCCCGCCCGATCAGCCGCCACCAGCCGCGCCGCGCCTGCAGCGCGAGCACGATGTTCTCGCGGATCGACAGCGCGGCGACGATGCCCTCCTTCTTGCGGTCTTCCGGGCAGTACGCGATGCCGCTGCGCACCGCGTCGTGCGGCGACGCGAGCCGCTTGCGCGCGCCGTCGATCTCGATCGCGCCGGTATCCGGGCGCGCGGCGGCGAACGCCAGTTGCGCGGTCTCGGTGCGGCCCGAGCCGAGCAGCCCGGCCAGCCCGACGATTTCGCCGGGGCGCACGTCGAGATCGAGCGCGCTCATCATCCCGCGCCGGCCGACCTGCTGCATCGACAGGAACGGCGCGGTGGTCGCGATGTCACGCTCG